>Ga0179593_1321542_pt1 | contig 13109 bp, 14 predicted proteins | sample CZODoug2_1_08_16_FD_185931 | JGI IMG/M metagenome (GOLD analysis project Ga0179593, IMG submission 185931) | Vadose zone soil fungal communities from Angelo Coast Range Reserve, California, USA - CZODoug2_1_08_16fungal (PacBio error correction) | ecosystem: Environmental > Terrestrial > Soil >... | reverse complement strand
TGATGACCTTAGTAATCTCGGCCTTTTGCATTTTTTGGTTGCCTTGAGCGGATTCTCAGGAGTGGGCCCTTTTTTCACCGTGGACAGGAAACTTCCGTTACGTAGACTTAGGGCTGGTAATGATGGTGGACAGTTTTTAAGTTTACAGAGCCCACCCCAGATTCCTCTTTCCGGCGCCACTGGATCTTGTTTGGAGTGGCCTTGTGAGCCAGTAACGAGGATTACTGAACCTTTCCGTCCGCATAAAGTGGGAACCCCTTCCCCCCAGATTTTAGCGGACGGCGCATTTCCATTCCCCTCCCAACCCCCTTTGACCATTTCCCTTGTTGCGTTTTTGACCCCCGACACTCTCCATCCACTTTTGATGAAAATGTTTGCAACCCTGCTTCTCCCTGTTTTTTCCCTCTACGTTTTACCCCCCTCTTTCTCCTGAAGAAACCAAAGCCCTGTCAGTGAGTTCACCTTCTCCCACACAAGCCCCAAGGAACCATTCGTGACCCTCCTTCTCGGGGTGCGATGGAAAGGGAATGACAGGTCACAAACGACCCCCCGCCCCCGGAAGTATTACCGGCCGTTGGTCCCTTGTGAACTCCGATCTGCACCCCATAAGAGAATTTACATCCGCGACCCCCCCGCAAAACAGCTCCCGGAGTGATTCCCTCCCTTCCGTGCCACTGCAAGAACGTTTGCCTCCTTTTTTTGGAGCGACCTACGTTCCATGTGGAACTCGAGTGGGGGGCCTTTTTGCAACGTTTGTGCCTAGGCGTTAGACGTTTTTTTACTCCCGGTGCCACCTAGGGAGGTTTTGGTGCGTCTATGGGGTGTACCCCGGCTTTTCTGGAGTTCAATCTTGGCTGTTTTTTTTCCCCCGGTGCGTCCCCGGTCAATTCGCACCTTCCGATTCCTGCATCCTGTGTCTTCCCGGGAGGCAAGCTGTGCTGGCATTCCCCCCGGTGCCCGTCATCTTCCATTTTTTTACTAGGTTGCCCGCGTGTCCGTTTTGGGGTCGGACACTCCCAAAAAACCAACAAAACCCACCTGTTGTAGCCCCCCTTTCCCAGCCGTAACCTTCGGTCTCGGGCTTTTTGCCTGCTCCTCGATTTGAACACAACACTTTTGGTGGATTGGTTGTCCCCGTCATGGCTGGGGGGCCTGAGTTCCGCGTTTTCCCAGACCTAGCCTTTCCCCGGGACCATGAGATTTTTTGTGACCGCCGTGGTTGGTGTTATGGGCCGTTCAATCTTCAAACGGGGGTCCCCAGGATTGTCCTGTAACGCTGCTTCCGAGTTCCAGGGGCGGCAGATTCGTTACCCAAAAATCTCTTTCTCGGTTTTGGTGTCCTGTTCCCGGAGTTGTTCCCTTTTTTTTTTTTGCACCCCCCCCCACAAAGTTTTCTTGGATTTTCTTTAGGGGCGGACTTTCACTTAAGACGCAGCGAGGGGGCGGTGGTGCGTGGGTTGCTTCGGTTTACTTTCTACCGCTTTTCTTGCCGTCCCCGGCTTCTTGGGCAGTTTTACCCCAACCCCCCTTGCCTCCCAATGCCCCCCAGCCTGGTCCGGGAGTACACCTGGGCCAAATTGAATGTTCCTTCCGTCTTTTTTATACACACGTTTTTTCCGGCCTAGGCGTTGGCGGGCCAGGTCCCCAGGATTCCCTTTTTTATTAATTGACTCCTTGGTCGATCCCCCTCTTCCCTTGTGGGTTACGTACCCCCGCTGACTTTCCCTTTAAAGTTAAAGTTGGTGCCCGGCTTTACGCGCTTCATGGTCCGGGCCGCTCCCCATCTGATCCCTCGTCCCTTTCCCCAGTCTGGTAATGTAAGGTTTGAGGAGTTTGGACGCAGTTTCCCCCCTTGGAACCCCCCGGAACAAATTGGGGCTCCGCACGTGGTTGGTTGCCGAGGGTCTCTTCCGTCGTTCCCGATTACTGTTAGTTTTTATGGTTGGGGGTTTGCCGGTTTCAGTCGTCGGCTTGTTTTTTTTTTCTTGTTTTTGATTTTCTGCCAGAGTCCTTACGGGTTCCCGGGCCCGTCCAGTCACTGTTTTCGCCCGTCGTACACACCCCCCACCTTTCCTGTCCTGGTACCGGGGACAACCTTGACAGTGTCCCATTTACTGCTTTGAGGCACAAATTTACATTAACCCCCCCACCTTTAAAAAATACTCCACATGGGTTGGGTACCCTTGGTGACCTGATGTTCTCGGGACTGCGCCCTCCTGTCAGGTTAACTTCTCTTATTCGTTGATGTTTTTCCCCCTTCCGCTGCGTTGGTCTCGGTCTTGGTCTCGGGTCCTCGTTGACTTGGCCATTTCGGATCCGTGCGTTTTGATTCCCCGTTTGCCTCTACCTGCCGTGACTCGTTCCCCCCTTCCACTCCTGCTTGGTGGGTGGGTGATTTCTGCCGAGGTCTTGTGGCCCTCGTGAGGTTGGCCTGGGTGCCTTTTCGGCTGCGAAGAGCTTTATTTGTTTGTTCCCGTTTCTCAACTCCCGTGTTGGAAAACGCTGCTTTCCCCGTTTTCCACGGGCCTTTACTTTTTTCTTTTAGTTTGGACCCGCCGGGGGGCCCTTTTTTTCCCGACCCGTCTCCAACTTTTCTCGCTCCACCTTCGGAGGTTTCCCTTCCGTTCTACCCTTTTCCGCCCAGGGACCCGGTCTGAGACCATATTGTTTTTCCTAGTTAAATGTTCTTAGCGGCGTGGATGGTTCACTCCCCTAGTTGGAAAGGACCCAGGCTCAGATTCTTTGCCCTTGATCGCAACAGGCACGGGCACCAAAGAGTTTTTAGACACATCCCCTGCCCACCCCAAGTCTGAGAAAATTTCCCGTTTTTTTTTTTATTTTGTGATTTTTTTTTTGCAGTGTCACCCCCCCGGTGCACCACATTCGGAACCACCGTTCGCTATTGTTTGAGCAGCTTGCTACACTTCGACTGCCTTACGAGTAGTTTTTCCCGCGGGGTGGCTTTGGCCGCGACCATCTTTTTCTCTGCGATGACAGACACATGAGTCTTTTTGACCGTATCCCCTTTCCATTTAGGAGTTTTGGGTGGTTTGCGGGACCCGGTTGGGAGCCTCTTTTTTTGACCCCCCTTTCCACTTCTCGGTCTAGCAAAACTTTTCCCACCCTGGGACTATGTGTTTTGGACCGGCCCGATCTAAGTTTCGGGGGGGGCATTCGAGGGTCTTTCAAAGATTGTTTTTTTTTTCCCTTCTTGCTTTTTTTTCCCCCCTCCCCCTCACTTTTTTGGTTTTTTTCGATAGATATGACCAAAATTGCCCCCATTCTCCCTGCGCTGCCCCTTGCTGGTCTTCGCCTCCCCCCCCAAGTTCAGTGTTTTGGGTAGATTACTTTTAATGGACTGGGTAGCCTTGCCTGCAAAATCATTTCCTCCCTGGTTTTCCAATAGAGTTTTTTGCCCCCTCGAAGTCTTTTTTCCTTTGCTCCTAGACAAGTCCGGCATCCCGAAAGTTTTGAAGGGGGTGACCCCCCCCCCTATTTTACCGTCAAGGCTTTTTTTTTTGCTTAAGACTTTTCCACCCCCCAAGAGCTCTTTTCAGGTATGTGGGTCTTGTTTGGAGCCGTAAGTAAACCCCCAAACCTTCAGCCAGTTGGATGGTAGTTTTCCCGTCGAGGTTTTGAAGGACAGAGGTTTTGGTAACCTTGATCCCCGTTCGATCTGGTCTTTTTGCTCACGCGTCGAAACCCATCGAGCTCGTCCCTTTCCGTAACCCAATTTTTCCTTGTTGCGACCCTTGTACCTTTCCCGTAGGGGCTTAAACCTTGCGGACTTGCGTTGACGCGCGGTTCCCTTTTTGATTCGATGGGTTCATTTGGGTTTCGTTCTGACAAAGTCCCCACCTTGCTTCAACAATGGCCCCTTCTTCTTTTTTTTTGCTCGGTATTTTCCACTTTCAATTTCTTTGGAGGATCTCTTCCCTTTCGACACCCCCGGCCTTGAACAAATATTAAACACCTGCCCAGTTTCCTATTCTCTGCACGGGGATTTTGCCTTTTTTTGTTCCGAGTTCGTCCTTTGATGTCCCATGTTTGACGTCCCTTGACGGCCCCTATTTTTCTTGAAATCCCCAAGAGTTTTTTTCCCGACGGCCTGGTCGTCCCCCCAACCTCTGATTATTTTTTCCATGAAATCTTTCGGACTTTCCCTTCGGATGGCGCTCCCTTATTTTCGCGGTGCCGTTACACCCAAGGGTTTCTTTGTGGGTCTTGTCTGGGAATTTTTATGTGCCCCCGTCCCTCGCTAGGTAGTTTTCCAGGCCCCCTGGACTAGTGTTTTTTTTTTTTCGTCCCTCTTCTCCTTTTGCAACAACGCGCCATCCAGTTTCGGCCCCCCTTGGTTGCTTCCCCCGGTCTGTCCTGGTCCCCATTCCCCCCGGGGCCCTTTAGTGGTCCCCGCCGGTTCACAATTCCCCCCGCTTTTTCCTGTTCGAATGATCCTTTTACGCGGACCCCGGTGGTTTCGTTTTTTCCAATTTTCAGGGCCTCCCCTGTTGGCACCGCTTCCCAAAGGTTCCCACCTTCCTGCCCCAGCTAAAAGGCGGTCACGCCAGACTGGTTGCTGTCTTTCCCCTTTCCCTGACCGTTTTTATTCCCCCAGACGGCCCTCTTAAGTCTGTGTGGGTGGTACCCCTTTACTGTTGTGGTGTGGTTTACGTCCCCCCACCCGCGGCCTCCCTTCAGTACGGATTTTTCAGATTTTATGCACAGGAACCTTTTGTAAATTTGTAACGTTTGCCCGTCCGTTTGTGTCTTTGCGAGTACGGCTTTTTGGACTGTCCTCGCCCCATTTTCCCAGTTTTTTGGGGGTCAAGTGGCACCGGAAACCTTGATGGCTCCCATGGAAGGAATGGGTCCGTTGACCGCTCCTGGGGGGGGTGACAGTCCTCCCAACGACTGTACAAGTAACCCCGTTTTTGTTTTGACCTCGTCCCCCCCCGCTCTTTTTTCCTTCTAGGTACGGTGACCTCATCAGTAATAACTTCACGCCCGTCCAGCGTTTTTTTTAAGAGGTACCCCTACCTTTCCCCACTTTGCACCCCTTATGCGTTGAGTCATTCCTCCTTCCCCCCTTTTTCCCCGACCATGAAGAGGAAAAGCTTGTTTTGACTTTTTTCCACCGCTTTGTGTGACCCCGCTTTCCCCCCCCCAAACCCCATATTACCTCTCCTTGGGTCTTTTGTGGGCATGCTAGGTTCGGTTTCGAGTCTTTTTCCCATCACAGCCATGCCTGTTTCGTGAAAACCCCCTTAAACAATTTTGGGTTCTTTCCAATCCCCCGGTTCCAGAGGTGCCTTTTTGGTGGTGTGGCCGTGGCGGTGTTTTTTCAACCCCCCTTTTTCTCCGGGAGGTTGCCCCGAAATTTGGTGTGTGTACTTTGTTCTTCCCCTTTTTTCTGTGTGGGGCATGTCGTGTCCGACTTTTTGGCAGACGGCTTTACCTTCCTTCCTCTAAACTTAGGTTTTCCAGACGTAAACCCACCGTGGGGGGTTTTTGAATTGTAGGATTCAGATGTTTCGGGTCCCCTTCCGGGAATTAACCTCGTATTTTGCTCTTTGGTGTCCTTAACGATCGGCCCTGGCTGTCGCCCCCCAGGTCTTTTTGCCCCCCCCCCCAAAAAAGCTTCCCCCCTGGGGTTTAGGAGTTTTTTTTGAGTCTTCACACGAGCCGTATCATAGCCCAATCTGGGGCTTTTATCGTTCGCGTCACTGGCGGTTTTTGAGCTTCTTTTGTATGCGCCGGATTTTTATATTTACGGCTCCTAAGGCTAAGGTTAGTTTCGATTTCCCCCGTGGGATGTTTGATGTTTGAAGGGTCTCATTGACCCCTAGATCGCGGTTCTGCTGGTTTTTTTGGCTTTTTTATTTTCTTCCCTGCTTGTTGTCGTTTGGACGGTTGCCGGGCTTGGTAACCCGGATTACGTTGGGTGGTAACGGGTTTTTCAGTCTTCCCATTTTAAGGTTGTTTCGTGTCGCCGTTTCATCGACGTTGCTAATGTGGTAGTAGTTCTTCCGCCCTGAAGGGTCATTTATGTGTGTCCCCCAGCTGATGTTCCAACCCCGTAGATCTGGGTTAACACTTTTGTGTGACCTTTCTTTTCTGTTGCCCTTTTTATACCCTCTCTTTCGTAATTTTGTGGATAACCCCCTGCTCCACACATCATCTTTCTGCCTGCACTGTTGTTCCCCCTATGGGGTTTTATTTGGCTTGTTTTTTTTTTTGGGAAGCTTTTCACATCTTTTTTCCAGGACTCTTACTGTATCTCCGTTCCACGTTCCTTTTTTTCCTTTCCGTCACAACACCTGCCCATCTTGGACATTGACCTTTCCTTTACCGGGCAATATCATTCTTCCCTTCCTCCTCCTCCCGTTTGTTGTTTTTTGTTTTTTTCCTGCTATTTGATGTCAGTTTCCGAAATTCTCCCTTCCCCAAGCCTGGGCCGGTGAGGCGGGGCTTCGCATGTAGGGTTCCACCTTTGGGCGTGTCACTTTTGAGTTGTCCCCTTTTTCGGAGGGGGGGTCGGGACTGGTCCCATCTGTGGTGGCCCGCCAGTCCCCACCCCCCCGGTGTTCACCCCCCCCATGGCTCAGGATTGCGGGCGTTCACCGTCTGGTGGATGTTTGAAGCAGGTGGAGGCCCAAGGCCCAGTCACATTTACGACCGGAGTTTTTGGTATCACCAGAAAAAGAACCCTTGGACGTCGCCATTTTTTCCCCCCCGTGACCCCCCCCCGTTACCCCCACGCTCCCTGAACTGTCTCGCATTTCCCCCCCCCCCTCGACATTTTCCCACCACTTGTGGTCACCACGTTCCCCCGGGTGCGTCACCCTCCCCCTGATTCGTGGACCGGGCACTTTTCTACTTGAACCCCCTTCGGCCCCCCCCTTTCCTGCTCCTGTTTACCCCTCCTCGTTTCCCCAGTTTCCCAGCCTTTTTCCCGACCCCCCCAAGCGTTCTGCGGACACCCCCTTCTCCCCCCAACGAACCGCCTCTTTTTGATGCCGAGATATGGGCGAGGGGTGTACCCCCGGGGCCCTCCCATTAGCGGCACAAGCATCAAGCATCCTGTATCAGGACCTGGAGTGGTAGTGGTGAATTTCTCCCTCCAAAGACCGCGTCCTACAGCAGGACCGGTTGACCACCATTTCGTCCGCCCGTCATTTTCCGTTTATTTGTGTATTTTTAAACTTCCATGGGCCTTCTTTTGCATTTTGAGCGTGAATTGCAATACCAGGGTTAATACCATGTGTCTGTTTTTTTGTGCCCGACTATTTTTCGTGTTTTTCCGTAGCCGTGGGTCCCCAATTGTTTCCTCGAGACACCGAAGAGTTGGAGTCCCTCTGTACCGTGCGTCTGCTTTTCCCCCCCCTGGCTTGCTTTTTCCGGCCGGTCCTTTGTTGGTAAGTTCCGAATTCGGAGTACGCCGGTTTTTGCCCCGGCCGTGGGGTTTCCTCACTTGTTCGCATTCCCGGTATCCACTTTTAGGGTTCCCTGTGCGGTACACCCTACTTTTAAAAATGGCCAAACGAAACCCGTATGGCACCCCCGGCCGTTCCAGGAAGGTTCTTGTCCTTTTCGGTGGTGGACCCTTCCCTACTTTTTTCCTGTTTGGTGCTGCACACCCAAATTTTGATGTTTGGGGGGGTTCAGTTGGCCATGTTCCTTTTTCCGTTTTTTTCTTTGTTTTTGTGGCGTTTCGTTTGCCCACCCTTGTGGACACCTCTTCGCCCCATTTTGCTTTGCCGGCCGTTGGGTGGGAATGTTTTTCCCGGAGGCGGTCTTCCTGTTCCCGCTTTTCCGGTACGGAACTTGGCGGCCCAGTCGTCAGATAGTGGTTTTGACCTTGTTTTGAACTTTATACCCCGCTCCCGGTGCGGTTTGGTTTTTTTCCGTGCGGTACCCCCACGAGCCATCTTCCACACACCGTTCAACCCCCCTTATTCCTGGGGCTTTTGCTGTTTTTCTTTGTTGGTGGCGCCCCGGTAATGTTTTATCAAGCTTTGAGTCCTGTTTTTCCCCGGCTGAGAGTTTTGGAAGTTTCCCCCCTTTGATCCTTTGCCTTACCCTGCTTTTGTTTTTAGGTTCGACCCTTTGACCCCGCGCTGGGTTTCGTAGATCTCCCCTTCTGGCCTCGCCTTCTTTTTTTGCCTGGTGGTTCGCAAGTGGCCCCCAAACCCCCGTTTTTAATTTTGAAGTGGCAACTTCTTATCCTCTGGTGAGGATCCACCTCTTCTGTGGGAACTGTACCCACCTTCTTTGCCATGGGAGGGGTTAAATCCGGAGGTGTAGGCGTCTCCGACCGGAGTTTTCTTTCTGTTTATTATGTGGGGGGGTTCGGAAGTTCCCTTCCACGTCGTTCTACGTTCTCAGCATGAATGGTCTGAGATCTGCAAGCGCCAGAGGGGCCTTTCTAACGTCAAATTGGTGGCTACAGAAATTTTTGGGGGTTTCGACATTGCTTTTTCAGCGTTCCTCAAAGCTAGTAAAATGTTTTCGTCTTCTGGGGTGTTTTGACCCATTTTACGGTTGTTCATTGGCAACGTTTTTGTTTGTAGCAGGCGCTTTTGCCCACGTTTTTTTTGGTGGGGCTGGTCATGTACGCCCCCGCCCCTTAATCGACCCCGTTCCCTCCCCTTCCAAAACCCCCCCCTCTGTTAAGGTTTGTTTCCGTGTGGGAACTACCATTTTTTTCATTCCTTCTGTGTTTTTTGTGGTCCAATACCTTCCCCACCCCCAACCCAAGCCCCCCACCTAATTGACCCTGTTTCGGTTTTTTTTGTTTTTACCGCGCTTCTGCCTCTGCATGCAGTGAATTCCCAAGTTTCGCATATTTTTCCTTTGGGATGACCTGCATTTTTGTTTAGGGTGTGTGTGGTTTATCTTTTCCCGTCGGGTGGTTCCTTCTTTTTTATTTGAAGGGTTTTTTGGTTCGGCTTTTCTGACCTCGCCTTAATAAACGGAACTCTAATGACTGGCCCATTCGAAATTACCAACCCCTGGTTCAAGTTGTCAGGCATTTTGTTTTCTCCGTGTCCAGGAGTTTGGCCCCCCTTCCTGTTTTTTGCGCCCTTTCTGAGGGAGGTACCCCCGTCTGTCTGAAAACACAACTTCACACCGCGGGCCAACCCCATGCGCAACTACGCGGGCGCCCCTGGGTCTCGCCCTTGGAATGTGGTGGGTGTAGCCTGCTTTGTTTTTCCCCAACCCCGGACGTTGGGCCCAATTTCTTTTTTTTGTCTTGTTCGTGATACCGGTTTTTTGGGCCCTTTGACGGTTCAGCTGGGCCCCTACTTTTTTGAATCTACACCACCTAGATCCCCCAATTTTAAGCGTCTTTCCCCACTGGTTTTTTTCGGTTTTTTTTTCCCTGGTTAGGTACTACGCCCCCTTTACTTCCAGGACACCCCCCCCCGTTCGATATTGCGCCCGATGAGTTTATCGGACACCTCCTCTCTCCGTTTATTTTGTATTTAAGCATTTTGTTTTCCAGTGGCACACCCTCAACTTCGGGCCAGCCTCACCCCCAGTACCCCTTTCAACACGATGTTCCACCCTCGCCCCCCTTCCATGCGCCACTTCGTTGTTCTCCGCTCCTAACCCCAACTCCCCGATAGGTCAACCAGTCTGGACCGAGGGGGTAGAGAAGGCTCCGTCGTTCTTGAAGGAGTTCGGTTGTGGCCCCCCCTGGCGGGTCTGTTGTCCCTGAGTTTCCTGTTTTGCCCGCAGACTGAAGGCCCTTTTTTATTTTCTCTTTTGGTTACTCTTTTATTCCCCCGTTTTTAGCAGTGAGCTTTGTTGGTTTGATGGTAGAGGTTCCTCGGCACCCCCCCCTGTTCCTCACCCATTTTTTTCGGTTTCTTTTCAGTTTAACCCACCCCCCTCACCCCCGTCTCTGGTGTGTGAGGCGTTTCCCGCAAGGGGTCCCTTGGTGTCATGTCTGGCGTTCAAGGGGTTTCAATCATATCTTTTGGTCATGAAGACATCCAAGTTTTTTTGTTTTTTGAGATATCTCTTGGTCCCCCCCCGTTTTTCCCACTCCACCGAGCCGTTTTTTGCCACCTTTCGGCGAATAACCCCCCCCCCGGCTTGTGTACCCCGTGTGTGGTTTTATTTTCAAGTGAAGTACTTTTTGACAGGGCTTTTTTTTTCCTCGCTTTTTTTTTTCCCCATTTACCGGCCATGTTTTGAACAATAGAGATTGCAAAGCGGTTTTTCCTTTCTGGTCCCCCAGGCGCTTCCCCCCACAGTAGAAGAAGCCCGTGCCTGCCCCACCACTCGTTCCTTTTTCCAGGCTACCCCTTGTGTAGTAACATGCATTCTCCCCCCTGTGCTGGAGCGTTTTTCCGCTTCTCTGGGTCTTTTGTTCCTTTGGGCGCGTAAGAACCCGACTACGTTCCCACCCACGATTTGTTCCTCCCCTGCGAGGTTCTGCCGCGGGTTGTAAGGTTTTTTGGGCAAGCCGATTTTGTGGGTTTTCTTTTTCTGGTCCTTTTTGTAGAACCCCCAACCCACCCATTTTCCCCAATGCCTTAGAGGGCCTTCCTTACCCAACCTTTTCTTGCGCCAAGATGGTCAATGGTTAAGTCTTGTCGCTTCCCATTGCGACTTGCCTGTTGTTTGCGTGTGGGATTTTCAGGTGCCTAGGAGATCTTTTAAGTCGTCGGTTCGCTCAAGTTCCAGTTATTGCCGGGATCAGATCATTCCTCAACTTATTTGAGACTATACCCCCCACGACTACCCACCACAGTGGTTTTTCAGGCCCTTTTTCCTCGGGCCCAGAATACCGGAGCTTTTATCTGAATTGACGGGTTCTTTTTGGTGCACGTATTCCCTCAGTTCGACCTTGTGGTCTCTGGCGTTCGACTTTCCCCACACAGGGCCTGATCCTCCCCCTGAGGCCCCCAAGAACTGGCGTATTCCCCCCCCAAGTTTTTTCTTAGCGGGTTCTCTTTTTTTCCCACCCCCCCTAAACCCTCTCGACGTACCATTCTTTAGTTGACCCCCCTGAGTCAGTTTGCGCTTGGCGTTTCCCCCCCAACCCGGGGCGCCGTGGTTCCAGGTCTTTTTGGCCCCAAGTCCGTCAAGAACATCTGTCTTTCCCAGGTTCAGTTTTTCAATAATTTGGTCAAAATGTCAGGGTGTTTACCCGACCGCCGTTTGTTTTCGACACATAGCTTCCCAGTCAAGGCAACAAGTGCAGCCTTCGTCGACAACGGCCTGGTACACTTCTTCCAGCCAAGTGAACAACCCGTCCATGAATGCGCCGAGCATGAGCGAGTTGCCCCCCCCCCCGTTAGTATTGCCACCATTCCAAAGGTGGACCCTTTAAACCCTTATTAAAAAGCCTCTACCCTTCTTGACCAGTCCCTTGTTCACGTCGGTCCTTCCTTTCCCCCAGCCGTCTCCCCCAAGGTTCCTACAGTGGAGGACGGGCGCCGATTTACTTGTTTTTTTACATCCCGCATTGTAATTCATCTCTTGGCCATCTAAGCACTGGAACCCGATCCATCTTTTTCCCATTTAAATTTTGTGCCCTTGCCCTTGTCCGTCCCCCTTCGCGAGCTTTGTTTTAGATTCTGCGTTTTTTTTTAACCACCTCTTTTTTTGCTGGGTCCCCTTGGACGCATCCGGGCCCCTTTAGCCTAGGGAAGCAGTTTTCCTTGAGATTCTGCGGCCGTTCCGGACCAACTTTTGTGTATATCCCTTTCGGGTTTGACCCTCCCCCACGTTTTCCCCCCATCCTGCGCTGTCACGTTTTGTGGAAGTTGAAGACATCCTTCCCCCCCGCCCTCTTTTCTGGGAGTCCTTTTTCATGTGCCCTCCCTTCCCAAAATGTTAAAAGCTTCTCGGACTACCCCTCCTTTTATGTTATCACCAAGAACGTTTGCCGCCCTTTCCCTGTCCCGCCTCCGGTGACATCTTTTACCAAACACCCAACGGGCTGGTCCCCCCACTTTTTCTCCTGTGCTTCATTTCTCTTCGTGAGGGTTTTCGCGCTCCCTAAAGGGACCATTCCTTTGGAACACCTCCCAGGTTCCACGTTACCAATGGCCCCCCCCCGAGCCGTTTCCTCGTGGTTCCCGTTGGCTAATTCCCCCCCTTGCAGTGGGAGTAGTTCGAACCCCTTTTTTGAACGGCCCACGAGGGCCGTCACGGCTTTGCCTACTGGGGCGACCCCGGTCCTCCCCTAATTAGTCCCTCATTGACCAGCCCTTGCCACACTACCATGTTCCCCCTGAATGTTCTCTCTGGCCCGAGTGATACCACCCCCCCCTAGTGAGTTCTGACTACCCTTGGACCCTTCCCCCCCATTCGGCCCCTTGCCTGTTTTTTCCCGGTTTTTTCCCAAAGCGGTAACAAAAGATTTTCCATGGAGAGTTTTCGGGAGATTTCCACCCCCGGGAAGCTTCCATAGCCTTTTTTCTCGTGCTACTTTTGACGATATGTTTGCGATAGGATTTATTGATGGATTTAGATTATTCTTTCACGATAACCAGTCACGGCGGTTTGAGGTGTGGTGCTTTAGTTGGTCCCCTCCCTCCCCCCTCTTTTGATTACGTAAAGTACGGATTTGCCTTGCTTTTGGTCCTCTGTCCCCGTCCCCCCTGCGGTTTCTTTGTTTTGTCGTTGAGTAGGCCTATGGGGTACAACCCATGGTTTTCAAGGTTTTCCGTTTGGTAAGTCATCACAGGGTGAGAGTGGCTTGTAATCGAATTTTTCTCTCCTCTTCTGGTAGGTTCCCTGCCAACAGAGGTTGAAATTTGGGGGTGAATTTTTTCCTCTGCAATCGTCCATCGGGGGTTGCGTTTTCTTTGTGCGGCGTTTTAGGTTGCCCATAGGGGTTAAACTCCTATTTCCACTTTTTTGCTCCCACAGCTGTCCCCCAGGATCCTTCGATTTTTCGTTACATTCGTTGTAGAAACTCCGGTTCAGTTGTGTATGTCTTCCCAAAGTCCGTCCTTTTCCGGCGAGCCGTAGCCGATTTAGGGCACGGTCAGAGAAGTCTTAAGCCATCTCGCTTTTTCAGCCTCCCTCACAAAGAGTGTTGAACTGTTTGGTATGCAAAACACAGTGATGATTCGGCGTTCTCAAGG
>Ga0179593_1299406_pt1 | contig 13109 bp, 23 predicted proteins | sample CZODoug2_1_08_16_FD_185931 | JGI IMG/M metagenome (GOLD analysis project Ga0179593, IMG submission 185931) | Vadose zone soil fungal communities from Angelo Coast Range Reserve, California, USA - CZODoug2_1_08_16fungal (PacBio error correction) | ecosystem: Environmental > Terrestrial > Soil >... | reverse complement strand
ATTCTGTCTTTATAGGTTCTGCCTCATTCTTTTCCCCTGTTCCTGGTGAAAGAAGGAGGTTGAAAAACTCGTTCAATGAGAACTTTTTTTTTTCATTCCATTTTTCCCCACGAAACCCTCTGGCTTTTCCCCTCTTGAAAAAAAGGCCCCCTGCCCCGGCGATTGCTGTCTTTACTCCCCACCTTTCGTTCCGGCTTGTGTGCTGGTTTTCCCGGACTTCCCCTTTTTTTATAACCACGCGGACGGGTACGGAAGGAGCCGGTTTTTTCGGTGAACCCCCTTTTTTCTTCTCTGCTCAGTGTCCCTCTCCCTTGCAGCCCGCCGGACTTCATTTCTTGTCTTCCCTTCTAGCGCCCTGGTCCGGCGTTTTTCGCCCAAATGCCCAGAACAGGGGACGTCCCATTTTTTCCGGCCTCCCCTTTGTTTGAAGAGGGCCCTTACCCCCCAAAGTTACGCAGGCGGCTTCCTAGTTTTTTTCCCCGTGTTTTCTTTTCCTAACCGTGTTTCCCTGTTCCCCTTTGACTACTTCGGATTCCGTTACCCTTACGCCCCGTTCCCCTTTTTTTTTTTCCCGTGCACTTCTCTTGCTCAATAAGTCCCTTTTTTCCGAAGCCGGGTCATCCGGTGACGGACCCGTCATTTTCCCGACAGGTACGTCCGAAACCCTGATTATTTTTCCCCCTTATTGAAAACCCGTATATAAATGGTACCTAACTTCGCTGTGCTTTTTCTCTCTTCTGTGGCGCAGATATAACAGCGGTAAGGTGTGTACTTTTTGGAAAGGAGTGGCGCTGGGTTTGTTATCCTTCCGCGTCTCGAGTGTTTGACCTTTCCGGGTTATTCCCTTTTTTTTTCTTCCCAAAAAGACTGGGTGGGGCTCATTTTTTTGTTGCACGCAGGACGTTTTTTTTTACCTTACTTCAACCACCTCCGCCATGGCGCTCCTTTCTGTTCTGTTTCTTCATCCGCATGATTTTTTCTCCCTCCTTCCCCACGGTGGGTTCTCCGTGCGCAAATTTGTTGACCCTTCCCCCTCCAGAAATGCCCCCTGCCCCAACGACCTTTTTTTCTTTCCCCCCAAGCCTCCGTTTGGCAAACCCACATCCTACGACCTGTGTCATTTGAACTTTCTTTTCTTCTTAGGCTTTGGTTTGCTTGCGAACTTCGGTGTTTGCCACCCCTCTGTGGCTTTCTTTCCGAAAACACGACCCCGTCATTTTGGTGCGCCCCTCAAACCTCAATTTAGCCTATTAATTGCCCCTTTTTTTTACTCGCTGGGAACCTTTTTCGCTTGGACCCCTTCCCCTCTTTTTCCACGTGGATGGCACCTGTTTCCGCGGTTTCTCTTTTTCGTATCTTTTTTTTTTAGGCCATCCGTTCGATATCTTTTTTTCCTTACGTGTTACCTTGCATCAAACCCCTTTTTTCTTGGCCAATGAGGGAATCAATTTCAATTTTTCGCGCGGAGCTTCTGTCCGTTTTTTTTTTTTTTTTGGCTGCCGACAGTTTCAAACGGTCCGGTCCCTTTCTTGTTCCTTTTTTTAAGTGTACCCTGTGGGTTCAAAACCCCAGTCCTGTATGTTACCCAGTTTGAAAAATAGGCAACGTTTTTTTCCCCGTCCACTTCTACTTTTTGTTGTTTTTGCCCCACCGTCATTTTTTTGTTTGGGTGCGCTAACCCCCCCCCCTTTTCAACACCAAAAAAAATGAAGTATCATGGTTTTTATGACGGCCTCCTATTTTCCTCCTTGATCATTTCGTTTTTTTTGTTGCCACCCCCCTTTCCCCCTTTTCTCCTATAACTTTGGTTTACCCCATTGTTGAACCTAACTTCGTTCTACTCTCTCTTTCTTCTCCATTCCGTTTTTTTTTCGCCTTGATCCGAAAGTTTAGCGATCCACTGCCCCCTCTTTCTTAGGCTGTTCCCGAAAACGATCACCACCGGCCCCAATACTCCCCCTCAGCCGTGGCAATAAACCATGGACTTTTGTGGCGTTTTTGTGGTTTGCGTTGTGGTCTTCTCCCGGAGAATCGCCACGTGTTAGGTTTTTTTTTTTGATCACTGGCTTCCGTTTGGTGCCCACAGGGTGTTTAACCCTCCCTCCAAGGTCCCAGCACAGGTGACTTTATCTCCCCTGTGGTTCCCCCAAACAAGCAAATGAATCGGGCGCTCCGGCGCACGCTTCGGTTTGGAACTTGGTTTCCTTGTCGTCGGGCAAGCCCACCTCTTTTAGTTCAATCGCTGGAGTCTGCCCACTTCCCCCCCTTACCAGCGTGTTCCACACGCGCCACAATGGTCTTTACCCTATCGTCCCAAGCCTCCCTTGTACCGCCCTAAGACCATTTCTTCCCCCCCCCTCGGGTTTTCTGGGTTGCCTCTTCACGTTTGTGTCCCTTGATGTTTTTTTGCTCCCCACCCCCCCTGCACTGGGGCTCGGCACAGCATCTTTTCCCCTACCCAGCTTTCGCCCTGTCAAACCAGCCCTTATATGCCCTTTTTTTTCTCCTCCTTTTTGTCGTAGTGGTTTTCCTTTATGGTTGTGGTGGAGATGGTCCCCCCCATTTTTTCTGTGTTTTGTTTGGGCTGGTGAATTTGTGCTTCGAGGTTCCCCGTTGAAAATGTGGCCGCAGTATTTTTAGGAAGGCCCCAGATGCGCCTTTTCCTTTGTTCTTTTTCAGAACGCCGACGCCCATTAGGTTTTTTTTTCCCCTAGGTCGCGACACTGTTTTTGGGGCCCACCCAAGTGAGGTTCCTTTTTTGTTCGGCAGAATATTTTTTTTTTTCCCGGACCCAACGCGGTTTTCTTCTTTTTTTCCAGCTCGACCCACTCCTTTCCCTCCAAGAAACTTCCGTGTTTATTTCTTTTTATCCCTGAAACGTGTGCAGCGAAGTGCTTGCCCAGTTCTTCTCCCCGCGTTTCTGATTTTTACCGAAAGTCATTTTTCGACGTTCGTGTCTTCGTGTAAAGAATCCGCCGGTGGCAATTTCGTTCATTTGCTTATTTCCGAGAAGTGAAGCTTTTCAAACGGCCCGGGTCCAGTCTGCGATATTTCCTCCTCCTTTCGTCGGGTGACATTTCCGCTTCCCGAGGTTTTGTTGAAGATTAACCGGCTTGTGCCGAAAGGCCGGCCGGGCAAACTTTTTTTCCTTTTTCCCCCTACAACAGGTCCTCTGATTTTAATTTTGTTTGAGCCAACCCCTCCTTTCCGTTTTCCTCTTAGTAGGGGACTACGCACTGTCTGCGGGCTGGCACTGTTTTGATATTTTCTTTTTTTGGTTTGACACTGCGTTTTGTCGAACCGGTGCTTTCCCCCCTCCAAGCGTCCTTCCGGGGAGTCGTCTTTGGCCTTTTCACCCCCCCTGCTTGTTTTTCCTTTTTTTACAATTCACGACACCGCCGGTGGTTTTTCTTTTTTTTGCTTTGGTTTTTTCTGATTCTCACTTCGGGTAGGGTGCCCACTTTGCCTTTTTTTTTTTCGCGGCCATGGCAGGGTCGCCGGCCCCTGAGGAACCCAAGCTCTCCTCCCCCCGCCCCTTCACTCCTCTATCCTTTGTTTTTTTGCGAGGGGCTCATTTTCTCTGAGTTCCCTGTTAGTTTTTTTCCCCCCTTTTCCTCACCTGCTGCGCGGAGCGAGGCTTTTTCCCCCACCCCAAAAAAAAAAAAAAAACGGTCCTCCCACTGGATTTAAGTGCCTTTTGCAGGGGGGCTCAAAACCCCCCCCTCGTTGAGGACGGCCAAGTCCGGAAACACCCTCCTTGAAACCCTCCTTTTTTTTGATATTTGGTCGGTCCTATTTTCCCTGTGTTTGGCAAGAGATAGGACGTCGACCCCCCCACTTGATTCCAAACCGCGGGTTGGGAGGACAATTTCTCGGTTCTCTTTTTGGTCCCCACTCTGTGAGTCGGAACATTTTCTATTTTTTCTATCCCGGCATATCCCTTTGTTTCCGCCGGGCGGAGTGCGCCTGCCTTCCGTAACTTTCCGGCGGTTTTCTCCCCCATGGGAACGACCGGGTTGCTCCTGTTTCACCCAAATTTTTGCATTTTATTTGCGGGAACTGGGAGTTTACGCCCTTTGTGCGTCTCGTCGTTTCACGTTCGGTTAACGACTCACGACCCCTTCCCTCCTTTTCAATACGAATCCTTTCTTGATTATCCCGTAAATCCCCATACTACCAGTTCCTTGACCGACTTTCACTTCTGGCCGAGTTTCGGCGTGTTTTTTTTCTCTTCAAAAGGGTGCTGGTTTTCCTTTTCCAAGTAACGTTCTTTTATTCGAATTGACTCTTTTTTTGCCCTTTCTTTCGCCTGGCGAACGTTTCCCTACCCCCTTTCTACTTCGGCACTTGCCTTTATGCGGCTTCTGTGGGGCCTTTTTTTCCTCCCCTTACCCCGTGTAAGGGACGGGGTTTGACCCCCTTTTGATTGTTCTTTTGACCCTAAATGTTTTGTGTTTTGCCGGGTGTGACTCACACTTACTTTGCTTTTCTTTTTCCCGTGTAAACTTTCAGGTGGGGCTTTCAACTTGAAATACCTTCCCCATTTTTTTCCTGTCTGACTATCCCCCCCCCCAAGCAAGAAAAGGGGAAAAATTTTTTTGGGGCGGTTTTTGTGACGAGTCCCGGAAATCCCTCCTAAATTTCCCTGCCCACTCCTTTGTTTTGGGACGTTTCGCCCCTCTTATCTGCCCCACAAACAATTTCACAATTCCAGCTTTCGACAATGCACCAGTCGCCAGGAACACCCCCCCTTTTTTTTTTTCTTCTCCACCGACCTCCATCTTCGTGGGTTGACAAAAACTCTCTGTTTTTGGACACAATCAATTCTGGGCCACAACCAACTTTCCTACTCCTCTTTTCCGGGTTTGCTGCCTTTCAGGTTGCTTGCCCCCCCCAAAATCGCGTGGGGGGGCACTTAGTTTTTTTTGTCTGCGCTCCATCAACCTCCTATTTTCCGGGCAGGTTTAAAGGGACCTTTAAAGGTTTTTCCTTTTTTAACCCCCTTTTTTTCTTTTTTTTCTCTATCGTTTCTTTTCGGGCGGGTACTTCGGCTTGTGTACCCCGATATTGAGGACGTGTTTCTTCTTTTCCGGCGCACCGGTATGGTGAGTGGCAGCAGATCCTCTGTCTTTTTACTCCACTACGGAGTGGTCCCTTGCTAGCAATACGTTTTTTTATGTCCATTTCTTGTTCGCCAGTTCTCGGATGTGTTGTGACTCTTTTTTTTGTTCCAGGGCTCTGCGAAAACCTTTCTTTTTCTTCGGTCTTGTCCACCATGTTTCAACCACTTTTTTTTCTATGTTCAGCCCAATACCCCTACGTTGTTCTCTTACTCGTTTACCTCCCCCCCCCCCAGCCCAACCCAAAAAGATTTGGAGCATGGTTTCGACGTTGCGGTCCATGATTCGGTACGAAAACCAGAACTTTTTCCCCTTTCCCTTTCAAAAAACCCCTTTTTCCCTGTTTTCAGTCGTTCCGGACGCTATTTTTTATTTTTTTTTCCATAAGACCGAAAAGTAGAGTTTCCCCACTTTTTCCCCCCCCCCCTTTTTTCCCCCTCTGGCGATCAGAGAGGTCTTTCGTCCCCATGCTTCTGTTCTTCCAAACTTTGCTTTCCTACAACCATGTCGATTTGTGTTTTTTTTGGTTTTTTCGGGTGGCGTGACCCCCACTTCCCCCCTTTCTCCCAAAATTCTGATGTAAGCTTGACTTCTGGTTTTGATTCCGTCGCCTTTTTGGACCAAATGTGGGTTATCACTCACTTCCCCGTTACCCTTCGGAGCACCGGTTGGAATTCGCCAGAGGTCACTTTCCTCCCACCACCCCAACGTACTTTATCCCGTGCTCTTCTCTCCTTACTTGAAATTGGTGATCACCTTTGTGCCCCGTAAGTCACCCTTTTTCGTAGGCGTCACACCTATATGCCTTGTGAAGTGGTGCCACCTCCAAACCCCTCCTCTCCTTCCTTCTTCCTGGAACCTCCCATCGTTACACTCATCTTCTTTCCCCGCCGAAAATGTCACTCCTGCTATAAACGCGTTGGCCTTCCGGGTACGGCCTTAACCGGTGGAAATTTGTCAGGTTGATGGGCTCCCCAACACACCTTGTGGCTTCTTGCAGTGTTGAGGGATAGGCCGCGCTTTTTCCTCTAATGTGTCGCAGTTGCCAGTTGCCACTTATGGTTACGACCTTTTTTTTTGTTCGTTATTCACATAGGTCTGTTATGGGCCCCCCCCCTCCTTTTTTTTCGGTTGTCAGGATGGTGGATTGTCCTCGTTTCCCTTTTAAATGGGTTTAGGTCTGATTTTGTTTTTTTTTTCTTAAAAACCGTATGGGCGGCAGACTTGGTTTTTCTCTTCTCCCTTCCTGCGGCGACGGGGCCCAATTTTCGATTGGTTTTCTTATTGTAACGGCTGTTGCCTGCCCAGTTTTTTTTTTTTCCTTAGTTTTCGTCAGCAAGTACCGCCTAGTTTCTGGCAGGCCCCCCCTTCCTCCTCTCCCCCCCACCTAGGAGTCAGCACTCTTCCCCCCCACTCCGCCGCCAGCACATTACCAATTCCGTTCTTTATTTCCGCCCAAAAACGGCTGCATGCGTCTTTTGAGTTCTTTGCCTTCTTTCCTTTTTTCTGCTGGAAGGCCGAGCCCGTTCCTTTCGCCGAGCGGTTTCGTTGGATCCCGTCCTCCCTTTTTGGCCCAGCCATACGCCTATGAAGTAAATTACTTTTCCCCCTTTTTTTTATTTTACGGGATAGATCCCTAATTCGTCTCGATTTTTACCATAGGTTTTTTTAGTTGTCTGCGAAACCGGACGTCTTTCCCCCTTTTTTTCCCTTTCGGTAAACTGATTTCCGATCAACAATACCTTTCTTCCTCCTTTTCCTGATCCCCGTTGGCCGCCCCTCCCCTTGTTTTTTTGTTGCATTGCGGGTTTTACTCCTCCGGGTTTAGTTTTTTTTTCGTTTCTATGCGGAGGGACACTTCGTTCTGTCGACCTATTGCCCCTGTCCCTCCTTTCCCCCTTTTTCCCACAAATGCTTTTTTTATCTTGAGTCGCTCGTTCCTGCCTCCAGTTTTTCAATGTTCCGCCTTTCTGTTCGGGGTACGCGGTGTGACTGGGCTTCTCCCTGTGTTTTTTTTCCCCCTTCTTCCTTTTTTTTTCCCTTGTTGGACCTGCCTTCATCCTCTTTTTTGTTTTCTCCCCCTTTAGGTCGGGCCTTTTCCCCCAAGAGGCTAACAGTGCATGACAGAAATTATTTTTTTTCCTCTTTTTTTGGTGGTTGAATGGAATCTCTTTTTTCCGCTGTTGCCTCTTGCCTTTTTTTTTTTTTTTTTTTTTTTTCCCGCATGTTGCCGCCGGATATTCTTGACCAAACCCCCCCCAGGTTCACTAGCCCCCTTCCTGTCCTCTGCACGTCTTGTAAAAACCCCCTTGGAAATGTTTTTTCCCCCTGCCACCGGCGATAGTTCGAAAGTGCACACCCTTGCTTGCCAGTCCTTGTGCGACCATTCCCTCTGTCCTCCCCCACTTACCCCTCTTTGGCGTGGGACTGTGAGAGGTGTTTGGTTTTCTCCTTGTTTTCCCCAATAGGCTCGACAGAGCAGTTGTCCCTTTTTCCCGCTTTCCCCCCAGTTTACCTTGTGAGTTTTTCGGTCGCGCCTCTTCCGGCATTTGGTCCGTTCCCTTTTCTCCCAATTGGAACGACTGGATTCAGGCCCCCTTTCCATTCCCCCCTTTGATTTTCTCGGCAAGGCAAAAGTCTTCCTTTGACTTTTTACTTACCGTGCCAGGCACAACAAAGCCCTTCCTTTGGCGGAACCTTTCCTCTCTCTTCTATATGTTCCGCCAATAAAGACCCCCTCCTTTTTTTGAATAGATTCGTCTCCCTTTTAGTCTTAACATTCTTTGTCTCCTCATTTGCTGACCTATTTTGACGGATCCTTACCCTGTGTCCTACTTTTTTTTCCCCCTTCCCTTCTTTTAGGCTTCCAGCGTCTTCCTCCTTTTTCTCTAAGCACACGCATCTTGTTGTTCATGCTTTTCTTCTTCTGTGAGTATTATTTTAATGTTTCTTCCACTTTTTTAAGTCTTGGCGGACAGGGGTTTTTTGCTGCTTTATCCTACCCGTGGGGCTGTCTTCACCGCACCCTATTTCTGCCTTGCTGATTGCCACTTCCCCCCCTTTTTTTCCACTAACGTGGGCACTCCCGTCCCACCGATTCCCTGGTTCCACTTTAGAAAATTTTTCGTCGCGTCCCTGAAATCAGACTTTTTTTCCCTTCGATTCGGTGGTCCTGACCCCTCCCCCCCTTTTTTCCCCTTTACCCGTTTTGCTTCCGACACCTTCCCCCGCGCCCACGGTGCCACCCCTTTTCTTCCCTTGTTTTCCCCCCAGCTCCAACCCTCCTATTTTTTTTGCCTGCCCCCTCCTAGGACAACCCATTTTCGTTTTTTTTTTCAACCCCCCTTCCTACATGTAGTGGTGGGATCGTTCCTCCCTCCTTGTTTGATTCGTTGCTTGACGGCCTTTGCACGACCCAACCCGGTGGTGGTTCCCTTCCCTCACTTTCAGTTTTTTTTAAAAGCCTACCGTCTGTGCCAACTACGTTTGCCTATATTGGCTGGTCTTCAAATTTCGGATTTGGCCCCGCGCCCTTTTCCCTCTTCTGTGTGTTCAGGGTGCAATTGTCCTTATTTTTCTTTTTTTTTTCTTCTCTGGTTTTAGTCCCCACTTTCCTCCTTCCCTTCGCTCCTACTGCAGACTTTGCTTTTTTGTTGCAAAGGAACGGGTGGTGTTTTGTCCCAGGGGAAGTTATGCGACGGAGCGTTTGCTTCTTTTCCCCCATTTTGTTGTTTTTCCCGCGGTCTCTGCGTTTTCTTTTTCGGTCCGGTCGGTTTTACCCGGAGTGCTTTCCCCCCCCTTGGGCCACCCCCCCTTCACGGACAAAAAGCTCCCCTTTTTTTGCTCCCACCAGCAATAACTCTTGGTTTCCCTTTTTCTTTGGAGGTTTTAAACCATTTTTTTCACACACACCCCCCAAACCAAAAAAAACCCACCCATCCCCCCTTCCTCCTTCTCTGGGCCTTCGTTATATGGCCCGTTTTCCCTTTTTTTTTCGTTGAACGCCCAACTGGGGAATTCTCGCTCCTTGAAATTGCCCGATCTGCCTCCCATTTCCTTTTTTCCTTTTTTTACCCTCCCTGCCGGTTTTTTTAGAGAGATCCCGAAAGTGGGCCCTCCCCACATTCAAGGTTTTTTTTCAATTATAGGGTCCCGCTTCCGAATGTCTTTACGCCAGATAATCCACGGCATACACTTCCCTTCCGGCATTTTCCCCCCCGCTCAGATGGGGTGGTTTGTGTTATTTTTTGTTTTGTGAGAGGCGGACCACGGGTTCCCCCCCCACTGTAGGAGTATTGTATCCTGGGCTTTCCTTAGCGGGTTGTTTGACCCCACAAGTGGTTCCCTTTTTCCCCCCCTTCCCCCCTCCCAGGTACGACACTGTTGTCCCCTGTTTTTGCGCAGAGGGTTTGAAGCCACAGCATTTAAAGTGCCTCCGGCGTCCCGCCCATCCGCAATTGTTTTTTATGACCCCTTCTGTTTTTTGAGTAAGTAGGACCTCCTTTCTTCTCCCACCATATCGGCGTTGAACTGCCACTGTTTTATACCAGTGTCCCCGCTAACCCTTTCTCCGGTTGACCCCTTTTTCGGTCCCACATTCACCTTCATGCCGCCTCGCTATCCCCCTTTTTTTTTTTCCTGACGGTCAGGCCCGGCTGACAATTGAGTTTTTTTTTTTTTTTTGCCCTCCACGATGCTGCTTGGTCAAGAGGAGGTTTTCCTCCACCCCCTTCCCTCCCGAGCCATGACCTGTTTTTCCCCTTCTTTTTTTTTGTAGTAGGAGTTCCGGATGAGTTGGTTTTTTTCAGCTTTGGGTCCCCCAGATTTGGGGTTCGTGGCTCTGGGGACTTTTTTCTCTTTATGCCGTTGTCACATGTGGCAGTTGATTTCTCCGGAAGGATCCCCCCCCCTTTAGAGTGGTTTCCATTCTCACGTCCTCTCTATGCCCCTTGCTGTCGTTTTTCTCTTCTTCCCTCGGACTATGGGTGCCCCCCTTCGTCCCCCCACCTTTTGACATGGTCTCTTTTTTTTTCTCGCATATTTTACCGGGCTCCCCCCTGACCGTCAGTCAGTGACCCCCCCTTTCCCTCCCCAAGAAACACTTTCAGATTTCCCCGTTGCTTTTCTGCCAGACAAGATTTTCTGGCGCCTCGTTGCATTTGCAGTGACTTTCTTTTTTCCCTTTTTCTCCGGCTGGAAGGACGATGCATTCAAGTCCAGTTTTTTTCTGGTTTTTCACGTAGCTGAGGACAATGGAATTCCCCCTTTTTCCCCCCGTTTTGGAATTGTCAGGCCCCTTTTCTTTCTCCCTGAATTGAAGTGCCATCTGCTCACTCTTTTTTAGTGAGGGTTTCCATGGATAGTGCTCCGGGAGTTCTCGATTTCACGCTTCCGAGTTTTCCTTTTTTTTTCGTCCCCTTAAGTGACGACGAAAGACGTCTTTCCCATTTTCATAAAAATACTTGATTTTACCCTCCGCGACCTTTCCCTTGCGGGAATGGTCTTCGTTTCCTCCTACGGCCTTTTTTTTTTTTTTTTTGTCTTTTGATATGGGACCTGTCTTCGAATTTTTTTCCTTTTGAACTGCATTTCTACGCCCACGTTCCTCCATCGTTTTTTTTGTACTTGTGGAGTCGCTATTGCTTTTTGTTTCCCTCTTCTTCCTTTGTTTTAAACAATCGAAAGTTTTTTTCCCTATTTTTTTAAGGTTGCTCGGTTTTTTTTGACTTATGGTTTTTTCTCTCCGTCGGGCCCAATGTACTTTTTGCCTGCCCAATCTTCTTCCCCCCCGCCTTCCTTACAAGAAATGATTCCATCCTTTCTTTTCTTCCCCTTCCTCCTTTTTTGAGGCGATGGTGGGTATTTCTTGTCTTCTCCTCTTTTGCTGGTACCCTCGCCTGTTATGGCCGTCCCCCCCTTATTTTGAAACAAACCAACGCGCGGTTTCTCTCCCCCACGAGGACTTTTTTTTTTCAGTTCTGACGCCTGCCCGCGAAAAGAAACCCCCCCCCCACTGTTTCTTTTTTTTTAGGGCCCAGGTTTCTTTTCCCCCTTTCGACCCGCCCCGGATTTTTTTTTTTTTTTTGTCCATTGTTACAACTGCGCGCTTTGTCGGAACCTGGCTCTCCTCCCCCCTCCCACGGATTACCCCTCTCATTTGACGTTTTTTTTTTCTTTTCTCAGTTTGTGGTTTGTTTTCATATGGTTCTTTTTAGGCGTCCGGGCAATCGGTTAATTTTTTCCCTCGCAATTCCCGTTGTTGGTTCTTTTTCCTCCCTTTAGGCCGCCGTTTCCCTTCTTTTCCTGGTGAGGGCGTCGCGCCCCCCCCCACATTCACGATGGGTATCATGTAAAATCCCCAAGGCTTCCCCCCCCCTTTTCTTTTGACTCTCCTTCCCCTTTTCCCGTTTACGCCGGGCTTTTCTTTCCACGTCGTTCAGACAGAACCTTCGGTAGTCTAAACCCCCTTGTGGCTTCCACTATTTCATTTCCTACTTTTTTCCAGGGCCGTTGCCCCGGCGGATTCGAAATTTTTCCCACTGTTTTTCCCTTCCCCCACTGCTGAGTTCCCCCCCTTTGCTTCCCTTGGGTTTTTTTTTTGAATTCTCGTTGTCTGACTCCCCCTATCCAATTTTGACTTTCGGCTAGCTCTTCCCTCACTCTTATCACCCCTTCCCTTCTCAAGGAGGGTCCTTTTTAGCAAGCTTTGTTGTGCCTTCTAATTACCCCAGTTTGCACGGTCGCCTTTTTCCCGTTATTTGGCGGGCCCGTTTTTTTCACTGGGCTTACTCCCTAATCCCCCCCCCTCTTTGCTCTTTTTTTTTCCTTTACCTATTCTATACCTTGAATTTTCTGACCCTCCCCCCCTTTACGCGCCCGGTGTTCCCTAAGGTTTTGAACCTTTTTTTTACTATGACCATGCCCCTCCATTTGACAGTCTGGCGAGGTTCCTTTTTTGTCGACTCCTTTCCCTCCAACGCACTCCCCTCCGCCTGCCACTTTTTTTTGGTTTGCTTCCCCCCCGCCTCCACCCCTTTTTCCCCCCATTGTGTTTGATTTTCCACACGTGGTGGCGCCCCCCCTTGAAGCTGAAATGTACCCCCCCCCCTGTTTTTTTTTCACAATCTCCAACCTTTGCTTCCCTTTTTTTTGGGCCAAAAAAAACAGACTACTCCCCCAAGGCGTTTCCACAACCCATTATCTCTGTGGCGCTTTTTTTTTCTCCAAGCTTGCGTGGGCTTTTTCACAATACCCCTCGCGATGCACCCCTGCCCCCCCGTCATCTGGTGTTGACTAAACTCACCCTTCCCCTTTTTTTCCCCTCTTTTGGTTTTTTTTAAAGGCCACACTTACCGTCATTGTTCCCACATTAGCGATTGGAGTCCTTTCGTGTACATTTTTCGCTCTTGTTTTGGGTCCCCCTTCACTTTTTGTTTATGTCTTCCATAAGGGGAAGTTTCCTTTCTTTGTTTGTCCCCTCGGTTATTTTATTCTTTTTTTTTTTTTTTTTCCCAATACCGCGTATATGTTTAATTACCCCCCTCCTCCTTTTTATTTTTGCAACTTTGTTCTCTGTGCAACCCTCTGGGTTCCCTTGTTTTCCCAATGCTTTTCAGTCTCCTGATCCGGAGCGCGGTTCCTGTGCCCTTTTTTCTTTCTTAAGGCGCATCCGACCCTTTAACCCTTTTCCATTTAAGGTCCTCTAGTGATTCCCAACCCTGTGTTTCTTTTTCTGTGTGTGGGGTTTTGTTTGGTCAAAACCCCAGCTCTTTTTGCTCACGTGAGGTGACTCCTCATACTCCTATGGGGCCTTGTTTGTTTTGGTTATGATTACCCCCCTCGCTAAACCCCTCCACCACAACAACCCCTTTTTCTCTTTTTTTCCGGCCTCGTTTCTTCTTGAAGGTGACCTGATCTTTTTTCCCACCCATTAAACTTCATCTTTCTCTATCATGTCCCCTTTTTTTTTGACAGTGGATCCCTTTCCTT
>Ga0179593_1288423_pt1 | contig 13109 bp, 22 predicted proteins | sample CZODoug2_1_08_16_FD_185931 | JGI IMG/M metagenome (GOLD analysis project Ga0179593, IMG submission 185931) | Vadose zone soil fungal communities from Angelo Coast Range Reserve, California, USA - CZODoug2_1_08_16fungal (PacBio error correction) | ecosystem: Environmental > Terrestrial > Soil >... | reverse complement strand
CTGCCCCAAACTTTGGGGCTCCTTTGAAACCAGGAAAATTCGAACCCTTTCCCCCCTGGCCGTGTCTCCCACCCATAGCAACAGTTGTTCATCGCGTCGAGTTTCCTCTTTTCCTTCCTTATTTCTGACGATTTCCCACCACCGGCGTACACAGGTCCCATTGAACCTTCGCCGACACGTGCAACCCGACCAACTCCTTGCCGCTGGCCACGTTTTTTCCCGGATACCCCGCTGACTGTTGGAATCGTCCCCTCTTTTTATCGTCCCTGGCCCTTTTTTTCCTCCTTTTTTCCTGTTTTTCCCTTTCCAGATCCCGTTGGTTAATCCAATTCCGGGATGTCTTGCCCGTCTCTTTGGTGTTCCGCCCCCAGATTTTTTTTTTTTTTTTTGCATTTTTTTTCCCGGTTTCCAACTGCTTCTTACACTTCACGGCTTTTTTTTAGAATTCCTACTCCTCCGTGCCACCTCCGTCTTTTTTTGTGTTATCCCCCCCCCCCCTGTGGCTTTTTTGAAGCTGTGGACCCCTCAGTTGGTCGGTTTTTTTTTTTGTCACCTTCCCATCGTCCTTGCGCGGCTTACTTTCCTTTTTTTTTCCTCCGGTGTGCCTGTTTGGCTCCCGGCTAATGAAACTTGTATGTCTTTTGCGTTTCGACTTCTGCCCCCGTTTCTGGGAAGTTCCCCCTCACTGCCCCCCTGGGGTGCCCCCCGGCAACTTTTTTTTGCCCACACCTCATCCAGGAGTCCCCTTACACGGAGGCTTCCCCTTTCCACACCCGCATCCGATCCCTTTGACTACTCTGTTTGCTTTATGCCCCACCCCTTTCCGGTTTCCAAGCCTTTACCCCCCCGTCACCGTTTCGTTTTGCCCTTAATCTGATGATTCTGGCCCCCCGCCTCCCCCTCCTACCTGAAAAACACCCTTTCCCCCTGACCGCCACAGGCCGGGACAAAGCGCACCAACACTTTCCTGGCGAGCTCCTCCGCTCATTTTATGTCACAGCAACGCGTTTTTCCACTTCTCCCCCCTTTCTTACCGTTTCCCCTCATTTTTCCACCCCCACCCCTGACCACCCTGCCTATCCCTTTTTTCTCATTTCCCCCGCTTTGCTTTCCTGCCCTTGTTAATCTCTTTCGTGAGCAATCCCCCACACTGCTAGACCCTTGGTCATGCAGCGGCGGATTTGTGTCCCTTTCTTCCCCTACCTTTGTTTTTTTCCCTGCTTTTTTTCCCCGCTGCTTTTGCTCTCCGACGGACTTTTCTTTTGGAATTACCCCCACCCCGCGCCCACCTTTTTTTCTTTTCTCCTTTTTCTTCCACCAATCCTCGAACCCCGTTGGCTCAGAGCATCACCTGATTTGAGAGGGTTTGTTTTTGACTTTCTTTCTTTTCCCCCTTCCCATTCGTTTTTGTTTTCTCATTTTCCCCCGTTCCTTGCCGTGCCCCCAGCCACGATTCCCCCCCCGGCTACCTGGGTGTGTACACACTTAACTGCCTTTCTCCTTTACCTGTGGACCTCCTCCATTTTTGTTTCCATCGGTTCTTCCTCAGTTTTTTTATAGATTTCTATCGAATATGTACTATCCCCCACTGCGGCCCCCTTTTTCTCCCTGAATTTCTCTTTGCCACATTCGCCCCCCTAGTTTTTACCCCCCTCCCCCCGCGGTGTAAGTATTGGCATTGTTAATGGCGACCCGGGATTTTCCTCCATCGTTAACCACCCTCCCCAACCTCACTTCTTCATCGTGATTCCCTGATTTTCTTGGTGAAACTTGGTTCGCGCCCCCCCCCCCTTTTTAGCCCCCGAATTTCGGTCTTTCCCCCAGTCAATCCGCCTTTTCTCCTGAGTAACCCGTAGGAATTTGCTTCCCTGTTTATGGCATACTTTTTCCCTTCTTCCTCCTTTTCCCTTTCTCCCCCTCGACCCCTAAACATGATAATTCTCTTTTGCCGGGATTTGTCCCATTACTCCTGCTTTTCTTGCCTATGTTTGTTGGCCCGCCCCCTCAGCGTGAACCCCCCCCTTTTCTCCCTGGTCCTTCCCTTCATCCCCCTGGATTTGAGTGTTTATACATCCCCCCCGGACAGACTCCTTGCAGAGATTGGCCAACGCGCATGTGGCCCGTAAATTATAGATTTTTTTTCCGGTCATCCTCCTGCTCTTTTTTGTTTTGATGCGTTTTCTTTTGTTTTTTGCCCTTTTGGAGGTAGCACATTAGTTTCGGGTAAAGTTTTTCTGTGGTTATCACTGACTCCATTTCTTCCTCTTTTCGTGTCTGCCCCCTTGCTATTTTAACGCCTAGCCTGCCAATGGGTCACTTGAACGGGTCCAACTCATAGGGACCAAGCCAATGGGGACCGTCTGCCTTGCTGTTATGCCCTCTCTTTTTTTCATGGGGTCCCAGGGTCTCTTTTTTGTTCCACCTTTGCATTCCCACAGTTCCCTTCCTGTTCCCCCCCCGTTGCCTTAAAATTTACATTCCCGAATTGTCTGTTCCTTTTTTTTTGGATTATTCCATGTTTCACTGTGGTCGCATAGTTCTCCCCCTTTTGCAGGGTTTGACAGGTTCCATTTTGTTACTTATTCCTATTCCTTTTTCCCCCTGACCTTCCCCTTTAGGCCTGAATTTCCGTTGTGGCCGGGTCTGTGGTGGGACCCTGATTGATGTGTCACCCCCCTTTATTGTGTTTTTGGGCTTTAAAAAATGGAAGAAGGACCCCCCTGTATTTCTTCTGTTTTGTCAGTTTTGTTCTTGCAACGCGCTTTTTTTTCCTAATTTGCAGCTCTTCCTGGTTCCAAGTGCCCAGGCCATGACCCGGACTTCCCGCACATACAATGGGGTTACTTTCGGGCCCAGCAGATCCCTCTACTCCTTCTTGATCTGGCTTTCCCCCTTCCTCGAAGCCCCGTTAAGGTTCGGAAACGTGGTCTTTTTCTCGTGGCCCGCGTTTTTCTCCTTTTTTTTTAATTCCAGTTTTCTTTGGCTGGTGTGTGCCGGGCCTTTTTCCCCAACGTACCATTTTTACCGATTTCCCCCCTGCTGAGGAAGATTGAAGACCCGTTGTAAGACCCCTCGGATCCCCCACTTTTTCTCATCCTTTGTTTTTGGTCTGAATTACAGGAATGTCTTCCCCTGTGGAGCGGGATTTTTTCCCCGTTATCCGTGTTTTTTGGCGTTTTTTCTTCGCAGGGGTGCGTTTTCGGAGACCTTTGCCATTCTTCCCTGGTTCCTTTTTGCAATTTTTTTTCCCCTTCTATTGTGCCTGCACCTCCTCCGTCCCCCCGCATGGATTTCCCCCCCTTGTTTTTTGGTTTCTTTTAACCCCTGCTAGGCAACCCCATCCCCCCCTCCGGGACCAAAAGGTCCGGTCAAAATCTTTTTACCGCGCTGACGAGAAAAGAAGTGTTTGGTGTTTTTTTTTTTCTTTTTTTTCTCGCGTTTTGTTCCGGTTGGTTCACCCCCAACCCCTTCTAATTCCGCCCAGTGATGAGGTCCATGATTTTTTTTTTTTTCCGACTGGGTTTTTAGGACGGCCCGTCGTCCTTCAGCCCCCTTTACGCCTTTTTTCTTGTGCCTTGAATCGGATCCGGGTTGGGTGGTTTGGGAAGCGGCGTGGTCTGGATGTTGGTTTCCCCCCTCTCGCCCAGGTTGAGAACCAATTCTTTTTTGTGTGCACACCCGCAACAACCTTCCAAAGAGGAGTCTTGGTTCAGCTTCGTGGTGTGTGTGGTGGTCGTTTCCTGGATGCGGACCCCTCGGTTCCTTTTTTTTCCAACCCCTTTGTGACACTGGTTCCCCCCAATAACTTTCCCCTCACCACCTTCGACCTTCGGTTTGTTTGCTTTTTAATGAGATTCCCCCTCTCATTGGATGGCTTTGTTGTACATGTGACAACCTTTTTTTTTGTCTCTAGTGAGTACACTCCCCTTGTTTTTGCCTACACGTTTATGGGTTCGTTTTTAATTGTCCAATTTTTCGAATTGCCGCCCCAGCATCATGCCCGATTGTGAACCTATCATTAGTTTTTTTTCCCAGCCACCGGTTTGTTTTTCCAAACTCTCTGGGTTCGTCCACCGGCGACCGCTTCCGTTCCCCCCACCCCCTTCCGCAAAAACGCTTCTTCCTCGCGCCCCCCCCTTCCTGTTGTTTTGTGTTTGAGAGCTACTCTTTTTTTTTCCTTTTTCTCGCCCGTCCCTTCCCTTGTCGCTGCCCCGCAACACAGCCCGATTCGATGACCCCCCCCTTCCGGGTGTTTGCCTAAACCCCTTACCAGCCCTTTCCCCCCTTCCAACTGCTTGGACGATCTTTTTTTCGTTGCCCCCCCCCTTTCTGACCTCGTCTTTTTTTTTTAATGAAAACCTGCCCAACTTTACCCAGGAAGGGGATCCTTTTCCCTTCTTTTTTTTCACCAGGGCCGTCCCCCCAATTCACGCCCTTTTTTGATTCCTTCTTAGTTCCTTCTTTTCCTGTGTCAAATTTATTCCCATCCCCCCCTTTTTCCCCAGTTCCTCCCCTTAGTTCCTTTCTTTGTTTAGGGGAGAAAGGTTTCATTTCTTTTCCGTGTAATAGATCAACCCCCCCGGTGATCCTATTTCTCCCCCCACTTTTCCTTTCCTACTCACGCGTTTTTCTGATTTTGATAGGTTGTTGATTTTTTGAATTTGGTTTTCCGTGCCATGTTTAGTTCGGATTTTTTTCCCCCCTTTTTTTCCCTTTTTCCGCCATTTCCTTTTTTTGGAGAGCCCCCCTATCCCTGTTGTTGTTGGGTCTTCTTTTCCCCCACCTTTTAGTGGAACACCCCGGTCCCTTCCCCCGCCTCCCCCCTTCCTTTTCCGACCCCCCCCGATTCATCCTCCCAAAAAGTCAGATTGCACAGCCGGTTGCTCGCATCGTGTCTCATTATGATCCCCCCGGCATGCGTGCAACAACGCCACTGCCCCCCTTTTCTCTTCCGAAATGGGTCTGAAGAACACCTTCGCGTTTGCCATTGTTTTTCCCCGCAGTCACCCCCCCTTTGCGTTTCACCCGATTGGTTTCCCCTTTTCGCTCCCTTGTTTGTCCTCGTGTTCCCCCTTCCCTTCCTTTTCTTTTTTGTTCCTTTTCATGAACTCCTGCGTTTCCTTGCTTTGGTGGTTTCCCCTAGGTTTTGTTCAGCTTTTTTGGCAGAAACTCTATCCCTTTTTCCCCCTCTTCCCTTCCCCCACTTTTTTCTCCGTGCTGTTTTTCCTGCGCGTCAGACGACTACTGCACGAAGTTCCAACCCCCCCAATTAGTGAACTTTCCACCGCAGTTTTTTTTTCGGCGGTTTTTTTTTTTCAAATTCCCCTCCCCTTATTGACTGAGACCTGTTTTCAAGAAAGACTGTTCCTTTCCCTTGTTGCAGGCTTTTTTGCCCCCTTTTCCTGATTTTTGTACAAATCCTCCCCCCCCCCCTGCCCCCTTCCTTTCGGCAGGTGTCGCAGCAGCTTTACCGGCAAATTTGTCGCTTGTACCACACCCCGTAATAGAGGCCAATGTAGTTCCCCTTTCGCTTTCCCTTCACACCCCCCCCGCCTGATTTTTTTTTAATGGTTGCTTTGATGGTATTTTAAACCGTTTTCCAACGGTTTCTTCTCTTCTCTCCCCTTCCCCCGCGTTTTTTGTCTTTTCCTACCCGTTCTTTTTTTGTCTGTTTCGGCATGCCCCCCCGCACTTTTTTTTTTGTCACACCCCCCATCAGACGCCCCACGGAGCGGCCCTCAGCCCTGTCAAACCTGTTTCTTTTTTTTTTTTTTTTGATCCCCTCCCCCCATTTTTCTTTCATTTCCGTTGTTCATTGTTTCCTTCGCGTTCCCTCAAACAAACCCCTGCCACCTGTTCTTCCCCCCTTTCCCCCCCTTGGCCCCTTTTTTTTTTGATATGTCGTTATTTTTTCGTCCGACAATTGCCCCCCCCGATGCCCATGCTGGCTGGACGCCGGCCCCTTACCAACTTTTCCCTTTTCCCCCCTTTTCCTTTTCCCCCTGGGCTGTTTGGATTTTCGATCCCTTGTGATCCGAGGTTCACCAACCGCACGTTCTGGTGTACAGGAGCTCCACCATTCCCCTTCTACCCTGTCCTCCCCTATCAAAGATGTCCCCTTCTTTTCTGGTTACTGAAGGTTGTGCCCCTTCGACATAGTCTCTCTTCTTTTTTTCTTTTGGTCATGTGCTGTCACCCCCTTCAATCCCTGATTGAACAATTTCCTTTTTTGTGACCAATAGTTTCCGAACATTACGTGTTTTTTTTTGTGTCACCTCTCCCTTTTTTGTTCCCCCCTCCCCCCCTTGTGGATCAAATAGCTGTATTTTGGCGAATTGCCTTAGCCAAACGAACTTACTCCTTTTTTGCTGCCTTTCCTGTGTCCCCCTGTTAAACCTTTTTATTCTTTGTAACTTCCCAGTCTTGTTTCGTTCGGGTTAGTCCCTTGCCTTTTCACCGGATTAATCCTCTTTTTTTCCACCATGCCTCCAAGCTTCGGGACCATTTGCTGAACTGTCTGTTTCCTACTTCTTGTTTTTCCCATTGGCCCCTTTCTCGTAACGCCCGGCGTACCCCTTTTCTTCCTTTCTGTTTCTTGCTATTTCCCCCCCCTTTCCCCCTTCCCCTTCCCCCTTCCTTCATCTCCCCCTTTCCCCTCCGCGGCTGTGCTTTCGTCCATACCTTTTCTCCTTTTCTTTTTCTTTCACTCCCCCTTCTTTTTCTCTTTGATTTTTTTGGAGTTATTTGTATACGGTTATGTCTCTTAACCTGTGCAATGTCCATTCCCCCAAAGATTTTTGCATCTTCATTTTTGTTTTGTATTACCCCGCTTATTCCCCCCATCCCCCACTTCAGAAGTGATGCACTCATTTGTATTCCCCCTACATCCTCTCCCTTTTTTCCTCCTTTTTTTTTTTTTTTTTTTTTTTAGGCTTCGTTTTTTTTTTTTTTTTTTTTTTATTTTTGTTTTTTTTTTTTTTTTTTTTTTTTTTTTTTTTTTTTTTTGTTTTTGTTTCTCTTCTTTTTTTTTTTTTTTTGTCTTTTTTTTGGGGATGTTTTTTTTTTTTTTTCGTATTTTTTTTTTGTTGGTTTTCGTGTCTTTTCGCCGTAAGTCTGTCCGGGTTTATTTACCCCCACCGTTGTCTTTTTTCTTTGGTTCTTTTTGTTCCGCTTCGGGGCCAACCTGGACTACCCCGACCTGCTTGTCCCCTCTACCTTGAGACCAAGAGTCCCCTTGTTTTTTTCCCTCGCCCTTTGGCCTTTTCTGGTTCCCCTCGTCCTTTTCACAAAGGTTGTCTTCCAATTGAAATGGTGTAAGGGATGCAGGGCCTCTGCAGCCTGGAAAGTTTGCATCAACACCGGTCCCCTTGTCCCCTCTCCACTCTTTACCTTTGGGGGTAGTGCGTCCACTTTGAAATTTTAGTTTTTTTGATTACCTTTCCCCCTGATTTTTTTGTCGTTCCGTACCATTTTGCCGCTTAATCCATATATGATCTTCCAGTTCCCTCTTTTTTCCCCTGGATTTTTCGTTGGGTTTACTCTTGTTTCCTGGCCCTTGTATTTTTTCCGTGGGGAATTTAACCCAATTTGCAGTGTACCCTTTTTTTTTTTCCCCCCCCCCCCGGTTGCTTTTGTATGAACCTTTGCTATTGCTCTTTGTGACTCCTGTCCCAGTTTCTTCTCCGTTTTGAGTAACGGCGGGGTTGATTTTTCCTTCTGCCAGCTTTTGCAATTTCCCTGCTCATGGTTGATTCTTTTCTCCCGGTTTTTCCACCCCTTTTTGGTCTAGGTGGCCTTTCAGGTGTTCTTAATCTTTTTTTTTTCAGGTTTGAGAACCTTTTTTTGTCCCGCCCGCAGTTTCCTTCCTGGTTTTTTTAATTCGGGGTTTTCCCCCCCCTTCCAGGTCCATTTTGACAATGAACCTCATTTCCTTTTTTTTTACCGTTGAGGGGTCCACGAATGAATGGGTTCCTGGACCTGGCACCCCCTTCATTCGGTGGGCGGGTCTCCCGTGTCGTTTTCCGTTTTTTGGGGTGGTTGGTGGTTTTGGGGTTGAGCTTCCTCCAAGACCTCGGTGCTTTTTTTTTCGCCGGGGGTTTTTTTGCTCTTCTGAGTTTTATTGATCCCGAGCATTTCTTTTACGGTTCGGGAAATTGGTCCTCTTTCTTGGCTCCCCCCTCTGGGAGTCCTGTCCTGTCTTCCTCTTTTTGAACATTTTTTCTCGGACTAACCCCCTTCCGATTTCCACGCCTGCCCTCGGGTCAATAGTTTATCTTGGCTAGCGCTTTTCTGTTGTCTTTTGTGACCACCCACTCTCTTTCTCAGAAGTTTATGAGTTAAGGACGCAGAGGCCGACCTACACTGAAGGACGGACCTGGGTTCGTTTGTTTTCTCCCCCCCCCCCCCCCGACTTCTTTCTGAGGGGTTCAGTTTTTCCCCCTCGCCGGTTGTGGGTATGAATGGTTTTTTTCGTCTTTCGGTGGTTTCGCTTCCGTTCAAGCTATACTGTTGGTGGGGTTATGTTCTTGGCTCCCCCAGGGCTTCTCCTTTGTTTTTGGTTAGGGGGGTGCAACCAAAAGCCCTCACCGCTGCCGTACTGATTGGGACATTGATTGATAATGCGGGTTGTGGTGTTCCCAAAGGTTTTTTATGTTACCACGTTTTCCCTCCCCCACCAAGCACGCATACCTCTCTGTTTTCTTTTTTTTTTTTTTCTGGTTTTTTTTTTTCGAGCCCCGGCACCCCTTATGGGTTCCTCGGAGGGGACGGTTTTTTACAGCAGGACAAGTTGTTGTCCTTTTCCCCCTCGGGTTGTTCCGGAAAGGCCTTTGAACCAAGGATGGGTGGATCGACCTTGTGTTCAGCCATGTTGGCAGGTGCCATCCTCCATTCTTTGTCAAGTTACCCCCCCGTTCTTTTTGCTGTCCAAACACCGAATTTTCGCCCCGCGTGGTCAGGATTGACTTTCACCCCCCCCGCGTTCCACCGTTCTTTTTGGTACCCCGTTTTCCCCATAACTCTGGTGGTCTTGTTTCTTTGATCCACCTTCCCTGGGGCATTTTGCCTTCCTTCCCTTCGAGTCCTTTTTTATCCCCCGGCACCAACAGGTCGCTCCTGGAACATTCCCCATTGAATTTGGGTCCACCCTTCTAGCCTTGCCCTCCAGATGCTTTCCTTCCCAGTGAGCGACGGGTCACCAATATATCCGCGGATTCCTGGAACTTCCCCCTCCCCCACGTCAAAAGGTTTTTTTGTATTTTCACCATGTGCTTTTTTTTCCCCAAGTTTTTTTTTTCGTCCTCCCATCTTGGCCTTCTTTCCCCCGGTAACGAGTAATCCACACGGGCAACAAATCTCGTGCTGGAAGAATTTTTTTTCTTTTTCCGTACCAGTTTCTTTTTTTCTTTGTCTTGAGTTTGGAATCGATCCACCCCCCTGTGATCCCACTCCCCTCTTTTTTTTGACTTCGACGCTGTTTGCTGGATGAAATCGTTTTTTTTTTCTCCCCCCAGTTTCCCCCGTTTGTGCGTTTTTTCTTCAATTTCCTCCCGTCAGAACTTTTTTTTTTTGCTCCCTCCCTCTCTCTTTCACTCTCAGTTGTTTTTTTTAGAGATGCCCCCCGTTCGTTCCGAATTTGGTCCCCCTGCCATCCCGCGACGGGCCGGCGCCCGCCACACCATTTTTCCCCCCCCGTCTTTTTCATAAGCCTCTGAAAGTTTCTTTTTTTCGAAATTTCTCATTGAATGCTTCTTCCCCGGGTAAAAAGGTCCCACCCCCTTTCTTTTTCCGACGGAAGGAACCGAACCCCCTCTCTCTTTGCCCCCTTCCCGTGCCCCCTTGGCGATTTGCCACCGATTTTTTTACTCCGTCAAATGGCTCCATTGGGGGCTGGTTTCCGTTTTCCCTTCCTCCCCTTTTCGTTAGCATTTCATTCCGTTCGGCTCTTTTTCTGTTGCCTTTCCTTCCCCTTCCTTATTCTTTCCAGAGTGTCGGTCCCTGTCCTACTGTTTTTTCAACCTCCTCCCCGTACTTCGGCGTTTTTGTTTTTTCGGGAAGTTGACTCCCTGCGATGTTTCCCCCCTTCCCGCCTTTCTTCTCAACATTCTAGGTTCCTGTTTTTTGAAGCAAGCGTTTTCGCTTGTTTTTCAAACAAATCCGTTTTTTCTTCACCGCCCGTTTACCATCACGGATGGTGAAACTGTTGTTGGAATTTACCTTTGACCTCCCGCATGGTGCTGTGTCTCGATTCCCCCCTGGGACCATCAGTGTATGCAAATTCCGCAGTCCCGCGGGCCCCGACCCCCTTTTCTGGCCTTTTCAACCACCGGTCCTTCCGTCCCCATTAGCTGTCCCGTTTCGCTATCATCACCCAAAACAACCCTGCTTTTTTCCGCCCGCTTTCAGTGTTTTTGGATGTGTGTTAAGGAGTTTCCTGTTTTCCCGGAGGCCTCTCCACATCCCAGCGTTTTGTCGTTTTGCACCCCCGGATTTTTTAGGCTTTGGAAAATTAACGAATTTAGCCGTCAAAAAAACCCTCCGTCTCCCCCCCGGTCGCGCAGAAGCCTGCCCTTAGCGTCGCTGTGCTTCTCGTCACGCCTTTTTGTAGTACCATGTGTTTTCCCCCCATAGAGGACCCCATGTTTGGTACCTTTCATCTCACATTTTTTTCCCCCCTTTCACTTTTTTCCAGGGCCTATCTCTTGCCTACGTTTTGCTCTTCCCCGGACTCTCTTTTTCCTCGGCTTCCCACACGATTCCAGATGGACACTTGGACAGACGTTCGGACCCCCTATATTTCCCCCCTTTCCCTCCAGCCTGAATCTTTGTCTTCCCGACGAGCCCGGTCTAGTGACTTACTCAAAACCCACCTGTTTGCTCCGTTTTTCCCATCATAGTCCCCCTGGTTTTAAGGAGCACTCTTTCTGATGGGGGCCGGCAATAGACATTAGCCATCTTTTCTAGATTTCGCTTTTTTTTTCCCTTGTTAATTTTTGTCAAAGGAATGGGACACCTGGTTACCCGGCCCCTTACCGGGCTAAATTTTGGCTGCCAAACCCCGGCCCCGTTCCCAGTAACTTGTGGTTTTCTGTGCCTTTTTTGGCAACCCAATCCAGTTTGGGCTCCGTCTGTTCTTTTTTTTCTGTTTGGAGCATCTGTTCGTTGCCCCCCCTCCTCTCCTGTCTCCCCTTTTTTTTCGGTTTGTCCCCTCCGCCTGTTTTTCAAACCGTACCCCATCGGGGGTCCTTCTAAGTTTCTTTGTCACCTTGGTATTTTTTCCCATCATCCTTTTTCCCCCCTCCAACGAAATTTTCGTCCCGCCTTCCGTTCACCCCCCCTGCCTCTCCGACTATTGGCGTTGGCTTTAATTCCCTGTCCTCCGTCTTTTTCTCCTAAGCACCCTTTCCCCCCCCATTGGTAGAAATTTCCGAGAAACAGCAGTTTTTGTTTGTCAGCGTGCATGTAGGGGCCTTGTCCATCCCGTTAATTGGTCCCCTTTTTTTTCCTGTTAACCAAGTGTTCAAATGAGAGCGAACGTGACTGAAGGCGGGTTCCGCAATTTTTACCATTACTTTTCCCCTCCAATGTAGTTTTGGTCCCCCTCATTCATTTTTTTCTTTTGCCTGTTTCCCTGGTTCCCCAAGTCCACCAGGGGTTTCCCAAGACAATGCCGGAATTCTGTTTCTTTTTAGCCATTTTTTTTTCCAAACTCAACAGGTCAAGTGCCGCGCAAGCGATTCACTCCCTTGTGGACAATCCTCCTTTTTTCTTGAAGTTCTAGTTGTTTTTTTGAGATGATCTTGTCCTTTCCCCCTTCCGCATTTTTTTTCCTTTATTTTTTGTCTTGTGGTTTTTGGTTTTTCTACTGTTTGCATTTCTCCTTCTTTTTTCTTGCCCTGTATTCGTTTTCCCCCGTCTCGGGGGCCACCCAACTTTCCCTCCGACGTCTTCCCCTCCCATCACAGGACATCCACGTAATTTCTCTTCCTGCGCCATGCGCTCAGGTAAGTTTGATTTGAACTTTTTTGAAAACATGGTTGAATGTGTTTTCTATGACCCACAGGCCCCGTACTTTTTTCCACTACTGCCTCCCACGCACCTGCCCCGGTTTTTCTACCGTTTGTTTTTTAGGGCTTTTCGTCTTCCCCAATGTTTTTGTTCCCCCTCGTTTTCACCTGATTCCGACGGTTTTGCTCCCCTCCCCCATTTCGTCTCGATTTTCCATTGTCTGCTCTCTGGCTCCCTTTTCTTTTGTGTAGTGTGGTAACGGCTGTCGAACGTTTGCCTGGGCTTCATTTAACCAATTTTTTTTGCCTCCCACGGACAACCGCCTCTGGGTTTTCCTAAACGTCGATTTTTTCCCTGTGCCCCCCTCCGCCCCCCACGTTCGGTGCGACTCTGAAATCCGGCGAAGGTTCTGTGCCATTGTGACACCTCGTCCGATTTTTCGCTGAGGGATCTGTCTCCCTTTTACTGGTGGCCAACAAAATGCTAGGCCATCAAGGGCTTGGTTCCCTTTGACAAAAGTGTCCTTCCGACTTTGTGGCCCGCTCTGGTTTTGGGCACTTTTTTTTTCCGGATGGCGGTTTGCGGGCCGTCGAAACCTGCAAAGGCCACAAAAGCGCCCAGCCGATGGCGAAAGTGTTTCCTGGTCCCCCCCCAGTCTTATCTGGTTGTGCGGCTGCCGCATTTTAATGGAACCTCCGGACATTAGGCACGTTTCTTGGGGGAGGCTTCAGAAGGAGGGGCGGTTTTTTCCCCCTTCTTCCTGGTTTTTCTTGTTTCTTTGAGCCTCTCCTTTCTTATTTTTCTTTTGAAACAGTCCGTAGTGGTGTTTCATTGGGGATATCTGGCTCAACCTTGTTTTTCCCGTCGTTCCCATCTTTTCCCCTTGTTTTTTGGAAAACGATTCGACGAACCTACGGAGGTCCACTGCTTTTTCCATCTTTCCCTTCGTCTTTCCCTTTCCTTTTTTGTCCGGTTTTTTCTTTTTTGTGCAACATTTTTTGTTCCAGTTCGAGTTTGACACTGCCAGATGTTGGCTTAGCAGAGGGCCTTGAAGGCTTCTAACGGGAGTTTTTTCATGCCCTGACCTCTTGTTTTAGGCCCTG
>Ga0179593_1701493_pt1 | contig 13110 bp, 15 predicted proteins | sample CZODoug2_1_08_16_FD_185931 | JGI IMG/M metagenome (GOLD analysis project Ga0179593, IMG submission 185931) | Vadose zone soil fungal communities from Angelo Coast Range Reserve, California, USA - CZODoug2_1_08_16fungal (PacBio error correction) | ecosystem: Environmental > Terrestrial > Soil >... | reverse complement strand
TTCATGTACCGATTTCCCTGCAAACGGAGGCGGAGGGATTTCGGAGAGGTTCTTTCTCTTTTCGTCAAGCACAAACGTAATTCTTCCCCTTTATAAGGCACCTCTCCCGACTTTTTCTTTAAGGGAAGAAGTCCGGCCTTTTTTCCCCCCTCCATTACGCTTAATACAGTGCTTTTTGGTCGCTTTCTTTCCTTCAGGCGACGACTTTTCCCCTTCTGATTTTGTGGTGCAGGCCACGACACTTCCCTGGGGAATGACGACATGGACGTCTTTCTGTCCTCCCCGGTAGAGTACAGCTTTTTCCTTTTCCCGTTCTCCTAAACAAAACATAGAAACGATTCTCTTCCCATGACAATGTTCGATCGGACGGTTCCTTTCTCTTTTCAGTGGCGCGGTTCCAACTTCTTCCTGCTCAGCCGACTATAATTTTTCCTTTTTCCTCTTTTCGCCGAGGGCAATGATTAACATATGCGGCTTCAACGAAACGCTGATTGGCGGCAATTTTTTTTTCTCTTTTTCTTGGTGGGGGTCATTCTTTCCTTTTTTCTCGCATTCTATTGTACACGATGATTTTTTTTTTGACCCCCTTCTCTTCTAACTTTTAGACATGGGAAAGATACCCCCTAGTGTAATTGAAGTGCCTCGACGGAAAGTCCCCCCTCCCCCTCCAGGCGAAACCGCCTTCATTTTCCCCTTTACCTTTGAAAATCTTTTTTTTGCATCCCTAGACTTTGGAAAGAAGGGATGATTCAATCTCGCGCTGGTCTCCAAAAATCATTTCCGGAGTGTAGGGCCCCTTTTTTTTAGGACTTATTGGAACGGGGTCCCCTCACCTTTCTCCTCAGCTACGGTAAGAAAAGATCCAAATTCAACTTTCCTCTTGGGGAGGATAGCTTTCTCCTTGTGGGGAAGGAATTGACACCTCCCTTCTTCCCCTCTCTTTGAGATGTCTACTCCTTTTTCCAATTCTGGTTCTGTCGCGAGGACCTCTTTTTTCCCCCGCCTTGCTTGGCCCACTTTCCAATGATTTTGATGACCTTTTTTTTTGCCAACCACCACTCTGTCGGCTTTTTTTGTTTTTTCTGGGTTCCATGATCTCTGAGGGGTTTTTCTTAGACATCGTTCCCTTCTGATCCCACCTTCTCGGCTTTTAGTTCCTCTCATTTGACTCTTGGCCACCTTCCCTCCTGGAAAATGAAACTAGACCCTCCTCCTTTGCTCGCTTTCAAGTTTCACGATTCCTCTTCCCCATTTCCAAGCAACGAGTTATTCGAGGGCCTCCACATCGTTGTTTTTTTTTCGACTGTAATTAGACTCCCTTTCTTTTCTCTGGACCTTCTTTCCTGTTTTTTCCGTACGAAATGGTTTTCCCCCCACACTGATTTCTTCCGATCTCTTGACGTCGTGACCCCCCTTTGATGCGAGTCTCTTGGGGGATTCGCTTCCTCTATACTTCTTCTGTGGCCCCGTATCGGAACCTCATCCTAAGTGACGAATATATTTTTTTCTTTTTTTTTCCTTCTCCCCGTCCCCTATTTACGTCCCTTGGTCTTAGGGATTCTCCCTTTTTTTTTTCCTCCCTGCTGGGAGAGGAGAGCAAGGTTTGACGGCAAAGACACCATTCCCCTTTTCTTTTCTCCCCCCTCCTCCGACTGCTGCACTTTTCTTCCCTCCTCCTTCGGTGGGATCGGGTTTCTCTTCCTTCCTTCTTGACATAGTGGAATAATCTTTTTTTGTGAGAGAGATTGCCCTCATCTTTTTTTCCGGTTTGGCCAAACTTTTCCCCCCCTTTCCGCCGACTTTCTTTCTCTCTCGTTTCTTCATTTTCCCGATTGCCGCAGATGATGGTTTTTTCCTAGAAATCGACCAGTCCTCCCTGTCTTCTCCCTCCCCCCCTCTGCTGGCGCCTTCCCTTCCCCCTTCTTTTTTTTCTCTCCCTTGCGAAGGAAATCGTCACTTCCGGGGCACGCTCCCCCTCTGATTCGTCCCCTTTCCTTTCCGGTGCTCCTCTTTCTCTCAAGAAAGTGATCATTCTCGCGCTGCGCTTCTTTTAGAAAAGAAGGATCTTGAATCCTTTTTTCCGAGTAATCAACCATTCTTTTTCCCTCCTTCGAGGCGAATCTTTTTTTTTTTCTCCTTACTTCGCTCCAAACGATGGGTCATTCCCCTCCCTTTCGAACTAGTTTCTTCTTTTCCCGACGCTCTATTCCCGCCAATGTTCGCCTTCGATGTAGTAGAGCGTATTGAGAAGCCTTTGCAGTAGTTGTCAACGCCTTCCCCCCTCTCTCCCCCTCCCGGTGTTCTCCGAATAATCGGCCTTCCTTTCCTCTTGAAGACCAGTTCCACAGCCCAGAAGAGAAACCCCGGAACGCGACGAGAGGTGTTGTTTTTTTCCCCCTCGATAGCAACTCCTTTTCCCTCGCCCTGAAATTCGATGTCGGATCTCTTTTTTTCCTGCTTATTAATACAGATTGTCCATTTTTCCCTCCTTCTTTCTTTCCTTGTTTCCCCCCCTCTTCCTGAAGATCTCCGATCCGCCTCTCCATCTCTCCTTTTTCCTCCTTTTTTTCGCCGTTTTCCCCCGCTGCAATTTAGCGTGTAGTTGCACAGTGAGGCACCGTTTCTAATAGTTGACGACCCCTCCTCCTGTTTTTCTTTCCTGTCGGGCTCACAATCAGACCTTTTCCTTGTCTGTTTCCTTTCTTTCCTTTTTCGCCCTTCTCCTCCTGTGTTTCCCTTTCCTTCGAGCACTTCGTCCCCCCTTGTGTTTTCAATTAGCTGCACAGTACGAGCGGTTTTCTCTTTCCCCAGTCCACCAATCCTTTTTTTGTCTCGCCTGCGAAAGCAAAAACCCTTCTTTTGCTCCACAAGTAGAGGCAGTCGTTTCCTCTCTGTCGTGTCTTTGCCCCCCTTCTTCATTGCCCATTCGAAGAAAACTTTTTCCCCTCCCTTTTCTTCTAGCTTCGTTTTAGATGAAGTTTGACCGCTTCCCCCCCTGAAAGTCCTCTCGCAAATTTTCCTTTTCCCCCTTCCCCCTCTTTGGCGATGTTTTTTTCATCTGTTCGCCGGATGTAATAGAAGGAGTCTCTTTTTTTCAGTAAATGTAGTAATGACCGTCTCCTTCCTTTTGTTTTGGCCTTCCCCCCCTCTCTTTCTCGTTTCCGTCGCCGCGTTCCCCCCTTCCCCTCCCTCTGTAGAAAGATGAAGTCCCTTTTTGCACCCAAGGATCGTTTCCCTTTTGAAGTCGTCCCCTTCTCCACCGTCGTTAGCGGGCTTTCTTTGCTTGGTTCTGGAGAAGAAATAATCGACCCCTTCTTCGAAGCAAATAGATGACTTCCCTGCGCCTCTTTTTCCCGTGAGGGAATAGTTATTTCTTTTCTATAACCGCCTTTAGATCAAGAGTGTTCCAGACAGAAACTTCCCCTTAATGTTATTATCTTTTTGGATCCAGTAAGCTTTCTTTTAGATATAACCTCTCCTTCCTCCTCCCCCAAAATTATTCCCTTCTCCCCCTTTCTTCCCTTTTCCTTTGTCCGAAACTTTAGAGAGATTAGTTAATGGCTAGTAACCTTTCCCCCTTCTCCACCTTTTTCCTTTCCTTTTCTTTTCCAACTGTAAGGCCTTCCTCTTTTCCTTAACCCCGATTCCCGGGTGTAATTTAAGGCGCTTTTTTTTCTAACGCATCGCAGTAGAGCAAATAGTTCCCCCTTCTTCTCTTGTAGTTCCCGTCTCCTCCTTCTGTTCCTTTTTTCGTTTGAAGCAGGCTTCTTTTTTTCCCTTCTCGACCACGTTTTGAAAAGGAGTGGTAGGTTTACGGCCTTCTTTCCTGCACGCCGTTGCAGACAGACCCTTTCCTCCTCCTCTTATCTCCGGAGATTAGCTCCTCTTTTCCCCCCTTGAAGCTTCCTTTTTTTCTCTCTCTTTCGTCCGATAAAAAGCCCGTGGTTTTTTTCAAGGGTATCGTTGACTTCAATGCCCCATACTTTTCTCCTACCCCCTATGATATTCTCGTGATTTGTTCTTCGCCGTTTGTTGTCCCCTTTACCGAAGCCATGAAGATGAGGAAAACCGGGTCTCCTCGGGAGGTCCTTTTCTCTACACATCGTGCTTTCTCCCCTATTTCGTTTCCCGTGCAGCCTCCCTTTTTTTCGACCCTCAGTTGAGGCTGTAGCCGCAAAAAGAGCTAATCCCCCCTTTTCCTAGAAGTGTTTTTTCTTTCCGTTATGGTTTGCCCGGCACGCACTCTTTCCCTTCCCCTTCGGCAATCAGGCGTTTCCCCTATCTTTTCCTATACCTACGTTTCTTTTTCTCTCTCGGCGCCTCTTTTCCTTTCCATTTTTTTTTCCCTCTCTTTATCTGGTGAAGTGGCCCCCTTTTTGGCACGGCAGACGACACCCTTCGGCAGTTTGGCAACGATTCCTTTTTCTTCGGTTTTTTCCCTCAGGCGGGTTCGCGACGAAGTCTTTTTCCGTGAAACGCAATATGACGCTTTCTTTCCGGCAGCTTTCTCCTCTTCCGCGACCCCTTCTTTTTGCAGAGACTTCGGATTTCTCTTTTTCTTCGTTAAAAACAAACAACAACTTTTTTTCACCCCAGAATTAGCACTCCTTTTTCTTATCCCCTCGATCGAATATGGGGCTTTTCTTCTTTAACCCTTTCCCCTTCGTTGAAGGGAGTTAATAATGGGTTTTGTCCCGGTGTTTTTCTCTCCTTCTTCGGCGCCCCCGGGAAGATTCATTTCTTTTCCTCCCTCCTGCTTCCTCTATGCAATGATGTTATTGTTTTTTCCCCGGAGGCAAATGACTTTCCCTTTTCCCCCCCCCTCGGGGCGGCCTTTCTTTCCCTTGTATGAATGGTAAAATGGCGGGTCACGAAGGCGACGATCGTCTTTTCCTTTTCCGTTCACGAAAACTTTCTCATTCCCCGTTCTCTTCCGCTTTGCTCTCGGCGAGGTTTTCTCTCTTTTTCTCTTTGAGTTCCTCCCCTTCGGACCTTTCCCCCTTCCTTTTTGCCGAGTCTACACTTGAGTTCCTCCCATTTCCCGGGATCCCCCAAGGTTCCCCCCCTCCTCTTTCGTCCCCTTTCTTTTTTCCATACCCGAAGCGCCCGTCAACGTTCCCTCTTTTCCGTCAGTCACCTTTTAGATCTGTTGCCAATGCCGGCTTCTCTCTCTTTTTGGCTTCGATGCGAAGCTTTCTTCCGGCCTTGCCAGACCTGCTGACTGTCCCCCCCCGTTTCCAGTCACGTGTTTTTTTCTCCTCTTTTTTCTCCTTTTTCCTTTCTTTGTTTTCTTTCTTTTTTTGGTTTTTTGGTGCGGACAATTGTTCCCCTTTTTTGGAAAAAATTTTTTTCTTTTTGCTTTTGTGAGGGTGGATCTTTTCTTCGCGAAAGATTAAATCAACGTCCAACTCTCTTCTCTTCTTTTCATGATGGTCTTCTCCTTTCTTTCCCTTCCCCTCTTATTCGTAGTCCGGTTCTCCCCTTCTAACGATGAGTAAAGAAGGTGAGCTCCTCAGTCCGCAAAGGTGGATTCAAAGATCCTTGGTGTCTTCTTCACTCGACGACGCCTTTCTTTGCGGTAGGAGTGTCTTCTACGGGGAGGCGACGTTCCCTTTCTTCTTTTTTCCTGGCAACGAAAAGATAGACGGCCCCTTTCCCTCCCGGAAGGCAGCGTTTCTCCCTTCCTTCGATCCAGAAGTTCGAACAGCTCCTCTCCCCGGACAACCTTCTCAACGATGATCCTGCGTCCTGCGAAATGAAAATGTTAGACCCTTTGGGCCCCCTCCCCCCCGCATTTGCAAATCCCCTTTCCAGCTCCCCACGATCTCTTTCTAGGGAAGGGAAAGGATTTGCATCCGGCAATGATTCCATAGCGGCCCTTTTTTCCCCCTTCCACGCTTCTTTTGTCTTTTTTTTTCAAAACTACTGCATCGACGGTGGAGCCTTTTCTTTTTCTGTCTCTAGGCGATGACACGCTGATTGGTTTCTTTTGAAACCGTCCTCCGTCCCTTTTGTTTCTTCCTTCCCTGGGCCCCTATGTGCCCCCCCCCCCTTTCCTTTGTAATTGCAAGTGATGCGACGGACCCAAATAACGGCTCGCAAGGCTCCCCCTTCTTTCTGAACAATCTTCCTTTTCTCTTTTGCTCACCCAGCATTTTTCCCTTTGCCAGAACAAAATAATCGTCGTTTTTTCCCCTCTTGATAGTGGTTTTCCCTTCCCCTCCCCCCTCGCTTGGCAGCGCTTTTCCGTTTTTCAACGGCTTCCTGCCCCTTTCCTGATTTTTTTGCCCACGAAAAGATCAACTTTCCTTGACTTTCACCCCCAGCACGATTACTCGACCCTCTTGGCGGATCTGAGACTATCCTTTCCCCTTTCTTCCTTCGCCCCACTCCCCCGATCACGAAAATAGATTATAATTGGACTTCCTCTTCCTTATTTGATCTCCGGTTTTTTCCCCCACGCTGTCTGCGGTTGCCGGGAACAGTCCCCCCCTTCTTCGGTTTTTTTATGTCTTGGAGGAGGGTTTTTTCCCCCGGGCGTAGACATCGCGTCTCTTCTTTTTTCTTTCCCCCTTTCCCCTTTTGGGTTGTCGCCCTTGGCAAACGACGGCAGCTTCCTCCCCTCCCCTTTTCCCCCCTCACCCTCGAAGGCGACATTTTGTTACATTCAACGAATCGCCTTTTTCCTTTCCTGCCGCCACACGTTACACTCTTAGGATGGAGATGGAAATTCTGTCGAGGTTAATGATCCGCTCCGCTTTTTTTTTCCTCTTCGAGAGACGGCGGAAAAGGCTCCCCTTTTTCCTCTTCCTTTGATTTTTTCTCGATACGACTGTTCGACCTTTAGTGAAAAAAAGACTTTTCTTTTTCTCCCTTTACTCTAATGATCAAGTGGCTGTATTTCTTTTTCGCTTATAGGACTTTGTTTTCTCCACAGGAGCCAGAAAGGGAAGACCTCCTAGGCTTACGATTTCCTTTGGCAGGAGGCATTCCTCTGACGAATTCTAGAGGGGAGGCTTTAGCTCCCGAGGTCCTTGGCCTTCTTAGGAGGAAGGCAACCTACCCCCCTCTTAGGAAATATTTTTTTTTCAAGCGGCTTCCCCTCTACTCAGCATCGTCGGAGGGCTCTTTTTTTTATTTTTTTTTCTAGGTAAGAAATATAGTGGAATCTCCCCAGTTGTTGTTGTTGAGAGATCTTCCCCCCCTCTATCCATTACGGTCTTGGCCAAAAATCCCACGAGCCCAGACGACTCTTCCATTTTTTATCGTTGGATATAGTATCAGATGCCTCCCTGTTGAAGTCAGCCATCTTTTTTTCCCCGGACTCCTGGTCCGCTACGCTCTTGCGCCCCCCTTAGACGATGAAGACGGATTCTCCCTCCGCAGAAATAGTATCGTTTTGTTTTCTCCCTTGAAAGAGATCTGTCCCTTTTTTTTCCGTTTCTTCCTCTCCCTCCCCCCCCCCCTTTTCCCCTATAGAGCACCCCCCGAATAAAGAACGGGATCATTTATGTTTTTACTTTAGTTGTTTTCCCCGCTTCTAATAGTGCTCTTTTCCCATTGGTTCCGAGTAATAACATTTTTCTTTTTTTTGCCCGATTTTCCTGTACTTCGCTGAAGAGGATAGTATTTTTCCACCAGGATGGTTGTCCCCCTCTTTAACCTTCTCCCACTTGTTGGAGTGCGTAGAGTAGTTGAAGCTTTTCGAATGCGATTGTTGCGATATTTTTTCCTTACTGGAGCGAAGTTTTTTTTTCCCTTCCCCCCCTCAAAAATACAAGCGACGGTTTGTGTTTTATTCCTCCCTCCCTGCTCGTCTACGCAGTTCCCCCTCCCCTCTCAGCTTGAGCTCAAGGGGTAGTTAACACCTTTACGAGAGTGTGTTGTCCCCCTCCCTCTATAAACTTTCTGCTGCAGAAACTCCCTCCTTTAATCGAGTTCCTTCCTACGAGATCTTTTTCACAATCTTTTCCCTTTTTATCTTAAGCGGATTTTCTTTACCGGTTGTAAATGCCTTCCTATTTTTTTGGTTAGTTTCCCCCGATTCCCGCCCCTTCTGAATCGTTGTTTGACGCCGCTTTTTTTTCTTTTTTCCTTTTTCCGGTGTAGTTGAATTGAGACCTTTTCCTACAGCAAGGCGAGATGTTGGCTCTTTTTCTCCTACGGATGCCGCTCCCCCCCCTGCCTTGAAGATTCAGATTTTTTTTTTCTTTCCCCCGGCTCTTTATTGATTGCGAGCAACCCCCTTGGATTTGTGGGTCACATCTCTTTCCTTTTCCCTTTTTCCACCAAATACTTCTTTTTCGTCCCTTCCCCAAATCAGCGTTTTTCTTTCAGTCATCTGGGGGGCAAGGCTCCACTCCCTTTTTCAATTGAAGAACAAATCCCTTTTCTTTCAACCCCGTGCGGTCGAAGATGACCCCATTCCCGCGCCCACGATGCCCCTTTTTCAATTCTGCTTGCGAGGCAGAAGATGAAGTTGACCTCTTCCACCGATGATAACCTGGCATCCCTCCTTCCTTTTGCGCCTCCCTCTCCCTTCCGATGTTTGTAGCGCTCCCTCTTCCCTCGTTTTAATCGTTCGTGGAGTATGAGAAGAAGCCTGGAGCCCTTCTCAGTAGCGAGTGTAGGTGACTTCCCCCCCCTCCCTTTTGTCGTTCTTGAAGTTTCCTCCGTTCTCTTTTCTCACGTCCGCCTTTTTATGCCCTTCGAGTTTAGAAAAAAGGATTCTTGACGTAGGTCCTTAGGCCGTCTCCCCCCTTTTTTTTCCTCTCTTTTTCACAGAAACTTTCCCGTTTTTTTCTTTTAATAATCGACCGTGTCAAGACCGGCGCCCTTCCTTTGTTCCAACGACCTAAGTGGCAGTGAGGGAAATACTTTTTTCGCGAAATCAGATCCTTTTTTTCTCTTCCGCTTTCCTCCCCGCGCCCATGAAAACTTTTTTTCTTGTAAAGTAAGAGGGAATTGTCTTACGCACTTCCCTCCCCTCATAACCGGATCTCCCTCGTCCCCTCTTTCCTTCGGATCTCCGTCGTTTGATCGACATCCCCCTTTTCCTCCTTCTCTTAATCTTTCAAGTCAGAAGTAGAAATCGGTGGGTACGTGTCCTTGACGCCCTTTTCTCCTTTCTCAAGGGTCTCCTTTCCCCCCCTATCAGGGTGTAATTTCCTTTTTTTTTTCTTTTTCTTGGCCTTCTTACGATCCCACTAGTTACACTTAAATCGCCTCTTTTCCCAAAAGAGAGTCGTCGTCCGTTCCCTTTTTCTTTCCCCTTCTCGTTGGTCAAGACTTTCCCCCTCCTCCCTTTTCCCGGAGTGTGTCGTTCCAGGCATGTCCTTTTCTTTCCTTTCTTTTTCCACCTAACCCAAAATTGAAATCGCCGCCCACTTTTCTTCCTTTCTCTCGCTAACATGAAGTGTCGGTTTCTTTCTCGTATGTCACCTCCCCCCCCCATGAGTCAACGCCGTGGTCTTTTTTTCCTTTCTCTTACTGACAAAGTCCAGATCTAGATATTTCAAGCCGCTTTTTCTGCTGGCGCCCGTTTTTTTCCTCCCCCTTTTTCTCTTTCTCCGAGAAGCCCTTCCTCTCGCCCCGGGTAGTGGCGAGGTTGTCGGTTAGCTAAGAAATTCTCCCTCTCATTCAATTTCTTTCAACCCTTTCCCGTTCGCGACAGAGCGTATTCCCCTTTTTCCCCCGATCCTACTGAGGATCGTTGCCAAAACTGCGCTAGCAGTTTTTTTTGCCACAGTGAAAGGATTTTTTTTCTTTTTTGTCGTTGCCGCACCGCCTTTTTTTTTCTTTTCCTCCTCTCTCATTTTTTCCTCCTTCTTCTCCGTTTTTTCTTTTTCTCTCTCTGCGCAGATTTCCCCTTTGGGCAACGACCGATAGATGGCTCTTCACCCATCCGGGGCACGGCCTCCCTCCTTTCCCCCCTTTTTTTTTGGAACCTCTTCGCTTTTTTTTGTCTTGGCGGACAGCATCAAACTGTTTTCCTTTCTTTGTTGTTCACGGGAAAAGACATATGCCCCCCTTCTTTCAGGATGTTCCTCTTTCTTTCCCTCTCCCTCGACCCCTACGTGTTTTCCTTTTTCTCTGCAATGACGGGCGTTACCCCCCCCCCCTCCAGAAGCTAATTCTTTATTGAGAATCATCGCGATTCTTTTTTTTCCTTCTTCCTCACCCGATAACATTGACCTTTTTTTTCCCCCTTTTACTCCTTTTTGGCGGTTGATCCTGTCGCCACGGCAGCTTCCCCTTTTCTTCTCGTCGCTCATCTTCCCTTCTTCCTTTATTTTTTATGGCAATGATTTTTTCCCCCCTGGAATGACCTCTTTCCGGAAAAGACACATCCGGGTTTCTTCGCGGTGGCACTTTTTTTTCTGTACCCCCTTTCCTCCTCCTGGCGTCAACAGACGACGGTTTCCTTTTCCTCCGGAACTCCAAATCTCGGCGGATTTAGGGGTAACCCGACGGCTATTCCCTCTTTCCCCCCCTTGAGGCGGCGGCTTACTTCCCCCCCTGATCGGGTTTCTCCTCTTCTTCGTCCCCCCACAAGGGTGCAAGGAAAAGTAAAGGTGGCGCCATTTCGACGTCGGACCTTTCTTTTCCTCCTCGCGGACGGCAACGTTTCGTTTCTATTCGTCACAAGAAGGAGATCGTTTCCCTTTTTTGCCCCTTTTCTCTTTTGGCTGATGGAAAGAGGTTCTTTCAATGACTTTTCCCTTTCTAACCCCACCGCTTTCCAGCACGTGTTAATTGGTTTTTGTTCCTAACGTGTACGAGGAGGTGGTCTTTGAGCGGGCACTCCCGAAAACGGCTTTCTTCATGATGCGGCTCCTTTTTTCCCTTCAGATTATTCTTCTCTCCCCCCCTGAAGTCCTTGACACTAGATAAGGCTCCTTTTTTTCCTCAGTGTGAAGAAGTCCGCAAATGTGTCCTTTGCGACCCCCTTTCCGACGACCTCTCCTTTTTCCTGTCGCTCCTTGGAGTGTCGATCTACGCCGGCAATTTTTTCCCCCCCTCTTTGATCTTGTTTTTGCAAATTCTCTCCGTCCTTTTTGGAAGACGAAATGGGAAGGGCCGGCCGCTTCTTTTCCTCCCTTTATCTTACAGCCAGGCTCCCCTCTCTCTTTACGAGCACACATAGACCCCTTCTTCCCGGTTGCAAAAGAAATGGTCGATCGTCTTTCTTTTGAAGAGCGTTTTTCCTCCTCTTAGGCCTGCTCCGCCGCCCCTTCTTTAGGCGGGCTGGAACCGTCTTTTCCTTTTTTGCTCTGTCAATGAGTCAATTCTTCGGCCTGGGTTCCTCTGATGGACGGCAATGTTCCCCTACTCCTCTCACGTTTTCTTTTTTTCATTCTTGATGGTTTTTTTTCTTAAACTGAGTGGTGGAACTGGGTTTTTCAAGTCTTTGGTTTCCCCCCTTCGTAAGGGGTCCCTCTCTTTTCCCCCCCTCCAGTGTCCTTGCCGGGATCGACTTCCCTTATTTTCAAGGGGCAACGAATTAATCGCCACCTCCCCCTTCGTCAGGGGCGGATTGGGCCCTTCTTTCCTTCCAAGACTTTGTTCCAGCGGATCCCCCCTTTTGGTGAGAAAAAGATTAGATGGTCGTCTAACTTTTCCCCGCTACTTGGCCTTCCTTTTCCGAAACGTTTTCCTTTCAAGAAAAGATTCGATGAGAGGCTTTCCCTCAACGCTTTAATAGGTGGGTTTCTTCATTCCCCGCAGATTCTCGACCTCTGGAGGATATTCTCTTCCCCTTGACCGATTTTATGAGCGCTTCAGTTTGCGTTCCCCGCCGCATTAGAGACTTCGGACAGCGGCAATTTTTCCTATCTTCCCCTTTTTTTTTTCTTCCCACCCCCCACCTTAGGAGTTTTTTTTAAAGAAACCTTGATCTTTTTTTTTCTGATTCTATGCTTTCTTCAATTCACTAATTTATTCGTTCCTTTTAGTTCTCTAATTTGATTTTTCCTCCCTTGCAGAGCCTTTTCCCTCCCACAATCTCGACCTTTTTCTTGCAGACGCCCCTCTTCTCTCTTGGAATCCCCGCAACCGAGTTATTCGACTTTTTTCTCTTACCCCCCCTGGATTCACGGTAATGATACCTTTTCTCTGGACCGATTTCGCCTCTCCTTCTTCCAAAAGGCCGACATGGTTGATTATCGGACCACTTTTTTTTCGTCCTCATCTGGTGACACGAACGGAGCAAGAGTCTCCTTTTTTATTAGAGGGCTTATTCTTCCCACTGGTGGATCTTTACCCCCATCTTTTTTCCAGTGCCGAATCTATTCCTTTCATCTCCAGATACCCCTTTAGGAGGAGGAGACGGCCCTCCTTCTTAATAGGCGACTCCTTTTTTTTCTTTTGCGGAGCGCCTTTTGTTCGATGGAGGTCCCCCTTTACTCCCCCCTTCCTGATTTGATCGGAGAACATTTTTTTCCCTTTCCTCTCGCATCGTTTCGGTTTTCGTGTTGGAATAGACTTTTTCTCCCCCGATCCTATAGTGGCATCTCTATCTTTTCCTCTTTTTTTTTTTTTTTCTGCCAACTATATTCTTCTTGTCAGGATTTTCCCCAACTTTTATCAAAAAACTTCTTTCCTTTCTCAGTTCCCTTTCCCGCGTTATTTAGAGCCTCGACGATGGAGTCTTTTCTTTTTCTACTCCCTTTCCCGGATTTTCTTCTATTTTCCTTTTACCTGAGAAGATGAGAAGGACCCTATAAGACTACCTTTCCCTTATTTTCCGGGCGACGCCTTTCACTCTATTCCTCATTGCTAGCTTCATTTTTTATTTTCCACTGAGAAATAGAATCTTATTATCGCCGCTGCGCCTTTCTTTCTTTTCTTTCCGAACGATTTCCCCTATCCCCAAAGTGTTACCCTATTTAATAAAATGTGGATCCGTTTTCTCGCGCCCTTTTCCAAACCCCCTCCTCTTTCTTGTACCCCCCCCCGGAGCTTCTTCTTTTTACCGTTTCAGAACCCTTTTGTGCCCAATTTGAATAGAAGAAACCTCCGTTCCTCTTCCTATTCTGGCCCTGCCTCATTGCGCATATCTCTTCCCCTCCTATTTTTTAATTAGAAGCGATTGCCTTTTCTTTCCCAATG
>Ga0179593_1638750_pt1 | contig 13110 bp, 21 predicted proteins | sample CZODoug2_1_08_16_FD_185931 | JGI IMG/M metagenome (GOLD analysis project Ga0179593, IMG submission 185931) | Vadose zone soil fungal communities from Angelo Coast Range Reserve, California, USA - CZODoug2_1_08_16fungal (PacBio error correction) | ecosystem: Environmental > Terrestrial > Soil >... | reverse complement strand
CTCAGAAGGCTCCGGACAACAGGACCGATAGTTTTTTTTTCTTCGAGCCCGACGGCCCAAGTTTCAAGTTTTCGATGCCCTCTCTGTTTTCTCCTTGCAATCTGATTAAGTACCCCCCCTACGGTCCTTGACAGTCCATGATATCAGCAGTGTACCCCTTTCAGGCAATCGGCGGCCGCAAGCCGCATGGTAGTTGTGGCTTCCCCTGTATCCGGAGAACCCGCTTTAGGCCCCCCCTTGTTGTCGATCTTTAGGAAGTATGCATTCATCAGTAGAATTTGCCAGGATACCTCCAGATCAAGGCCTGTCCTAGCATGGGACAACGCAGTCCTCTCCCCTCCTCTCCCCTTCCCCCCGGGCCTCTTATGGCTTCCCTTTTTTTGAGCCCTGCAGATTTCCGGTTTCCGATCGCGCATACGGCTGGATTCTCCCAGTTTTCCGCCACGTTCACCGAGCTCTTCAGTATCCCAGTGTATGTCCTCTCTGTTTCATCATCAGCTCGGACTCGCTTATAAGATTGCCGCCCGCCTCGCGGCTAGTTATCTAGCGAGCCCAAGCTGTTTGGCCGATTGAATTGGATCTGGTTGCGATTTCCCCCCCCCCCCCCTCTCTCTTCGGGACCTCTTTGTCCAGGATATTCACATTTCCCGGTTTTTCAAATTCTGCGTTAGGAGGACCCCCTTTTGCGACACCCAGCCCCACTGCTGGGTTCTACCGCAGAGCTTGTGGTCCGACTTCCCGGCGTCAGCCGGCAGAGCGGCGCTTCCTTCAAGTAGCTAATTCCAGTTGAGTTCATGTCGACTCCTTCGTCTTGAGCTCCTAGTCCGGGTTACCTCAGTGATTCATATAGAACCTGGGCTCACCATTTCTTTCTAATAGGATATTTTTTCATTAAATTATAACTTCCTAATAGACCCCCCCCTTCCCCCCTTACTCTGTACCCAACTCGGTGCCTGGGTTTTCCCTCCGAGCGGTCATGACTGTGTCTTTCCCATCGCCCGCCTTTTTCAACCCTTGTTCCCCAGAGTTCAAACTAACTATCGTTTCCACTTTCTGCTGCTTCGGTTTTTGAGCCCGTTTTTAACCGAGCTGCTGAGGTCCAATGCGGCAGAAATCTTGTTCATCGGACTTTTCACTTTCCTATATCCCCCCCCCCTTAGTTGTTCAACGAGAAGAGACTCCCCCCCTCGACGGCTCCAGGACTCGATAGATATCCTTTTCCCTGTTCTTTCCGAATATTCGTTTTTTTCGTTCGTTTGTGCTTCTAAATGTGATCGTAGAACCGCCGTCCGCGTCGTTTCATTTCCCCGCCCAGCCTTTTCCTCCTACCATTCGTCTCGCAACTGGTCCGCTTTATGTACCGGATGTTATCTTTTTTTGTTTGCTGCTCCAGGGCCATATCGAGGGCGACCGTTGGTGAATGGTGTTTCGGTTTTTGACCTGAGGAGAGTGCAGAACGTGGTTTTGGTTTTCTATCTCAAGTCTTTGGGGCTCGCAGCTAGGCCAACCTGGATGGCCGTATAAAAGCTCAGAACTCGGCATGTTATATACGAGTGCCTACATTGTAACTTACAGGACGCAGTTCCCGGAAATGGGCCATCTTTGGTTTCGCCTCTCCATCGGGTGATTCCACCACCTCCAAATGCTGTTCGCGCGTTGGGGGGTGCAGTTCGCTCCCCGCCCCCCTTCTCGACCGCCCGGAAAACAAACAAATACACAAACCTAACGTCCCCGGGTGAACCCCAGCAGGTACTGGATTGAAGAGGTTTTTAATATTCTGACCCCCAGAAGAGCAGTTTTTGCATGTTCTTGCCCTCCCATTTCACACGAACCCGACACTTGCAGTTTCTCATTCACCGTATCCCCAGCTTCAAAAACAGAGCTCACTTAACCATTTTGTCGCCGGCCTGAACCCTTCTCATCCTCTCTTTACAACGGCTCCCCCGAAGCGATGATGCTATGCTTTGTCCTCTCCCCTTCTTTCTGACACTCCCTGGCTCGCGACGTTTTCCGAAGGCTTTACCAGCGAGGACCCCATGCCCCACCCGGACGGGGACTCGCCTCCTCCCTTTTCACTCTATTATTCCATCTTTGGCCGCCGCGTGCCGCTCGCCGTTGCCCCCGTCCGTCCTGCCCGTGGCTTGTGTCTCGCGTCCGTCCGCTCGTCCTTTCACCCACTCCCTGCTGGCTTTTCGCCATCTTTTCAGGCCTTTCTTGTTCTCGTCCCTTTTGGTTCGTTACATCTGCTCCCCCTCCATCGAGGAGGTACCCTCTTTATGTTCTCTTCCCCCATCCTGTCTCTTCCGTATTCCTCGTAGCGTCGACACCCCATGGGCCTTTCTTCTCTTACCCTCTTAAAATTCCCCACTCACCTAATTCTCGTCCCTCAAACCCACAGCTCACTTCTCCATATTCTCCCCGTTCTCATCCTTCCCTCCCACCCCAACAAAAACTCCTCACTATACAATCACATCCCACTCTAATCCTAACCGATCCCCTCCCCACCCACCCCTACTTTCCCATTCCCCGTTTGCCCCTCTCCATCACACTTCCTCTACCACCACTCCCCGCCCCTCCAACCTAACCGCTCATAAGCTCCCCCTACTTACAACTTTACTTACTCTACACCTAACCCTAATCAAATGTCTTTTTTCTTTAATCTCATCCCTACCATCCCTCGCATTTTGGTTTATCCTTCCCTCTACCCGTCTTCTTCAACCCACCACACCAGCCATAAAAACAACACAAACCCTCTTCCTTCCCAACCAAACCACACCCAACCTTCCACTCCTTCTCCTCTACCTCCTACCCCCCCACCCCCCCTCCCCCACCAACCCCCTAACCCGCTCCACACCTTCGTCACCCATACCCATTCCCTCCCCCGACACTCGCCCCCCCTTCCTTCTTTCCACTTCCATCTTCCTTTGACCCTTAAAAACCATCCTTTTCCTCCCCACTCACCCCCTATCCCTCATCCCCCCCCTCCCCCTACTTACCTCCATAACCTATTACATACCACTACATTACTCCCAACCACCTAGCCCCCCCCTCGTTATCCCACCCCTCAACCACAACAAACCCAATCCCACAACCCTCAATTTTCCCACTAAACACCCCCTTCCCCCCACCTCCGTTCCCCCTCACCCTAAATCCATTCTTAGCCCCGCGGCCCCACCCTCCCCTATCTACCCCCCATCCCTTTATTCCTATACAACCCAGCTACCACAATCCAACCCCTCCAATTCAACCCCCCACACTACCAACACCTCCCCTCCACCACTTCTCCACCACACAAAGTCTTCCGTCCCCCGCCTACCTCCCTGTTTCGCGCACCTCCCCTATCCCAAGCCCCTCGCCCACGATCCTTTCTCATACCTCCCAACAAATCATAACACAAATCAAATTGCCCTTTTTTACCCACTTCTCCATATAGCATCAATCATCACTCCAAACCAAATAATAATCATCCCACCCCTTTCCCCCATTATCCCATCAACGCACCCCCCGTCTGAAAAATATCACCACAAACCCACTCGGCTATACCCCCCCGCCCCTCTCTCCTTTTTTATACTCAACCTCCTTGTCCAGATTTATCTCAAACTCTACCCTTTCCTCCCTTCCCTCCATTACAACTCCCTCCTTCCCACCCCCACGGTCCCATCCTCCTCCTCACGCTCACCACTCATCCCACCTATCCCCATTTGTTCTCTCCTCTATTCACACCCACCCTCCTCTTACCACCCCAATACCCAACACGCCGCTCCTCCCTGCTCGGCCAACCACTCACAAACCCCCAAATAAACCTACATAACCTACTCCACCCCATACCCCCTACCCTCCGCACCTCCACATTCCACTAACACCACCTCCTCTCTCTTCCCGTACTTCCTCTATACTTAATCTTCTCAGTAGGGCCCTAAAATTATGGCCAATTCCATCTTTTTTTCCCTTGACCCCCGCCCATTCAACATTACCTTCCCTCACCCCTTATGCAAGCTTCTTACTCATCTCCCCTTCCCCCTAATCTACCCCTCTATTCACTTCCGCCAACCTACCCCCTTTCTACACACCTCCCCACAACCCCTCCACAATTTCCTCCAACCCTCTCCCCCATAAGCTCTTCCCGCCCCCCCCCACACCAACCTCACACTTTCTCCCTTCGCCCACAGCATCCCCATTAAACCTCCAACCTAAATCTATTAACTACCAATCACTTATAATCCAACCCAAACTTCCTCCCCACCACTTCCAACCTCCCCGCCCTTCCGCTCTCCCCCATTTTTCCCTTCCCCCTCAACCCCCACCCTCTCATCTTTCGCTACCACCCTTCAATCCCCCCCTCATCCCTCACTGCTCCTCACTACTCCCCTCCCTATCCCCACTCAGGTACTTTCCCTCCTCCTCCCCACGCTCCACAAACCTTTTACAACAACACCCGAAACCCCCCTCAAACACCCTACCTTCCAGCCCCAACCCACTATAACCCCCAACATACGCTCCCCCAGATCCCCCCCCTATTCTCAAAATATACCCCTCCCCCCACACACCACAACCCTCCCCTCTCTTCATACTACTTATCATTCCACCCCCCCACATTCAACCCAAAACACCCCACACCCCAGTCCCCCTTCACACAAAACCTCTCCTATAACCTCTTTCCTCTCCTCCCACCCTCAACTCTAACTCCCTCCGGCATCTCTGTTCCCCCCCACCTCTCCACTATCCCCCCCCCCCTTTCTCGCGTCCCTCTCCTCCACACCACCCCCACCCTTCCTACTCCCTTCACAAATATTCCACCCCAACAACCTTACCATCAAACTTTCTCCTCCCTAACCCTCTCCCCCACTTCCTTCACCCCACTTCCACAATACTTCTCACTTCCTCCCGCTGCCTCCCTTCGTTCGTCCCACCTTGTCTCTGTCCCTCCCCCCTTCACGACCCCTACACACCCCCAACCACAACACCACATTACCACTCCCCTCCAACTCTTCCCCTCCTCCCTCCTTCCTCCCCACCTACACCCAATAACAACACACCTCCCCTCCCCGTATTCTAATCCTACATCCTAACTACCTCCTCTCTTTGAACGACCCATTGCCCCTACACTTGCCCCCCTCTTCTGTTTCCTACACACACACCACCTTAATATCAATTTACCCTGTTGTACCCCCCCCCCTCCCTACTACGCTACGGTAAAACTTTCCACCTAATCTCTACCTCCACAATCACTCTCACACTCTTCCCCACAGACCCCCCACTACAGCAATCTCTTCTCACTCACCTCCCATCAACCTCCTTATTCACATAAACCACCCTTTCCCCCCCAGACCCCATCCCCTCTCTACAGTCCCCCTCACACTACTTCTCCTCTCCGGTCGCCACCCTTTTTTATCCTATCACTTATTCTACGTCCCCCCTACCAATTACCCACATACAACCACCATATCCCCCCCCTCCCGTCCCCCTAAATCCGCAATTCCAAAACCCCCCCCACTCCCCCACCACACCACCAATACTCCCCTCTGTACTACCAATCTTCACCTTGCCCTCTTACCTACCTCTACACCTTGTTTCCGCTCCTCGTCTCACTCATTCCATTTCCCCTCCTACCCTCCCCTTATTGACCCTTCCTCCCACTTCTGTACATGCCTCCCATCCCCTCTCACATCACCTTTACTTTTTACGCCTCTAGTCTATCTACTCTACCCCACACTCCTCCCCTACCCCCCCCCCCACAACCCCCTTCCCACACCACCCCTTCCCCTCTACCACCCCCTACTCCTTCCTTAAAACCCCTCTCTCCCCCAACGTCTCCTTTATAAAACCCCCCCTCCTCCTTACCATTACCTACTTCCTCCATTGCAACCCCCCTACCCTCCCCCTCATTAACCTTCCTATACACCACTCCTGCTTACGCCCCCCCCTCCCTTCCCCCCCTCCCCACCTCAATACAAAATCCGCCCTCACTCCTACCCATCCACCTCACCTCCCCCACCTCACACCCTGCACCCCTCTCCCGGCTTTCCCACCCTCCCCACCTACTCCCTCCTACTCCCCTTCAGCTCGCCCTTACTTCCACCACACACCCACCCTCCCGACCCCCCCGCCCCGCGTTCGCCTACACTAATCCCTCCCACCAGTCATTTATTCCCCCCAACATTTCCCCCAACACTTTACTCGACTATCCCACTCCACACTCCCACCCTCCCTCCCTCCAACCATAAATCCGACTCTAATCCTCAACCCCACCATAAAACAACTTGAACTCCATTACTCCTTTTCCTGTCCCCCCATGCCTATCTTTCTACAAAACTTCCCCCCTCCTCTCCCCCACCAATAACCAACCAAAACAACATCTTGCCTCTTCCCCTTAAATCTCATCTCCTCCTCCTAAATCCCTCCTCCCCCCTCACCTTACTATCGACTCCCCTCTCTCATCCTCCAGCCTCCATTCACCCCCCCACACCTACCCCTCCACCATCCCCCCCCTATCTTTCAGCCATACCTACTGCCCTTTCGTCTCCTCAACCCATTACGAACCATCCCCCGCCACCTCCACCCCACAACCCCACTTTCCCAACCATACCCATCCTACCCCCCCCACCCCACACTAATACTATACCCATCCCATCACCCCCCACACCCACAACCCAACACCGGTTCCTGTCGGGCCTTCCTTTTCTTTCAAGGATCGAAACACGTACTCGACTTCACCTGTGCACCCCTTCCCCCAGCTCCTGCAGCCCCTCTTCTCACCTCCCGTCCTCACCATTCCTCCCGGGAGGCAAGGGTTCCTCTTTTACAAGTTTTTTTTTTCCCCGCCCCTTCGCCGCCTACTGAGAGCATCTTGCTTCCCCGAAGGCCTCTTTCTGAGTCCCCCCCGCAGCCTCCATGCCTCTCCCGTGCGATTTGCAGCCTACATTTTTTTCCCTCCCACGGGTAGCCGCCCCTCTTGCGTGCAGGCATTCGTCCCCCTAGGACCCTTTTCCCCTCGTCTCGCCGACTATTTTTCTCCCTGCGATTTTTTTTTCTCTAGTGTGCTTCCCCTTTTTTAAACATACCAAACTCGTTGGGGATCCCCCCTCGTAAATTTCACCCCCACTTCCACTAGCGCTGTTTTCCCTTCCAAATGAGGCGCCGGCTATTCTATTCTGGACGTTTCGCTTCACGACCCCTTTTTACGAACCTTTTTTCGCGATGTCTTTTTCCCCCTCCCCTTCTGGTATACGGTTCCAATTCAATCCAAGCGACTATTTGGATGTTTTTTTCAAATTTCCCCCCCCCCCCTCCGCCTTGACTCATGATCCAGAGTTTTTTTTCCGGCCGCGAGTGTGCTTTCTATTACCTTTCTGACCTTCCCTTTTCCCCTCGAAAAGTTCTGGTATCTTTTTTCGCACCCGATCTTTTCCTGAGTGTGTACATGCCCCCTCCCCCTAATCCGTCGTTTCTTAAGGAGAGGGTATCTTAACGTCGCTCATCCAACCTTCCATAAAACTTTTTTCTGATTGCGTCCCCTTTTTTTGATTTTTTTCAATCAACAACAGCTCGGGTCGGCCCCCCTCTCTTTTACCGAGAGAGGCTGATCGGAATAGCCCCTTTTATCTGTCTTTCCCCGGCATAACCGGATAGCCCCCCTCATCTTGATCCACTCCCAAAAAAACTGGGCCCCCCCCCTCCGGTCCTTTCTTCCAGGCGCCTCGTCACTCTCTTTGATTTCGGATCTCCGGAACCGAAGATGTTCTCCCCTGTGGCCGTCCCTCTTTCCTGAAGCCTTCGCCCGATCTTTTTCCCTTGGGATGATTGCCGCATAGGCACTGTAAACCTTTTTTCCGTTTCTTCTGTTTTTTTCCCCCCGGACCCACCGACCAGCGTCCCTCTCTCTGCCCGACCCGGTCGAGGAGGCCCCTTCGTAGGAATGCTGTCAATTTTTTAATCTGCCGGTAGGAGTAGCTTATTACTGCTTAATCCCCCCCCTCAAATCCTCCAAGACTCCCGGTGTTTTTCCCTTATTGCCCACATCACGCACGCCTCCCCCATATAGGTCTAGTGGCGTAGTCAAAGGTCTTCGCTGATCCGTCGTCTTTTTCGGCACCCCCTCCCAAAAATAAGAGGTTCCGACGCCCCCTTTTTTTAAGACAGCCGCCATCGTCGCTTGGTGTCTCGGGTCTCCCGACTTGCTTAGGCTGCTGATCGCTTTCTCCCCGAACGGCGCTCGACCCCCTCGGAGTCACTTCATATACCCGCTCGCCTGTTGCCAGCGAGTGAAATTGCTTTTCCGACGCACCTCACACCCTTTTTTCCCCTGGTTGGACCCGTCCTCCCTTCTGAGTCCTAGGTAACCACCTACTTTTCCTTTCCAAGCCGGGGAGCGGTCCTTTTCCTTCCATCCGTTGTTTTCTCTTGCGCGTCCCCCAAGGCTGCGCCTTTTTCAATTGCCGACACCCTTTTTGCCTTAGCAGCCCTTTCTTCCCACCCCGACCGTCGCTTCCTTTAGACCCATTTCTCCGACAAAAACAACAAGCCGCCCGGATTTCCCTCTTTTCTCAACTTCCGTTGTTGTTTTTTTTCCTTTTCAGAGGCAAAGGCTGTTTTTCCCCTCTTTCTGCGAGACGACGTTCGATTTCCTTTTTTCTGCGGAGGGCGCCAGTTCTCTGACCCTGGCGGTAGGGGCGCCGGATTTTCTCTTCGATCAACTTATTGACTTCCCCCCCTCCAAAAAGTCATTTTTTTCCCCCTGGCTTAAGTCAAAGTTATTCTGTTGGGTCTTTTTCCTTTTCTTTGATTCTACAAGCCCTTCTCCCCTTGCAAGGGGTGAGAGGGTTCTTTCACCCCTCCTTCCCTACCTGCAGCTTTCTCCTCTTTTTCACGCGCTATTTTTCCTTTTCGAGCCGGATCCCTCCTTTTTTCTACCGATCGCGGCGTTTTCCTTCGACCAGCTCTAAGACTGTCGGTCCCCTCACTTTGGACGACCTTTCTCTCTTCGCGGCGTTCGTTGCCGCCGCCGGTCACCCTCCCTATATCGGTTGGCGAGTTCCCCTTCTTTTCTTGTCTGACCGAGAGGTTTTTCCTTCGTGTGTGGGAAGGCAGTTCCTTATGCACCCTTTTTTTCTCTCCACCCCCGCCTTTTTCGCGAGCATGATTGCATTCTTCCGGCGCCGCCCCCGGCGCAGGATCAACTTTCGCACTTTCGAACGTTTTTTCCCATACTCCCGGGTCTTCTCTGATTTTTTTCTCCGATCAAGTCTCCCCTCTCCCTTTTTTCCGCCCATGAGGATTTTCCCCTGCCTTTTTGCCCATCCGCACGCCTCTTTTTCTCTTCAGGTGTCCCTGATCCGGCATGTGTGATCTTGCTTTCCGGAGGTTTCCCCCTCTTATCTGGTACTATTTCCAGACCTTTCTCGGGCCTCTGGCGTGATCGTCCTCTTAGGCAATCTTTCCTTATACGTATTTCTCCTTCTGTCCTCGTTAGAGCAAGGCTCACACATTTGCCTCAATTCTATACAGCCCGTCTCTTTTTCCTCTTTGCGGCCCCCTAGGTGGAAGTCCTTTTTCTTTCGCAGGCCCCCTTCCGTTCCACCGCTTTTGCGCCGCGCATCGTAATGGACTTTTCTTTCGTGATTTTGATTTTTTTCCCCGACATGGCAGCCCCCCTATCTTTAGCAAAGATGACATATTTTAGGACAAGCGAACTCTCGGTTTCCCTTCCAGCCGCTTCCACCATTCTCTTGATTCTCCCGCTGGTCTTTTTGTCTTCCTGCAAGTGATAGGGGGTCTTTTTCCTTTTTGCACCTAAGACAAGTTCCCGTTTTTCTGTTGTTTAAAGTTCTTTTTGAGTCATCGCAACGAACTACCTTTGCTTATTCCCCTCCCTCGGTGACGGAAAAACCCGCTCCCCCTCCGTTTTCTTTGGGGGAGGGGTGATTCCCGGCCGCAAAAGTACCGATTCCCTCAGGTCGGCTTGTGTCACGACAGTCGCGAGGCTGTTTCCTATTTTTCTCTGCTCCAGACTTTTCTTGCAAGTGTTTAGTTTTTAGAGGTTTTCGAACCCTCTTGTTAACCCACCGACTTTCTTTCAGACCGAGCATTACAACACTTCGTCTCCCTGAATAGACTTGAATGGATAGGTGCTTTTTTTTCTATGTGCAGCGGGGCGTGCCAAGACGCGCGCGGTTACTTAGCTTTTCTCAGAGTCTTTTGCGGCATTGTTTTAAAGGATTGTCTTTCCTTCAAGAGGCCGGTGGCGGGCGTTTTTCGACATGTGCTCCTCATGAGCCCCCTGGGAGAAAGGCTCACCAGTACCGGTTTTTTTTGGGTTCAGCTGCGAGGTGCCTTGGGTCTTCGAGAAGTCTTTTATTATGAGCGGGTATTCCTTTCACTGGAAAGAGGTAAGCGCCGCTTTTTTACCGCAAGGAGGAGCGAAGAGAGAAATGAGATTGACGCGAAAACACCAACTAACCCCTCCCCCCGCAGTCAGAATAGTCACGATTATCACCCCTTCCTTAATCCGCACCTCCCCTTCCGATCACCTACACAGGGATGAGGCAGGTTAGAACCTCTTGCACCAGTACCCGTCCACCCCCCGCTGTTCCGGCAACGCCGGAGTCTTTTTATCGTCGATCCGTCGGTCGTTTTCCCACAAATAAGTTTCCTCACCAGCGCAACTCGAAGCCGCATTTCCGTGCAAACTGGGCATGCTCTCCGTCCGTCGGCTAAAGAATCGTTTTCCGACCGCCGTCCCTGCGTTTGATCGTCGATCTTACATAAGCAGACGCCAGTTCCCGTCAAAATCTTCTTCTCTTTTCTTCAATCCTTTCTTGGCGAGCGCTAGTGCTGCATTCCCCCTCCCTAGTGCGAGACAGGAAGAAACATCCCCGAAACGATCTAATTTCTACCAGTTGTCGCGATGGATTTGGCACCGTTCGTCCCTACGTCTCCTCCGACTCCTCACAAACACGCGCTTTCAATAGAAAAGCTGGACCCTTCTCCTTTTCGGACTACCATCATCCGACGCCACTATCCGAACGGTATGTTCGCTTTTGAACTCCTTTCCCGACATTCTGCCGCGTTCCCCACGTCCGATCCCTTGTTTGTGATTCTTGCTGCCGTGCTTAAGTTACTCTTGTCCTCCCCATCGCGACCGGGGAGCGGCAGCATCCGGCGTTCGGCCGCCGCGGCCAACTTCTCTTTCCATTACTCGAGCCCGTCCCGAGCGGACTTTTGACCCGCACTCATTTTCGTGCTGCCTGGCTGACTGCTACTCCGCTTTTTCGGGCAAGGGGTGACTACCTCCCCTCCGCCCCCCTTTAAACTTGTACTCCCCTGCGAAACCGTGTCACAACCCCGAAACTCTGACGTCGTTCTGTCGTTCCCGGGGTTTGTTTTGTAGCATTCCGCCCTCTTCGAGCATTGCACCCCCTGCCAACGAGCCGCTGGAAAACCTCCCGCCCCGTGCCCTCACGGCTGACCGCCAAGACGGTGACCCCCCGCAGAACATCCTCCGAACTTGGCTGGCAACCCGGTGCCGGGGCTTCGAATTCAGTCAAACGAATGGTGATTTCGCGACGGACGCTTGGGAAAATAATGACCAAGAGGATTCTAATTAAAAACCCATTCCCTAATAATCGCGCTGGTAGTACTTTTTGACTGACCTTGCCCGAGATATTTAAGCCTTTTTCTTTGCCCCGCGACCCTGACACCCTCTGCTAGACAGACCGGCACGTCGTACTGACGACGGGTCGGATGTTTTACAACCCATTCCAATCCTCGTCGCCCATTCAACCGGACGTTTGGACTATTGCTGTTGCCATACCTTTGCGCGAATTTGCCGAATTCTCATGTCGGCATTGTAAAACGCGGTCCCCGGTGTACAAGTAATACCCACGTGACCGAAACGTCCCTTCAGAAAGGTGATGGTAGGGGGACGGCCATCCCCCTTCCGTCCTGCCCACCTATCGGCAGTGAGGACCAAGATCGCTGTGCGCCCGTCGAGGTGGTCGCGTACTCGACCATCCCACTCCCCCCATTGCGATTGTCGTTTCGTAAAGCGGCACGCTTCTGCGCATACCCAAGTGCGATGGTTCTGCCGAGAGGTCCGACTCGGTGTCAAGGATTCCCTTCCCCCTCTTCGATGCTAATCGGCAGTCACCGTCCTGTCTCGCCTCGACCTTACCTTCCTTCTCCCTACACGAGCACTCGACCGTACGATGGTCGAAACCTCGCGCACAGCCCCCTATCCTTCCCCTTTTGATATTCTTCTGTTCAACGACAAGTATCCGAGATTCTTCTCTTTTCCAGCTCCAGCAGCATCCTGCTAGTCTATCCTCATATAGAATCACGAGGCGGTCGGACTTCATGGCTGGAACCCTTTTACCCTTCCCCTTCGGTTCTGTGGGAAGGGACGGATATCTACCCTTCCCCAGGTGTTCCCCCCCTCTCTCCCGTCCAACACGCGAGGAGGTCAAGGTCGGTCTTCGACATGCTTCCGTTAGCATGGGCACGGCGTTGATGTACCCTTTCGGCCACTGCGCTGCCCTACATCAATTCTCCAAGGGTCGCGTTTCTCGTTCCTGAACTCCACAACCGACGCCCCTTAACCCCCTCCCACGGATGTCTCAGCCGGCTGGTTCGAAGCGCTAACACTGCCTTTTCTGTCAACCGTCCAAAAGTTAACGACACGACACCCTTAATATTCCAGACCGAGGAGTCTCCGAGGTTAAGGGTCCGACATAGTCTTCCTCCCCTTTCCGGGGTAGGAGAAATCCTCTCCCTGAAACAGCCTCCTTAGCCGCCTTTATCACCGTCATTTAGTTCCGAACTAGCCTCGGCTTGCGTCAACCCGGCCTTTGAAGTATTTTTTCAGTTCTTCCTTTTAAGTTTCGAAATCCACCTCTCCCCCTGGATTCCTTGCTTGACCCACTCCCTTCAACTATACTTCCCGACGAGGACAAACCATTTTGATTTTCCTTTCCCCTCACCTTTCAATCCGGATCTAAACCCCGTGCGCCAAGGCCCTTCCAAAGGGTCTACTGAAAAATCATTTCGGAGCCCCCTCCCCCTGATTCATTATTTTTTCTTAGAGAAGCTGCACACCATTTTTTCCCTCACCCAACC
>Ga0179593_1575286_pt1 | contig 13110 bp, 20 predicted proteins | sample CZODoug2_1_08_16_FD_185931 | JGI IMG/M metagenome (GOLD analysis project Ga0179593, IMG submission 185931) | Vadose zone soil fungal communities from Angelo Coast Range Reserve, California, USA - CZODoug2_1_08_16fungal (PacBio error correction) | ecosystem: Environmental > Terrestrial > Soil >... | reverse complement strand
TCATGGGCTTTGATTCCCGAACAGCTTACGTGGAGCATCAATCTTTTCATAACTTCCTGGTCAGTCTTTCATGAAACCTCTCTTTTCTTTTAATCCCTCGTTTGGTTTCTCGAGTTCGGTCCTTAAAGCCCCCTTTTTTGCCAGGAGTATGCCGTTTTTTTTGGCTTCCCGCCGTCCCCCTTTTTTCCACTTTCTTCCTCCCCTTAATCGCTCTATTTCACGACATGCTCTTTCCTCCCGTAATTTCCCTTTCCACGCTTTCCCGGAAACCGCACCCTTCCGATTTGGTCTTGTTGTCCCCTTTTCCTTCAGAGTGAAGTCAACACGACCCCCCCCATCTTTTTGCAAGCTTGTTTTTTTCCTCCACTTCTCTTTGGCTAATGCCTACCCGAGGTCGAGGTATTTTGTATGACAGATTTCCCCTGCCAAGGAAGGACGTTAGCCCCCTGTCAGACGACCGCATGGGAATGTATTCCAAACAGAGTCTTTGGACTCGCCCCTGAGGTTTGGCTGTTTTCGGGAGGGTCAAAAGGTCTATCGGCTCGAGGCTGGGGCGTGGGTGCCGATACTGAGGGCGCGTATGGTTCTTTTGCTCCAACTGCGCAGCTGTGCCCCTTTTTTGGCTGGTGTCCCGGTCATCCCGATGCACCGCGACCCCGCCACGTATCGAACCCCTTTAGATTTTCCATTTTTGCTATGTTCTCCTAATGGTTCTCCCGATCCCCCCAGCGGGCATTCTCCTAGAACCCCCAGGAAGGTTTGCCTACCCCGCCCTGTAATTTCCTTTTTAATCTCTCTGGAGCCCTCCTTCCTAGCATTTCCCCCTTATGTAAGGTCCTCGCGAGGTCCCCACTCCTTCTCGTTTCTCCCCCCTTTATCTCTCCCTCAAGTCCTTTTTTTCGTGATTGGCGTTGTGTTCGTTTTTTCCCATCGCGTGAATTCTTTTGTATTCAAATCGTCCTTTCGCGATTCTTCTTTTTTCGTGCTTTTTCCCCCACCAGGCAATTTTGTTTTCCTTTCCGAATTCTTTTCCCTCCAATTTTTTCCGACACTTTTCTTGGTCTCCTACCTAAGCTTCCCAATTGTTTCGACCTCATTTTCCCCTCCAACCTCTTTTCACACCCTTCCCCCCTTTTTTGGAGCCCTTGAGCTCAGTCACCATGTCTTTGTCGAGAGGATCCTTCTTTGTCCTCCTCTTTTTTATTTAGATCCTACTTTCCCCTTTACTTTTTTTAAGATCCACCTGTATTGGTCCAAATTCCAGGAATGTTCCCGCTGCTGTGGAGGCCTTGGGCCTTTTCCCCCACCTTTATCCCATTCATTAGTCATTTGCCCCCTCCCCATCCTGGCATCTGCCAATGTTGCCTCCAATCTCGTATCTTCGATCTACCAACCCTAGCTATTCTTTCATTCTCGTTCAACCTTTTGAGGGTGCTTCTGGTAGCCCACGTGTAGCTTAACCAAGGAATGCCCTTTTTCCGTGCAGCTCCCCCCCTTCCCTCGACCCCAGAAAAACAAATCCTGATGGACCTGCTGCAGCCCCTTCGTGAATCTCCTCCCTTTATTTCCTTTCTTTTTTCTTGTTCCCACCTCGTCTTGACGCTTTTTCGCAGGGAAAGTTTTTCTTTGAGGAACCCCAGGCCGTCTTTTTTAAATTACTCGTTTTTTGGATATGGGACGGAGCATATTTTGCATATTCTTATTCGGGCTTCGCTGGGACGTAACGAGATCCACCCCGGACAATCTTCCCCATTGCACCTCCCCCAAGGATCTTTAGTTTAAAGTGACCATGAGTTCCCGCCAGTTTTTCATCGATGGGGTCTAGCAATGTTCTCCTCCTTTGTCTCCCTCCCACAATCCATTTCCAAAATTCCCCAAACCTCACATTCGTTTTTTCTGACTTTTTTCCTGATTGACCCCTCAGAAGTGCTCTTGAAACATCCCTCTTTCAAGCCCAAAGTGCAGCGAGTTCAATTTTGGATGCGGGCGATTTCCTCTTCCCCATTTTCGCTCCAACCATTCCTCGGAAAGATTTGTCTCTGTAATTCATGTGGGAGTCCCCCTCCTTCGGGCTGCCCCTCTGGTCTAAATTGGCTTGCCTCGGAGCTAGTCACTTCATCCACCATAATTACTCGGGGCGGTGATCTTTTAGTTGCTTACCGGGACCTTCCTCATGTGCACCCCGAATGTTCTTGGGTTTTTTACTGTACACAATCCATCAATCTTCTGAGACTTCCTCAGGCCCTTTTTTCCCCCCGTTTTTTTTCCCCCCATCTCTCTCCTTTTTTGAGGGGTTCATGGAAGCCCCCCACGTCGAATAGCGAAAGTTCTTTTTTGCATTTCCCCCCGCCCTTTCTTCAGTTTTTCCCCCCCCCCCCAAGCTTGTGGGTCGGGCGTTTTCCTGCCCCTCTTAATGTTACGGTACAGGCTGCCTTCCGGACTCCCCGACTTCTCTCTTTTTTGATTCCCTCCTTGCCTTCCTTCCCCCATTCACACCCATTTGTATTTGACCTTATGGCCCAAACCTGAAGGATCCCCCCCAAGAAGGTTTTTTGGCTTTTCGCATTGAAATGCTACGCGCCTGCTCCGCCCCCCCGGTCTTTTTACCAAGATGTGCCTTTAGGAGGTCTGTGTCAACCCCTCTTCATTTGTCGTGTGGCGTGAGTTTCCCCCAGATGCTTTGATTTTGTTCTGGCCCCCTCCCTTCCGATGTTCCCCAAATTACGATGGTGTCTTCTTTAAGCATTCCCTTATATCGCCCTTCCTCTCCCGTAACCTCTTACCCCGCCCAAAGCTGTGAAGCGGCTGATGATTCATACGTCCTTTCTTCAAGTACGAAAGGTGCGGGACGCTCCACCTTTGTCTTCCTTCCCTATAACACTTCCTTTTCCTACCTGTTTCCCCACCCAATTCCTGCGCTTTAGTTTTCCCCGAATTTTTTTAAATCTCTTCCCTCACGACTGTTATCCGGTTTTTTTGTGTTGCACTTTCCTTTCCCCCCCCTGTGCAGGGTGAGGTCACGGTGTGTGTTGCTTTCCAGTTCACGGTGTTCCCTCCTTTTGAATCCTCTTATACTCATTCTTTTTCTAGGAGATTTTGTCCAGCCATAAACTAGGAGTTTTTTCAGTTAACGAATCCCCGAGTTCTTCCCACACACACGTCCTTATTATGACAACGGCCTGTCTGTTCCCCCCAGATACCCTCCTCCCCTGTTTTTTGAATCCCCTAACTTCCTTTCAAAACGTCCTTCCCTTTACCAGCCTTTTTTTTTTGAACCCCCTCCTTTGGACCTTCCCCAGTGCATGCGTTTCGAGGACCTTCTCTTGGACCTCTCTTTTTTGAGCCGACGTTTCTCCTCCTGATGCCATGTTTTTTCCACTCAGATTTTTACAGTTTTTTCCCTTTTTAAACTGAGCTTTACTCATGGACCAAGACTGGCCCCCCCCTTTTCCCCCCCACTTGTCTTTGGCTTTTCAGGCTGTTCTGTTTCCAACCGTGACCAAAATTTTTTCCCTTTGTCCCAGTTTGCCCTTTTGTAAAATTAAAGTAGTTTGGGCCCAACAACCTCCGTGATAGTGGGGATTTTTTTTGCGCAATTTCCTCTAGCGGCACTCCCGTACTTTTGTGAGCGGCGTTGTCGCAGAGGGCCAAGATTCAGTCCCCCGTGTGGCTTTCCCCGCATCCCCCTGAAGGGACAATCCTGCCTCTCACCCCCCCCCCCCTTTGGTTTGTCCCTTCCGCTCTCGAACTCGCGGTATGTCCCCCCGAGTGCGTCTGTTTAGCTCCACCCCCTTTTCCGGTTTTTTTCCCTTCCGTTCTTCCCTAGTGCGAGTTTTTTAAAATCCCTGCCCAAAACGCTCACTTTCCTTTTTGAGAGTTGCCCGTTCCCCCCCCCGGTGCGCTGATTCCCCTTTTTACTGACTTTCTGTCCGTCCAAGGCTTTGATTCTCGAACCCAGGACACTTCTCAAACTTCCCCCTGACAGTTTCTTTATTTGGTGCATTTTCTGAGAGGTTTTCTCTTCTGATTTTTTTAAGACTCCCCGCCCCCTTTTTTGCCAATCTTCTACGGGTGGATCTATTTTGAAACCCACCCTAGGTCTTTGACCACCCTGGTCAAATTCCACCCCCCGGGCACCAGCCTCCACAGAATAAGAACAGCCCTGGAGGGGATTAGGAGAGAGAACCTCACGCCGCGCCTTTCTTTGGTCATCACCAGTGGGGGAGAAGAGAACGGCCGGTCTTGTATCTTACCGTACTGCGTAACCGACAGGAGCGAGGGGACGGCGCCCCCAGAAGAACTCCCCTTGTTCGCGTGACTTGTTGCCCTTCATTTCTTCAATTTCGTTGAAGCGTTCTTCCCCGAGTCCAAGAAGTTCTTTTCTTTGTCTTCCCTTCCTTTCCTCTGGCTCTTTCCTTTGTTCGTCAATTGCTCTATACGAGATGAGTCCCTGACTCCCCTCCTAGGGCGTTGTCTCTTGCCCCTTTCGGGCTTTTATTCTCCTTACTCGTTCTCCGCGGACCTCACTTCTGTCACTTTTTTTTTCTAGAACCAAAGCTTGGAGGCCCCCCCCCCTCTTTTTTTCTTCTTTTCGACTTTTGTTTCCCTTATCTCTTTCCCTCCAGTTGTTTTGTTGTTTCTTCTAGATCCTGTTCCTCTTCTCAAGTTTGACCCCCACCTTTTTTTTCGCTCACTGTCCCCCCCGATATGTCTTTCTTCCGTCTTTTTTCCTTTTAACTTCTCTTTGTCCCTGCGGTGGTCCTCCCGAATCCTTGTTCCGGAAATCCTGGACTTCCCCCCCCACCCCGAGTTATTTTTCCACATGCCTCTGTTCAGCTTTTTAGGCCGCCTACCACGCTGCTGGGGTTTTGTTCGTGCCCTCTGCTAAATTCCTCCCTCCTCGCGGCTATCTCCCCCGGGGACTTTTACCCAAGAACTGTCCCCTGCCACCCAAAAACCCCCCACCCCCCCCCCCCAACCCCCCCCCCACACAAACCCACCCCCGGGATGTTGGGGATTCTGTTATTCCCCTTTCGCAGAGCATTTAATGTGGGTTTGGCTGCGTTTTTGTAAGAGTTACGTGTCGTTTGTTGACGACCCCCAAAGTGTTTCTCCATTTGTCGATTCTTTCCGTTCCCCCCTTTCCCTGTGACCATCTCTTATGGAGTTGTGACTTAGTGGTTATGAGGCTTCCCAGGCCTTCACTGGGACCTTCCCTTAAAACTCTTCCAGTTTACAAGAAGTCCCTGAGGTGCTCTTTGAGCCTGTAGGCTCCCACTACCCAGAAGACTCTGCTTCTTTTTGATTTCCGCCTCTCTACCCTCTCCCCCCCCTTGAGGAATCCTGTAGTTTTTCCGTGGGCCATTTAGCAATTATTTTTTTTGCTTGGTCCCTTTTCGGGTTTTTCCTTCTCCCGCACGGTCGTCCCCGTCTTTGTTCCACTCGTCCTTTAAGCATCACTCTCCCTTGCATTTCTTTCTAGATTTTCACCCCCCCACCTCCTTTTCTGCTTGGTGTTCACTCCCTCATTTTTTTCGGACCTAAATGGACTCCCCTCTCCCCCATTTTTGGTCTTCCATCCCCCCTTCCCTGTTGAGCCTCCCCTCTTGTTTTACGATTCACGGGCCACTCTTGACAATCTTAAACCCCCATTCCGGCTCCGGGGACTACTGATTTTTGCTGTGCACCCGATTACGTGCATTTTCCGTCAGGAAGTTAGCCCCTTTTTCTCCCGACTTTTGGTTGTCTCGGATCTTCGCCCTGCTGACGTTTCCCCTTTTCTCTTTCCCAGTCCCTTTCCGGCCTCGAGCTTCCTTTTGCTTTAATTTTTTGTGGCCCTGACTTTCCTTCCCCAAGCTTCATTTCATTTGGGCGGAACCATTACCCCCTTCAAAACGGCAGGGTTTTTTCAAGGGGTCTTTGCGTTTACCTTGCCTGTCCTTGTTGAATAACCCCTCTATCCTTTTTTCTCTGATTCTGCGTGACCCTTCTGTCTCTTTCTCTCCTCCTCTTGATACGCTTACGTCTTTGCTGTCCAGAAAGACTCTTCTCCCGTGGCCCACCTTTTGACCTTGCTGAGGCCTCCTCTTTTTGAACTCTTTTTCATATTCTTCTCCCAACCCCTCCTCGTCCTTGCAGTTCTTCCTTGAGGATTTTTTTCAACTTCCCCCCAACATGCGTCCATTGAGGATATTCTCTTGTTCAGACCCTTTGCAACCTGCCTTTTGCCCTTTCTTTTCCCTTAACGCAGAACCCTAACTTCTTTCCCACTTCCCTAACCTTTGAACCTGCCGTTTTTGGACCTTGGAACGGTCGTTTCATTCATATTCTTTTTCCCCTTTCTCTCTGTTTAGGCCCCCTGACATATCTTTCCTTTTCCAACTTACCCCGCACCCTTTGTTCGGCTGGCTGTTACTTCTTTATCACACCTCAGGATTTAATTTGTTTTTCCCCTCTGGTTCCTTTCACTCATCAACTTTCGTCCTACGCAGGGTTCTCCAAGGTGGTCCCCTTCTCTTGCTTCCTCGTGCTCGACCCTCTCCCGTTTGATGCACGCATCCGTTATGCCCGTCCCTCCCAAAACACGTTTCACCCCTTTTTCTATGGAGCCCCTCCTCGTGTTTTCCTTCTTTGCTCTGCCACTCGCTCTTAGATTTCCCTTTCAATCTCACCTCGGGTCTTTAGCCCTTTCTTAGCAGTAAGTTTTCTCGAGCGCATTTTCCTTCCATTGTCCCCTGATCCTTTTTTTATTTGGTCTACTGAACCCCTGGTTCTTCTGTTCCCTCATGTTCTCCCGTCCTCCGATTTGAGCAACTATTCCATCCATATCTTCTCTCCCTCCTTTTTTTTTTCATTTTTCCAGAAACCCCATGCTGCTCTGTCCCCTGCCTTGTGATTTCCCCCTTTCTTTGACCGAACACTTTTCCTTCCGCTCCCCCCCTCTTCATTTTCTGGCTGTCCCCCTCTTTCGCCCTCCCCTTCCGTCCGTGCGCTCATTCGGCCTTCAACTACTCTTCCCTAATTGGTTTGCCTCGAATCTTAACCGTAGCCCTTTTCCCCCACAACTCTAGAGGATCTTCCTTTGTTACTTAAAACTTGTTTTTTACCCCTCTTTTTTGTGGGATCCAAAGAAGATTTCTGTTTTTTCTGCATCCGCACCTTCAACTTCGAACCTCCAACCCTTGCCGAGCCCCCCCCCCCCTGAAGGGTTCCCTTTTCTCAGTTTCTGTTCAATTTTCTGGCTTCGGAGGTTTTTTCCCCTTTTTTTTTTTTTTCCAACGTCCTTGATCTGCCGTTCTTCTAATTTTCTTTAGCGTGGCCATCAAATCTTTCGCGTTTGCGTGGGCCCCAGCTCCATCACGATCCGAATGGGCATCTCTGATTAAGTCCCTTTCCCCGATCGTCCCCCAAATTCTCTTCCTCAAAGCCCTTCAGCATGTGTCCCCACGGCGGATCTGCCGGGGCGTCCCCGGTTCTTCTCCTCAAGTCTTTTGGCTGTCCCGACCTTTTCGCAACTTTTAACCCCACATGCCCCTCTCCAATCCTGCCTCTTTCTCCACCTCTTTGTCACGGAGTGTCAACCCCCCCGAACTTCACTATATACATTTCCCCTTCTTTCTTTTGTCCTCGAGTATCCACCTTGAGGTTCTCCTCTGAATTCGGGATTTTTTTATTTTACCCCTTAAAGAATGATTGAGGTTTTTGTTTCCCTTCGTGGTTGACTTACTTCTAATCCTGCGTCAGGATTTCTTTTTTTGCGGGCTCCCCCCGCTCTTCTCTACCCTGACAATTTGACTGATTTTTCTCATATTCCTCCCCCCCCTTTTAGTGTCTTTTTTTTACTTCTTCTTTCCCCTGCAGACGTCATTCAAACGACTGCCCCCCTACGGACTTGTTCGGTTTCTGTTCGCCCCAATCTTCTAATCCCCTTTGGCCTCCTTTCCGTTTCCCGTTTTTTCCCCCCCCCGTAGTTCCTTCGTGGACCTATTTTTCGAACCTTTTGCACCCCTAGTATTATGGCAGTTGATGTTTTTTCTTCTCTCTATTTCTCCTTTGTTGGTTGATCGCGGGGCCTCTATATCCTCTCGACATTGCCAATTTCTTTTTCAATTTATTCCCGTTAGGTCCACGTTCAAGGAAATTTGGTCCCTCGACCTTTGCTCCTTTTCAAAGTCCTTGAAGGTTTTTCCACCCCCAATATATCTATTTCTTCGGACACCCCTTTCTTCCCCTACTTTGTCCTTGAGTTATTTCCCTTTGAGGTCCGTCAGCCCTTATCGTGTGACCACACAAAGGCCTTTTCTTTTTGATTGTAACCTATTCTATTCAATTTGCTCCCTTCTTTGTGACTTGTTGCTCCCCCCCGGCTACAGGAACTAACCCTTAAGCCAGTTTCGTTCTCCCTTGATTGAGAACCCTTTCCCCGTGACAACCTTCCCCCCCCCCCCTTTGAACTCGCTCGTGAGGGTTTTCAAGGCAGCTTCCGGCTTCACCCCGCAGGTCTGTTTTGTAGATCGCAGCCCCATTCGTCTGAACTGGGATTTCACCTAGCGGGCTCTTTTCCCTGTATTAATGTACCCGGCAGTAGTTTCTGAGGATCGTTGTATGTTAGGCAGGTCCCTGTTCTATGAGAAGAGTCCTAACCTCTTCTTCAGTTATGACATTTAGGATTGATAACCCTCCTCCCAAGTAATCTCCGCTGCGGTTTCATTGGAATTGGGGGTGATGTTGTGACGTATGATCCTTTTCAGGTGATCATCCCTTCCTTCCTTCTGATTCTTTTTGGCTATTTTCAGTCAACAACGGCCTCCTCGAAGGTTCCAAACGCCCTTCAACTTCGTATCCGAAGTCCTCGTTGCTTTTTTAAGTCCCTACCCTCACATGAGAACTTTTTTTCTTTGCCATTTACTTGTCCCCTCTCTCCCCTCCGCTTTAGAACTTTTTTCTGGTAGTTTTCTTAATCGCTTTTTTGCCACCAACAATACGAATTTTTATATTCCAAGGGCGTGATCCCCGGTCCCCAAAGGGGAGTCCCATGGAAGTTGAGACCCATACTACTTTCCCCATATTTGGGATCGATCGATGAACCCCCTTACAAATCTGGCGTTGAGAATGTTTATCAGAGATTTGTTTAGCTTAGGGTTTGCCCGAACGGGAATTCTTGACGTCGGCCATTGAACGCCTTCGTCCTGACAGAAGGAGTATTCTTGGATTTCGACTCCCCCTATCCCTAAACATAACTTGGTATTGCTTTCCCGCAATCCGTTGAATACTTTTCTCTTCTGTCATCTTGGACCCTTTGGTCCCTCTACCTTTTCTCCTTTCCCCTCCCCCGTTTTTTTGTTTTTCTATTTTTGTAGCCCCCCCAATGTTTCCTTGACTATGAGTAGCCGCTCTTTGAGCCCCGTTGGATTTGTGCCACCCATCCCAGGACAGGTGTCCTGAACCCCTTCTCAACATCGCTATCAATGGTCACTTGTAGTTTCCTGTGCTCTTCGCTTCTTTCATTCAAGTTCCCCCTTTTTTGAGAATTTTTTTTCTTTTGACCTCGACAAGCGTTTTTAAAGTAACCTGCCGCCCACTCAGTCTGGTTTTTTTGTTTTTGTCTTTTATGTTTACTCGGTTGGGAAGTGCCTTTAAAGTTATACCCACGTGAAGTGCGGGTGTTTTCTACCCTTGCAGAAATGACCCCCACTTGGTGACCAATCCTACTTCTCGAAACCATAGGTTTTCACTGGACTGAGACATGGTTCTTGGTCTGAGGGACGCATCAAGGTTTTTAGTTCCTTGCAGAGGTTGGGGGCCTGGGTAAGGCAAGTTTCATGCTAGGGTGTGATCCCCAAAGAGTACTCTGTGTGCGAAATCCCGCTTTGGAGATTTCGGTCCGCTCTAGACGCCGCCTTTCCCATCCCTTGCGATGTTAGGTCGTTTATCCGTGTGGCAGATTCTCTCTTGCGGGCATCCCATTTTCCGAACGGTTCATTTCACAGACCGCTTTTTTCTCCCCAATCTGCCCATGCTCTCCGCGCAGCAACCCCAGAGATTGGCAGTGTTTTTGGTGTGTGTTTTGGTTTGTGGTTTTTTTTCTGTTCCTGCAAATCTTGGTTTCGTCTTTTTGTTCCTTTTATCTCCCAATCTTTCCTCGCTTTTGTAACATCATTCTGTTTTTCGGTTGACCCCCCCCCCCCAAGCCAAGCTGCTCTTCCCTCTTTTTAGTTATTAGCTTCTCTAACATCGTCCCCTCTTTTGGGGCTCTTTTTGTATTTATTCTTAGCCCCAGATTTCGTCCGTGGTTTTTCGGTTTCCCCATCCCCCGTTTTGAACCCCTCGCTCAGGGCTTTTGGTTTTGACTCAAAAAACCAAACCATTTCCCCGATTATGTCTGTATTTGGTCCCTCTTAAGTTCCCTTTCGGCAAACCTTGCCGCCCTGAATTGATATCTCTTCCGCCCCATCTCGAAATCCCCCAGTTTTTTCAGCATCTTTCCCACCCCCCCCTTCTCCCCAAGTTCCTCCTCCTTGCCTTGCCTGCCGGAGTTTTACGGGTCTTTTTTGAAAGGTGCCACTAGTCCTCTATTCAAGCTTGCGGATAGAGGACCCTATCTTTCTTTCCCTTGTGTCTTTTTTGTTTGCGTCTCTAGTGTCTTTGCACGTCAAGCTCCTTCTTTGGATCCTTTCCAAGGGCCTTGTTCCCTAGTGCACTGGGTGCGGGCCTTTCCTTTGTGCCCGTTCCCCTTTCCCCAAACTTGGATGCCCCCTGGTCCTTTCTTATGGGCTTTCCCCCAGCTCCACGGCCGGGTCTTTTCTCTCCCTTTAGGTGCCGTTTTCTCCCCTCTCGGAAGGCGGGCCCCAGACCCCACTCTGTGGTTTTGTCCCTGCAGCTCCGAGTTCCCCCCAGGTTGGAGTCGCGCTTCCCGACCCGGGATTCCTCCCAAGTGTATTTGGGGTGCGCCTCCCAGACCCGGCACCGCCGTCCCCCCCACTTTTGCCCTTTTTTCAAGACCTCCTGTGATCTCCACTCTTCTAGCCGACAGCGTGCTTGTGCTCCGGCGCCCCAAACAGCGGTTGCTTTTCACCGCTCCCCTCTTCAGATTTCGTATGGTTGCTTGAACCCCCTTCTCTTTTTTCTCAAAACCGCTTCCTGGTGGCGGATACGGTGCTCCTGACATTTGTTTTTTTCTGCGATTCCCTTCCCCAATTCCCTTTTTTCCGGTTCATCCTCCCCACCCACATTACCTCACATGCCTTCCCTCTTAATTGTCACTTCCTCCGTCTTACCGACCGATCCATGAATTCGACCCCCGATCTCTGCATCGAAATTCATGCCGCCTCTATCCCCCCGTTCCCCCCAACAACCCCTTCTCCCTCCCTCTTCGTTCCTTTTTACGTCCTCCACCTCACCCCCCTCCTTTTTATGTCCATTTTCCCTTCTGGGTTCTCAAGACAAATGTCCCAGTTCTTGTCTTTTTTCGCTTTAAGTGGTCGTCTTAGTTTGAAGCGGTGGTCCCAACCCATCCTCCCCTTACGCCGGGGCCCGGCCCCCCCCCCACAGTTTTCTCCACAGGGCCGTTCTATTCTGTTCCCTTGTCTCTTCAGAGGCTTTCTTCCAGTCACCCCATTTCCAAACGCGAGGGGTTTTCGGTAGACCTCGCGGCGCCGCATCATTTGTCCTTCCTCTTTTGCCCAGTTGCTAAATACGCCTATTTCTTTCTTTTTTCCCGCCTCTCCTGTCCCCCTTGGTCTTGTTCCACTGTTCGACCCCCCCTGCAGCATTTTCTGTCCCCCTTCTGCCTGAACCTCAATCTCGTTTTTTTTCGTGTGCTGCGCTCAGGAATAACCCACAAGGCAGCCCGCATCCTCTAGAGCCATTTTCTGGCCCCGCCTCTTTGTGACAGACCACTCCCCTTAGACGTTCCTTGTCTCTCTTGCCCGCCATGTGTTTCCCCCGTTGCGCTCTTTTCGTGTTCCTTAGGATTCCCCTTGAACGTCTCCCCCCGCTTTCTTTCAACCTTCCTTGATGTCCACCGACTGCGTAACAACGTCTGGTGTCGCTGTTCAAACCGTTCAGGCATGCCCTTTCCCCCCTTGAATCCTTCCCTTTGGGTTCGCCAGCCCCCCGCATTAACTCCCGTTTCTAAACATCCCTTTTTCTTAAGATCCCCCCTGATTCTGGTCGACCACCCGTTCCCCCTGTGGTTAAGGGCGCTTGTTTTTCTTTGCTTCGTTCTACACTGCCCCTAGACTGATGCCTCCCCCTTTGGATTTGGACTCTGTTTCCATTCCACTCCCAGCGGCGGATGGTGGGCCTTTAGAATCCCGTCCGCTTTACAATTATTCCCAGACGTTTCTAGTCAGTTCCCCCTTGCCCGAGTCTTCGTTCCCGGTGACCCTTCCTGCCCTTATAGCATTTTTTGAAATTCTATGCCTTATTTTTTGCCCTATCTTCTCTGCTTTGGGCATCCCCAGTTAGGGAATCTTTGTACAATTTAATTCTGACTTTTTGCACCTGAACCCCTTTCTCAATTCATGAAGCTCCCTACTTGGGTTTACCCTTAGCACTACAAATCTTCCTTCTCCTTAGGCATAAAGGCTTTCCCGCCCTGTTTGCGCCTATGCCCCCCATCCTGTTCGTCGGGTCCTGGGGAGTCTTAGCTTATTGTACCATTCGCTCCCGGACCTCTTTTCTTTTTTTTTTTTTGGTCACGGGCTTTGACTTTCTCCTTTTTTCGCATTCTCCCCCCAGCCCTGCCATTCTTTTATGTCAGAGTCTTTTTCCCCTCCAGCTTAGTTTACCTGAGCTTCGTTTTTTTTTTTACAACAGGCCCCAACGGAGGTGTGGGATCTTCCTCCCCGTTTTTCCCTTTCCCAAGCCAAGCCCCCCGGCGAAGAGGCCCTTTTGTTTGCCATAACATGCCTTTTGATGTTTTCATCCAGTGGTTTAGTGGTCCGCCCTGAACCCAACTGCTTTTCCCCCCCTTTGAAACCTTCCTTGCGCCAATCGTTTTCTCCCAAACTTCTCTCTCTGCCTGATCCCTGTCTGCCCCTCTCTTCTTTTTGTTGTTTTCATTGAGATTGCTTCCTCTTCTCATGCAACCTCACTTTTCTTTAACCT
>Ga0179593_1567053_pt1 | contig 13110 bp, 12 predicted proteins | sample CZODoug2_1_08_16_FD_185931 | JGI IMG/M metagenome (GOLD analysis project Ga0179593, IMG submission 185931) | Vadose zone soil fungal communities from Angelo Coast Range Reserve, California, USA - CZODoug2_1_08_16fungal (PacBio error correction) | ecosystem: Environmental > Terrestrial > Soil >... | reverse complement strand
GCGGGCCCCCAATTTTTTTTTCCTCCGGACTGGACTTTCGGCCACACCGCATTTTATTTTATTTCCCCTTTCTTCCTGACCGTTTCCGACAACACCCTATCTGCGATTCCTGACTGGAGGAGGTATGTCCCCAAAACCGACCGCCCCCTGGACCCTCCTCCCTTTTTTTTCTTCCTCCGAATCCTTATACCAGGAACTGCTCCGGAGTGTGAGATTCTGTCCCTAGTTTTGGGTTTTTCCGCTCCTCCATTTTTTACCATTGGGACAATGAAGGTATCTCTGAGGGCGCAAATACCCCACGGCGCCGCTTTCCCCGAGAGGACGACGGCAATGTTATATCCCTTCCCCCCCCACTGGTGAGGGACGTAACGTTCGTAAAGACCACTCTCCCCGCCTCCCCTGGCTCTTTATGCGTGGAATGCCCCAGAAGGGCCTATGCATAGAGGACAGTCTTTCGCGCACTTTCTGTTCGTCTGGGATCCCGCCAAGGTTGAGCCCTCCTTTTTTTCCCGAATTCGTTGAAGTCTTTGGCAATTAACTTTGTGTCCCCGCTAGCTCGCATCCAGAAATGCTAGAAACAAACAATCCCGATCGTATTCTTCTTTCAAGGAGGCAGCCTTTCTCTTTCCTCTCTTTCCCACAGCCCAAAACACCCCTTTTCCTGAACTTTATGACCGTCAAGAAAACTTTGACGCCACTCCCCTGTTTACGATCTTTAAGCCCCCTTTCCCTTCATTTGCTACTAGAGCAAATTTTTTTCTTTCCACAAGAATTCCAGCCTTGGTCTGGGCTTGTTATTTATCCGCGTTTATGTTTTCTACACCTCTTTTAAGAGGCCCCTTTTAGTTCCTTTTTTCCCAAGTTCAGGATCGTCTCTTTTTTCCTCTTGCAGGTCGACTGGACGTTAGAGAATCCTTCCGGAGCTACTGGTTCCCTTCTTCTACCCGGGTGTTCTTGCACCTCCCCCTCCTTGGACCCCTCCGTATATATCTCGATATCTCCGCCCCCTCCCTTTTTTTTTTCCCCGATCGTCTCCCAGGCGCTAGATGTCGATTCTTTCAGCCGACCCCTTTGTTTCTTCCCCTCCTATTAGGTTTTTATCGGTCGCCAGCCTCCGTGGCGATGTTCGTCGGAGTACTTTTCTTTCTCCGTCAAGCCTTTTTTTTTCCTGCAGTACCGACGAAACCGACCTGGGAAGCCGTTACGCTTGCTTGACTATCGCCCCTGAAACAGACCTAAACCTTTTTTCCCAGCGGTGGACGACGACATTCGTCCTCCTTTTTCTGACTTTCGTGACATCGAGAGTAGCGGCTTCCCCCCTCCTTTTTTTATGTCTAATAAGTTTTCTGCCCATTCTTTCCCCAGTCGATATCTGTTCCCCCCCCCACATATGTAGAAGTTTTTTTCTGCGGGGTGCGGTCCCGTCTGCCCCCCCGACCGTTTACTTCCCTCTGAGTGTCGATTTAGCGTTTCTTTAATGTTTTTTCGCTGGTTCTTCCTTTTTTTCTATTCAGGTTGGGCGAACAGGATCCAGTTCGACGTAAACGCTTAGAAGACTCCTTTTTTTCCTTGCGCGACTCGCCTTCTCTCGTGACTGAACTCGAACTCTTACCCTCCAGACCGGCGGTCCTTTATTTTCTCTCTGTCCTCCTCCCCCCTGCCCCCCGCCGGCGAATTCCTTCTCGTCGAGCGCGGACTTTGTGAGGGTTCTATTTCTAACGTCCCCTTCTTTCAGGAGTATCTTTCGTTTCTTTCGTCCTCTATATTTTAATTCCCTTTCCGTTTTTTGTTTTTCTTAGGATCGTTACTCTCAGCCTCAGATTCGCGGGGTGGCTAATCTTCGGGACGGGCGAACCTTCATCCAAACTAATCACCCGCTACCTCTCAAAGTCGTTCCCCGTTCTTTGTTCTTTTCCTTTTCATGTATTCATTCCCGGGCATTCCTTTTTTTACTGGGTGACCTATTCCGTCTTTCCGACTCCTCTGGCGCGAGAGTTTTCCCAGCGTTTTTCTTTTGATCTTCGTTCCGAACAGGCTACTTGGTTTTCCCCCCCCCCTTGGACTCAAACTGATTTGACACTTGACGAATCTCCTTTGAAACGCAATTCGGGCATGTTTTTTTCCATTTTTCAGACCCTCGGAGGACGGACCCCCCTCCATTCCCCCCTTTTATGGGTGGGTTGATTGACACATACTTCTCCCTCTCAGGGAGATACCCCTTATTGCGTCGCTCCAACCTCTACATCCCCGGTTCTTCCCCACGCTAGATCAAGAAGGGATCGCCTTTTCCTCTTTTAATCAGGAACCCCCCCCCAATGGTGTGGCCCCCCCCCTTGACACCCCCCTTCTGGCTTTCTAGCCAGCCGGCAAGTAACTGCGATACAGTTTACTTTTTTTTTTTTTCCTATTGAGGAAAGATCATCGTTGCGCTTTTTTGTTTCCCTTTTCTCTCCTTTTTCTTTCTCAGCGTCGTTTGGTTGGGGCGTTCCGATACGCCGCCTCCCTCTCTGCTTTCCCGAAATGCGCAGGATTCATCTATGTCGGCTTTTTATGAGATCCCACTAGTTTCCTCCTGGATGATCCATTCTCGGTTTGGGTGAACCTGCCGGCTTCTTTTCTTTCAGTTAGGCAACTTCACGTTCTATGATCCTTCCCCGATGCATCACTTTGATTTCTTTGCGGCCCTGCACTGTGAGATCGTGGCCCTTTTAGGGCCATATCCATATGCCACTACACCCGTCCTCTCCCCCCCAAGGCCGGCAAGGGTCCAGTCCTACACCCCTTTTCGAAAACAGGAATTACTTAACAATCCCCGAAAACAACCTCCCCCTTCGCCCCCCAAGCCGCCCCCCCTCCGCTGTCCAAGTTGGGGCTTCTTTTCGTTTTAAGAAAAGGTCAGTTATCTTTCCCCCCCTCCCTCCCTCTTTCGCTATCCGGTCACTTTGGCGTGCCACGTCCGACCGTTGTCTCCCTCCTCAGAACTTTTACTTTTGGAGTCTTCTTCTTGTCATCGCGAGTAGTCCCCCTTGGCCTTCTCGACGATCTTTTGATGGTTCGTTTTGCGCTTCTGGATGGAGGATCTTTTTCTTTTTTTTTTTGTCCATATCCCACCCAATCCTTTTTTCTCTTTGCACTTGCGTTTGAGCGTCAGGCTATGAAGGGAGGACCCCCCGATCGACCGCCCTTTTATCGAATTCATAGCGACATGGATAACCTACTTGGTAGACGTCTCCTCTCTTTGCCCCACTGGCTGGGGCCTTACGTTCCCGACCTGGAAGGTCCTGGTTCCTTTTATTTTCTGAATGACCAGAATTTCAGCCTCCCCTAAGTTCCCGTTCAACGTCCTGCATTATAATCAGTTTTTTTTCCTCTCGTCTCCGGCGTAGCCTTCTTTTCTTCCCTCACTCTTTCTACTGAGCGCCCCCGGTCCCTCCCACTTGTCGGTCTTTCCATTTTAGATTATCTGTGTATATACCCTCTTTATTTTCCCGCAAATCCACCACTCTTTTACGTAAGCAGGTCTTTTCGTGACGAGAGCAAGTGACTCCCTTTCCCGTTTTTTTCGTGAAATACACGGTCCTTTCCCTTTTTTTTGTATTGGCGCCTCCCCTATGAGGCTTGCCTCCTCTCGTCGTTGTGCCCTGCCTTCTCTTTTCACCCCCCAAAAACCCTCCCGTTTGGGGGGGGGTTTTTTTTGTTTTTCATTGATCTCTTCCCCCCTTTCCTCCTCCGGTTTTTGATCTCTCCTCCCCAAATGAACTTCCGCCGAACCCTTCTTATTCTGTCCCGTCCTGTCAAGCGGCGCCTACGGACAAAAACTATTTGACGATGGAGAGGAGTCGGACCTTTGTTTTCTCCCACCCCCCCCATTCATGCACAACCCGAATAATCTGTTTCCCTCGCCCCCATTTGTTCCTCCCCGGAGATAATCTGCCAGTCTTTCCTTTGTCTTCTTTTTTCTTCCCGCGCATACCACCCCCCCGCCTTCTATTTGTCCTTTTCTTCGAGGCTCGCCATCCGTTGCTAGAAGAGATGAAGAAGGCCACTGTTTTCCCCCTTCATCGGCCTGTTTCTTTTTGCCGTCACGGACTTCGACTCGGAACATTTTTCACGAGCACCCGGCGCTTTCCAGGTCTTTTCCCCTTCTTTCCACCGCCGGGCCAGCTCTGCATCATGCTAACTCCTTTGTTTGTCGAGATTTTTTTTTTCAATGTCGATCAAAAGCCTTGGGGCTCTTCAGAAGGGGAAGTTTCCTCTTCCAGTCCCCCCAAACTAAATCTCTTTGTGCTTTCCCCTCTTCATATCAAGAAGACTCCCGTTCCCCCCTCCTATCCCCGAGCTTGACCCAAGGGCGTCAAAGGACTTCCCATCGCGGTCAGCTCAATACCCAGACCTCCCCCAGACACGGTCGGACCCCCTTTCGACCAGTACACTTCGTTTTTTTGCCACGACCCCCCGTGATATATCCCCTGACGCGATTCAAATAGAGCTCCTGTTCTTGAAGTCCCTGACTCCTCCCTTTTGATCAGGCGGGGGCTTCTTTTTCTTTCTTTATTTTTTGAGGTTATTGTCGTCAGTTCCTGGGTCGATTCCGTACTCAAAGTGAAGGAGCCCTTGCCCGCCTTCTTTTTCTCCTTTCCTTCCTTCGTGAGAGTCATTTTCCCCATCAACCTAGTTATCCGATCTTTCCCCCCACACTCGAACGTTGGCCTGAACCCGTGTGAACATCAGGAGTCTCTCCCCCTATTGACCGACGCTTCCCCTCAGCGTACAACAGACTATACGGGCCTCGATTGTTACTGATACTGTCAGTTCACAGTTCGCTCGAAGTTTTTTGACACTCCTTTCGTTCCTTTGTATAGTCGAATGGAAGCCATCAGTTTTTACTCTCCTTCCGACGCATCTCGTTTCTTTTCCGTCGTTCAAATCCTTTTTTTGCGCCCATTTCGAAGCACCCCTACCCCTTGATTTCCCTTTGCTGGAATATCGAGAAAAGCTCCCCTTTTTTCCCCGCCTGGTCCCCTCCTTGGGAATTACCCCCCACTTCCGATCCCCCTTCATCCCCGTTTAGCGTCAGAGTTCTTTCATCTTGTAGAGGTTTTCAGTCTTTCAGAAACCAGTTCTTCAGAGCTGCAGTCGAAAGGATTTATCCAACCCCCCCCCCCCCCCCCCCTCTGTAGTCCTCTGGTCTTTGAGGGGTGCTCTTTCCCTTTAAACGCCTTTCTGCCTTCCATTGACAAATTTTCACCTTTCGTGTCGAGCTTGATTGCGTCATGTTTCTAAGGATAGGTCCGGTCCCGCCCTCAGTGTTTGCGAACAGGATTAGCCTGTCTACCTTCCCCTTTCCAGAAGCTCAATTGCCTTCTTCCCTCGCATCGAATTTCTTCTTCCTTTTGACATATTGATACACCCTCACCTCTTCCTTCCCTTTACCTTTCTGCTCCTTAGGATCCCTGTCCCCCCGACCCGACGCTCTCCTTTCTCTGGATTCGAGTTCTATTGTCGCCCTAACCCCTCTCCCTTTTCCCCCCCCTGAAGGAGTCTATGGAGTCTCCCTCTTACTCACTCCCGTTGGTTGTGTTGATATCGGCCTCTCCTCTTCCTTAGTTTTTTTTTTTCCCTTATGGGAACTGGAGGACCTCTGACAAAGAAACCACTCCTCCAATGCTTGCTTTCCGATTTTTTAGAAGTCCCTTCCTTTTTTTCTGGTACGATTCAATGATTGTATTCTATCTTTCCTTCGTAGGAGGTAATTTTTTTCCAATAGTCCTTGAGTCCCCTAGAGAATTTTTTCTCGCAAACTACTTTTATCCCGGGGCGAATTCTGTTAGTGTAGAGGGTAATATGTTCTCCCACCCTTATCCATTTCCCCTTTCTGAGGAGATCCTTATTCCCCGAAAGCGCACACAGATCCGCCCTCTCCTGGTCTGTTCGACATCCATTCTTTCAGCCTGCGTGGTCCCGCCACTGAATAATTTCTTCCCTCTGTCTTTTTTTTTTCAATAATATCGACATGGCCTAGAGTTTCTGTCCCCGGCTATTCTACGCTCATCCCTAGCTGGGCGGGCCGCGAAGCTTCCGACTCCCTATGACGAGATCGTTTCCCCTCGATGTTTTCAGTCCGTCCCACTTCTTTGTATAGTGAAAAACCCCAAATTTTCTGGTTCTCCCGTAACGGTTTCAGGGTCGGTTCTCCTGCATGGCGGAACGATATCTTTGCCCCCTTTTCTTTCGGACCCCTCTCTGAGAGATTCTCTTTCCTCTTCTCGGGCGGAGTATGGCTTCAAGCTACGATGGACCTCCTTTTCTTCTTCCCCTAATGCGCCGGCGTTTTTCACAATCTATTGCGGTGGGGAAAGGAATCGATCCAACCCTCCCCCTGCCGGGACTATACCGATCGGTTGGAACCCGTCTTTGCATCCGTTAGTCAAAGCTCCTGGATTATATCCCCTTGATTTTTCATGCACCGTTCCAGAAACCGGTTCTCTGCCGTTTCGTCGCAATTGGGGCTTCTTCTCAATATCCAGTAATCCCCCTTCGAAGCCCTCTTCTGTATCCCCCTACCGGACGACCCCTTTCCTTTTTTTCAAACGGTCGACCCTGTCAACCCCATTCTAAATCACCCCAAGCCTCCCCTCTTAGCAAAGGGGGCTTGCTCAGACCAGTCAGGGCATATTTTGTCTTTCCGCGCCCTCTCTCTATCTTCCTTCCTTTGTACAGTAAACGTAATTTTTTGTCTTACCTTTTTCCTCGAGTCCCTTGTTTTTGTTTGCGTCCCTTGCTGATCTTCCCGCAGCTCTCTCCCGACTCCATTCCTTAAAGAAGATTTTCTATTTTTCTGGCCAGTGGAGTCGTCGGTCTTGGTCTTTTCCGCTAAAGACCCACCTTTGATCCTTTGTCCTTTCGAGCTTCCCCCCCTCTTATAAGGGCGACCAACCCTTCCGTATAGATTTTTACACTCCCATCCCCCCTCTCGCATCTTGCCAGCGATATCTTGTTTGCCCTTCCTTTGCCGTAAAGACCCCTTCCGGACGCATTTCGGGTCCTCTCCAAACTTCTCTCTTCCGACTGACTTTCAGGAATACTCCCTGTGTGGCCGATTTCTCATGCCCGTTTCAACTTTACATTTGTACTTTTCTTAATCTTTTCTCCCGGTACGGGTCTTGACTTTCAAATCTTCTCTCTGGTTCTGCCCCGCGTCGTTTTTTTCGATTCGAAAGTGCATTATTCCCCGCTGCCATCACAACCTTTACGTAATGTTTTTCAGAGTCTTTTATTTAGGAGAGACCCGCGCGTTCACATATTCTTCCCAGACCTACTTCCTCCCTCTCATCGTGCAGATACTTGTGTAGGCGCGCTGTGTACGAGTTACTTTCCGCCTCCACGCCTTGCGCGTTGACTCTTTTTCTTTTCCACCCGCCGGGGGTTTCTTCCCTTTTCCTAATTTGGTTTTTTTTTTTCTAGAGATCCATGCCTGCCGCGGGTTTTAAAAAACGAAGGCTGATAGTCCCAACGCCTTTTTTCTTTTTTTTTCCCCAAGTCCTTCTCCTTCCCGGCGCCACGACCCCCCCCCTACTTGCACGATCGCGGGACGCTGGTTTTTTTCCCACCGACCCTTTTCCTGCAAAACGCACTTGCCTCATTCGGATAAAAGACTGCTCTTCCCCGTACCCCTCTTTTTCTTTATGGATCGGGAATATTCCCTGCCCACTTTTTTCTCACCCTCTCTGGGACTGCTCAGGTTCCTGGGCGACTCACCCGTCCTTTGCCACCGGAGACGACGCCAATTTGTCCTCCACTTTTTTGCATATCGGCACACTGGTCTTTCCTTTTTCCCCTCCCTTGACACCCCCTTTGTATCCTAACCGCCCTCTCCTCGTGGACTCCCGGCCCATCCACGGGTCCCACAGTCGCTGCAGCCTTTTTTTGCTTTGCCAAGGTGGTCTCTTTTATTTCCATGGCTTCCAAGGCGGAGAAGATTTTGTCTCCTTCCTCTTTCTGCCTTCGACAATTAACCCACTGGCCATCCTTTATGACTTCCCCTTGCCCTTCAGAAGACTTCATCAAGACAAGAAGACCAAACCTCCCCCTGTTCCCTGCCAAGGGCGTCAAAGAGTTCCAGTACCCCTCTAAAAGATAAGAACCCTTCCTCCCCCCTTTCTCTTAAAGTGATCCCGTAAGAATGGCAAAGCACAAGTGTCAGGATATCTCTCAGGTCCTCTCCCTCTCTCTTCCCCAGCCATCCACTGTTATCAGTAACAGTCACCTAACCGAATTCACAGGCTGTTTCTTTTAAGTTTCTTTTTTGCTGCCTCTCGTGACGGAAAAGATGGGTGGTTTCGGGTGTCAAGTTGTGAAGCCTCCATTTTTCGCTTTGCAGTTTATGTGACTTTCCTAGTTCTTTCGTCCCAGCCACCTTTCTTCCATACTAGGCTTCAGACAATTGTGGAATTTCCTGAGAAGCTTTCAAGACTTCCTCTACCCTATAGTTCGCAATAATTCAGCATCCTTTTCACCTCCTTCCGGTTTGAATCTCTGGGGATCTCTCCAATTATTTCCGCTCCCATCTGTTCCAGAAGATTTTTCGTATCCCCTTTCCCCTCCCTCAGTTTCCCTACGATGCCATGATTTACTCGCGGAGTCTTTGGCCGCCCCTCCCCCCCGAGCGAGGCCGCCATGAGTAGCCTAACCGTACCTGCCCTTTTTATTTTGTTTTGTAGCGAGCCCCCATGTGGTTTCCCTATGGCCCGAATTGGGCCGGAAACATATTTTATCCGCTTCCTTTCGTGAAATTCGAGCAGTCTTGTTTCCCTCTTTCTCTGTTTAAGGAGAGATCTTTCCCCGTCCTCGATGCACTGTCGTATCCTCACCCAAAAAAATACAGGTCTGAAGTCTTTCTTTTCTTGGTTTTGCCTCCTCAGTTTTTTTCTCCCCCGAACTGGATTTAACAGTGCTCCTTCTCTTATTTTTTCTCTTTTTCAGGTTTTTCATCGCTACTCATTTTGTCCTTCATTGTTTGTCCCGTTCTCTGTTCGGCTTCCCCCCTCTTTCGACCTCAGACCCACTTTTGCCTTTTCTCTGCTTCAAGAGCTTTCTTTCCCTACGCCTCACTATCGTACCTGACAGCCGAGTCCCTTATTATAGACTACCAACCCTTGCTCTTCCAACCTGACACGGCTACCGACTTCCCAGAGAGAGGCTTGAGAGTTTTCTATTTCGCATCCCAACGTTTCTCCCCGACCTTTATCTTTGAGTCTATCTAAGCCGATCTATTTCTCCTCTTTTGTTGGTGTTGAGATCTCGAGGCCCCCCCCTTCATGACCCTTATCCTGCGGGGTGTGAGAAATTTCGTTGTTATTTGTTGACCATAGGAACCTATACTTACTCTTGAACAAAGTAGCCGTGAGGTGGCTAATTCATGTATTATAGGAGCCCGGGAAATGCCCCTGGAGGGAAGGGTGTACAATGTTACTCGTCATTTTCACGAGCATTCTATTTGCGCGGCCTTCCTGAGCCGGGATCTTCCTGTCTTTTTTCCCCCCAGGCTAATCCTTTTCGTGATAAATCTGTGTTCCCCCGGATCCGGTCCGTCGACCCCCTTTCCCCCGCGACCTCTACCAAGACCCTATTCTGTTCGACGCCCTTCTTTCAGCATGTTCTGAGTCCCCCGACCCCGTCAAATAATCTTCTAAATGTTTTTTTTATTGTCTCTCCTATTAGACATAGCCTTAATTTGAGAAACATCTAGACTCTCGCAAACCCTTTTCCCTACCAGGCGGGGCCTTGCCGAGAAGCTCTCTTGCCCCACGAGTTCTCGCTTGATATTAATGACCGATGTTGACATCTCACCAACTCTCTTGGGAACCTTGCGGTTCCCACCTTTTCTTGTGCTTTCAGACCCTTCAGTACGGCAGTTCCTCCTTTTCGTTTGCGCGAGACTTTTGAATTTTCTTTTTCCCGCGTCTACGACGGCTGCCTACACATCCTGAAGAGAGAGTTTGTCCCGTCAGAGTTTTTTTTTCAAAGTCCCGTTCCAGCAAGAATAGCGGCCCCGAACCCGCGGCTTAAACGCTCGTAGGAGTTACCGGATCCCCCCCCCTCTCCCCCCTCAGACTGAGACAGATCGTTTGTGTTCAGGTATGGATTTGTAACCTTCTCCTCTTATCTAGTCAGCAGCTCCTTTCAACCACCCGGTCTATGACCTTGATGCTCTTGTTTGAGAGGCTGCTCTTTCCAGTAGACCTCCCCTCCTTCCCCGGCCAAGGGCCCCCCTCCCTACAGGAAACCAGGCTTTCTTGAGTAAAACGAGGTATACCCCTCAAAACTTTTGAAAAAGTCCTCTACCCTCCTTCTCCAACTAATGATTTTCCCAAATTATTGGCTTCTTTCTTCCGAAACTTTTCCTTTCTCTCGTGTAGTCATGAGTTCTGGGCACTTTATAGTCACTTTGGCGTTGTCCCCCCTTTTCAATGGTGCTTTCTTTCATAATGAAAATAGCTTAACTTTTATTTTCGGGTTCGCCCTCCCTATGTCTCCCTCAGAGTAAGCTCTTGAGCTTAGGTGTCTCTTCTTTTCGTGGAGTAGGTAGTATGCCGGGGACGATCCTCCCTGGACCCCCCCTCCCTGGCAATTTCATTGCTCGCGGTCAACTTTCTTCTTTTTTTGACCCACAGATTATATTCCTTATGATTTCTAATCGAGTCCCCCTTTGCTTTGCATCCGAGCTTTTTTCCCTTCTGGGGAAGGTGACGTAGTCCATGGAAATCTCTCCTGGCTCGACCAACTTGGCTATTTTCTCCAGTAAACTTTGACTTTCCTTCCAGTCCTTTTTCAATTCCCTTTGTGTCTCTCTTCCGGAGTGCCTCTGTACGGTTTGATGGACCGTCTCCCCTATTTTTCTAGGAAGACCTGTCCAGTTCAAAGATTCTTCTTCTAGTTTCCCTCCCCGATTCCTACTCCCAATGGTCTCAGGTATTTTTTCTCCGAGTCGGAAATCCCTGGCGCTTTTCTGAAGAGTATCGGGTTGGTGCAGTTCACCTCTATAATAAAGCTGTCCGCGACCCCCAAATTTTCTCTCTTTTTGTTTAGGGCCGTTTTCACTTGCAGCTCCCTCCTCGGCGTCCTTTCTGCTTTTTTACCCGCGGTATCTCTTTTCCTCCCCTGTTTGGGTGAAGCGTTCCTCGGGCCATCTTTCAAAAGCAGCTGGATCTTCCCCCCTCCTGACCCTTCTTTGCACGTCCTCGTCCTGCGGCTATACGACACCTCACTCTGTCACTTTGATTTTTTTCTTCGTCTTCCGCTGGAGGATTTTCACTGCACCCCCTGAATCTTATGCATGTTCCAAAAGCTCCCTGTTTCTCTTTTAGAAGGACCTGCTCCAGTACTACCTCGTGTTCCTTTTCTTTTACATCCCTCCCTCGAACGCCCCCCGCTCTTGGAATTTCTCTCTTCATCTCGGGCTCACCGGCGCGGAAGACGCTATTCTGACTTCCCCGTTCCCCAATTTGAAACTGGGCATTCTCATCGTTCTTTGCCCCTTTCTGGCCGTAACGGCCTTCGCGCCCAATTGTACCGCTGAATCTTTTCCTGTAGTGGATCGGCCCAAGCAAGCCCCACCTATATGATATACATGAAATTCTCGGAAGCCCCCCTGTTTCCCCTGTAGTTCATGGACGATGCCCCCCGGTCCTCTTTTTTTTTAAGATTCCTTTTCCCTCTCGAAAGGTTTAAAAGGCCTCAACTCTTGGTACTTTATGAGAGAGCCAACCAGACTCCCACGCTTCAAAGGTCCAAGAAGACCCATCCCTTTTATTTATCTGGTCACAAGGATCTGCTTTACCAATCTCCCCGGTCGCCAAAACCGGTATGCTCTGGAAAGTTGATTCCCCAGCCCCTCCCCCCCCCCTTTCAGTGCAACGCAATTGGATACCTCTTCCTTCCCTAGAAGAGATGACACAATTCTTTCTCCCTTCTGTCTGCCTAACCTCCAAGAATACGCCTTGACCGGACCCAAACCCCCCCCAACCCCCACCCCCCCCACCCCCCACACCAACCACAAACCCCCCCAAACCCCCCCCCCCCTTGGATCCCTTGGAGTGTATCTGTTGTATTAAGATCACCCTTCTGTGCCTCTTACCTGTAGGGGGCGTTGTAGGATTGCCCTTCCTTTGATTCGGCTTTTTCGCTGTTCATAGTTGTGCCTATCAACCTTTCCTCCCCTGATTCAGCCCTTTCATCAACCTGGTTTTTTCCCAACCGCCAAGCCTTACCCCCTCATCTTTCTGCCCTTCCTTTGCGCCGCCTAGTCCGTTCTCAACAGCTCGGTTCTTCTTTCTTTTCTTTGGATCGCAGATCCTGTCAGACATCTTTTTTATCCTCTATTTGGTCCTCCGACTGCGGTGATTTCCTGGAGTATCGGTCAAGCCCTTTGATGAAACCCCCTGACCCTCTCTCTCCCTCCCCCCCCCTTCCTTCTCGTAGGCGGCTACTTCACGGTAGAGCTTTTCCTCCCAAAGCCGATCAACCGACAATTGTCTTAGCCGGTCTTCCTCCTCTAAGCCATTTCCCCAAAATGTTGGGTGTACACGCCCCGCTTTTTACAGTTTGGACATTCCCCTCCTATTTTTCTTTCTGAGCCACTCGTGAAATCGCGAGTATTTTCCTTTGTAGGTTGATCTTGTCGTCTTCTCCACTCGCTCCCTCTTTCCCCCTCATTCCCCTGATTGCCTCAAACCCCCCACATGTAGAAGATGGCTTTGTCCTTTGGTTTTTTTTTCTCTTTTTTTCTTTAAAGAAATGGCTGTCCACCAGTCCTGCAGTGCGTATGTCTTCTTTGCGCGTTCATGTCTTTTCTTATATTAATTCAGTTTTGACTTTCTTCCCCCTGATGTTTGGAGAACCATCCTTTACCCTCTAGTCTCGCCGCCGCTCACGATCCTTCCCTTAGGTCCGCTCTTGCCGCTAAAATATTGTACCCCTGAGCCGCACCTTCTTCTTTAGGACTCCTTTACATGCACAGTTCGGCCCGGCTGAACCAAATTCTCCGTGGGAGTTTTCTGTTCGTCACTCCCCCACGCGACCCCGTCTTATCTGGGCTTTGAGAGTAAGGAG
>Ga0179593_1511467_pt1 | contig 13111 bp, 20 predicted proteins | sample CZODoug2_1_08_16_FD_185931 | JGI IMG/M metagenome (GOLD analysis project Ga0179593, IMG submission 185931) | Vadose zone soil fungal communities from Angelo Coast Range Reserve, California, USA - CZODoug2_1_08_16fungal (PacBio error correction) | ecosystem: Environmental > Terrestrial > Soil >... | reverse complement strand
GGAATCCTTTCACGCCAAACTGCTCCCTTTCCTTGGGTTTTTTTTTCGTTTCTTCTGCCCCTGTGTCCCCAGGTTTATAGTCGCCCACGTGGCCTGCGTTGAATTAACGTCTTTCCTCCCCTCCTTCTTTGTCATCTCTCATCTCAGGGTATGTTGCCCCCCCCCCAAGCCCCCCTTCCCCTCCTTTTTTTCTCTTTATCGCGAAAGCCGTGATCTTTCACCCACCGAATTATGGTATTTAAGTCTGTGGATGAGGTTTCCACTTTGTTGGACTTTCCTTTGCTGGTCCAACCCCCCTCAGCGCCGCGGTTGAAAGACCCGGCTTCTTCTCCGACATTTCTCCCCCTTACGGGTTTTTTATATAATAGAGTTTTTTGACTCCCCCCGCGGACGTTTTTTCTCGCCCCCGCTTCCTCTTTGCGGCCTGAGATGATTTTTCCATGCCTCTTCAGGTTGCGCTTTCTCTTCCCTTCCTTTTTTGGGAGTAGCGTGGTTTTGCCGTTTGCTCTAGGACAAAATTACATCCCATTCCTGACGCCTTGCCTTTCCCCCCCCGTCATTTTCCTAGCTGATCATGCAACTCCTTCGACCGGGCAGTTCCCCCCTAGGCGAGTTCCCCTATTCTTTAACCTTTTACTGTGGCCCCCGCGTCCATATTGCGAATTGTTTCCTTTCTCCCCCTGCACCCCCTGTAGCGGAATGCCCCGGCGTCTCCCCTCTGAAACCCGCCCTTTGGGTTGAACGTCAAGAACGCTGGATTGTACGCGCCACAACCGGCTTGGTTCATACCCCTTTTTCCTTCTCCCGCTCATACCCCTGTAATCTGGGGCCCGCTCCATGCTAGGTTGTGTTCGCTTTTTTGGCCGCCGACGGATTGTCCCTATGTTACTTGGGTTGAAAACAGGTAATGTCGCGTCCCCCCCTCCCCTCCTATTCCCTCCCCCCTCTTTAGTATTGCTGTTGTTCGTTTTTATTTTTCCCCCTTTCGATCCTCCCCTTCTCCCTGTCTGAGGATCCATCCATCGTCCACCATCAGTCGCACAAGCGCCCGCCCCCCCTTTCCCGACAATCCCGTCCAACCGTTTTCCCTGTCGGATGGACTTCCGTCTGTTTTTCAGGTTCTTGGCGCCCATCATGTATTCTTCCTCCTGCCAATTTTCCGGAATGGTCGAAGACCCTTCCCAACACGCAGGTTTTCCCCTCCCTTTTTTCCGCGAACCGTCTTCACCCCTGGTTTTCTTTTTCCGGAACCCTGCCTGCGTCCCCATGGCCCGATTGTTTTTCTTTCCCCTGAAAGCCTATCTTTTTCCCCATTTTCCCCTTAAAGTTTTAGTTTGCCAGTCCTTCTACGAACCTTTTCTTGTGTCGCATCCGACCTCCACTGACCCAGGGAAGACTTCTTGAGGAACGTGCCCAGTGCATCCCAATGTGGGTTCCCCCCCCTCCCCCCTTTCTTCGATTTCTTTTACCTTTTTTTTGGTGCCCTTTTACATTTTTCCTGTTGCAGGACGTGACTCTTTTTTCTCCTCTCCCCACGATCTTCGGAGAGATTATACTTTCTCCTTCAGGTTTCCCGCCCCTTCGCGGATCTCGACTCCTTTTTTTAGACTTTCCGATGACTGTCACTCTTTTCTCCCCTGTCATGGTAAGGAGGCATCTCGCTTCCCGGAAACGGCTTGGTCCTTCTTTAGCTCCATGATCACCTTTTTTTAAGGAAGAGTGGTTTGCCCCCCCCCGCTGTTCCCCCCTTCCCCCTGTCCTCACGATCCTTTTTAATGCTCAAGGTCCCCTGCCAGTTCCCCAGACCCCACACACGCCTTCTGTCTGCACTCATTGGCGACCTTTCTTTGTTTCTACACCTATACCTTTCCTTTTATTAACTCGACTTCCGCCTCTTTTTTTCTGTTTTCTGGAGAACCATGCCCGATATATTTCGTCCGCCTCGCGGGTCGTCTCCTTATTATAGTGGCGTTTGAGTATTTTTCCCTTTTTTTCAGATTTCTATGGGTTCCCCTTTTCTTCCCGTAGATCCCCCACTCCTCCCCGAGCGAGTTAGGTTCTTCCACCACACTTCCATTCTACCCCAAGCCCCAAGTTTGATCCTCCACCGCATGTTTCCTCACAACCTTTCCCCAAGCCCGACTCTTTCCGCACTGTCTGAGGGACAAACCGTTTGCCTTGGTTTTAAGGTTCCTTTTTTTCGTGGTTCCCCCACCCACACATTTCCGCACCCTGCCCCCCCCCTTCCCCGCCCAGCTTTTTGGAAAGCGTTTCATTCTTTCGTCTCTCCTCCCCTTTTCGGACGAACTCTTTTTCATCTTTTACCTGCCGTTTTTGGCTTTTGTCCTCCCCCCCCCCCTCTTTACCTCCAAAATCGGAACTGTTTCCAACTATTCACCATTTTTTCTGTTTTTTGTTAGTCTGGGTTTTTTCCAACACAATGTTTTTCTAAAAGTGCTTTCTGCCGCTTTTTTTCACTTTCGTAGAATGGGGGGGGAAACCACGCCGGCTGTTTTGTTCCTTCCCTCCCTTTCCCTTATATCTCATAATACCTTTGTTGTTGTTTGAGTCAGATTGCTTATGCCTTTTCTTTTTTTGACCCCCAGGTACTTCTCTGTCCGTTGGACCTTCCTTTGTAAACGTCCTGTAACCTTGTTTTTTTAACCACCTGCTGCACCTTGCAGTCTCTTCGCAAAATAAACCCTTCCTATTTTGACCTGTTCTGGTTTCGGGTCCATCCTCATTTTTGTCCCCACCCGTCACCACCTTTGCACAGTTCCCTTTTTGGTTTTCCCCACCCACCCCCCCAGGTTTCAAGATTTTGTGGGCGGAACTTTGTCGTCTCGACGTGTCCCCCCCTTGCCGGCCTTTTTTCCTTGGGTTTTTGTTGGCTTTTTTTCCTCCTTTTTTTTGACAATCTATGGTCCTCGGCCCATTCATGCACAGCTGTTTCCCCTTCGCCCTTTTCTGTCTGTTGTGCCTTTCGTGCTTTTTTTCCCTGTCTTACCTTTTTTGGGCTTCTACCCACGTGTGCTTTGGTCCTGTTCCTTTTTCTTTTTTTCAGGTTGGGCCCGTCCTTGTCTGTTTATCTGTATTCGTGGTCATTTTACTTTTCCTTACCCTTTCCTCATTTTTCTGGATAGCCAGATATCGGCCCTTCCCCCCCACATTCTTCCCTCCCTTTTTTCCGCCCGGCTTCTTTAAGCCTGTTTTTGACAGGTGGCTTCTTCGGTTCCCCTCTTCACTGCTGGTTTCCGGTCAATATCTTGAGACCCCCCCCTAGCCCCTTTTTTCCCTTTTTTCCTCTCGTGCCTTTCTTGTTGATAGACCCTTTTCGGTTTCTTTGTGTCATGGTGGCCACCTTTGCAGTAACGTTCCTCGGTTCGGGCCCTTTTCCCCACCGTTTTGGGTTCCCTTAGTCGACAAATGTACCCAGAGTGGTCCCACGTTGTTTGCTTTTTCCCTATCTTCCTCCGCTTTGCCTCCCAAAGGTTCGGACAACTTTTTATGGCCTTGTTTATTCTCTCCCCGTTCCTTATAAATTTTTTGTCCGCTGTCGGGAACCCCTCGTTGATAGCAAAGGGTTCCAGATTGACGCCCTCCCGGGCGAGATAGATTTCCACCTGTTCCCCCCCATGACGTGTTCTGTCGTTTTCCTTCACCTGCTGTCTCCCTCCTTCCGATTTGGTCCCTTTGGTTTTTCTTTCCGTGGGTGCGGTCTCTCCGCAATGGGTAGCTTTTCTTTTTTTGTACAGGTTTTGTTTCTTTTCCCATTGAGTTTTTTGAAAACTTGTTCCTCACTCCTTTTCCTGTTGCACCTCTCCGTAGTTCCTTGCGGTTTGGAGCTCCGTCTTCAAAATGAGTTCTGGCGCACACTGGCGTTGGCGCGGTCTTTCTTACCGTTTAGAGACGATGCCCTTTTCCCTTTCCTCCCCGTTCCCCCCCTGTTTTAACCTGTTTTTTTAAAAACTGTCGGGATCCAGTTTTCTCGCGGTATGTAAATTTTTCCCCTGGGTCTGCCCCTGAGTCTGCAACCCCCGAGCTGTCGACTTTCCCTGGTCCCCCCTCCCTTGAGTTTTCTTTTAGATTTCTGGTCCAGGTTCGGGTCCACGTCGACGGCTTCTCACCCTTTTTGCCGATTCTGGTTATCCGTTCCTGAGTCCGAGCCCCATGACGCGTCTTGCCTGTCCAGAAAGAATGAGTATGATACTTTTGGTTAGACGTCCGTTTCCAAGTCCCCCTGCCCCCACCCGCTGCTCCGTTAAGGAGTCCCCCTCCCTTTCTTTGTTTCGGAATCTAGCGTCCGCCCCTCTGGCCATTTTCGTGGGTTGGCTTTCGTGCTTTTGGGACCTGGTCCGGTCCTTTATTCACCGAGCTTTCGTTCCCCTTCCCTGCTCTTTGTCCTTTCTTTGTACAAGTACCGGTTTGTTGCCTAGGGCATCCTCTGGGGCAGGCGTCCCCCCTCTCTTTTTTCCCCGATTGTACGTTTTTTTTTCTTGACAGGCCTCTTTCTGTTTCTTTTGGGGGATTGGATTGCACTTCGCATTCTTTAGACTTTCGACCGCTTTACCCTTTGATGGTCTGCTTTTGTAGGTCCCTCCCTCGTCTGTTTCATAGTCAATATTTGACATTCGGGAAGCGACCCCCCTGATCTTCGTTCCTTGTTTCATGTCCCTGGTGTTTGAACACGTTGTGTTCGCACCCCCCCTGTTTTGGCTTCACTCATTCCCCTGGAACGGGCTTACCAGCCCCTTAGAGGTCCTGCCCCACCCAGTGGCCCGCCCCTTCGCTGCTCTGCTTTTTTAGAAGCCTTTTCTCTCTTTTAGTGTGTAGTCACACAGGCTTCCGTTTGCCTCCCCAGCAGACTACCGGGCCTTTCTTTGACTGGTGGAGGGGCCGGAATTCCGTAAGGGGCGAGGCTTTTTTTCCCAGTTGACTTGTTCTCGAGCCCCCGAACCAGTTTTTTTTATTTTCCTCTTGGTTTCCCCGCTTCCCAAGACAGATTTTTTGTTGGCTTGTCGCGATGCTCAATGCGAACCGTCTTTTTTCGTTCCTTTTTTTTTTTTTACCTCCCAATTTTTCTTCCCCGTTTTTTTCTCGTTGCGTCCCCTCCCCCGTTAGTTACCTCACTCAGGTTCCCCCCCCGAATTAAACTGGCAGATTCCCTTCGTCACCACCGATGTTTCCCTGACATCTAAATTCCTTTCTTTTGTCCGATTTTTGTGCTTATGCCCGCTCCTCCTCTTTCCCCTTTTTGATCTGAGGACGCCGCCTTCGCCAAAATGATCCTTTGCCTTTTTTTGTCTCTTTCCTCCCGAATTTGTCTTCCTGCATTTTTTTTTGGTGAATTTTCCGTGATGTTTTGAATCTTCAATACCCGTTTCTCTTTCCCTCTTCTCCTTCCTCGGGTTCGTACGCACCCCCCCACTTTTCCCCCTACCGCCCTTTGTTCTCCGTCTCAGCTCCCGTACGTATCCGAACCATGCAGGGATTACTGGGTTCCTTTTTTTCTACTAGTTCCAGGCTTTGGTACCTTTTTTTTTAATTAGCCGCTGACTTGAAAGCCGTTACACTCGTCCTTCCTTTTTTTTCACCTGAGCCCCTTCAGTAGTTCGGTCTTTCGGAACGGCCTTCCGAGCTACCCCCCCTCGACTTGCTTTTGCACCCCGCTTCCTGATTTGTGAGGTATTCGATCTGTGCCCGCGACTCAATGTGCTTTCCTTTCGCTTCCGTAATTTCCCCCTGTTCTTTTTTCTCCTTTCCCTTAAAACCACCACCGTTCCCTTCCCCTTTCCTTTTTAGTGCTTCCCTAATGGCCTTCAGGCTCTTTTAGGCCTTTCCCCCTTCTCGTTTACGAACTCGATCTGCGGGCCTGGTTTTTTTACCCCCGGCTTTGACCCCGCCGCATTGCGGACTTTGCCTTCCTCCCTTTATTGGGAAGCATGTCGCCCGCTCGATCGACCCTCCCTCTGAGATTTCCAAGACACGCTGTTTTTTTTTTAGGTCAGCCGACCTCCACAACAACCGGCGTTTAATACCCCTTTTGTTTTTCCCCTCCCCTGCGTAGGACCTCGCCTTTAGGCCAGCCGACCATCCCCATACGTCTTTTCTCCTTCTCTCAAGCCTCCCTCGGATTTTTTTGTTGCAAGGATTTTTCTCATTTTTTGTAAAACATGGTTTTAAACGTTCTTTCGAAACGCAGAACGAATCTCTTTAGATCTTTTTTTCCATGCTCGCCCATCTTTTTCTCTCTCTCATTGACTCTTCCCTTTCTTATCACCCAAAGTGAAATCTCCCCCCCCGTGTCCCTCCTAGTTTTTTTTAGTTTGACCCGCCCATACCCGTTCCGTCCACTAGGCACAGGCTGTTTGTTTTTTTTTTTTGCCAGTGTCCCTTCGAAGTCGTGGTTTTTCCTTGTTGTCGAATATCTGTTCATTCGATCGAAAACCCTTTGATCACTTGGGTTCTATTCAAAGACTGGTCCCTCCGGCGCCCAGTTTAAACGTGTCTTTTCGTAGGACCTCCTGAGAACAATCCCTCCTTGCAGAGGTCTGCCCCTGTATTTTCCCTGCCAGTCTCATTTTGCCGAACGTTGTTCCCTTTTATTACCCCCCCTGTCCCTTCCCTGACGACTGCCGGAAGTTATTCCCTCCTGTAAGATCTCTCCCCTCACCCACACCGCCCACCGCGTCCCACGCCTCGCCCCACGTCCCATGTTTTAGTCAATCGCGACTAGTACCCGTGCTCTTGGCCCTTTGCCTTCCCTTTTCTGTGCAAGCGATTAGAGCTGTTTTCCCAGTGGCTGGCCTTCTTTCCCCTCCTGTTTGTTTTCAAAGCCGTCGTCGCGTTTTTTTCCCTCCCCTCAACGGTCCCCGGCAAGAAACCCGGTTCGTGACGGGCCATTTGTCCCTGTCACTTTCTTCCCCCCTTTCATTCGAGCACTTGTTCCCCGATTTTTGTGGTAACCTTGCTTTCATTCCCCTGGTCGGTCTTCATTTTTTCCCCCCGTCCCAGGACCGGTGACTCTGTCCAACGATGGCCCCCCTTTCCCCCCCCCTGAGAAAGACCTTGACAGGGCGTACCCCACCCACCCGCCTCCATTTCCAGAAATGTCAACGAACCGGGTCATTTGGTTTTTTTTGTCCTCTGAAACAGCTATCTAAAATCCGTTTTGAGCCCGGGAGGCTTGACCATCTCCTTGCACTTGTGAGTCTTACGTAATTTTTCTTGTTTTTGTCCTTCATGTTCGCCGCAGTTCTGCCGCACCTTTCGGCTGGCCGCAGACTCTAAGGTCTTTATTTTTTCCAATCGCTCAGTCTCCCTCAGGCATTCCCTTCCCTCCCCCCCACTTTGGTTCAACGCCAAACGGTTTGATATTCCCCCCTCTTTTCCGGCAAGTTACGTACCTGGGGAATGGCTCCGGGCGGACCTTTCACAACATAGTGGGCCCCACTGGGCCTAGTCCTCCTACCCCCTCCCTCCCTTTAAACTGTCTGCTTACCCCCATTTGTCCCAACCATCAAAACCAGCCTCTGCTTTCCCGGATGGTTAGACGACGACCGGTTTACCCTGCCCCACGTTGTCTCGCCGTACCCCCCCGGTTTGTTTACTTGAGTACCACATTCTTCTTTTTAAACAAAATCGGAAGTTTGACCTTTGACCCAATAGAACCCCCCTTTTTTTATTTTGGTGCCGCCTCTTCCACCTTTTGTGGTATTTCCCCCAATTTTTTTTCTGCAGCGTGATCCTTCCCCCGGTTTTCTAACTTTTTCCGGGTGCGGCCAAATCAAGGCGTATCTCTAATTTTTTTCCCCTTCCCCCTCCTTTTTAAGTGTAGTTGGTTCTTTTTTTCCTCCTAGTCTCGCAGGACACTTCTGGCCTGCCCCACCCCCTTCAGTCGTAGGCACTCCCTACCCGGGCACCTGCTTGACCCGCTCCGTCCACCATTCTTGTTGCTACCCCCTTTCTGAGTATCTTTTTAACAAAAACAGAACCGTTCCCGCTTTTTCCCGTTTCCGTTTTTACCCTTTGTTGGCCCCACCCCCTGTTCCTTTCGGTGTTTTTTTTTTTTTCTCCCAACAGAACAACTCCCGGTGGACATTAGTGTCTAGCTTGTTTGTCCTTAAACGTTTCTTCCGGACCCTCCTTTTCCTAGGGCTGTTCAGTTCTTTCGGCCGTCTTATTTGGTTTGGCTGTTTGTTTTTTTGTGGGAGTCACCTTCGTTCTTTTCCTTACTCTTCATCTGACGCCCTTTCCCAACAGGTCCAGGGGTTCGTAGGTTTTACCCGAGACTTGTTATTTGTAGTCCCCACAGTTTCTTACACGAGGGTTCTTTCTCACCCAGGGCTGTTTGTCCTTTTAAGTTTCTTGCCGGTTGGTTGCGTGCTTATGTGCTCGATTTCCTTTGATCTAGCAAGGAACTTCATGATTTTCGAGCGCCGTCTTATTCTCGACCTCAACTGCTCCCCCTTTTTCGATTTGGCCTATCTCTTTTCTTACCAGTGACAGAGTTTCGCTTTGGTTTTTCATCCCCTGGTCCTTCTCTGTAGGATTCTGTATCTTCTTTATCTTTGGGCCCACACGCATCTTCCTGCCCTTTAGTTGGGTTGGGTACTTTTATTATGGAGGGCTTTTGTTTTTGTTATCTCTTGGGTCCTTTCCTTTCGATGGCCAAATGATTAGGTAATGGTCGCCTTTTCTTTCGCCCACTTGACACTTCTTTTGGTGAGGGTGTCACGACAATAGTTCCCCTTTGCTTCTTTTCCCCTTGCAGAGTCTTGGAGTTTACCCCCTCCCTTTCACCGTTTTTTTTTTTTACCCCCCTTAGTGAAAGATTGACAGGGGGCCTTCTGTCACAGGTATTAAATTTTTTTTTCCTAACGTTGCGGGAGTGCCGTGCCGCCCCTCTTTGATAGAGTCAACGCTCCCCAGGGCCTTCCTCTTGGTTGACGATTAACCGGTCTTTCCTTCTTTGTATTGATTTTTTCCCCATTCTCGCAGGGTTTTTGATGATGGGTGCCTGGTGTCGTCACGGGCCCGTTGTTCTGGCCAGGTGACGACCTGCTTGGCCTGACTTTTAGTGTTTTTTTCCTTGCGCTACTCGCTTGGTTCTCGCTTCCTGGGAAGGAGTACGGTTTCTTTTTCCTTCCGTTGTTTTTTTACCTCTTCTTCCCGCGTCCCCCCTCTCTTTTCCCAGCACAGATAGTTGAGTGAGTTTTTTCTTGCTTCGGAGGGGTGACCCCTTTTTTTCCCTAGGATTTTTCAACGGTTTCCCCTTTTTTCCCAGTTTTTGATCAAGTTCTTCTGCGCCTGAACATTCCACCTATTTTTCCTTATGAACGGCCCCTTCTGCACACCCTTGTCCTCCGACCTTTAGGGTGCACCATTTGTGGCGGGGTGGACCTGGTTTTGCGCTTTTCTTACGGTAGTTATGGAAATCTTTGCCCGTTTCCCCTTCCTATTGTTGCGATCCGCGGGCATCCCGCACATGTTTATAGAAGACTTATCGGACCCCCGTTGGCCCCCCAGCTCGCTAGTCAATTTGAAGGCTTCCTCTTTTTCTGGTGCTGATTCTGGTCATTTGGGATACGTCCACTTTCCCCCCACCCAGATGCTTGCACTCTGACTCTCCCACTTTTTTCCTGTTTACCCGGCACCCCAAAAGGCTAGAGGACGACGATTTTTGCTGGCGGGTTTTCTTGGTCAGTTCTATTTTTTCATCTTGCGCGCTTTTCTCTTTGTGCTGTATTTATTGAACACGCCGTTTTTTTGTGTTTGGTGAGGGAGTTGTGTTTCTGTCGTTTCAGGCCTTCCCATCCTCTTTCGATCTGCTTGTCTTTCAAGGTCAACCCCTCTTCAGTTCTTGCTGGATTTTGTCTGCCCACCATGACTAAGGTAGTTTTTTTAAGTGCCGAGGTTTACGCCACCCGGGTCTTTCTTTCATGCCTGGCCCCCCTTTCCGTACGATTCTTTCCCCCTCTCTCCCCCTATCGGACCATTTCTTGCCGCCGCCCAGTTTTAGTAATGTGATGCGGACCCAAGGGTTTTTGTCTGTTTTGAAGGCTCTGAACCCCCCCATTTTGGTGACCTTCCCCTGGTTGGACTTGACTCTACTTCCCCCCCTTCTTGATACACAATTCTTCTATTTTTCCGCAACCCCCGTCCCTCTTGCACCCTGACACTTTTGGTCCGCACGTTGTTGTGATTTTTTCTTTCTTAAATTTGGCAGTACTTTTCCCCGCCCCCTCCGTGCCTTATTTTTTGCTTTAACGGCTTACCCGTTCCAATCCCTGTGGAGGGATTCCGTTACTTTTTTTAGGCGGTTTTTCCTCCCCACGTTGACCCTTTCACTTGTCGCGTCCACCTTTGGAACGTTCTTTTGGTGTTGTGTTTCGGCTATTCGTGCGGGCTGTACTTTTTCGTCCGTTCCTTTTCTTGGTTACTGGGGTGTTTTGGTTTCCACAGGCTTACTCACTCGGAGTTCCTCTCCCTTTAAACCTCAGCCGTCCAAATTTTTTCCACCTTTGTTCTATTCACCTTTTTCAACCACTTTTTGTGGTTGCGCATCTCCGACTAAGGCTTTAACTGCGGTTCTCTTGGCGCAGTATTCTTCTCTCTTTCCTTTCCTCCTTTTTTTTTTTTTCTGAGAGTTTAATGTCCGATTCCCACTGATCCGTGGGATGGTTTCTTCGATTCTTTGGCCCCCCTTTTTTTGTCCCTACCCCTAATTTTCTTTGATTGTGTTCATCTTACCCTGTTTTCCTCCTTTTTCCGACTTTTACTGGTGAGTCTTACGCACACCCCACCAGGTCTCTCCTGCCTTTCCCTCCTGGGCCCACGACTTTTCCTTTCCCCCCCAGCATCTTTTTCTTAGTTCTGTGACGCGACAGGAGTTTGTAACCTGTTTCGTTGTGCTGCGTCCCCCCGTCCCCTTCTTTCCCTCCATTTCAATCCCTCCTTGATAGTCGCGCATACGGCCGTACTTTCCGTTTCTGCGTGTTTCCCCAGATCACTTCTCTTTCCTCCCCCTATTTGTCAGTCGGTGCCTCTCCGATTGTTTTTCTTTGTTTTTATATTCTTTCTTTGCTTTTTTGCCTGTCTTGTCTTCCCCGGGCCACAGCGTGGGTTGCCTTGATGCACATTCAGAGTACCAGTACGTGACGTGGCCTTTTTCTCCTTCTGTAAGAAGATAGTTTCGTCTCCCCTTCTTCGTACTGTCTTTTCACCTTTGTGGGAGGATCCCGCTTCTTTGTACTTTCAATGTCGTTAACTGTTTCCTTTCCGTTTTCACCTTTCCCTCCTCCTGTGCACCCCATTGCGGCGCTCGCTTCTTTTTCTGTCACCCCGCCTCTGACGCTGTACCCAGCCCCGGACTTTGGTCTTTTCCCCCTCCTTTGCCACCCCACACTTTTTTTTCATCCAACTTGCGCTTCATCAAGCCTTTGCCGCGGCCCCCCCTTGCCTGCCCGCACCCCTTTCCTTTTCGTTCTCCTCTGAGCCACCTGACGTGTTTCCAGGTTGTGTTTTTTCAAATTTAAGTATCCTTTTTTTTTCGCGACCAGTCTAGACCTTGACGCAGAATACGTCCTGGCTTATGCTAACTTTTCCCTTTGTTCTTCTTGCAGTCCCTTTTTACTGTTGGCGGATCACAATACTCCATTTTTTGCCCTGTGCTGGTTTTTTCCCCCCTTCCCCTTTGTACATGGTTCCCCCCGACCACTGTTCAACCTGTCCCCCCCCCAGTCAGGGCTCAAGACGTCTTCCTTCCCTTTCTTTTTCCCCGGTCCCCTGTTCAGGGCAACTTTTTACCTGGTGAAGCACCCAGGTCACCCGCCTTTTTAAATCGTCGGACTGACACCTTGTCTCGTCCCCCTCTACATCTATCCCCCTGCGCTCCAGTTTTGAGTTTTTTCTGCTCCTGTCCAGTTCATGGACGTTTTGAGCGTCACCACCTGGTCCTTTCCCCTTTACTCAAGTGCAAGGTTGCAGTCTCACAGCTTCTCCTCTTTTCCCCCTCCCTCCCACTACATTTGCCCCAAGTTTCCCGGAAAGCAGCCCAAACACTTGCTCAAGTTTCCCATACCCCGACCTCGCCTTTGTGTTGGCCTGGCCACCCCCCTCTCCCTTCAAACGACTCTTCGAGAGATCAAAGGCATTCGCATTCTTTTGCGTGGTGTCCCCCCTCGCTCTCTTGAGACTTTCAAGTTTTTCCTGGCCGGTGACCTTTTTGCCCTGTTCCTGCCCCGCATAGTTTTCCCCTTTCGGAGGTTTTTTTCACGTCGGTTCTATGGGTTTCCATCTGTTTTCGTTGGTATTTTTTTCTGTTTTTTTTCTCGCCGTGTTAGAAGACGGACCCCCTGGAACGGACTCTCCACGATGTACATCGGTTCTGCAGGCCCCGCCTTTTTTTTTTCCAAAAGAATTCCCCATTCATAATTGCACCACTGAACCTTTTCCCCTGGACAATTTTTTGCCCCCTGACCAAAGGCTTCTCTCAAATTCTGCCTTAGCCGGCGCTGACCCCCAAAGATTTCCCGGGGCACTGGTCTTCCCTCTTAGCTGGCGTCTCTTTTTTTTTATTTTGTTTTTGACATTTGATCTTTTAATCCTGTCGTGCAAAACGATAGGGTGGGCCCCCATTTCGTTTGATGCTCAGACTCGTGGCAGGGTCCCTTACCTGTTCCCCCGACCCCCCCACACCTTTGCACCCAACAAGCAGTTGTGTACCCAAGCTTTGGACCCATACCTGTTTGCGACACCCCCTTCTCTGACAGGCCACCAGGTTTTTTTTCCTGTTTAGTTTACCTTTGCAGAATGACCACATGCGCCCCTCTCTAAAACAAGTTCAACTGACCCCAACTACCAGCCGCCATCTGCCCATCCGGTTGGGGTCTCTGACCCTTTGGCAAGGGATCCCACTCTTTTCTCCATTGAATTCACAGGCGGTTGGTTGTAGTCCCCCACCCTTCTCCGTTTGCCCGAACAACCTTCTTACTTTACTCCCATCTCAGTGGGAGTCTCTTCACCTAAATATGAACTTTTAGGGTTTTCCTCCGTGTTCAAGGGTAGGAGTTACGTGTACGGTTTTCTTGTGGGGGGCCGGACCTAGGCG
>Ga0179593_1461368_pt1 | contig 13111 bp, 7 predicted proteins | sample CZODoug2_1_08_16_FD_185931 | JGI IMG/M metagenome (GOLD analysis project Ga0179593, IMG submission 185931) | Vadose zone soil fungal communities from Angelo Coast Range Reserve, California, USA - CZODoug2_1_08_16fungal (PacBio error correction) | ecosystem: Environmental > Terrestrial > Soil >... | reverse complement strand
GGGTAAGATCTGCGCCTCGAAGCCGCCTTTAACTGGGAGGGAACCCTATATCCGCTGGTGCTTCTCTTTGAGAGGTTACCTCCTCCCTTACCGCCACCGACAGCGTAACGGAGCATAGATGGCGAACCAAACCGCTGTACCTGAATGCCCAGTCACTCTTTTGCTCCTGCGGCGTTTTTTCCCGGAATGTGAACCTTTCCCCTTTTTCGACGAGAAATGCGATACAGCTGGTTTCGTGGCTGCGAGGTCCCCCCCTCCCGGAGATTCCCCCACGTGAGTCTATGGGAGGAAGATGAGGGACCGTGGATCAGGAAGTACCCACGTCATTACCGGCTCGGTTTCCCATGTACCTCGGTCCCCTTTATCATTCCGTAAGCCGGACCTCGTGGTGACATACGGATGGAACGCCACCGAATTTTTCCCCAAAACCTTGCTTTTCCAATGCCACTCAACCCACAGCCCTTACCTCTGAGGATAACCCTCATTCTTCCCCCCGTTTGGCGAATGGGTTATGACGAAAGCTTACGGTCCCCCGTGGTAACGCTCTTCTCCTCCCCCCATAATCGAACCCTTATGCACACTGACCAGAAGCTTCTTCTATCCCCGGCTAAATTCTGTCGCTCCCATTGCCCGCACGGCAGCCCTCGCGCCAAGGCCTGGGATCCCGACGTTTGAAATCCCCCCGACTTGTCATTTGACGCGCGGCGTTTGCCGCCCCCCTGGACCTTTGCTCGGTTATAGTCCGTTTTGCGTCCCCCGACTTTCCTGGAGACAGGGGACTCGGGCCTTTCAGGCCCCCCCTTCTGCGACAGAAGGGTAGCTTTTTCCCGGCCCCCCCCCGGTTACCTTAACCCTTTTCGCTCTTTGCCGTGAATGATCACGCCCCTGCACCCCTCTTTTTGCGCCTCGTAGTCTCATACCCAACTTCTCACCCGTTGCGCAACAGTGCCCTTTCTTCCAGGTAGCTAGAAGCGCCCGTACTGGGCCTAGGCCCCTCGGCTCTTCCCCGCTGGCCTTCTTCCCCCCCGGCCCCCTGCTCGCGTGCCCTGGGCCCCCCCCCCACCAACTTGCTGAGCGGCCGTAATCGGAGAAGGAACTTGCACGTACCTTCAGGTCCGGATCTCTCCGCGCCCCCAAGACAGATGAAACCTGCGGCCCCCACGAAGCACCGTAGGAGTGCAACCATGCATCGCACTGGACGTGGATAGCTCCCCATAACCTCCTTCCGTCCAGCCTGTTCAGATTCTATACCCTGGTCGACGACGATCTCTCACCCGGGACAAAGAATATCTTCCCGCTCGTTTGGATACTTTCCCCTCCCTGTTGGTTCCCGACGAGATATCCCCGCGCTACGCGCCAACAGCTGCGCGGAAGAGTTATGTGGCTGTCGTCCGATCCCGGCCCTGAATGCGGAGGAAGGTAGATCGGCTCCGTTCCCCTTTTCCTCCCGCTCGAGAACACCGGTTCCGCGAGGCTTCGACCGAACCGTTATAGAGGCAGCCCTTTTGGAATTCTCTGTCCTCGTCGTTTTGCAGTCCAGGACGCTCTCGATTCTTGCCTGCGCCCGCCCCGTCTAGATCGAACACGGCGCCAGAGCTTTATTCGCACGGCTTCCGCCAGTCCCCCGCCGTTGGCGGACGTCTTTATGCGTTCGATCCCCCCTGGCGTTTTTTTTGCCCTTCTCAGTATTCACCCCTTCTGGAAGGCCGGTCACTTTTTCGATCGAGGTTTGACAGAAGAAATGTGGAGTTGGAACCCGTGAATTCAAGACATCCGAATCCTGTCACCGTGTCTTTGGAAGGTTGGTTGGTATCCGCAAGCCGTTGCCCTTTGTCCTTTCTGAGTCGTCCAGGCCCTAGAACCAGAATTATTCAGGGGGCACCGCCGCCCCAACCACCCTAGTTCGGTCAGACGTACCCCCCCCCTGCAGAGACCCGAGAAAGAGAGAGGCCGGCTTGCGGAACTCCTGAGACTGGGTGTCTCCACTTACCAGCCGGAATATTGACTTATAGTTTTCCCTTCTAGACCCAGTTTTGGAGCTCTCCTCCTATCCGTAGTTCCCCCCGTCGATTCCCGGGAACCCAGAAAAGTACGTAAATTTCGTCGAGCCGTTTGTACCTGGGACCCTCCTTACCCTGATACCGAGTGGGGTTGGTGTGTCGTCGGTAGTCCCTCGTCCCTGATCGTTTGAGGCTCAGACTAAGCCGGCCTTTCCCGCTTTTTTAACGGATTGGTAAACCACAACCCAATGCACCCCGAAACGGTGACAGTGGATGCTTTGTACCTCCAGTGACGGCCTCCTTTTTTTAAGACTGAGTGTTCCGTTTTTGGATCAAACAGTCCCTGGTACTTTACAATTTTTGCCATCCTCATTAGTCAAGGTCCCGTGCGACCACCCGAATTTATCCCCCTTTTATTTCGCAGCCCAGCGATGAGTGAGCGGTCAGAGCATCATCTATTTAAATTATTTGATGAGAATGCTCCCGGTTGGTTCTGTCCGCGTCTCCTTGTTGAAAACGTACCCCAGGTAAAGATGTTAGACTCCTGAAACTGACGTCATGAGGTGACTTTGAGTTGAGCAGACTTCCCGCCTTGTCGGGTGGGCTCTGGGATGAAGGAGCTGACCCGTAGACGACATTCCTCCGTCCGCCCTGGAGTTCGTCCATGGCACCCTACAGCTACGCGCACGTGGGAACCCGACGGCCGCGGCTCAGATCGAGAAGGGGGCCTCCCCTGAGGTAGACACACCCAACTTTCGCCCGAGATCCGTTCTGTCCCGGAGTAACCACAGCTCCCCGAGTGCACCTTGCGGCAATAACCGGCTTTTGGTGCGGGTCCCCCGATGATGACAAGACATTTCCCTCTCGGTGGACAATAAGGACTTAGAGGTTGTTGGTCAGCCCTCGGCGGGTGTCTCACGAGTGCAAATAATATGTGCTTAGCCTATGAACCCCCACCAGGGGGAATTTTGGACAGATACAGCTGAAGATTTCTCTGGTTCGAACGGAGGGCCATCCCCGCGTGCAATGGGGACGTATGAATTGACTAGGATACTGTCCATAGCCCGTCGTCAGTTAAAACCCCCCCCCTCCCCGATTAAGGACTTAAGGGGGTTTTCCTTCCCGAAGAGGTCCCCCGATATAGAACCCTGTGAATGTGCTTTCGGTTCTGGACGTGGGCCCGTAACGGAAGGACCCCCACGTGGACCACAAGTTTCTTTGAACAATGTCGTTCCCCTTGACTAATCATTCCCCAGACTAGATGGGTAAATGGGTCGGATCGGTCACGCAATCAGCCAGAGCCCGAGCTACAGAAGGAAGGTTAGCCCCTACGATTCTACGAGCGAGTCAACAGTTCCCGAGCAACCCGAAGGCCCCACCGTCCTTGAGATGTTTGGCTGTGCGGTGACCGAGGGAAGAAGGCACCAGTTAGTCTGACATCGCCAACGAGGTAACGAACTTTCCCGTTACCTTTAAGTTCCGCCTACTCGGGGCTACCTCTTTGGAGTCCTAACAGACCCCACAGCTAAACGAGCCCCTTCTAGGGATTGAATAATAGTCGCTTTGGGTATCAGCAATTAAAGCCTGAGGTTGTCCAGTCAGCTGCAAAAGTGAGGCCAAAAGTCATCGGCCGTGAAAACTTCCAGGCTTATCTGTGATGGTTTAGAGCAACTAGCCTGCCTTTCGGCGGCGTGCCGTCCCCGCGGTACACCTGTCATCCCCTATCCGAATCACGACGCCTTCGCCCGGAATGGCAGCCCCCCCTCTCTCGATAACAGCTGACCGGCCTTTCGCCTCGCCTTCGTGGCACCCTCGGCCCCCCAGCGCGTTCTCAGTGTTGTAAGGCGGAGTTCAAGCGTCAATAGATTTAGGGAAGCCTTTTTTTCCTTGCTCAAGTGATGGAGGCCCCTCGCACCTTTTTCAGAGGACCAGCAGAGAGACCCTGTTACGAAAAGTTGTGGCCTCCGCGAAAAGAAAGGCCTTCACTATACTCTAATTAATACTTCCTTTGAGGATCTGGAGAAGAAGGTGCTTGACTTTCCCTTCCCCCCATGGGGACTTTTCCTGAACCTCCGATCGCCCTTTCTGTACGCCTCTTTGGATGGACCTCCGGTCCCGGCCACCTTACAGGTTAGTAAGGATTCCCTTTGAGTCACCCCGGTTCCCTTAAGTCACAGGACGGCTAATGAGAGATGTCTGCCCCGTCCTTTCTTCGAAGAAGCAAATTAGATCCAGATTTGGTCTTCCCCGCGCTGTTGCCTAATTTCTTCAGTTTTGCTAGGACATTTCGGCGACTTTAACGAAGTGATAGTCCCGTCCAGGTAAAGCGGTCCGTGGTTGCCTTACCGGACACCCCAGCTCTAACACAGACACGGGAAGATGGTCCGTCGCGACCCTTCCTGAGGGAAAGGTCCACTGCTTTTGCCCCGTACGGGTTTTGGTAGGAGGAACGCCCTTGACGGTCCGGCTACCTCCTTCAAGGATTAAAAGTTTCCAGGGAGAAGGGCCGTCAAACGCCCTGAGGAAGCTGAATAAACAGGGAGTCCTGCCCCACGGCAAAGTGAATCTTGGATCACCCATTACAACCCGTACCCTCGCGAGCAAAGAAATTCTAGCATTAGAGCGCCTAAGCCGCAAAAATCGGCATCGCTTGACGACTTGCGGCAGGAACAGAAGAGTGGCTCAGGTCCCCTCTGGACAAGGGCCAAGAGAATTTCGAATGGCTCGCTGGTTCCCTCCGGCCCCAAGCGTTCTGAGGAAAAAGCCTTCCGTCCCGGAGGCGTGGCCCCGAGGTTTAGCCCCGTCCCGAACACTTATAGAGGCCAGGGGAAGAGAACTCTACTTCTGCGAGGTTTGAGACCCACATTCCGTGTCCAACTGAAGTGTAAAGGAGCCATTATATAAGAGTACCGTGTAAGCAAAGTTTCTTTAAGATAGTATCCTATTTCCGTTAGAAACCTATGGGTCAAGTGCCCTCGGCCCTCGTATGGGCCCTCCATTTTGACTGCTCTAAGCAGACTTCCCCCAGTTTTCCCTCCAGCCTTTTCTCCCGGTACTTATACGTAGTCGATGCTGCCCAAGCAGGACCCCCTCAGGCGACCCCCTACCGCTATGAAACCGACTCCGAAGGGCTGCTTCCACTTTCTAAGAGAGCGACCTTGCAGGAAAACATCCAGCACGGCAATTAAGAGAGAGGATCCCCTCGAAGAGAGGACGAGGGCCCCAGAAGAAAGAACAGGGGAGAAGAACAATAGTCAGGGAAGAGAAACTCGCAGAGGAGGACTTCCGAAATAAGTGAGGGATCACCCGGAAACGCGGCCGAAGGGAGGAGACCACCAGCCCCGCCAAGAGATCCTCCCGCCCGAAGTGCCGAAACGCTGCGAAACCGCTCTTTCCCTTCAGGAGAAGTTCAACTCTTACGTTATAAATATGTCAGATAGCATAACCTTGATTGAAAAGAATGAGTGAAAGCATCATCTGACTTAAGACCTAATCACTTCCCAACCCATGAGCAGAACGCCCCCGTTACCTAGAGCATATGATTCCTCCAAAGACCGAATCCCTATCTGGGTCATCGCCGTGGAATCCTGTTAAGTGTATCAACATTAAGAAAGACTGGAGACGTGGGACTCCTTGGACAGCCCCTCGGAACAAAAGTTTTAAGGACGCACAGCCCCACAGACTCCACAGCATTCTTCTCATTAAGCAGCGACGCGGAACTGTAACTGCAGCCCTAATCCCACATCCGTGAAATCGCCCGAAATTCAAGCCGTAGAGACTGGTCCAGAGACGGCAAGAAAGCGGAATAGGGGTCAGCCAAAACACGCACACTGGCACTTGATGTCGATTAGGCAAGAATGAGGCTGAGTAAGTGTTCACCTGACCGCTCCATTAAGATACATTAGGTGCATAACGACCGGATCCAGAGACCTTCCTGAAAGCAACCCTGGGTCCACATCGGCTAGAAGTGGAGCCGGAGTCTCCACAACGCCGCGGAGGCCAGGAACGGGAAGAGCCCACAGCTCTGCGAGAATTGAGCTCGGGAAACGAACCCACGGCTCACACGGGTCCACACCACGATACAGCGGCTCCCGCTGGATCCCCTATGTAAAAGGGGGTACCCATCGAGCGGTGGTGGCGACACAGCTCCCAGAAACATCTAAGATGTTGAGCCTGAGGACCCCCCGGCCTCAGACTTGCGTAATAATACTTTTCCCCGGCAAAGTGGTCCCTTAGGAATTTTGGGGGGACATCTCACGGGCCATACCTGACTGTCGCGTGACCTACTCACCAGGCAGCCAGAAGGAGACACGAAGAACCCACCCCTCAAGAACAAATAACACCACTCAGACGCTGACGGCGGAGGCCAACTCACTACTTCCCTCCCCTAGGAACGTTCCCTCAGGACAAAGGGACGTTTTCAACCGCGCACTAGACTTGTGAGTTACGCTAGGACCCAAAAAGCTTTCCCAAGGCGTGATCTGTGCTCTCTTTCTTTAATTAAGTGGTGTTTTTGTCTCGATCCCCAATAAATCTTTGGTTGTTTTTGCAGAAGTACAATTCGATGCGGCTTTCCCGAAGGAGATGGAAGAGATTCACTAGCGAAGTCTTTGAATTTCTGCAGGGTCCCGTAGGCACCGCCTCTCTCTTAAGCCGTGTGGTAGTTCTCGGAGGGACGGGCTGTTGTATTTAGTCCCCCTGGCCGCTCTATTCTGCACGGGGAGTCTTTCTTTCCCCAAGGGACCAAATTCCACTACAGAACCACGACCTCCCGACGTTTCCTGTTTTTTGTATTGAGTTTGCGGCCCCCATGTTAACTCCTGTACGCTTCTGAGCCCTCCTGAGTTGACGGAGTTGCTGGTTACCATAGGGCTTGTGCCCCGCCCCGTTCTTCCCAGAGGCTAACCAAAAGAGAGTGGTCGGAAACTCCCTTCCGCTTTTACCTCGGAACGGTACCCGAGAGGTTGGGTTTCTTAACCTTCATCCCTAATCCCCTCCCCCCCCCCTTTGAAGCAAGTGGAGGGCCAGAAAGAAGGGATACAACTCCCACCCGAGAGAAACCCGGGCATTCCGTTATGAAACCCTCCACGGTCACTTGCATCCCCGTTAAGATAAGAGCGAGAATGGAACCCCCCGGTTCGCAGCCGGTACTCCAATCACCCCAAGAGTGCAGGCGCAGCGCCGGACCCCAGGGCTCCAGGCCTGGGAACGAAAGCCAGCTGGCACGGGCACCTCCCCAACTAGATGAGTAGTCAAGAGCCCACCCGACCTTCCATGCTCTTTGAGCTATCTCGGTGCCTAACAGACGGTTGGGGGCCGGGGGGTCTGCGTGTAAGACTGCGGGGGTATATTCCTGGTTTCCTACCCGGGCCAATCCCGCTCCAATTCACGTAACCCCAAGAACTCGAGGCCTGGTTTTTTTTTTTCTTTTTCCTTTTTTTTTTTTTCTTTCCTTTTTTTTTTTTTTTTTTTTTTTTTTTTTTTTTTTTGCGCGGAGAGTATATACCCATTCGGTAGGACTGACCTCGCCGAAGTAGTAGTGCTCCCCCCGGAGAGCCCGGTCTTCTTCCCAAAGGTGTGCAGAGCAGTTTTTTCCTTGACAGGAGCATTCGGTCACAGACACCGGGACAGTTTCACGGCGTCGAATGGTCCGGTTAAGCGCTGTCCGCTTCCAAGAGGACTCCCCTTAGGTAAGCGCATATGCCCAAGAGTCCTCAGTTTGGACCCCCTTCCGAAGAGTGACCGTATGGTCCGGTGCCGTCCCCTCCAGCCTCGGTAGATGGGACTGATCCCCTCGTTTAGCCTACGTTCCGGGGTTCAGCCTGGCGAAATCGAGGGTGGACGTAAGCTTAATTCTCTCGTAGAAGAACGGTCGTTCGTGCCGGGATGCTCCTGCTTTGGAGGAAAAAGGGCCCACGAGAAACTTCGGCAAACCAATTCAGCCGTGAGCACCCCCGCCTGCACGGCGATCAGGGCATGGCCGTGCCGCGGTCAAGGGACACCTTGAACAGTCCTTTTCACCAGAGAAGTTGTTCGCGGGGGTCTTCAGGCACTTCGGCACTGACCACCTCAGCTTGTGCGCGCTTTAAGTGGCTATGCCCCACCCCCCGGGGTATTCCCGACCTTCCATCCGGAGGAGCCGGTCTTCAAGCCTCCACCCTTTTGTCGTTCATCAATGCCTGGAGTCCACCCGCCTCTGGGCCCCTCCTCGGAGATGACCATCTTCTACACCTCATACTAGGCGGGCCAGACCGGTCCAGACGTTTCCCGCTTGGCCCCCGGCCGGTCCCTTCGGTAGACCGCAACCCCACATCATAGGGTAACGCGTCAAGATCGGACGTGGGTTGGCCCCGGTCGATGCAATACGAATGATGCCCCCAGGTCTGAATAGGACAAGGTCTCCCGCTCGTATGTGTTCCCGGGGCCGAGAATGGAGGTATGAAAATGCCTTTTACTGGAATGGGTTTTCAGGTACTATCCCTCCACAACTAAGCTGTCCACGTCGATAGGACCCTCCTCCGCGACGCTCCACCCTGCGGGATCCCTTTCTCCTGGGACCTGCTTTGAAAAAGCACGTCTCCTGTAGACCAATTCTCAGGCAGCGTTTTTTCTCCCCCTAAGGCCCCGACATCCGGTTTTAGTCCCCCCAAAAGAGAGCCCAAGCCCCACAGGCTTTACTGACTGAAAGAAGTGTCATAGGGTATGTAGCACCTCGATCGCCCTCCCTTTAATAATATTTTTTTCTAGTTAGATTGGAGCCGGGCCATTCGTCCTTTCAACGGTTCTTTGACCCGGAAGCCTGCTGCTGGGTCGATGTACTTCCTGCCCCTTAGGGTCGCCCTCACCTGTCCCGTAACCCCATGACGGCACGGGTGCGCACCCGAGGACCTCGAAGAGAAAGGTATACTGACTTCTTTCCGCATGTTTTTCCTCCTTTGGGCCTACCAGGTCGCGACAAAATACATTTATCTAAGCGAGAGGAACCCTTCACTTATTCCCCCCCTCCCTCGATCACTCCCCCCCCTCCACCCCGCCCGCTGTGCTGGACCCGGCCCCTTGCATCTTCGTTATTATTCGTCCCCCATTTGGCCCCGGACTGTCTTTTTCCTTCATTACGCCGTCTTTCTTTGCCACCCTGCCCCCCGCTTCTCCCTCCTGGAGTTCACCATCTTACTGGGAGAATCCCTAACCCGTGGATTGTGCACCCGCTTCCTGAGGTGACTTCTTCCCGCGTCACCAACGACGTAGGTTTCAAAGCGCCTTTCCCTCATTCGAGGCGCCCTGTCCCCGGAACTTTTTCCTCGCGGAAAGAACCGTGGACTATTGAACCTGTACAGATTTTCCCTGCACCCACTCACCAGGCCCCCATCCCTGCTGGCGCCGCCGCCTGGCTGCGCGCCGCCATCCAGGCATTGTCACTCCCCGGGTCGCCCCAGAGCCTGTTTCTAATGTACCGAAGGGCCCCCCCCACCCCATTGGACCCTGGGCCGGAGAACGTCGGAGGGCGTCCGATGAGTCCTTAGATCTTGGGGGAGGGTAAGACTGGTTCGAGGCAGGAACCCCTCACCCTTCTGGCTATCCCCGCCCCCCCCCTGCCCTTCTATTCGATAGGACTTGCCAGTCCCTGGCTTACGAATTGCGACTTCTTCTTGATCCTGCCCTCGTTCCCGCTCTTGGCAGGGGCAAGTTGCTTCCCCGCTTTCGTGGGCCACGAGTGCGATCCGTGTTCCGTGCCGTCTCTACGATGCGTGCCCCAGCCGATTGACGGCCCTCCCCTCCCGTCGAGCTGTCCTCCCTTCGTGCATCTCTTTGGCCCGTCCACCACCGAGCTGGATTGCTCCCTTGCCCGTCCTTGACGGTTTATCTCTCCTCTACGTCGCGTGCGCCTTTCGAGCAAGACACCCCCCTCCTTTGGTCCCGAACGCCTCTGAGAGTTTTCATCTTCTCCGGTCCGTTTCCCAACGGGCTTCTTATCTTTCCTCTCTTCTACTCTGGAATCGGTCGGACCCTCCGGCGATACCCTCTCCCCCCCGCGCGCACGACGCTGCAATCCCCCCCCCCATGGCCACCTCTGAAGTCAGACTCTCTCCTGGGCCACTACCGTCAGCCTTGCCGCCCCTACCCCCCCTTAAAGCAACCCTATCGCCTCACGGTTACCCCTACCATCCCCCCCCAAGAGTCCACAGCCCCCCGCAGGCCCTCCCCTCTACCCCATCCCTAGAGGAGCACTAGTAAGAAGACCGCTCTATTCTAGGGCTTGTACATGCTCCGTTGCCCCCTTGCAAGCCCCCCCACCTGTTTGACCTTACCCCAATTTCTTTCATTTCTTCCACCTTGCCGCCCACATTTTAGTTCGAAGCTTCCCCGACTCCCCTTGGAGCTTGAACGCGCGGCCTTCGCTTGTTATACCGCCGCCTGGACGAAGGACTGTCTCGACTTTTGTACCGAGTAGGGACTCGGGCAATTTGCCCGAAGTTCACGCCTCTTTGCGTAATTCTCCCAGTTGACCATAGAGGGTTTACCTCCCCCAACTAGCCCTCCCCAAGCCCGTTTTATTTTTACACGGCTCAGAAAGGAGTACATAAACGAAAGTTTTCCTTTTCTGGGGGTGGTCTAGTAGGGCATTGCAAGTTAATGTTTATCTTCCCTCTCCGCTTAGCCCTTTCTCCCCGATCCAGATACCCCCCCACCCCTTTCTTCTTTCTTTTAGTTGACTTTTCCCCCCTCCACTACATTTGGCCACATCTCGTTATTTAGTGTCTTCACCCCTGCAGCCCAGAATTTACCTCCGACCCCCTGACAAGCCTGGATATACTCTATCCTCTTCTTCCCCTCTGTGTTGTTCTGCATCTCCCCCCATCCTCCATCTCCAGTTTTGGCTATACCCCCCGATGCGGACCCGTCGACCCCTCTTAGCTTCTTTTCTGACCTAGCCGGTTTGGGGATTTTTTCACCTCCTAAGCGGATAGAGGGGTGGTTCTTTTTGGAGTGTGTATGTTTGGTAGGAAACTTTGAGTCCGGTCTATTGATGATTTATTGATCTTGAACCCTAATGCTTCCCCCGTGACTATCTTCTGGCACCCCAACTTTCCACACGGCCCACCCCTCTTGTTTTCAACCCCCCTCTTGGGCACTTTCTGGACCTGCAGTGTGTGAATTCGTCGAAGGACGGGTTCCGCGGACGCTCGAAAAGCTATCCTGTGGCCCTCTGCCCTCCCCTCATCTCTGGGCTGGTCCGTGCCGAAAACCGTCGCTTATCTTTTCCCCCCCATTACAAGGCTGGCCCCATCTTTCTTTCTTTTTGACAATGTCGGCCATGGCCTTGTCCACTATCTCTTAACCATGCAGTAGAAGGCCCATCTATGGCCAGGAACTCGTGACTCTTTCCACCCCCTAGCACTCTCCACTGCAACCCTGGACCCAAACGTTTTTCTGACGCGTGCCATTTCCTAGCAAGTGGAGTAGAATCCTATCATAAGGTGCTCACCCTGGGCACCCAGAGCCTACCTCTCTGCTCCCCCCCATGGTCATGTTCAAAGAGAAGCCCCAGCCCCCTGAAAATCCTAATCTTTCCCTTCCCACCTATGACAGCCCCACTCTCCCCAGGGGACTCCTTCTCCGAGCCGAGGCCCCATCGCACGAGTTCCGCTCCAAGCTAATTAGCTCCCTCACGCACCCCTCTCCCCTCCGGGTCCCCGCCCACCTCCCCACGCTCCCCCCTCCGGGCCCCCCTCAGGTTCCCCCTTGGATCCGGGAACAGGAGAAATGCCACCGTCACCCCTATTCTGCGCCGTCTAGTCGCTTTCTCGGCGACCATTTCCCAAAGAAGCCGCTCCGCCGAAGGGGGCCCACACCGCTTTTTTCCGTCGCGTCCTCGCGTTTGGCACCCCTTTCGTTCCCTCTGACTCACCGTTTCGCTATCTGCTTTTTTTCTGCCCGGCCGTATAGTTTTCCCCTCGTTCCCGTGCTCCGAACCTGCTCGGTCGTGGGGACTCCCCGTGACGATTTGAAGGTTTCTCCATGGGTTATCCTGTTCTTTTCCCCCCACGCGTCTTTGAACAGGCCCTGTCTCTTCGGTTTTCGAGCTTTACCTTGCGAGTAGCTCTCGTCCCATTATTTTCCTGAATGACTCGTGTTTTCCTGAGAAGCGTTGCCGCCGTGGACTTCCGTCCAGACTTTTTGTCCCAGGCCCGGAATTTAGGCTGGAAGTATGGTCGGTCGCAAGTAATCCTCGTATGATTTTACTCCCTGTAAGCAGGTCGCGACTTGTCCCCCTTTCTTGGCTTTTAGTGGCTTGTGACGTGATACGTCAGTGGTTTTTCACCAGTAGGAGCCCGAAAAATCTCGGACCACAAAGGAAGGTCCCGCCTCGTTTTCCCCCATTCACCACGAAGCTCTTGCTTCCTTTGTCAGGACAGAGGCAAGGAAAGGAACCACCGACGCGGCTACAGAATTCAGGGAGAGGCTTCTTCCTCGCCGGACCGCCCTTATCTCCCGAAGGGCCAGTAAGAGAGGTGTGGTAGAGCCTGCCATCTCTCTTGTTCCCCGTTAAATTGGACGTCACCCGGGTCGGCCCGAGCGCCGGTACTACCTGGACCCCCTTTCATTCCTGGGCTCGGCGTTTCCGACTGTAATTTCGGGCTGGTTCGCCGCTTCCCTCCCCTCTTGACACTGGTTGTCTTCGTGACGCTGCCTGACGGTGATTCTCCCATTTAGTCACCTCTTCGTTGTGTAACCTTCCTTTTGATGCGGTTGGGTGGCGTAGAGTACCCGGTCCCGTTCCTCCACTTTATTGCCTATCAAAGCGGGACAGGTCCTCCTTTAAGCTCCAAGGCGCCAACCCGACTCCTGGGCCTCGTATTTTCTTTTTAACCTCCTCCCTAGCCTCTCCCTATACCACCGAGGATATCTAGCGGCGCCCCTTTACCGGTGACCTGCTCCGCTCCCACAGGTTCTTCTATTCGTTGCCTGCGGCAGTCAAGGGTTTGAGTCCCTCCTATTCTCCGCCTTAACTGTAGTTCCTCTTGTTGATTAGGACCTAGACTAGCGGAACACAGATTTTTCGTTTTTCCAAGTTCCAGGTTGTAATCGTTCTCTCGAACAGGGTTTTC
>Ga0179593_1376837_pt1 | contig 13111 bp, 13 predicted proteins | sample CZODoug2_1_08_16_FD_185931 | JGI IMG/M metagenome (GOLD analysis project Ga0179593, IMG submission 185931) | Vadose zone soil fungal communities from Angelo Coast Range Reserve, California, USA - CZODoug2_1_08_16fungal (PacBio error correction) | ecosystem: Environmental > Terrestrial > Soil >... | reverse complement strand
GACCCCCCTGCGTTGAGTGCCCCGGCTCCCCGCCCAACCCGACTAGCAGTCCACAGACCGTACAGGCATCTTCTCCCACCCCTTCCCTGTTCCTTTTTCCAGAAGGGCTACAAACCTTGATTTTTTACAAGCTCTTGAACTTGCGACGAGGCTCCCTCCCTGGACTTCCTCTTTTTTTTTTCACGTGTTTTTCGCGAGGCCACTCTTAAGCGACATTGGTGCCGAATTTTTGGCATTCGACCGTTCCGCGCCCGGGCGGCCCCCCCCTTGTGACCCTCCTCCTTTTCAAAAGCTTCCCCATCTGGACGATCGGACCCCCCAGGGCCGTTTGTACCTACCTTTCTTTTCTAAGTCTTTTCATGATTTTCAGTGGGAAGTTTCCAGACAGGCGATACTCATCTATGGTAAACCTCTGAAAACTCGTTTTTTTTTTGATCCGTTCTGTTTGTGAGCCGCGTCTTCCGCTCGGGTGCCTTTCTTGAGGTTTTTTCCCATTGAATATAGGTGCCGAATTTTTCAAAGGATGTTTCTGGAGATCGCACCGCTATTTTTCTCCCTCTTTTTTCTGGTGATTGAGCCCCACACGTGCCCCTTATCGTCAGACGGTATCCTTTTGTGTCATGTTCTCCCTTCAGACCCCTCCCCCTTTTTATTAGCGGGGAAACTTACCCATCTGCTTTGTGTTACCACCCCGAAGGGTTAATTTATTACTATTTGCCTTGTTGGAGTGCGTATTCCGTTTTTTATGATCCTCCCCCCCCCACTATTCGGCTAACCCTCCGCCGGGACGGGCCCCCCGATGCTTCACTCTTCCCCCCTTTTGCATCCCTGTATGATTGCAATCTCCGTTTTTTTACGTCAGGCTATTCGAGGTGTTTTCTCCCGTGCCCTCCCCCTCGACGCCCCTATCTTTTCCCTTCTTCCGTTGATCCCACGAAACAGTTTTGTCGGCAGATCATATTTTTTTCCCTACCCGTCACCCTTCGGGATCCGATTTCCGTTTTCTTTTTGCCGGCGGCTCCTTACAACTTTTTCAAAGCCCGCGGCGGCCTTTCCTACGGGGGATCGTTTTTGCCCCCCGATCCTCGTGGACCCCCAGGTTTTTTTCTATCCCGGCGGAGCAAATTTCACTCAGATGCGTACCGAGGTCCCTCGGCTGGGTTCTATCCCCTTTCCCTCCCCCTCACCCTCGCCCGTGCAGTGGACTCTCCCGGGGACCATCATCCAATAGTGTTTCCAGGACACTCGGTCCGTTGCTTTTTTCTCCAAAGGGATTTTCCTCCGGTCGCGTTGGCTTCCCTATCGTCCCCCGTTTCTTTGGAGGGTTGCACTGCCCTCGGCGAGATTGGATCTCCCAACACCCCATGCAATGCCTTAGCTGATCTTGCTCACCGCTGCGGTCGCTACCAAAAGTTTCTACATCGAGTGTCCCACACACTTTTCTTTTCCTCTTGCGTTTGACCTCGAATCAGAAATTTTTCCAACTGTTCTAACTGCTCCCCAGCTGGGTTTTTCACTATTGATGTGGTCCGTCCTGTCCAAGGATTATGCCCCAGGGAACCAACGGGAGCTGGCCGGATGGCTGATTCCCTGGTGCGCAGGGAACGCTTGCCTCGTGATCCCTTTTGCCTGACTCTGTTATGGTTTCAAGGTCACTCTTCGGCAGAAGTTTAATTAGTATAACCGTCCCTGAAACGCGTGTATCCGGGCGGGTTATTGGACGTCCTTCGCCCTTTTCCAGACCCTCTTTCCTCCTTTCCTTTGCTTTAGGCGTCTGCTCGGCCAGCACTCTGGCATGTCCTTTTTTACCAGACCCTTGACACGCGAGCCCCTTTCCTTCATAGAATCTCTCGCGGCTTCTGTTTCTTCACTTCCCTGGTGGTGGGTTTTTCAAAAACACGGGTTCCTTCCCGAGAAGGGCCTCCCCCCCTGCTTCGACTTCCGGAGGCTATGAGACAGAGTTCCGTTTTCACCTCCGCCGCTCCCCTCCTTTCTTTCTGCTCTTCTTGTTTGAGTTTCGGTCCCTGTGGCTGTTTCTCGTTCTTCCCAGTACTGTCGATTTTGGCATTCCACCCCCTCTCTCTTTGGGCGAGCCCTCCCCCGCCCACGCGCCGTTCTTTTTTTCCTTTTTTCCCCGTCGGTCTCCTCCCGCCTTCCCGTTTTTCGGGGCTGGTGTTTCTCTCCCCAATAAGCTCAAGTTTTGGCCCTGCGTGCGGATCTGCTGCCGGCTTTTTGGCCTGGTCATGTTCGGTTTTTTTTTCATCGGCTGCTCCTCCCGCTTTTCTCAAAGTGTGTCTTTTTCGTTTCCGCCGCTTTTTCCATACTCGGCGTCTGCCAGTTACCTTCCCCTCGACATCGTTTGAACCGCTCTTAGGGAGTTTTTTTTTTTTTCGCAACTTTTGCCCATGCTGATTCGCCCCGACGCGCGAATCTCATTTTCCCTACGCCTGCTCGGATCTCCTGCGGTTCACCCCGTTCCTGGCCACGGTGGTGGGCCCCGTATCCCGCGGACAAGGATCTCTCTCCTGCCCGTTTTTTTTTCCCCCGTTGCCTCGATCCCGGCCTTTGCCTACTTTTTCTCCGATTTTGTGTGTGGGCCGTTGGCCTATTCAGGTTCCTTGGGCTTCTCTTCTGCTTTTCTCTTCTCTTTTCCCTCCCCTGTTGTTTTTTTTTGACGCCCTTCTCCCCTCCGTACTTCTCCCCACCTTCCCCCTCGGCTATACCAAGGTCACGCTTCATCCTCGTTCTCTCTTCGATTGCTCGAGCTCTTCTCCCTTCGGACGATTCCTCTTCCCCCTGCCTTGGAGAAAAACGGTTTCCGGTCGTGTGTGTCCCCCCTTATGGAAGTGTCTTACTGGTGACTAGTTTGTGTGTTGTTTTCTGTGCGTGGGGCTGTGGTTTTTGTTTTTTTTGTTTTTTGCCCGGTTCTTCATTTTGTTTTTTTTTTTTTGCTTAGATGGGTTTCCCCCTTTCTTTATATCAGACTTCCCTTCGGCTCATTTATCTTGCCATTGGGTCAGTGATTTTTTTCGCCCCCGCCGAACCCAAACCCCCCCCGAGAACCGCGCGGGTTGACTTTTTTCCTCTCCCTTCTTCACTTGCTTGCGCGCACTGCCTTTTTCGAAATTAGAAGGCTTCGGGCTTGCCAGATAACTCGTGCCGGCGTGTTCCGCGCTAAAACATCATTTAGCAAGGGATCTCCTCCCCTTTTTCCTCGTTTAGAAAAACAGCCTCCAACCCGCCCCCTCCCGCCGGACTTAAACGGTCAGGTTCGTTTGACCGTCAATGCACCTCCTTTCATCTAATAGCTCGGGCCCGCGAGCCCCCTTTGTTTGTGCGATGCATTTGCCCGGAAAACCCGTTTTTCCCCAGGAGCGTTCAACCATTTACCGCTCGATCTCCTCCCCCCCGCTCCCTTGACTGACTTTCCCTGGACGATTTTGGGATTTCTGCATTTCGTCATCAGCCGAAAACCAAGCACAAAACCGAGACGGGTAGTCCCGGGAATGGACGGCCTCCCCCCGCCCCTGGATACCTTCCTCGACGGTTACCCTATCTAACGGTCCTCTCCGGCCACCTTACCCCCCCCCTTGCCGTTGGTCCAGGATCTTGGCCCGAGTTTTTTCCTTTTTCTTTTTTGCCTCGAACCGTCTCATTTCACTTGGTTGGTTCCAGCTCCTTTGAGTTTTTGAATTCTTGGAAGACAAGTTTTTGATAAAGGAGTTCCACCGTTGCTTCCTCAGGAACCCCTTTTTTTTCCCTTGCCTTACCCAGTTGACTTCTTCGCTCTTCTGTCGTTTCGTGAGACCCGTGTGTTTTTTTGTGCGCACCTCTATTAGGGCAACGTGTTTTTCGCGCCGCAGCGTTCCTGGACCGACATCCAAACGAGGCCCTTATTGCTTTTGTTTTTTTTTTGACCCTTGGCTTCCCCGGCTGCAACCTGCATGCCTTGGATATCTTTTTTTTGAGCCCCTGTGGGCGGCCTTTGCTTGGACCGATTTATGTAATTGATCTGTGATCACTTGGTCCCCTTTAGTGGCTGATTGTTGGTTGCCCCCTTGTGTTGAACTCGTTTTTTGCACCGTTCAATCCCGGAGGTACGTCAGCTCTATTACTGTATCGTCCGAGCCGTTGTTTCCCTGGTCCAGCTATCTTGTCTGCAGTTCGGCAAGCCCGACTTTTTTGTTTAACCTTTGTTATCTTCCGAGCCCCCCCTCGTCTAGCCCCTGTTATTTTTTCGACCCCAGGTGCTTTTTTAGGCTTCTGGCGGTCTTGGTGCGCTAGTCGGGACTTCCCCTTCCCCCCTTCTTGCTGGCTTCCTGTTTCGCCGCTGGGCTGATTTGCAGCCCTCTGATATCTGTGTTTCAAGTTTCCGGCACTGCGCATTTTCCTCTAATTTCCCCTCCCTTGGAGTGTTCTTACCTAGGTGCTTGAGTCATGGAAAACCCGCGCATTTACGGCAATAGGCTCCCCTTTTCTGCATTTTTGACCCCCCCCCCCCCCCCCCTCCCGAGTTCATTGCCGGACGTACTTTGTAGTTCTGGACACACCCACCCGATACAGGCGAGCCGCTGGGTTCATCGCCGCACCCTCCCCTCTCCCAGTCAGCCAGATGATGCCGACTTTTCTTGATCCTCCACTTGATGTCTTCGCCAACCCTGGAGATGCTTCGAACACCCCAACTCTTTCACTTCTCTCCGTTCAAAAACACGTTCTCCTCGCCTTTTGTTGTTCGCTCACGCACACCCCCCCTTGTTTAATTTGTATCCTCAGCTACCATCGACCTTCGCGAGTATTTACGGTTTCCACCCCAATCTGCTCTTATCAGTAGTTTGGTTCTTGTTTAGTCTCTTCGTTTTTTTTTCAAGATGGACTTTCCCCATTCTGGGATTGAGAGGACCACGGAGGTCTTCGACACTTCGCTCAGAACCATCTTTTTCCGACTTTATTTCCTGATGCCCGTCTCCCATCTTCAAGGCCCTGCGGAGTCTTTCGGTCCCCTCGACTCCCCCTTGTCCATCCCTTATTTTTTGCTCCCCCTATTGAGAGCGTACGGGCCGGTTTCGTACGGTGTCGGTCCGGTCATTGCTGAGTACCTGGTTCTCCTGCTCTTGGCGGGTTGCAAGTCCCTCCTCGCGGTTTTCTTCTCTTTTCCAGTTTGTTTTTTGAGATAGCGTCAAAGCTTGTCTTGGCTTGGCCCCGTCTTCTTCCAAAACCCCCCAATTCCCCCCCAGAGCCCAACCCGCTTTGACATATCGAGACCACTTCCCCAAAATTCCTTTTCCCCTCGTGCCCGGTGCTCCACTCATTTTTCCCGTAAATGTAGTTTCCAGACCGCCTCCCGGCTTGAGTCCCTGCTTCCCGGAAGTCATTTCCCAGTCTTATGGTCCTTTTTTTTCTCTTTTTCCGACTCGTTCGCGTCGGGGATTACGTCTGGTTACGTCGCCCTTGACCCAAGTTTCCCCCCCCTCGGTAAGATCTTGCTTCCCCCCCGCGACCACTTAAGTCCTCTTTCCGGTGCCCCCCCCTCTCCCCTCATAGAGGCTAAATACGTTTTCCTTTTGCTGTTGAACTATTCCCCCCCGGGCCTTGTTTTGTTGTTGATTTGAGGCTGCTTGCCGGTTTGCATCGATGCCTGTTTGTTTCCCTCCCTCCATCTCTGTTGCTGACGCCCCTAAAGAGGCTACGCCTGGTTTCTCGGCAATTTCTTATTATGCTTTATGTCAGATCTGTGTTGTCCCCACCCTTCTTTCATTAGTTCCCCCGCTTTGTTCTTTATTTGTGTTGACTGTTCCCCCGCCCAATCTTTTGCGGGCCCCCTGAACTTTGGCCAAAGGACGACGGATGGGGACCCCGTCCGGTGAGGGGCGCGTGCTTCCTTATGGATTTGCCCCTAATTTTTCCGGTCACTTCCACAACCTTTTCAAACGGACGGGAAATTTTCGAGCGCCCTGGTGTCGCTTCTTCAAGGCTTCCGTCAGCTATCTGGAGAGGTCACCTCGCCGGCCTTTTTTTTTTTTTTTTTTTGGTTGTGTCCTGGGACGATGTCCGCAAGCCCCCCCCGCCGCGTCTGAGTGTTTGGCTATCGCCCATTAAGGGGCTCCTATCACATATTCCCGACTGGCTCCACTGGTATCCTTGGCGATTTTTTTGCTCTCGGTCATAGTCATCCCCACCTTTTTTTCCCCCAACAAGAGCGTTTTTGATTAGTTTTCCCCTGATTTGCTGCGCCAAAATATCTTTTTCCCCATTGATTTGAAAGGCTCCGGGCGCCCTTTGTAAACACCCGAGCGACTCGAGGGGTCGACCCCCTTCTTGAGTTTCTATTCGTTTTTCACCACCCCAAACCCCCTTCGAAGAAGTGCCCCCCGGAATGGACCCCGAGACCAAGGTCAATGGACACTCGTGTCTGCCCACGGGCTTTCCGGCGTTTTGGGCAGAACACCATACTCGAGTTTCTTTTCTTGTGTTGGCATTGCGGGAGAACCGTTGTCGACCCCCCACAACTTCCCTGCGAGCAGGTATTCCGGGCCTGCTTCGGCTGGTCACCACCGTCCTTTTTGACAATCCTCGGGATTCTACCCCCTTCGTTCCTGTTTTTCAAGAGACAGCCTAGCAGGATCCCCATCGACTCAATGTTATCACTTGCCGCCAGGTTTTGTTTTTTTTTTTTTTCTCCTTTGGGTCAGTGATCCACCGGTCTTTCTGCACTTTACCCTCAGGAATCGTTTTAATGGTAATATTCCCTTTCTGGCGAGATGCTAGCACCCCGTGAGGCCTAGGGCATTTCCAACAAGCGTTTGGTAAGTTTTTCCTTCGTCATCTTAAATCGTTCGGAATTGCCCTCTTCCCCCCCCTGTGGGGGTGGTTTTGTTTGGAATGGTTTGTTTTCCGGCTCGCCGGGGACGGAAGCTGGCTCCCGTGGTTTTTCCGTGTTTGTTTAGTGTTGATTTCCTTCCTTGGAAATCAGAAATCTGAGTCCCGTCCTTGCGTCCCCCGTCGCTCTCCTTTTCGGCATTTTTTCCCGCGCACCCCCGGAGTCTTTGGTACTTAAACTTGGGGCGCGGTTTCCCGGCTTGAGCCCACCGCTTTTGTCTCTTGGTCTCTGAGATCCCGAGTAGCTGACCGGATTCCTGCGAACCTCCCTGCGATGCCGGCGCGTTTGGCGTCGATTGGTTTGTTTATCGAATTCTTTTCCCGCGGCTTCATTACCGGGGCGTCCAACTATGTATTTATGCGCGCCCCCCGGCGCTTTTTCCACCCCCTGTAAGCGCCGTTATTTGTGCAGTTTGCACGAATCGTCACGATCCGGGCCAGAGGTTCGTTTGTTGCTACCAACCTTCTGGCTTTCGAGTCCTCTGCTGCAGCCATCGCGGACGTTTTTTGCATTTCCCCTTCCGCGGGACCTGAAAAAACTGACGGATCTCTTCCCCATGGCGATGCTGTTTCTGTCCCCTAGCCTCCGACCTCACCTTTGGCCTGAATCTTTTTGTGAGGTGCGGTTGGACCCCGCGCGGTTTCCCACCTTCACGCGATCCCCGGACCCGCGGACTGCTTACTCACTACATCGGAACTTTCCCGGCTATGTCTCAGCGGTCCCCTTTCCCCCCAATTTTCCCAGGGATGCCGCATCATCCTTGGGCGAAAGGTCTTCTCGCCAGAGATTTCTTTTTTTTGTTTTCTTTTACTGTGCTTTCTCTTTTCGCTTGGGTTACTTGTACGCTTTGGTCCCGCCTTTATGGGGGACTTTCGATTTCAATTTCACCTTGAGGTTGCTTTTTCAGGTGTTTTCATCTTTTTTTCCTTCCCTTCGTTTTTTTTTTGAGACCGATGACCACGCCCCCTCCGCGATAAGGGCCGCATCGGTTTCCCGGTTTTTAAACAAACTGTGCACTTTTCTGTCCACTGTACACTTCACTCGTCTGCGAGGCTGGGCCGTCCCCCGTCCCTTTTTGCTCGGCTCTCGTGACTACTTTGTGACTCTCTTATTGCTCCGCTTGCTTTTTACCGGTCCCTTTTGCCGGGTATAGAGATTCCTTGCTGACTCCTAGTAAATGTTTTTTAGGTTCCTCACTCGTTGCCTTATTGTTCTTTTCGGCGCCGTGCCCCCAGAAATCCCTGTAGATGTCGTAGCCCTGTAGGTTCCTTAGGTATATCGGGATGATTCCCAAGCCTTTTTGCCTTTTTGGCCTTCCTGTTGTTTTTCTAAGCGTCCTTCCAAAACCACTTTTTTTTTGACGCGCTTCCCTAGATCCTCGACGTCTTAACTGAGCTTGGCGCCCCTGACGGGAAAAGCCGGTCGTCGAGCTTCCCCGCGCGATCCTTTGCGTTTTTTTTCTCAGTTCGCGTTTGCCCACCTTCCATATTTTACGCTTTCCGGGTCTTGGAGACCTCCCCCCTCGTGACCCCCCTCGCCTCCCGCCGTGCATTTCGCTCGGGGTCGCGTCGATCCCTTTTGCCCTTTTTCCTTTTTTTTTCATTAGCCCCACGTCTTTTTGCGGTGCCCTTCGTCGCTGCCGCCACCCGTTCGGGTCATTCTTTTTTTTTTCACTCTCTTTTTTTTCACGTGTAGTTGATTGAGGGCTTGTATCTCGCCTTCGTCGTCCTTAAACCGACCACCCGCCACTATAACACACACGACCCCCCCGCAGCCAATACCAACCCCCCCCCCCCCCGGAACAGACGCATTTTTTTTTTACCGACGACACCCTGCCCCCCTTGGAACCCCCCATTCTCCCCTGACTTCCGGCCTTTCTTATGTTTTTTTTCGATTGCCGTCTTTCCCGACGACCTTAATTTTTTTTTTCCTTTCCTTCGTTCTGCTTTCTTGGCTGAGCAGCTCTCGGCCTCTTTGGAAACCTTCATCCTTCCTTTCATTGAGTTCAAACTTCCCCCCTTGCAGAAGCTGTTGGCGCTCAGGAGGGCCCCGCATTTCCGTGACCCGCTCTGGAAGTAACAGTTGTCGTTTCCCTTTCTTTGAGGTCGTCGTCCCCCTTTTCGGGCCCCGGGGCCGACGTGTTTTGGCCCCTCCTATAGGTTTTTTTCCTTTGTTACTTTCCGAGGTATCCGAGCTTGAATCCGTTTCTGCATTTCTTTTTGTTGCGCGCTGCCCTGGCGCGATGCGGGACACCGACGAGAACAATATCAAGGTGTTCTTTTTTAGCGTGTCTGGCTGGAATATTTGGCGTTTTTGACCTCTCTAGGACCGAGTTTCCCTTGGACTTTGTCTCATCTTGTCGGTTCGGCCTGGGATCTTGTGGTGCTTTTTGAACTTCTAGCAACCTCGCCGACCGAGGGTCGCCCTCCGTCTACGTTTTTTCAAGTCCTTTTTCTTCTATTGGTCTCGTAACTGTCCACGGCTCTTGGCTGCGCCCGCGTTGCCCCCTTTTCTTTTTTTTGACCAAACTGTTGTTAGATTTTTTCACCGGCCGCATCCGCCCTTATGCGATGGTTGATTTCTTGAGTTTTGTTCGATCCCGTTCTAGAAGGCGGTTGTGAGCTGGCTCTCTTTGCGTTTCTCCGGTGAAGCCCTGATATTTCCGCGCTGTTTTTTCGGCAATCGCCAGTCTTAAGTTTGGCTTTCCGGTACCCTGGCTTTCGTTGATTGGAAATAGTGTTGCGACTTTCGGCCCCCGGAGAACTCCAGAACCCCCGGCGAGGAGTGTTAAACCTGCCCTTTCCGGCCTGTTTTGTCCCTAATGTAGTTCTTGGGTCAACCAACCGTCCCCCCCCAATCCAGGCCCCCGGACTGCCCTTTGTTTCCTCTTTTTGGATCCACGCTTCATCGTTTCGCAAACTGCTGGATGCGATTCTCGATCTACTACTTGTGGTCGCGCCCCCAGAGATGCACCCCACCCTCCTAAGTCCCCCCCTCGGAGCGACTTCGATCCCACGTAAAATTTTTTTCCCCCCTTTTGGTCAAGGTGCCCCTCCAGCCCCCCTGGATCGAATATCGCTTTCCCGTCACTCGTCTTCCGCGTAGGCCCCGTTAGAGTTTTTTTGCAGTCCGTATCGGCCCCCCATGGCTTTGTTGCCCTTTAGGTCTGGCCTTCCTCGCGCACGGTTGGGTGGAACGCGGGCGATACGCCTTAGATCCCCCGCATTCACTGCTCTTTTCTATTTGTGTTCCCTCTCTCTGCCCCCTTTTTCCCCCCCTCGGCGTTTTTTGTAGGCCGAGGGCCACGTTGTCCCATCCTTTCATTTGTAGCACCATCCTAGGGGTTGACGGTTCGGATTCGTCTCTCTTTTTAGCTCCCTGTTTTCCGTCTTTTTTTCTCTTCGGGGGTTGCACATTTTTCGTGTGTCTTTCCTCCTCCCCCCCTTACTTGTGGGTGAGTTTTTCTGCCACAGTTTGTTGCTTCTCCACGATCGCCACCAATTTTCAGCCCGGAGGACCAGGTACTGGCTGAACAGCATTCCCCCCTGAGCGACCCACCGTCTAAACTTCCGTGGAACTTCGCCTTTTTTTCTTGGACACCCTTTCCCGGACTGGACCGACCAGCCTTTAACTTTGCTCCGCCGGCCCCCCCTTCAGTGATACGGTTCCCCTGCTTCATTTCTGTCAAACCTCAAGTGAAGAAGTCCCGGACGGCTGGCCGTGAATTTGCTCGTCCGCTTTGTTTTTTCCGTGTTATGACTGATGACCGTGCCTGACGTGGCACCAACCGCTAACCTCTTCGCCCCGTAACTTTGACTCTTCAGGGCAGAGTTGCCAAATCTTAGGCTATATCTTTCCAGGCAAACTCACTTACCTCGGGTCGATCCCCCTGGGATTTTGCTGGGCGGACTATGCAAAAAAATATTGGATTCTTTTTTTTCTTGGCGGTATTCCGCTTTGAAGTTTTTTGTCCGTTCCCTCTTTTGACCGTTGAGGTTATAGGTGTCTGCCTCCCCCCTTCAAGGCGGGATGACTTGACAGCTCGGCACTACCCTTCTTTTTTTTATGTCTATCTGGTTGGCGGATGTGTGATCTGTCGAACCTTTTGATTCCCTTTTTTCCAGCTTTTATTTTCTGGGGCCTTTGGTGCCGCTACGTACAATTTCTTCCCATCACACTGTCCCCCCACTTTTCATTTGTCCGACGGTCCTTCCCCCCCTTTTTTTACGTTAAGGTGTTTTGTCGATTTTTCCTGCACCCTTTTTTCCTTTGCTCAACGCCACCCTTTTTTTTTCAATCCCCTTTCCCTATAGCACTCTGCTTTTTCTTTTTTTTTGAATGCCGGCAAGAGGTTTGAGCTATGTCTCCGACTTGTTCTGTGTAACACGTGGCATTGGCGCTCCTAGTAGAGTCTCCCCGTCTCCCCTTTTTCCCGTCGTGTAGGCTTTCATCTCCCATTTCTTCTCGCGTCATTCGTCCCCTTTTGAATAATGGTCCGTTTTTTTTTTGGGGTCGATTGGCCGCTGGCCGCTTCGGCTATTACCAACTTGTTAACCACCCCTCGTCGGTCTTTTGCATACTGTTTGGCGCTCCCCAAGCTTAAACACAAGGCGGAGTGCCTCCCTTGCTCCGGCATCACTGGAAATACGCCTCCCTTTCTTCTTCGTGCGGGCGTCCCCCAGGGCGTTCGATTTCTCTTCTTTTTTTATTTTTTTTTCACAACCCGCTCCGGGGGTGTGCCGATTTTTTCACTGACCCCCCCGGATTCCCCTTTTTCAAGGGACCCCCCTCGGTCGGTCCTATCGTGCCAAACTTTTCTTGTTTTGTATTTCGGCGGCCAGAAACACCCCCCTTCATTTATTAGGGTGCAGTACCCTTGACTGGGGACGAGGCGTTCTTTTTCCCACACGCCATCGGTGTTCGGTTGACCGCGTCGGGTGCACAATTTCCACGATCGTTGTCTGCCCTCGGACAGGTTACCCTGTCCCGAGCTCTTGACCTCGAAGATTAACTCGCTCACCTTTTGTTAACCCTCCCTTCCCCCGTTTTGAGTAAGGTGCTGTCGGGATTCGGTCTTAGCTGTGTCCCCTTTTCACTTCTTGCATGGCAGTTCCTTCCAAGGGTATTCTGCCTTCTTTATATTTCTCTCGATGAGTGGTTCCTGCCGTAGCCTTCCGCGAAGGTACCAGACGTTCTGGTTAAAGGCCTTTCCTGCCCGGCTTCCCCACAGATTCCGGCGATTTGCCCCGAGCCATTTTTCTGGGTCCGGCCCGACCGGTCCTTCTCCTTAGGTTCGTTGTTTTTTTTTCTGTTTCGAGGCAAAATCAGACACCTCTTTTTCTGTTGGCTTGGCCCGACGTTTCGATATCACATGAGGCACAGTTTTTCCACCCCCCCAAAAAAAATCTGTTTCCACACCTCTTTCGAGGGGCTTGCACTCAATCATGGGGCGCAATGTTCCCTTAACCCGAGTTGCATTTAGGTTGTGCTCCCGCGTGATTATGTACGGTAACGAGCTGCTTGTTTTTTGGACCCCCAGAGATTCGTTGCCTCCCCCTCCCTCAAGACTTTCTTTGAGGGCGAGGGAGGCGTTCCGATTTGGTCCTGTTCCATTAACATTTTCCTCCTTCTCCCCGGTCTTGAAAACAATCTGTAGTTTTCCATTCCCTCCTCCCCTCGCCCTTTTTTTTTTGAACCGCGACGTATCGTGGCTCAGGACCGAGGCTTCTCCCGCCGGCATTTGATTCACGTTTCGCTCTGCGCGCAAGCTCCAAGGGACTCCGGGGGCGCTGGATCGCGCAGCGTTTTTTTTTTTGGGTTTTGTTCAGGTTGGCCCTTGTCTACAAAGCCACTCTGATCCTCCACCATGTGCTCTGCCTGCTTGCCTGGCCCCTCGCTTTATCTGGACGATCCGAATTCCCGCACCTATCGCGCTTGGGGCGGGTTTCGAGGTTTCCTTCCACCATTCTGTCCGGCCCCCTGTCCCTGGTCCTCGATCGCATCCCCTTTATTTAATCGGCTGCTCGTGCTCGTACTACCCGGTCCCCCAAAAAAACCCTTTTTCTTCCCTGCGGGGCCCTTCATCGACGACGGCGTCTCAATAGAGTCTTCGGGGCTCGCGTTTCGGGTACCTTGCTGCTCCTTCGGGAGATTTGCAGGTGAGGGATTGTAACGACTTTTTTTTTTTCTTTTTTTAGTGCGTGTGTGATCCCCCCCCGCTCCTACTTCGCGTTT
>Ga0179593_1276098_pt1 | contig 13111 bp, 14 predicted proteins | sample CZODoug2_1_08_16_FD_185931 | JGI IMG/M metagenome (GOLD analysis project Ga0179593, IMG submission 185931) | Vadose zone soil fungal communities from Angelo Coast Range Reserve, California, USA - CZODoug2_1_08_16fungal (PacBio error correction) | ecosystem: Environmental > Terrestrial > Soil >... | reverse complement strand
GCTCTTTTGCAAACATACAAGAGAGCACCCCCTTTCCATTTTCCCAGTTTGGAGTCCATTTTTTTTCCCTCCACCAGCTGCCCGATCCTTGATTCCCTCCCGGACGCCAATGAGCGTCCTACTTGTCCCAGGTCTTCCGGCCTTCTTGTCCTTCTTCATTTGCGAGACATCCCCCCCCCCACAGGACCCACTCCTGACTGCTCCCGAAGCCTTCTATTCTTCAGAAGCAAAAGTCCGTCTTTGACTGATCTGAAGTTCCGCGAGCTTTTTTCGTTATTTTTTTTTACCCCCTTTTTTTATCGGTGATTGGCGAGCGTTCTTCATCACACCCCACTTTGCAGAAAAGTGCTGACACTCTGCGCCACCCATTTAGATTATAAACTTCGAACCCACCGCTGTTTTCTCCTTGATCCATGTTTTTTCCCCCTTTTTCGATCCTACCGCTGCTACTTACCGGCGGCGCATTGTGTTCGGACTGAGCCTCCTCGAGGCCCTCCTTCAGTCAAGAATCGGCTTTTAGACGATTCCCCTTCCCCTCTTGGTTTAGTGCGTACTCTTGAATCCTGAAGCCCCGCCGGGAGAAATCGCCGAGTTTTTTCTTTTCGCTGAAAGAATAAGCTTTTACGCCCTTCTTAAATCTTGAGGCCCCTCTCTTTGACTCGCTTGCCTACTGACTCGTCTCGCTTTTTCCTTAATTCGTCCCGATGCTCTCTTTTCCCCCCGTTGTGATGACAATCTTCCCGTTTAATAAGCACCCAGTTGATTCTTTTTCTGCTGAGCCTCCGCCCACGCCCCCAAAATAGATTTTGATCACGACAAACCTTTTACTGTGTTTCCCGTTTCCTCTCCCCCGCTTCATGACTTTTCCCATGAACATTATGTTTTGATGAGGAACCCCTTTTTGAGTCGAGACAGCCCCATCTATCCCACTGTTTCGCCGCTGATTTTCTTGCTTTTTGGACAGGAGGGGTGACCCGGACAACCTGGACTCAACTTCAATACTGCGGCTTTTCCCCCTTCCTTTTCAGCGGTCCTTTATTTCCTCTGGTGACCAGTCGGCACCACCGACTCCTATAAAGTCGTACCCGTGCATACTACCTGTTAGTCTTTCCTTACCTTGTATTTTCCTTCCAACCACCGGTGTTCCGTCCGGATGACGACCAGGCGACGTGAAGAGATATCGTTTTAGGCTTTTTACCCCTCTTGACACTCCTCCTCAAATCAGATACACGGACCCAGATTTTTGCGCGGCACAGCCCGGGGCATCCGCCTCCCATTCTTCCCTCTATTTGCCAACACTGATTTGGTATCATTTGGTGACTCCTCAGTGTTCCCCCTTACGTCTTACGATACCCCCAAGAGCGTTTAGCAAGGAGACAGTGGTTGCGCTTTTGTGGTTTTTTTAGAGGCTCCGTTCTTTTTTTTTTGGCCATGATTTGCCTGGCTTTTCTTCGTATCTCAAGTTCCCTATATCCTTGACGATTTTCCTAAACCCAAAGACTCCTCTCTCCCCCCTTCGGCCCCCCTCCTACTCTTCCGCCCCTCCCTTCATTTCTGGATCCTATGAAGGCTAACTGCGTTAGCCCGCCGCGTGCGTTTTCTCCGTTACCCACCGCCCCCTCTGAAGAGTCGTAGTGCCCTCGTCTCCTTGTTTTTCCAGCCTTTTCTTGCGAGAACGGCATGTCCTCCACCCCTTCCCAGAATTCTCCTCTCCAGGATTTATTTCTTCTCAGGATCCTTGGATTCCTCCCCACTTGACCGGGACCCCCCCTTTTCTCTTTTTTTGTCATTGGATTGTCCTCTGCAAGCGTCCCCTCCCTTACTTTTCAATCGTGTGAGACGCAAGGTTCCCCCCCCATTTTTCAGGCGCTTGGGCCCCCGTCTCTGGTCGGCCCGCTCCGCTACCCGTTTCTCGCTTGCGCTTCCCTGTCGTCCAGTCGATCCTCCTTTGCCTTAAATACGTGCCCTTTCCCTTCACTGTTTTTCGTGCAAGCCCCCCGATCCCCTTCCCCTTCTGGATTTCAGCCCTTTTTTTAAGTTTTCCTACTGCCCCCCCCGATCCCTTTTTGCCGCTCCAACTCTGGGATTCAACTCCCTCCCCATCATGTCCCTGCCCCTCCTTGGGTTTCCCCCCAAAGCCTGTTGTAATTTTCACCACATAAAGAGACTTTTCACACCCAACCCCCAACCCCTGACATTTCGGTTGATAATTGCGGCTTCCTACTCTCTCCCGTCGATTCTTTCCCTCCTTTTTTCTGGACTTTTCATCTTTTTCTTAGAAAGTTTTTGTTCTTAATTTCTCGCCCCCAGAATTTCGGGCCGCACCTGAGCACCTTCGCGCTATTGGTACTTTCTCTTTTCAGTTTTTTTTCATCCGTCCCTTTTTCCGTGTCATCGATCTTTTCCCCCCATGCTTTTTTCCAATCACACCTCTATCCTACACGAGAAACTGTCTGTTGCTTCTCTTGAAAGTATTTTCCGCTCCAACCCCCATCCGTCTCTGCCCCCCTCCTCGCTTTGCTTAGAAAGCACGCTCCCGTCCTCCGTCGGCCGCAAAGATTTTCCCTTCCGGCTTGACGTAGCCCCCTCCCTGTTCATTTTCGATAATACCCCTCCCCCCGCTTTCTCCCTCTTTGTTCTTTTTGTCTTCGGAGCTTTTTTTTATCTCTGTCCTAGCAGGGAAAAAGTGTCCCAAATTCTATTTCCTCCGTTGTTGTTGTTTCTCTCGCGTTTTACCCTCTTGCGTGTTTCATTCTTCATTAGCCTCCCCACTAACCTTTTATCGCTGCGTTCTTCTCATGACCTCCCTCTCTGAGCGTTTGAGAGTCGATGCTGTGCTACTGTTTTCACGCCTAAAATTTGGGTTCTCCCACGCATGCGGTTTGTCCACTTCCCTTTGCGTGATCGCAGTACAAAATCGAGTCCCCTCTAACCCATTTGTTGTTGGCCACCTCGTCGCGCAGCTTACCGCGACCTACGTTTCCCCTTGCGTTCTTTTTTTTTTTCTGGGAGCCATCGCTCTATCTCCCTCCGATGGAACACCTTGCGTGCTCTGCCCCTCCTGAAAGCTTTTCTTTTTTCTTTTTACCCCCCCAAATCCCGAAGTTGGCTCGATTTTTTGTTTTCGAACTTCATTCCCCGGAAGCCGCCCTTCTTAATCCCATAGGCCAGGCCAGTCCAGGCCAGCATCCGCCGGGCTCTCGAACCGATTAGTCGCCAATTCCCCTCTTTCCCTGGTGTTTTTTTTATCGTCATGCCGCGTTGTTTGTGATTGGAGGTATTTTTCAAACACCCTAGCTCCCGGCGGCTTTCCAATCAGCTATGGGCCATGAACCTTCGCTCCCCGGAAGCCTCCCTTTTTATCATGCGCCCCAAAATTATGCCTTACCTTTTTTGAAAATTATTAGAACTCTCCTCATGACCTTGAGTCCGCGCAAATTTTTTTTTTTTATTATTTTGAGCGCTCCCAGTCCTATTAAGATGATTCAAAGCCGTCCTCTTTATCAATGTCTTATATTCTAGACCGTTGCCCTTGAGACTTAAAATTGTTCCCCCGAGCTCTAAAACCCCTCTCACGTTCCTTCCTCCTCCACTTGAACGCTGTATGCAAAGAGCTCCGTCCTTGATGCTCCCCCGAAGATGTCTTATCAGTTATTCCGAGCCACTGACCTTGTACGGTCCTTTTTCTGTCAGAGTTTGAAAACTTTGCCCCAAGGACTTCCCTCACTTCCTTTACCCCTTTTTTCGATCTTTTTGGGCCCTTCCTCCCCTCGCCGACCAGGTTGAAACCACCCCATTTCCCTCCCGTGTTCCTCGCCTCCTTCTTTTTTCTCTTAAGTCTTGGCCAACCTGTAGCAACTTTAAGAGAGGGAGAGGCGCACCCTCCTTAGTCCTTCATTACCCCTAATGAGAGTTCCTTGTCTAACCTTTTGGCCCTTCTGAGATTGGGCGGGAGGTTTTTTCGGTGGCCCCCCATTTTAGAGGATATCTTTTTCTTCCCCTGACAGAACCTCATGCCAATTCATGTCACTCCCGTCGGTACACTTGACTTCAACAAGCCCTCAAAAAGATTTTCAATGTACCCATTTCCTATTTGTTTTTCTCGGTAATTTACTGTTTTTTCCACCCTTCTCTATTTAAGTTAACCCAACCATTATGTGCCTCACCTTTCTTTCTCAGCACCGCTCCCTCAAGCGCACTCTTTTTTTTTTCCTTATCTTGATTGCCCCTTTTTCTCTCCTCGTGTTCTTATATCTGATTTTACTTTAGTTATTTTTCATAGAGGACCCCCCGAGAAAAAATCCTTATCGACCTTTCTCCTTTAATCTTCCAGTTCTGATCCCCCCCGGTGTTCAGGATGGTTCTCAATTACCACTATTTTTCTTATTCTACTTTTCGCTATTATCTTTTCTCCTCTTTTCCCTCTTCCTCTCCCCTGTTTAGATTAGATGCATTCTTCGAAGTTTTCTTGACAGTCGCTCCTTTCCCGTATGTACGAGTTTCCCTCTGCACAGAACATCTCGATGAAAGTCCCCCCTCTGCCATTTCGTTAGTTGCTCCCTTTCCTCTCTCTGGTCTTACCCATTTTGCCTCCCCCTAATGGCTTATGGGAGCACGAGCGCTTTTCGAACTTGACTCCCATCCTTATTTCCGCATTCCTTTTTGTCATTGCTCGTTGCCCTGAGGCGGTTCAGCCTCCTCCGGCGTTTCACTCATTGAAGCTGACGGTAAGGCTATTTTCTTTCATAATTGGTGTTGTATATTCTTGACCGCATCATATGTAGACGGAACCCCACTCTATAGCTGTTCCCCTGTCCTCGAACTCTTCATACACGGGACTGTCACCTGTTTTGCGAAAAACCGTCGTAGCCTGAACGTTTGACGTACCACAAACCTCCCCTTTTATTTACTCCTTTTTTTCTATGGCTTTAAACCAGGATTCTCCGAAACCTCTGTATAAGAACCTTATTGCCCTTTTTTTCCCTTCCCGTAAGGAGTCCCCTTTTATTGTTCCCTTCTTAGTGGCTCCAGTTCCATTCACCCACCCAAAGGATGGTTCTCTAGTCTTCGCGCTCTCAGATCGCACCTTCCCTCCCCCCACCCTACCAGCACTGCATCCGGTTTTTATCCAGACATTGTGCTCTCGTGTTTCACTTTTTTTCCAGTTGGTTGGTTGAGATCGGCGTGAACACGACTCCTCTTTTTCCCAACGTACAGTCTCGAACCGCTTCTTCTCCTTACTTCTCGAGTACCTCGTTTTGCCTTACTTACTACACTTCCTTCGCTGTTTGAGCGGTCTTCTTCGGGTTTGATTTTTGTTTAGCGCATCCACTTTAGCCTCTACAATCGACCCTATTTTCTTCCTGCATCTGCTATCAGGTCTGCTTCAGTTTTTTTTGAAACACAATCTCATGCTGATTGGTCAAAATTTCTCTTGGATTTTCTTGCCTTGTCGGTGGAATCAGAAGAGGCCTTGTCCTTTTTTCCCCTCCCCCTACTTTAGTTTTTTGTGATAGTATCTTCTTCCTTCCTGTTGACGCTTCTCCCACCTCCCCTCCCAGTTCCACATCGCACAGTTTTCCAGTCCTTTTCACAATCCGCCCACGATGGGTTTTCTCCCTCATGAAATATGCCCCCCTTTTGACAAATTGGTCAATATTCTCGATGCTATCTCTTCTCTGCCCTTTGCCTTCGAGACCCTTATGAACCCCAACGTCCCCCCCTCTTCTTTTTCCAGACATGAAGGCCAGATATGTTTATCTCCCAAACTCGCCTCTCTACTTACTCTATATCGGCCTGTTCGATCCTTCCATCCCGCGCGTTAAAAAAGCCCCTCTAAGATTAAAACACTTCCCACACCGAATTAAGTTCTTCTCCACTTAGTTTTGTGTGGTTTTGGCACGCACACCCTCGGGACTCCCCACCTTAGCGATGCGCTGGTCCTTTGTTCTAGTTTCTAAAGCTCTCGAAGAGCCTACCTACACTGGGGTTCAGGGTTTGCGGTACGGACCTGGAGCCCCTATAGCCCCCTAGTAAGACTTCTGCTTCCCCCTGCCACTAGTTATTTTCTCTCATCTACCCCGCCGCCTTCCAAATCGCAGAGTTGCTGATGGCGTTTTTCGAGAAAGTCTCCTACTTTTTTACTAAATTTTTTCATCCACCTTTCCTTCTCTCTTTTTGCTCCCTCCCTCTCCCTCTCCCCTCGGCTCCCGATTGTTAAGTCAACCATGAGCTGATTGCTCCGACATTTGGCCGAGATCATCCTGACTTTCCCTTCGGCATTTATAAGGACACTCCTTCTATTCCCTGACAGGATCCTTCCTTTCGTCCCCTCCCCACAACTTCTTCTCCGAAACCATTTTAATTAGGCTTTTTTTGCCAGAGCGCTCGCCTGACTTCCTCCCTCCATTAGGTCATGGTTTCCTTCCAACTCAGTGCTTCTTCACCTCCCCCTGACAAGGAATTAAGAGTTCACATTCGCGACCTGATTTTTGGACATTAGGGGAATGTGACCCCCGGGCCTACCATTTTCTCGCAAACGACCTCCGGCCGGTATTCACCAACATTTGCGTATTACAGATGCCTCTTTAACAATTATCCCTTAACCCGTCCCACCCTCCGACTGTTTTCTTGACTCAATTCTTCTGCCCTGAACCGTCACTTTTTTCGACCTGACCTTTCAGATGAACCCTTGACCTCCTCCGGGTTTCGTTGTTGCCGCCCTCCTTTCTGCACCCCCCCTCCTCCCTATCCCTCAACCAGTTACGAGACCCAGCCCTAGTCCCCAATCCTGGCACCCGAGACCAAACGCCCGGCGCTGCTCGCTGGATGATGACACGCGGGGGCCGGATATGGTTTTTGCGGTGACCAACTCTGCACACCCTCTAAGTTCCTTGCGACCAACTTTTCGGACACGATGTTTTACATGCTTAACCGTCGCACGTGATTGTAATCCTATGTCTCATGATGCCCCTTGCGTGTTCGACACTGCTTTATTCGATTTGGACCTTTTCCCCCACCCCCCCGCTCACAGCCTTTCACTCTTTCTCTGATTCTCCCTTAACTGCTCATCTGGACGCTGAAGGCTAACTTCTTAGCCCCTCTTCGTGTCTCCGACGTTACCACCCTTCCAGCCAACCCAGCGTCACCCGCAGGTCTCAATTTGTTTCTTTTCTTACCTGACATTGCCCCCCTGCAGACTCCGCGCATGATATGGAAACGGAAGTACTTAGTCCTGAAGGCCGGTACCAAATTTCTGGCTCGCACTGCGGCGACCTTACCAATTTCCCTAAGACGGTCATCACCTCTTCGTCCGTGTGGCACGCCCCCCCCCCCCCCCCCCCCCCGCCCCACCCCCCCCCCCCCCCCCCCAACCCACCCCCTTTCCCTGGCTGTGTCCCCGGCTCGGTTTCCAACCGCGCGGTCTGACAATGGTGCTTCCCCGCTGCCTCTTGCTTCGTATGACCTCCCCTTAGTACAGGAGCCTTCTTCCGTTGCCCCAGTCTCCAAGGTGGCACCATTATCAGTCAGACTAGACTCCTCCTCCCGATGGTGACTTTGTCTGTGTTCCCACCAATGGTGGTAATCCTCGGCTTCTTTTCCCGTTCTCCCCACCCTTCCCTTCCCTCTCTTATCCCTGACAGAAGATCGCTTGGGTTTGCAAAGACTGTTTAAATCAGACCCCCCCAGACTCTGAGCTAATTATCTCCCCCCCCCAAAACCCAACCCTCTTCCGTCTTGCTACGTTCTTCTTATTGCTCGATTTCGCGAATTATATCCTTTGGCTCGGTAAACTTTTTCCTTCGAATACTGACTTTTCATTTTCCTAACCTAATAGATTTTTAGAACCCTTCAGAAGTAATAGTTACAACTTTTTTTTTTCCTAAGGAATCAGGTTCTTCTTCCCCCGCTCCTTGACGTTTCTCTTTTCTATTAATCAGGCTTTTTCCAATTCCACCCAGAACCTTAGAGGTAGGCGCGCGTTCTCTCGGTAGTTCCACGTTGCCTCTAAAAATAGATTGCTCCTCTTTTGTACTCCCCCTTTCTTCCCCCTCTTTCGTCACCCCATTTTGTCCTTCGGTGCTGCACGCAACGCGCCGCCCTCCCGATCATCTCCCCGTGCGGGTTATTTTTTTTTCGTCTCCTGCCTCTTTCCTCTCCAAGGACCCAGTTGTAAAAACTCGCTTCCCCCTTTTTTTTTGTTGTTATGTCTCTCTTTTTTACAAGTGTCTTGTTGATTCTCTCCTTCTAAAGGCACGACCAAGCTCTTGCTTCTATTATCCAATTCCGTCCATCTTTTTTTTCTCCTTCCCGTTCTTCACGTCCCAATATGGGATTGTCCGACATCCGAACGTGAAAGAATTTCTTTTCGGCAACACCCCTGTCTCAACCTCTGTGGGTCTCCCCGACAGGCTCGTCGAGACCGCTCGTCACCTATCCTTTGTTTGATTTGGCAACTCCTTTTTCTATTCTACTATCTCCTCGTTAACCCCGCGCGTTTGATCGATTTTACGCTTTTCCCATTTCCCCTTAGGATAGTTTTTTCGAAATCTTCTCCTCTTTTCGACCCAATTTCGATGACCATTCCCATAGTCCACTCTTCCTTTTCCGTCTTCCTTCCCCCCCCCTCTCCTCTCCAATCGTGAAGCCTCGCCAGACAGACTTTCTCCCTCTACCACTTGTCTGTTTGGTTTTGGTGTTTTTGTCCGGATTTACCTTTTCGCCTTGTGGTGTCTGTTTTAGTCAGGATTGTCCAACCCGTTGAGACGGTTAGGAGTCCACTTAATAGAGGGGCTATGTACGTTTACTTCCAATAGCCCTTTCTCCCCTCTCCAGTTTCTCCTACTTACCAGAAAAGTACTGTACCTTCACAATGCGCTTCCTACGGGTGCATCCTTGTTTTTTTTTTCGTATTCCTGTTCCCCTTGCGAGCCAAGCCGCCTATGCCACGGAATATTTGCCGAACCCTGCCCGGCAAGTCACCTTTTTTTCGCAATCTGTGCGTTACCCGGATCCCTTTCCCCCCCCCCGACGATGTCAAAGACTCATCCCACCATGACTTTCTGCTTCCCAATCCGTCTTCCGTCTGGGGTTAGAAGATGGAGAGACACATGGGTCCGGTCGTGTCTATTAATTACCCCACCCAATGCCGGCGGGAAGGGGCGATCCTCTGCATCTTTCATTCTGTCCCCCCCCCTAATGATTGCGCAAGATGCTACCACCCTACTTTGCGCCGACTCTGCCTTCTCTTTCCCGTTTCCCCGTAGCAAACTGCAGGCTTTTGGGTTTTTGCCCGTTTCTCCCTTCATCCAATCACTACTTCTCCTTTTTTGTACCCCCACCCTCGCGCTCGACCTTCTTTTTCTCTCTTTAGAATATTAGTGTGGTTTCGTCCACTTCGAGGATCGGCTCGACCCCCCTCCGAACTTCCCCTCCCCTTCGCAATCCGGCCCCCGGCAGCACCTCCCTCCCACCGACGTTCCCTTAATGTCCCCCATTTATGAATTTTTCCCGGTTTTCCATACTTTTTTTTCCTCAAAAATTCCTACTCACGTCAAGTACATATCTCACACCTCTCATCTGTTTTGTAGAGTGGTCGACCTGGTATCTCTCCATCCTTTTTTTTCTTTTCTTGTTTCTTCTTTGTAAGCGTTCACTCCCCCGGCTCCCCCATCGCTAAGAGGCCCCATTCGCCGTTCATTTCCCCTTTTTTCCTTTGGTGCCCCCCTTTTTTTTCGAATCCATCCCCACTTCCACGATTAACCACATTTTCTTTCTTGTTGTTTCTATTTTTGCCTCTGTTCCAGCTTCCTCTTTCCCTGGTTCTTCTCTCTCGTGAATACCGACTCCGATTCTGATTCTCACTTGACCGTAGGTCAGTTTAAATCCGTAGAACCTCAGTAGTCCCCCTCCCACCTTTTTTTCCTCTGGTCCCTTTTTTTCCCTCCCCTATAGATCTTAGGTATTCCATTTCTCCCGTTCAACTTATTTCAGGGAGCACCTTTTTCCTGGATCCCGCTGGACTTGCCCTTCCCTGTGTCCTTCCTTTTTTCCCTCCTCCTTTTTTGGGACTTCGGAGCCACGGACTTTCTCAGGCGTTTAAATGATGGCCTTAAGTCCCTTCTGATTTTTTTTCCTCCTCCTGTGGACCTCTCCTCCTCTCCTTCCTTTTCTTTTTTTCTCCGGAAAAATATTCGAGTTTTTGTTCATCGGCCGCTTTTCTCTCTAGATATTCCCGGTTGCGGCTTCTCTCCTGTTTTTGTGCAAAGTCGGCCGCGGTCGCGTCCCCCCTTCACATCCCTTCCCTTCTCTTCCTTCGTGCGTAGTAGGCTTTGCGTTCAACCTTTTTGGCTTCTAAGGTAAGCCGCTTTTTCCTTCGGATAACAATGAACCCCCCTTCAGGGCCTTTTTAGTAGTCTTTGTTTCTTGCGGGCGTTGTTAGTAAATCATCCCCCCCTCTCCGCTGCCTTCTCCCCCCTCCTGTTTCAGAGACAAAGGCGGGTGGTTTTTGACAGCAGTTTTTCCTTGTTTTTTCTCCATAGCAGCCTGAGGTAGCTTTTCTAACGGTAGTCGCTATAGAAATCTTCCTTCTCTTCCTCTAGTCCACGCCGTTTTCCTTTCTCTACCTATCTTTACTTCTATTTATCTTCAGGATCAGGGTTGAGGTGTTCCCATGTTTTTTTTTTCCCCAGGCCCTCTCAAATGACCTACATTCTTGAAGATTTACACTTCCTGATTTCATCTCCCCACCATCACTTCTGTCCCAACCTTCTAAGATTGGATCTTTTCTCTTTAGGTTGCCTCATCTATTTCTGTATAAACCTTCCTTTCCCTTCTTTTTCCTCATACCCTCTTTTTCGTTTGGATGCTGCCAGTGACGCTTCGGCCACCTCACGTTCCTCCCCCTTGCCATCCTAAGTGGCGAATGATGTTCCCCCCCTGCCCTTCCATCACAGTCTCTTCTCACTACATTACGTTATAGCGCCCCTCTGACGAGGTCCCCCTCTGAACAAACCCCCTCCTTTCTCCCTCATCCCCCCCCCCCCATCCCTTTTGACGCTAAGAGGCCAGGTTGACAGCATGTAGTTAGCAGGCCCCAATTTTCCCTCGATTTCAGAAGTTGAGAAGATCTTTTTTTTTTTCTTCGCCTACCACAGATGTCGCCTCCGCGTTTCCTCCCCCCCCCCCCCCTTTTCCCCCTCCTGTCCTTGAGCAACGTCACCAAATTTCGAGGGATACATTACTCGCTATTCCACGCTTTCGGAATGGGGAGAGATTACTCCACTCTCTCCTCCCAATACTACCACCTATCGGCTGTCCTTTTTTTTTTGAACTTTTGCTCCCCCTCCTCCCTTCACGAAGAAGTCGGATGCCCTTTTCCCTCAAGAAGCGCGCTGTCCCGAATCCCCCTGCTTCCTTCCCGTACGCTACTTCATTTGCAGACGTGTCTTGCGCGTCCCTCCTTCTCTACGTTAGCCGGCCACAATCCAACTTTCGCCCTTTGAAGAAGCAGCAATCTTCCCCCTTTCCTCTCTCTTGTCCAACTAGCTTTCTCCTTTTCTTCCCTCGTTTCTTCCCTCCTCCCGTCCTTGCTGCCTAGTCTTCCAGTGTTCTCCGGAGGAGTGTTTTTCCGTTCCCGCCTAAACAATCTTTCTGATAACCTTTCCTTGGGGCCTTTCTCCAAGTCTCCTCCTACTCTTGTTTTTCAACATTAATAAGCATTAGTTTTTGACGCAGAACCCATGTTAATACATCGGCGCTCTCCCCGGGCGAACCTCGACCCTTTCTCTGCTTTTCTTTCTTTCTTGTGAAAGGAGTGACCCGTACCTCCCTTTTGCATTTTCTATAGTACCTTCCTTCCGGTATTTCCCCCGCTACTCTCCTCCACGGCGCTATGTAGACTCTTTTAATATTCCTCCCTCAGACCCGTCATACACCGCACTTTTTATTCTTTCCCCTCATTGATGGCACTTTTATCCGTCACACCCCCAAGTTCTCCCTTCCCTTTTTGAGTTACACCCCCGTCTTTATTCTTTTTTCCTCTCGCTCTTTCCCCACTTTCAGCATAAAACATCAGATTACGTTCCCCCGCCCCCTTGCCCCGCGACAAAGAAGTATCCCGCTCCCCACACACGATCTTTTTTCTTCTCTTTTTGCCCCCACTTTCCCTTCATTAATATTGTTTTGCTGAAGATAGAGTTGTTTACCCCCCTCCCGCATTCTCTTTACCCCAGGAGTCACATATCCCATGCGAACTCGTTTTCTCGACCTCCCCCCCTCTTACTCCCCCGAGTGATCATGGGTCTTTTCTTCTTATTCGTGCTTCCGATACTCATTGAGTTCAAGTAAAAAATACCTCTCCCTCATAAATCCGCTCTCTTTTCCCTTCCTTCTCCACCCCCCCCCCCCCCCCACTTCTGTTTGATCCCCCGTGCCCCGGCGCCCGCCCCCCCTGCGATGAGTTGTACTTACAACACTTTCCCCCCTGATCGGACTCCTCCCCCTCCCTTAGTGTGGTACATCCTTCGCGCAGAGACTCTTGGCCCCACACCTTAAGAGTTGCTCATTTTCCGGCTCCTTCGATTGGTTTGACCTCCCAGAACTTCCTTAAACCTTTCTTTTCTCTCCATTTGAGGAGACGGAAAGCGCTTTCGGAATCCCCCCGTAACTTTTGGCCACGTCTCAATTTCATTGGGACTGTGTTCTGCCAGCGCGGCTCAATGTGTAGTGAAGAGATTGCCGTCGTTCAGAAGATATCCATGGAGTCCATAGTTCGGCTTTTGCCCTTTTCTTCTTCGGCTGTCCTACCCCTCACAGTTTCCCTCTATCTCTCCCTATTGTCCTCCTCCTCTGGAGCAGATAAATTGCTGGTCGCAAGGCGGCTTTGGACCCTACCCACCTTCCCCCATTGCCCTCGGATTATCCTCCTTCCTCTGGTGAAGGCCACCCCCTCCAACCGGACCTCTTCTTTTCTCTCTCCCCCCCCCACAACAAAAAATTACTGAAAGCCTGTGTGAAGACCTACCGAAGCCAAGTTTATACGAATTTTTTCCTTTATTCCTAGCTTTCTTGTCTGCGTTCCTTTTTTTTCAGCTGCAGAATTCCTCTAACA
>Ga0179593_1625604_pt1 | contig 13112 bp, 18 predicted proteins | sample CZODoug2_1_08_16_FD_185931 | JGI IMG/M metagenome (GOLD analysis project Ga0179593, IMG submission 185931) | Vadose zone soil fungal communities from Angelo Coast Range Reserve, California, USA - CZODoug2_1_08_16fungal (PacBio error correction) | ecosystem: Environmental > Terrestrial > Soil >... | reverse complement strand
CTTCTTCCTTTTTCCCTCCTTCTTCTTTCCTTCCTTCAAGTATGTCTAGCCTGCGTGTGAGCCCTGTCTTTTATGATGCTTTCCTTTTTTTTTCTCGATCCGGCTTTAAACATCCTTTCCGTCTCGCTGCCCTCGGCGAACTACCCGCCTCTCTTTTTCCTTCCGACGGTTGGCACGGACCTCAGGTCGATTCCCGGAGTCGAAGCGCCGGCCCTTTCCTGCTCCGACGAAAAAACTCGAGGCCCTCTCTCCCCCGAGCAGTCCACGGGAGATATCACGCTTGCCTCCCTTCTCCCTCTTCCCCCTTTTTTCTTCGCGGACGCTTCTTCGCCAGCAGCCTCACCATGATGCGCATAAGTCATACATCATCAATCCCTCCCTCCGGTAGGACCTTTCCCCCCCAGCCAACCGGAAAAAGGACGGTTCTCCCGTTTTTTTTCTTTTTCCTCTTTTTTCCAGACAAGAGGAAAGCGGCCGAAACAGAGTTCTGTCAACTCTTCCCTCACCTTCCTTCGAGTTCCGAGATGATCGTATCGCCTTTTTCCCTTCCTCCCTCTTCCCCTCGTTGACGTCGATTCCCCCATGATGATAAGATCGACGATGATCACTTTTTCGTCTCGTCGGAATATTAGCCTCCTTTCTCCATTCGGGAACCTAAGGCGTCATCGCCTTCCTCCCTCCCCCTCTCCCTCCCGAATTGGACTTTTATTTCCAACTGGGAGAAAAACCTTCTCTGCGTATGGTTCTAAGACAATTCCCCTTCCGGGCCACGCGCAATTTCTGCCTCCCTCTTCTTCCTGTTGTCGTGTCTGACTTTAGATTGATCACGACGTCAGTCTCGTTCACTGACGGTTGGAATAGGGTTTTTTTTCCCCCTTCTTCGCGTGCTAAATGCCCGAGCCAAAATGCCCTCATCCCTTTCCCCCCCTCTTCCCCTTGGCAGAGTGAGACAGCCGCATTAGAAGGCCTTCTTTGCATCGGTACGAAATGCAACAATTTTTTCTTGCCTCCAGTCGACGCCCAGAGAACAGTTTCTTCTTGTTCTTCGTCGGTCGTTCCAAATAGAGGTCTGGAAGAACCTTTTCACACTGCTGTTCATCCAGCCCTTTCCCCCCATCCCGTTCCCCCCAACCACCACGTTCTTCTGCCTTCTTTTTTCTTTTTTTCCTCCTCTCCCTTCTCCCCTGTGCACGGCAGTCTAAGGAGGGAAAATGCACTGCCGTTGGAATTAGAGGATTTCTTCGGCTTCAACGGTAGCGAAAGCTTGTCTCCCCCCCCTCCCTTCTCAGTCCACTGCGCGAATCTAGACGGACTCCCTCTTCCAGATATACGACGATCGGCCGCACTTTTTTTTTTTTTTCGACCATGACCGGAGCATCCCCCCTTCATCTCCCTTTCTTTTCCGTGCACCATCAAGACTCCCTCTCCGTCCCTGAGGAATGTTACCGGCAACTTCTGCAATCTGCACAAATAGAGTGCATGTTCTTTTTTCTGCTCGGCGCGTCAGAACTGTACGACCCACCCTTTTTATTTTCGCCCTTTTCCTTTCCTTTTTTGGCCCAGCAGTTCCCCTGTCACACACTTCCCAGTTCCTCTCTTTTCCGCAATGTAGGTTGTATCCTTCCCTTCATCTATCTCAGAAGGAAGCCATCTTCTCTGCCTTCCCCCCCCCCCCCCCCGAGGATTGATCGAGTAATAGAAGCTTCAGTTCCTCCTTCTCGTATGGTGCTGCAGTACGGGTGCCTTTTCGCCAGAACCCGACAGATCATCTCTTTCTTTTTGCCCCCCTTGGTTGTAGAATGGGCTTACACCATCGGTTAGGCCCTTTGTCTTCCCGCCTTTCAGTCGGAAGAGCTTTCCCCTTGATGATCCAGCAACAGCTTTTTTTTCTCCCTTTCTTCCTGCCTTTTCGTTTGTCTCGTGTATAATAGGGTTTTTCCCATTAGGACAGGGGCGAAAGATGTAGGATTTTTAACTGACAGAGAGGTGCTGCTCTTTTTCCCCCCTCATCTTCGCGACGATTAATGAACTGCAATGCCCTTTTTTCCTCCTCAGATCGTAATTATTAAGATCCTTCCTTCCCAACCGTTCTTGAATCTTTTCTCCTATGTCGGATCATGATTGACTTTTCTGTTTTCCCTTACGAGATCTTTTCTTGTGTAATCAGGGTTGCATGTCCCCATCTTCGTACGGGAAGTAAGACGGTCTTTTCTCTAAATAAAATAAACGATTACAGACTCCTTCTTGGTAGCGTTGCAGGACTTCTCGTCCCCCCTCTCTCCTCTCCTGCTATTAAGCTGTCCATGGTGACTTTTCTCAACGTCGAGATGGGAGAATCCCCCTTTCCCCACTTCTCCCGCAAGCTTGTGACGGATCTCTCTCCCCCCTTCACAGCTCCGATTTCCTTCGTTTTAAAGGATGTAGATGGGTCCCCCCCTCCCTCCCCCCCCAGATGAAGAGAATAGCTTTTCCCCCTCCTCCGCTCGAAGAATCTCTCTCTTTTAATCTCCTCCTTTTTTTTTTTTCCTTCCTCTCTGACTGCTGATGCGTGAGTTCAAAGCCGCTTCCCCCCTTTCCTTGGAGGTACCTTCCCCTTTAAGCCAACGAAGAACTGTCCTCCTTTTCTCTCTTTTTCCTATACTCCGTCCAGATGAGGGAGCAGTTCTCTATTATCACCATATAGAACTTCTCCGGCGTCACCATGTAAGCGGAACTCCTTCTGCTCGGATCGCCTCGATCGTGAAGAGAATTAACAAGGGAAAGGCCCCTTTTTTTTTTCCTTTGAGAGTAGTCCTGTCCCTTTTTCCCTTGTGAATGAACCGGACTCTCGTTCATGAAACAATGCTTCCCCTTTTTTCTCTTTGCGCAGAACCCCTCAGGATCGGAGCCTAGATCTCTTTTTCCCTCACCCCCTCCCGTTTGTGCAACTTTCTCAGGGAAGATTTCCCGGCCGTCAACGGCCTTCTCATCGTCGCGAGATGAATGAAGTGTTTGCTTTTTTTTTCCCCCCCCCTTTGTACAGCCGGAGTATAGGGTCACGACAGAATGCGAAACCTCCCCACATGGGCGCAGTCGGCAACCTCCCTTACCACGATCCGGATCCGACAAAGCTCTCCCCCTTTCCCCCTTTTTTTCCTGAAAAACACTTCTTTTATGAAGGAAGGCCTGGACGATGGATACCGATGTTCCCCCCTCTTCGTGGAAAACCCCTTCCCCTCGCTTTTTTCCCTTCCTTTTTCTCAGAGGTGCTGTCAACCTTTGACGCATGAACCATACGCGCCGCGACCCCTTTTTAACGAAGCCTGCGATACCCCTCCCCCATTTCTGGCGCTGCCGAAGGGCGTCCTGCTTTATTTCTCCTTCTTTCGCTCGAGGGGATTGAATTCTAAAACTAATTGGCGGAAGAAGATTCCTTTCAACGGAACGGGGAAGTTCCTTTTGGACGGCTTGACCCCACCGGGCGAATGACCTCTTTTTTTTTCCCCCTCTCCCCAGAAACCACGGGTTTTCGCAGTCTTGAAGAGAGGAGCATGGATTCAAGGAAGTCGAAGAACATTCTCTTTTTTCTTTCTTCTCACAATCTTGAGGACGCTCAGAAATTTCTCCTTTTCCCCTTTTCTTTCTCTTATTCTTGATGTTGCCGATTCCTGAGCAAGGGTGGAATGGCTCTTTTTTTTTCTAAAGCACACCGCGGATAATACTGGATGCGTCCTCCCTAAGGTCTGTATCTCCCTGTCTCCCCCCTTTCTTTCCTTTCTCTTCTCTCCCCGTAGCAGATTTTCTCCCGGATAGGTTAGAGCTTCCGCTCTTTGAAGCAGAGATCCGTCCCTTTCTTTCCCCTGGCAGATCTCTTCCTCCTTCCTCCCCTCTCCCGCGTGCACAGGTTTTCCCTGTTATTTTGATGCGGGCAAAAAGATCTCAATACGGGGGTGGTGGGGTTCCCCCTTGTTTCGCTTGGTGGCGGTTCCTTTTTTAGACCAAGATGCTTTTCTGCCAGTTTGACCTATATGGAAGGTTTGTCCCCCAGACCATGATTAAAATGTTCTTTTTTTTTCTTTTTTCCTCACGTGCTGCTAATTTTGGTCATTTTCTCCTCCTACTTTCTCTCTGCAGGGCATTCTCCTTTGAGTAAATCTGCCCTTTCTGTTAGTCCCTTTTTCTTGTATCTCCCCCCCTCCTCTTCTCCCCCCTATACAAACCTTGAATTGAGCGAGGAGGATAAGAACTTTCTCGTAAAAGAAACGCCTTCCTTCTTCCTCCAATTGACTTCCCTCCCCCCTTTTTCTGTTTTCTGAAATCAGCACATTTCTAGTGCCATACGAAGTCGAATTCTTTTCTCTCCTTGATTATTGCGATGAGACGTAGGTGCCTATTTTTCCTCCTCCTTTTTCTTCTGGCGGCTATTACTGCGGGAAGAAACGAAAGCTCCTCCTACGATGCATCGGCGATATATCCCCCCTCCCCCTCGGCAGCGATTGATCGATGCTTCTAACACCTGTTCTCCTTTTTCTCCTCTCAGATCGACTAGGAATTGGCGCTCCCCAAAGAGACTTTTTCCCTCGGAGTTGTTCCCTTTCCCTTTCTTTTTCTTCGGGCCCACAAGAAGATTTTTCTTCTCTTTTTTTTTTCCACGTCGCCAACGTCCCCAGCTAAAGTATTTTTTAGGTTGCTTTGCCCCTTTCCCCCTCTTCCATACAGAATATTAATTCGTCCCCCCCCTTTTTTTTTTTTCTTTTTTTCTTACGTTATGCGCCTCATTTTCTCTTTTTCTTTTTCTTCATCCCGGATCTGCCTGTGAAAGGAAGAACCTCGTGCAGCGCCCGTGTCCCTCTTTGTTTCTTTCCCTTCTCTATGGAAGCTCAGTTTCGTTGTATTCGTCCCTTCCTTCCTTCCTTTCTTTCTCGCGGGGGGGATCGACCGGCTCGCTGTCAAAACAGGATGTAAAAGCCCCTTTTCTTTAGTTCGCCCCGATGGCAGCTCCTTTTTCTTCTAGCTTTTTCAAGCCGGGATCGAGATTCCTCCCTCCTTTTTCCCCCTTTTTTCCGACTAACAGCACGCCCCCTTAGACATAATCAGATGCAACGTCCTTTTTCCCGCATCTCTTCTTTCCTCAATAATACGTTTTTTTTTCCAGCCTCCTCCGCCCGGCTATGGAATCTGTACGATTCTCTCCGCTTTTCCCTTCTTCCTTTCTCTTTCTGAATGACTGCATCTCCTTGCTTAAAAAATAGATGTGCTCTTTCCCATCGGCGAACTACAAGAAGAGCGCCGATTCTTTCCCTTTTGGCCCGCGAAATCCGTGCGCCCCCCCCCTTTTTTCCTCCAGCGCATGCATAGGCAGGCGATCTTCCTTCAGCTCCGAAGAAAACGAGAGATTCAAGATCTCTTTTCCCCCCCCACTAGCAGTTCAACGGGCGCGCTTTCTTTCTTCCTTTCCTCGGCATTCCGTTGATGCGCGTACTCTTTTTCTCCCTCCCCTTTTTTTTTTTCTCCTCATCATCATCAATTCACTTCCCCTTTATTGGACGAAGGATTTTGGAGGTCTTCTCTTTCCCTTCTATGGCAAGACAACCGAACCCTCTCCTTCTCTTCGTCGGGCGACTTTAATTACCAGAAAAAGCCCCTTTTTGGGCCGCCTAGCACCACTCCTCTTTCCCTTCTCCTTTTTTTTTTTCCTCGCCCTTCGATTCCCTCTTCTCGTGGGGTGCGCCCATTTTAGCCGAATCGATACATCGATTGACGTTTCTTTCCCCCTCTACCGCAGATGCATCCTTCTTTCTCCTCTCTTCGCTTTAGTCCTCTTCTTCCTATTCATCCCCTAGCAATTCTGATCAGACGCAATCCTTTCCCTCCTTTTTTTCCGCCTTACTCAGCGAAACCCTTTTTCCCCCTTGAAGTCGGCCCCCCGTATGGAAATGGGGGATGTTCTGCGTATGGTTCCTCCCTCCCCCCCCTTTCAAATTTGTTTATACGGGTCACTTCCCCTCTTCTTTCTTTATAATGGGGCCTTTGATTGATCTAAGCGTAAGTAAGGCTGATCCGCTTCCCGGGGTGTTAACAATAGATGTATTACGCTTTTTCCTCCAATCCCCGAAGACGGACACCTATTTTTTCTCTTCCTCCAGCCGCATAGGCCCGATTGCTAACTATGATGAGGGTTTTTTTTTTTTTTTTTTTTTTGTTAAATCTGTTCCCCTCCCCTTTTTCGCCTCACGTGCCCATCGACGCCAATCCCCCCTTCTCTTTTTTCCCTTCCGGGCACCTTCCCATTTCCGGTCTGTCAGAAAAACCAGCACTTTTTTTTTCCCCTCGAAAAAGGGAACGGAACTTTCCCCCCCCCCACCCCCGGATGCGTCTTCTAGTTTCCCTTCCCCCCTCCCCCTCTACCATTGCCATCGGGGGATATCTTCCTAAATGACACGACGCCCTTCCTTCCTCTAGGCAGGAAGAGGATCTCGGCCCTCTCAAAGCTGTTCGCTAAAAAAGAGCAGGTTCCAGGCGAGAGAGCTATTTTCTTTCCCCGCGTGATACCGGGAAATAACGACCTTGCAGACTCCCCCCTTCCCCTCCCCCCTAGTAGTACGGGGCTGGTACCTCAAAACTTCCCCCCTAGAGAAAGTAAAACAGGGCGTATAGGCCCCTTCCCTCCTCTGTCCTGCTACTTTACCGGCTAAGTAGAGAGCGTCTCCGTCTTTTCCCCTTTCCCCTTTCTCTTTACTGTTCGGAGAAGTACTTTTCCTTCAAAGAACATGTCCGACCCTTCTTTTCTCTCATCGTTTTCTCGCCAGGTGGGTCCAAGCCGTCCTTTTCCCCTCCCCCTGTAACGTGACATCCCTTATTCCAGAAGTAGTTGTATATAAGCTCTTTTTTTTTTTTCTTCCCTCAAGCAGGAAGAAATTAGTCATCTCCTCCCTCCTTCCCCTCGATTGATAGGTATCGCAGGCTTTCTTTCTTTCTCCGTGGTTCCGCGGAGCTTTTGGTGCTCATTAAGGGGTGAAGCCCCCCATTTTTCCTACAGACTCAGAGTAGTGAGTTTCCCCTCCTTCTTATCCCAGTTGAGACACCATCCCCGGTATTTCCTTGCTGTCTCCCGTCCTTTCAGTTTTTTAGACGTGTGTAAGAAAATTCTGATAAGAACCTCTTCTCCCCCTACCTTATTTGGAGTGGTTAGTGTCTCATAGGGGTTGTCCCCCCCTCCCTTCCCTCCTTTTTTTTTGTCGGAGACCTCCGGAATATCAGGCTTTTCCCCCTCTCTTCTTGACTAAAGCCATTTTCCTTTCCTTTCCCTCTTTCTCCTGTCCCCTTTTGGGTCTCTGCCGTGAAGTAAGGAGAATTTTTCTCCTTTCTCGTTGAAGTGAAAACCTTTTTTCCTTTAATTTCCTTCCTCTCCTCTCGTTCCGGATCCTGATTCCCTTTTCCCCTCCAAGAGACGATTTTATGTGTTTTAATCAGGGTTGCATGGAACATCGAGTCCTTTTTTCCCCCCTTTCTACCATGTGAATGGCCTCCCTCCCCCCCTCTATTCTTCCTTGCACTTGGTTATCTTGCTTCTTTCTCCCTCTTCGCTCCCCGATTTTCTCGAAGGATATTAAGCTGACCTTCCTACGTCCTTCGTCACCGTCGAGCTTTCTACCCCTCTTTGAACTTCTCCCGCCTCTCTGATCTTTCTACGTGAAAAGGATTACGATTTCTTTCTGTAGCTTGTATACCTCAGGACCTTTTCCCCTTCTTTTTCCTCACTTCTTGAACTCAAGACACCCCTCCCTCTCCCCTGAAGGAATTCTCTTCTCCTCCTCAGTTGTTGTTGTTGCTCTCTCTAGCTGACGTCTCTTTTTCTTTTCCCCCAGCAGATTTATCGGCAGTGTGTCCCTCTTTTGAGGCCCAGATAAATCAGGGAAAGACCCCTTTTTTTCCGGAATATGTTAGGGAATCTTTCCCCTTTTCCCCTCTTTTCGGGAGAAGTCAGCTTCAATCTTCTTCCCCTCCCTTGCCTACTTTACGAAGTAAAAATGTCCTCCCTTCGCGGATCGAGTCCCTCTCCTTTCCGCGAACGTCAGGCACTCCCCTTTTTCACGGCGCTTGACCGGTGGAGGGATGTAGGTAAGCCCCCCCCTTCCCGTGAAATGAACTTCCTTCCCCCTCTCTCCCCTTTTTCCCAACCATCCACGATCTCGTCTCTTTGCTTCCCCCCCTCCTCTTCTCTTCTCAGGACCTCTCCTTTGCCCCCAGATTAAAGATTTCTTCACCGAGACTTATTTCCCCTCTCATCTCCTTGCTCCGGAAGTCAACGGCTCCCTTCTGGCAGGACCTTTTCGCTGACAGATGAGATGAATGATTTTTTCTCCTTCCTCCTTCTGCGTAAAGCAGGATCTTTCCTTCTTCCCTCCCCTTCTTTCGCACAGTAGGATTAAATGGGCGCATAGCACCCTTCCTTCCCCCCTCCACGTCAGGATCCTTTCAGCTTGAACAAAGCTGTTGATGATAATAAATTTTCCCTTTCCCCCCTTTCAAGACGGTTCCCTCTCTTATTGTCCCGATGGTGTATCCTTTTCTACCCCCCTTTCCCCCCCCTCCTCTTTGAGCTGGTCCTTTCTGTCGCACGAGGTGCTAAAACTTCCTTTCCTCGCGCGGAACGTAGCCCTCTTCCTCTTCCTCCCCCTCTTCCGCGATCAAATCCTTGGTCTTGACGCCTTTTTTCTCTTCCTTCTGAGGATCGTCCTCTTTATGAGCCGAGCGGATATAAAAAATACTTTGGAAGATCCTCCACTTGACGGGCGAAGTTGCCCATCTTCTCCTTGCTCCGAACAAGAGGAGCCGAAACTCCCCCCCTTTGGTCGTCTCCATTTTTATTGCGAGAAAGGAGAATGCCTCCTTCTAATGACGTAGGCCGCCCCCTTCCCTCCTCTCCCTCTTCCGTCGAACAAAGCGGAGACGCTCTCGACTTCTCCTTTCCCCTTTCTCTTAGTATTGATGTTGCCCTTTCGCCTTGTGAGGTTCTTCTTTTTCTGTTCTTCTACCAGAAAAGAGGATCTCTTTCTCTTCCTTTTCTTTTTCTCTTTATCTAGGCAATTTCTTCCCTTATCACTCGGTCTTTGAGTCCCGGAGTTATTCTCCATGGATTGCTACGGATCTTTTTTTCCTTTTTCCTTTTCTCTCTTTGAAGACGAGTCTTCCGTCTCTCCCCGGCCCGAGCGCGATTGGATGACGGCGATAAAATGCGTCTTCTTCCTTTTCTCTCTTCTATGAAAAAAAGATACGCCTTTTTTGGTGTGTTTTGTCACGATTTCCTCCCCCTTTTTCTTTCTTCCAGAAGTTGAAAGCCCTCCTTGTTTCTGACATCCTCTCTGAGTTAAGGTGACAGAAGATCCTTTTCCCCCTGTTCTCTGGAGTTCCTGTTCTCCCCCTTTTTCCTTTTTTCCGGGCGTAAAGATGCAGCAGCCTATTCTTCTTTTCTTTGGCTATTCACCGCAGGGCAATAATGGGGTCCTTTTTCCTTTTCAGCGGGGATGTGTCTTTTTCTCAGAGACGAAAGATATGGTTCCCCCCTTCCTTGAACTGAGCTTTTCCCCCTCTTTTCCTTTTTCTTCTCCCTCTCGTAAGACACGCCCCATTCTTCCTTCCGGATGACTTGAAGTGAAGTAAAAACCCCCTTCCTCCGAAAACAGAAGCATCAACCTTCTTTTCTCTTCCCTACGAAGTCCACTTGGAGTTCGAGGGAATGTAAGGAGTATTGCTCTTTCTCGGTGCGATTGACTTCCCCCCCTTCTCTTTTTCTTCTCCTGTCAGACGAGGACGGACAGCTTTTTTTTCCCCTTTATCTCTCCTCCCTTGAACATCAGCGACGTTGGCCCTTCTTTCCCCTTCCCTTTCTCCACAAACCTGGCGCACCGCTTTCTCCTCAGCAGCTCGGGACCCTCCTTGGCGCGTACAAAATCTCCCCCTTCCTTTTTCCCTCTTTGTGCAGAGATTCCCTCCCTCGTTGGTCGGCGCTTTTTTTCTTTGTCTTTAAAAGTAGAAAACCTCCCCTTCCCCCTTATCCCCCTTCTTTTTACCTTTTTATTCCCACGAATTCTTTCCCATCCAGGAATATTGAATAGGACCCCCCCTTCCATCTTTTTCTTCTGATGGACTTTATGAGAATAATTTTTTTTCCCGCTTTTTTCCTCATAACGAACGCGCATCAGCTGCCCCTTTCCTAAATAAGGCGTCGCTCTTTTTTGATAGCGCAAGTGGTGGAATGATGTGTTTCTCTTTTTCTCCTTTTCTATTTTTTTTTTCGTCGTGAATTGTCAACGTCCTGCTCTCTCCCCCTTTCCCTCCCCCTCTTGGATCGAAGGGGTCGCATTTCCCCCCCTTCCGCGACCTCGGCCTTTTTAGTAGCGATGGAAGAAGAGAAGTTTTTTTTTTTCCTCTTTTTGAAAGCCGGTTGATCGTCTATGAAAAAAATTCCATCTTCTTCCCTTTCTCCCTTCCCTACTAACAGCACGCAGGAGTCGCCCTTCCCCCTAGCACGTGGCGTAGTCTTTTAACGTGCACTCTCTTTAGTGGAATAATAATAAGTGGTTGTTTTCCTCTCTTTCTTCTTCCCTGCCACGTGTCTGTGCATCGAAGTATGTATACGCCTTCGTTCTTTCTTCTTCTTTTCTCTACCTTTTCCTTCTGAATTGCTGAATCTCGATACCGGCTTCCCCTTCCTTTCCCCTTCCCAAACGTCTCGCTGCTGATCAACCTAACAAGAAGAGAGAAGAGGTCGCTTTCTTCCTTTTTCCCGCTACCTAAGTTTCTCCCCCTTTTTTCCTCCTCCTTCATAGGCAGCGATATTCTTTTTTCCCCTCGAGCTTCCCATAGCAGGCAAGCAAAATGATAAAAATCTCCCTTCCCCTCCTCCCCCGGGACGCCTCTTCTTTTCCGGCACTAGGAATCCGTTGATTCAGCTCCACATGCCGCCTCAAAGTAAGAATCTCCTTCCTTCCTTTTCTTGGACGAAGGAAGATTCGTCTGGACTTCCCCTCTTCCTCCCCGAAAAAGAATGGTATACGTGGTCTTCCTTCTGCAAGCCCCCCAGCTCGCGAACAAGAGTTATGGGGGGAAGCTTTTTTTCCCCCCCTCCCCCTCCGTCGCTTGTGGTAAGAGACAATTCTCTTTTCCCTCTTTTTTTCCTCCTTTTGCGCCATGTTGTTCGCCGCATCGAGACCATTCCTTTTAATTTCTGGATCAGACTCTGATCCGATCGAAAAGAAGACGTTCTCTTCTTTTCCCTTCTCCGCCCAGCAATTCGCTCGCCTCACCCCTTTTTTCTTCTTCTCTTACTAAGAAGCAAGCTGAACTTCCCTCCTCACACCGCGATGTGTATTGCGTATGTCCAAGAAAAAGAAGTCCCCTTTTTTTTCCTGTCACGGCATTGGAGGTCATCTTACTCTTTTTCCCTTTTTCTTCCGAGCTTGATATAAGACGTCCTCCTTCTGCGGTTGGACTCTTTTTTCCCCATAGATGTATTAGATTGATACTCCCCCCTCTTCCCCTTTCCCACGTTAGAAGGAAAAAATGATTTCCCATTTCTTTCTCTCTTTCCCGCATCGCAGGACATGAGCGTCTTTCCCCCCGTTCCTCCCAATGAGCATAACGTGCTCCAATAGACGCCCCTCGCCCCCCCTTTTTTTTCGTCTGGGCACCGTCCCATCTTTTCCCTTTTTCCCCAGAAACACCAGCATCTTTTTTTTTTCCTCCAGCCACTCATGTAAAAACGGGAAGGAATAAGGCCCCCACCCCCTCTTTTCCTTTCCTTGTTGCAAGGCAGCATATCTCCCCCCCCCCTGTTCACTTGTCTACGAAGTAGACTCCTCCTTCCCGGCCTTTTCCTTTCTTCTGATCTAGGATTAAAAGATCGTCCCCCTTTTTCCTTACGGTCCTCCCCAATTCTATTCAGAGTTATCTAGCCCTCCCTCTCTCTTCATATACAGACCCTTGCAAGATATCCTTCTTCTTATGGCGCATAAAGGAGTAGTAAGAGGGGCTGGTCTCCTTCCTCGCCCTTCCCCCTTGCTGCCTCGGCAAAAGAAATATCCTTTCCCGCTGGACTTTTACCGGATAAATTAGAGAGCGTCTCGCTTTTTACTTCCCCTTCCCCCCCTTTCTCGTGAATGTGAGGAGAAGTCCTTTCCTCCTTCGTTCACTCCCTCGCAAACAGTGGTATGGGAGAATTAGGTAACTTTTTCCTTTTTTGGTCAATCGGCATGGGCCCAAAATTCCCCCTTTCCCTTGAAATATAATATCTTTCCTCCTATGCTCTCCTCCTGATTATAGAATCAAGAGGAAGAAATTAGTCCCTCTCCCTTTTCCTCATGACCAGAGGATCCCTTCTTTCCATCGAAGAGGGATACGGGTTTCGCTTCAGTGCTGAAGTAAGGGTCATCTCCTTTCCCATGAAAGACGACCAGCTCCTTTCCTGTCCACGAAGAAGGGGTGGTATCTCTGACCCCCCTCGTATTTTCTAAGGAGTATCTCCTTAATCTCTTGTTCGAAAAATGTGATGATCAAGTCACATTCTTTCTTTTAGGATCTCCCTTTGCGTTGGTATCGTTTCTCTTATTACTCCGAGAATTATTTCGGAGAAATAAGGCATTCTCCCCCTTTTTCTGACGAGAGCGTTTTAAAGAAATTAATTTCACTCCCTGCTCCACTGAGACTGACGTTTTTAAGGAGAAGACCTCCATCTCCTGGAGGTGCATTTTCTTTCATATGTGGTTTTCTAATAGAATACGATTTCCTCCTTTATTACGTTAAGTTGCTCCTTCTCGATGAGTGATGTTGGGACCACCCTTCGGTTCCCCATTCAGCCCTTCTTCTTCTTTCTACTCCATAAACCGCTTCCATCCCCTTCAATTGGTAGCCTTTTTTTCTCCTCCCCCCAACTTTCCTCGCGCGATCAGCGACATGCTCTTCGCTTCCCTTTTTTTCCTCGGTCATTCGTCACCGGTCTCTCTCTTACGACTGAAATTATCCAGCAGCTTCTTTCTTTTCGGTACCTTCTTTTCCGAGGTCGGCTTTGTCCCTTCTTATCTTGGGTATACCTCCAGGCACTTCCCCTTCTGATTTGAAATAACTCTTTCAGA
>Ga0179593_1592705_pt1 | contig 13112 bp, 27 predicted proteins | sample CZODoug2_1_08_16_FD_185931 | JGI IMG/M metagenome (GOLD analysis project Ga0179593, IMG submission 185931) | Vadose zone soil fungal communities from Angelo Coast Range Reserve, California, USA - CZODoug2_1_08_16fungal (PacBio error correction) | ecosystem: Environmental > Terrestrial > Soil >... | reverse complement strand
TCGATTTAAGGGATACTTTTCTACCCCCCTTTTTCCCAGTCGACATTCATTAAAGGGAATGCTTCCCGGTTTCCCCCTTTCCCTTTTTTTTGGGCCAATGGCGTCTTCGACGACCGGAAAGCTCCAAACCCCCCCCCCCCCCCCCCCCCCTTTTTTCTAACCGGCTTGGCATTAGTGAGTTTACCCCCTTAACGTCCTTTTTTATGTGAAATTTGAAACAACTCACAACGCTTCTTTTCTTTCTGCCACCGCCGAGGAAAGGAAGTTCAATTCCCCTTTCCCTTTCCAAAGCTGGGCAAAGAGTCAGGCGGCGCGCCCTTTTTTTCCTCCCTCCCCCCCTATCCCGGCCCCGAGGGATCCTTTTTTTTTCTTTTTTTCTGTTCGGGCGGGCGCTAGGAGTCCCCCCCTGGTTCCATCCCCAAAGAGGCTTTCTTTGCACGTTTTTTTCTTTTGGCTTGAGGATACACCACCGCGAGTTTTCTTCTCTTTTTTTTTCCCCTTCTTCCTTATCTTTCGCGATATTAGGCAGGGCATTGCCTTTCCCTCCTCTCCCTTTTTTCCCCCCCCGCAAAACAGATGTCCCCCTTCAGTTTCCCCCCTCTTTTTCCCTCAAGTCTTGACAGAGCGGTTATGGAGGGATCTTTTTCTCCTTTTTTTTCTCCCTTGGCACTAGTTCAGCCGTAGTTATGTACTTTTGGCCCCCTCTTTCCCCCCACTTATTATTGAAAAATTATTTCCCCCTTCCTTTTCAATGGCGGTTTCTTCCCAGGCCTTGATGGGCTGGAAGCTTAAATCTGCGGGGGAGGGAAGTCTTTCCCCCCCCTCCTCCCCTTCCTTTCCAGGCAGGAAAAAAACTTTTTTTTTTCCCTCCCTTTTTTTTTTTTTGGGCATCGCTCAAAACAGAGGCGACATCTCGAATGGCTCTTTCCTCTTTTCTTTTTTTCCGCCAGCCCTACCGCGTGGATAATAGGAGCCCCCATCTTCCTCTCTCTCTTTGGATTCGCGAGCAACGACAGGCGCCGAGTCCCCCCCCCCCTCCTTCTTCTCCCTTGTTTTCGGCACGCAATTGCCTTTTTTTGGGTCCCTTTCCCCCCTCCCCCCTTTTTCCCGATGAACGGACAGCGACGAAAATTGGGTTTTGGCCCATCTTTGCGATTGGCAATCGACTTCTTCCCCCTTTTTTGCGCTTTTTTTCTTATCGATTAGTGAATTTAGTTACAAAAACACCTTTCCCCCCCCCGCCCTTTTCCCAAGATCCCCCCCCTTCCCTTTTAAAGGTGCGATAGAGAGGCCTTCTTTTTCCCTCTCAATCACCGTATCGATGCAAATTGAACGACCCCCTACCTTTTCCCCCTTTTTATCAAACGATTCGGAGAGAGATTGGTTCTCCCCCCTTTCTTCTTTTCTTTTTTTTCTTCTTTTCTCATTTTTCCATTACTCTATTCCCTGACCTCCCGGCAATTTGGACAACAAGGAAATATTCCGTAAACTATACTTCCTTCTTTTTTCCCTTCAGCAGGAGAGGAGAATTTTCTCCCCCCTTCCTCCTTCCAACAAGGCGGCTGGTTGATTCGAGGGAATCATGGTGTTTTTATCCCTCTTTTTCCCCTTCTCTTCCCCCGTTTATTCAGTGACGAAATCCAAGTCATATTCCCCCCTCTTGCAATCAAGTATTTGCTGCAACAATCTCTTTTCTTCTCCCTACCCCGGGGTAGGCGTTGATCTTTTTTTCATGGTCGCTACTTGGGATGGGGGACCGAAGCCACTCCTTCTTTTGTTTCCTTCGTGCAAGATCCCTTTTTGGATCCCCCTTCTTCATCCCAGCGAAACGAGAGAAAACGGAAACCCCTCCCCCTCCTTTTTTTCCCCACCCGGTCATGGCAAGCCACACTTTTGCCCCCCCCACCCCCCCCTGCACTTTGGGTACGTTTCGCATGGATTACCATCTCTGGGGCTGGTTGTCTTTTTCTTCCCCTTCCATCTCGGGAAATAGTGCCCCCATCTTCCTTCCCCCCTCCCTTCCCTTTCTTTTTCACGGTGAGGCGTGAGAAGGAAGAGCGTCGCTCCCTTTTTTTTTTTTCCCCTTTTCCCTGCCTCCAAATTAGAGTTTAACTTCTTTTTTTTTTTCCTTTCTCGCCTACATCGTAATTATTCCAGGAACGAGGCTCCCCCCCTCTTTCTCCCTTTTTTTTTTCTCCGCCTTCTTTTTCTCGAAAGCAAACCCCACAACCCCCTCCCCCCGGCCTGACCCGGATAATGGCAGCAACGTTGCCGTTCGCTCATTCCCCCGCGAAAGTATGCTTCCCCACTTCTCCCCCCCCCCCCTTCTTTTTTCGGGGGCAAGGGAACAGTATTGTTATAGAAGAAAATTCCCCCCCTTCTTCTCCCCTTCCATGGCTACTTCTCTGAGGTTCCTCCCTTTCCGTTTTTTTTTTTTTTCTCTCTTGAGGGAAGAGATATTCATGGACCCTTTTCCTTTCTTTTTTCTCCTTTTTGCTAGAACAAGAATGGTATTTCCCCTCTTTTCTCCCTTTCACGACGGGTCTCATAAGTTTTGAGAGTTGTTTTTTTTTTAGTTCGGCTTTTTGGGAAAATTTTCATCCCTTCCCCCCCCTTTGGGTCAGGGGTTCCTTTCCCCTTTTTCTTTTTTTCTCTTCAAACCTTCCCCCCCTACGTGGGAGGGAAAAGTCGGTTGGTTCTTTTTTTTTTCTTTTCCTTAACGGGGGGCAGCAGGTGTAAACGGCTGCGGCGAGCGTTTTTTCCTCTTTTCTTTTATTGGAGATGTTCCTCTGCGCGATCAAGTAGTGTAAGTAGAAACTTCCCTTCCCTTCTCATAGCTTCTCCTTTCTTTTTCTTTGAAACGCGAAGGTTGGGATTTTCGTCTCCCCCTTTTTCTTTTTTTCTGCGAGATGATGAATTGTCTCACGCCCCCCTTCGACTCCGTCAGATCGGGAGAATTAGTCTTTCCCCCTTTCTTTCATGTGTGGGCCGATCAAAATAATCCCCCGCAAACCCTCTTTTTCCCCCTGCAGTGTAAGAAAGTGGCGTTTTCATTCCCCCCCCCTGCAGGGAAGGTTCCCTGTCGTCTCCTTTTTTTTTCAGCTGGGATTTGAATCAGGAAAGACGTCCCCTTCCTCCTTTTTCCCCTTAAAAAAAGAGACGAGTTCCTGAGTCTTTTTCTTTTTTCCCCTTTCAGTCTTATCGGTACCACATGAACCCCCCTTTCTCCCCCCCCCCTTTTACCCTGGGTTCTGTATAGTGAAATAGCGGTCTTCCCTCCTCCTCCCGGTTAGTAAGTTAGGGCCTTGAGTCTTCTTTTCCCTCCTTAAACGGTCAGAGAAAAGAGTCGGATTTTCCCTCTTTTCTCTTTTTTTTTTTCAAAAACCCTGTTTCTGAGCCCCAAAGAGGAATAGGGGGTCGTTCTTTTATTTTTCGTCCAACATGGGCTCCTTCTCCCCCCCCCCCCCCCCCCCCCCCCCATTTTTTTTTTTTTTTTTTTTTTCACTTAAGTGCTCGCCAGCTGAAACGGAAACCCAGAAGTACCCTTCTAGGTTCCCCTTTCCCCTTCTTCTGTCGTCGTGTGCTAGGAGTGAAGGGAACCATGTGATTTCCCCCTTCCCCCCCCTCCGAGGCGAACCAACCCTTTTTTTTCGCGCGCTTCTTTTTGAAACCGCAGATACGAGCATTTTTTTACCAGTCTTTCCCTTCTTTTGGTGCATCCCGTACTACGGGGATTTGATGATCAGGGCCGTTGTCAAAATCGGTGTATATCTTCCCCCTTTTGTCAAGTCTGCTTTTGAGAAAAAATCGCCGTTTTTTCCTTCCCTTTGGTGTGGATTCTCCCCTCAATAGATATGGCAAGGCTCCCCCCCCCCCCCCCCTTTTTTTCTTTATTTCGATGGGAAATTCTCTGATTTTTCTCCCCTTTTTTCAATACCCAATTTTCGCGGCCCTTCCCCTTTTTTTTCACTTCATCTCGCCAACGGATGTTTTTTTCTCTCGTTCCTCTCTGCGTGCTAAAACAGAGAAATTTTCCCCCCCCCCTTCCCCCTTTTTCCTCGCGCCTTTTTTTCTGGCTCACACTCAGCAATCAACTCGGCGCTTTTAATGGATTTTTTTCCCCCTTTTCTTTTTTTCTCCCCCCATTTTTTTCCTTTCTCCCTGTTTTCTTTCCTTTTTCTTCTGTTGCCAATGAGCCTACCCCTCTAGTCCCCTCCCTTATTACACCGTAGGCAGCAACCGATTTCCATTTTGCGCTTTCCTTTTTCTTTCTTGCCCCGTTCATAAGAGGTTGATAAAAGTAGAGGACCTCCGCATTTTTCATCAGTTCCTTTATTCGCTGTTCAAAGAATTGCATTTCCCCCCCCTCCTTTTTTTTTCTTTTTCCCTTTTCCTTTCAAATACGCCTGGACTAAGGAGAAAAGAGAAAATAGTGGCTTGGTTTTTCCCCCCCCCCCTTTTTCTCCTCCTAACGCTCGTACCCCCAGTCCCCCCCCCCCCCCCTCCCTGCCGTCGTGCATCGGGGGATGTCCAGCCGAAACTTCCCTTTTTCTTTCCTTTTTTTCCCCCCTTTTGCTCCATTGTATCGCTCATTCTCCTCCTCGCCCCGGGCGCTCCCAACGCGGTTCCTTTTTCTCCTCAAAAGCAAGCCCCATTTTGGTCCTCCCCTTTCTCCTTCTTGGGGATTGGAACAAATCAAGAAGGTTTGAACTCCCTCTCTTTCCCTTCCTTCTTCTCTGAAGGCAAAATTCTTTTGTCCCCCCCCCTCCCCAAACGTCTTCATGCGAAGCGCTGAAGGCGTGCAGCTTTCCCCCCTTCTTCCTTTCCCCTGTCGGGGGGGGCAGCCCTGTCCCCCCTTTCCTTCCCCCCCCTTGTTTGGAGTTGTTTCAATCGCAACACCTCCTCCCCTTTTTTTTGTCCCCCTGCCTTTTCTCGAAAGTTTGGACCGTCGGGTTTTTTTGGATCCCTCTTCTCATGGGCAAAAAAAAGAGGGAGCGCCGTCCCTTCCTCCTTTCGTGAGCATGCTTTAAAATGGACTTTTTCTTTTTTGTTTCCCCCCTTTTTTTTTTTTGTTCTAAATTATCAAGGATATCCCTCTGCCTCCCTTTCCTGCTTTTTCTTTTTTTGATGGTTCGTTGAGGGGCCTTTTTCTCTCCTCTCTTGGGACCGCCTTCTCCTGTGTTTTTTTTTTCTTCGGCCCGCCAGGCAACGACCCTCCCCTTTTCTGTCAGTGTTGAAATCGATGTCGAGACCTCTTCTCCTTTTTAGAAAAAAAAAAATTCCCCTTTTAGCTTTTCCCCCCTTCAAGGGGCATGCTACGAGAAAGAGTGGGCCTTCGGTTTTGTTCTCTTTTTTTTTTTTTTCCTTCGGGCCGAAAGGCATTTCCCCAACCCCCACCCCCTCAGGCTTTGCCGGTAGTGAGGTAAAATGACGTCCTTTCCTGGCCTTTCCCCCTTGAGGCCGTTTTTGTTACCCCCCCCCCCCCTTCCCTTCCTAAAGGCCAAGGTTGGAAGACCTGCCTCCCCTTTTTTCCCCCTTTTCTTCCCCTTTCCGTCAGCATGAACCAGTTCTCCCGGGCGGATTGGACTTAGAGGAAAAATCTTTTTCCCTTTTTCCAACCTGCGAGGGGTACATTCCCCCAACTTTCCTCTTTCCTTTTTCCGAAGAGGGCTTTGATTGAGGATTACACCACCTGCCTCTTTTTTCCCAGTCCTTCCTTGGTAGGAACTGATTCTCTTCGTCTTTTTTTCTTCGGCTGAATGCTCCCCTTTCGATTCCCCTTCTTCCCCCCGAGCCCCACGACTGAAGGGACAGAAGCCGAATTAAAGTTTTTTTTCCTACTCCTTTTCTCCTCTTCTTTGGTGCAAACCCAAGAACCGATTTCCTTTTTCGTCACGTATGTAATGTGTTGGCCGAACCTCTTTTCCCCCCCAAACCCTCGACCTTCCCCTCTCTGCTACAGAGAAATTCTTCTTTTTTTTTCTGGGCCTTTTATGCTGATAGATTCCTGGACCTCCCTTTCTCTTTTTTTTCCCCACCGCGAAAAATAGGAAATCTGGTGGTCTTTTTTGACCTCCTTTTCCCTTCTTCCCCCCCCCGCGTATCGACATTTCTGATCTCCCTGCCCGCGAAAAAGCACTAACCGCCTTTGCTATCTTCCTTCCCCGATGGTTGATTTTTTGATCTTTTCCTTTGATAGAGAGAAAAAGCACATTCTCTCTTTTCTCCTTTGGTACAAAGTTTTTTTTTACCTTTTTCCCCCTTTTTTCCAATAATTGAAGGGACCGGCTTTCTTTTTTCCGATCCGAAAACTCAGTGGACGAGCTTTTTTCTCTTTTTCTGGCAAGGGAACATCCGATCCCTTTTTTCATTTCGCGATCAGATCGGCCCCCCCCCTCTCCTTTTTTTAGGCGCACTCGATCTTCCTTCGGGTTTTCTTCTTTCTGATTAGCAAAAAACTGCCAGAACCCGTCTCTTTTTTTTTTTTCCCCCTTTCCCCTTCCTTTCTTTTTCCTGCAAAAAAGGGGCAGAGTTCGAGCTCCTCCCCTTGATTCGGCGGAAATCACACTTCTTCCTTTACCTCATTCCCTCAGTTTTCTTTCCCCCCCTATTCTCGGGGTAGATTAAAAACCCTGCTTTTTTTTTGCAAGTTTCAACTTCCCTCTCGGAGGGTGGTATGATAATTTAAAGTACTCTTATTTTTTTCCCTCCTTTTTCAGCCGCAATGGACCCACCTCCCCGCTCTTTTTCCCCTTTCTTTCTTTTGCTTTTCAGCTGGCGAAGGGGCCTTAGTCGAGAAGCTCTTCTCCTTCTTTGGTCCGACAATCCCCCCAACTTTCCTTTCTTGTGTGATTAGAGGGCTTTTCCTCCCTTACCGAATGCTTCTTCCCCTTTCTCCCTGACGATAAAAGAAAAAATACTTTTCCCCTCCCCCCCCCCGGAAACCAACTTCCCCCCCCCTTTGCACAATTCTATAGAGGCTTCTTTTTTTTCTTTTTGTGCGATTCTTAATTTTTTCCTCTCGCTAAGTTGGATGGGGGACCAGAAGCCACTTTCCTTTCTTCAGTAGATAGGGGGGAGGGTTAGGCCTTCCCCCCCCTCTTTCCTCTCTCCTTCTGATACACGTCTTTCATTCTTCAGCTTGAACAGAAGCCCCGGAAAAGACATGTTCCCCTTTTCCCTAAGTTGAAACCGTTTTCCCCCCCCTTTTTCTTGATGACACTGAACTTTGGTAAGTTAGACAATGATAACCCCTTCTCTTTTCTTTTCCTTCCCCTCCAGGCTCGGGACACTTCCCCTCTAAATGCACTCTTTCCTCCCCTTTCTTTCTTTTTTCGCGCAGGTGAAGGTATGTTTTCTTCCTTCCTTTGGGCCCACGACATTTGTAGACGAACCCCCTTCGCGTTAAAATATCCTGCTCTGCTTCCCCTTGGGGCTAACGGACACGAACGTTGATCTTTCCTCCCTTGGGACGAGGGGCTTTCCCCTCCTTCTCCCCTTTCTTTTACCTTCGCTTTTCGTCCTTTCCCCCCTCACAAAAAAAAAGACCCTTTCCCGCACGGGGACTCCTGGCTCATTGCAGAAAAACGTTGCCTTCCTCTCCTTTTTTTTTTCCCCCCCCCCCTCCGCAACGTATGAGGTAACTTAGCGTCTTTCCCTTCAACCCCCCCCCCCGTCTTGTTCTAGAAGCAACCCATCGTGGCTCCCCCCCTCTTCAGGGCATGATATCTTCTTCTTCCTGGGTCCCCTCTTCCTCGATATTCATGAACGTGACTTCCTTTTTCTTTTCGTTGCGGATCCCTTTCCATCCCCTTTGATGCGCCAGGACTCGAAGGTAATATCCTCCCCCGGGGGTTTTTTTGGGGGAGGTCGGCTTTCCCTTTTTCGACGGACAACTTCCCCCCCCCGTTTCTGCCAATTGAAGGAAGGTCCCTGCCTTCCTCCCCCGGAAAAAAGTCGAGTGTGGTGCCCTTTTTTGGAAAAGTAGGGCCTTTTTCTTTTTCTTTTTTCGGAGTGAGGAAAGGGACTAGATTCCCCTCTTTTTCACTTTTGAAACGCAGAAAGCGGTAGTCCCCTTTCTTCCCCCCCTTTTTCTTTTTTTTTTCTTCGATCCGTCGTGTACCGGCGAAAGGACGCGTCCTCCTCTCCTCCCTGGTGAACTGCTCCTTTTTTTTCTTTTGGCCAAACCAACCGAGAGGTTTTTTCCTTTCTCCCCCTCTCCCCAGATCCTTTTGTGAGAATAGTTTTTTCCCTATTTCCGAAGGCTGGAAGGGTTTCCCCCCCCCCCTTCAAGCCAACAAGACAAGAAGAGTTTTTTCTTTCCCCCCCCCGACAAAGTGCAGTTGTAAGACCTTTTCCTTCCCTTCAAAAATGCGGCCCCTTTTTTTTTTCCGTTGTGGTACCGATCTGTTCAGCTTTTTTCTCTTTTACGTCAAAAATTCTTCCCCCCTCCTTTTGCGAAGGGTCCCCCCACCCCCCCTTTTCCTCTATTGCTTCGGGTTAAAATCAACCTTCTTTCCTTTCCCCCCATCGCACCACCCACGACCCCTGGTCTGATATTCGAAATCTGCCCCCCTCTCTTTCTTTCTCTTCCCCTTTTCTATTGCCGAGGTTACGTTCTCAATTTTTTTTTCTCCCTCAAACAGGTTAGAGAAGGTAGGATTTCCCTCCCCCCCACCCAGTGATGGGAACTCCCGTCTTTTCTCCCTCTTCGGCCGGATTTTTGAGGTTAGTTTTTCATTTCCATCTTCCTAAGTGCTAGAAAAAGGATAACTTCCCCCCCCCCCCCCCCCCTCCTTATCGGGTAATTTTTTTTATTTCCTTTCTCTTTTCTTAAGGTACAACCCGAGGTTCCCCTTCCAGGGAGAGCCGAATCTTTTTCCCCCCGACTTTCCCTCTTCCGTTTTGAGTTCAGAACCTCTCTTCGTCTTTTTTTACCAGGGATTCCCTGTTGGGCACTTCTTTCCGATTCCAGGCGTGTCAAAAAGACTTCGGCTCTATTTTTCTCCCCCCCCCCCCTTTTCCTCTCTTTCCCTTTTGGAGAAAGTCCCCCCCCCCTTCCAGTGGTGGGGGCCGCAATCAAACGAATCTTTTTCCCTCCTCCCTCTCTTCGAAGGCGCTATCTTTTCCCCCTTTTTTTTTCCTAAAACTTCCCCTTGCGTCCTTGGCAGAAATCCTTTTTCCCCCAACCCCCCCTTTCTTTTTCTTGAAACAAAGAAGTCCTTCCCTCCCCGTGCTCAACACAAAGGATTTCCAAATTTTTTTTTATCCTGCGGCAGTGGATAGAGAGTGTAGTTTGGGCTCCCAACTCAGCAATCAACCAGTCCCCCTCTTTTTCCCCCCCTCTCCTATAGCCACGCGAGTTTTAGTGCTTTTTTTTTCTTTCTTTCCTTTTTCCCTTTCTTTTTTTTTCCCCGCGAGTTCCGATTTCTTCCCCCCAGTGGAGGCCTAAAAGATAGGTTAAACTTTCCTTTCCTCCCCCCCCTTCTCGGTTTGGCCTTTGCTTGGAATGCTATTTCTCTTCTTTCCTTCTCTCCGATAACGTCTTCCCCCCCCGCCCTCCTTCCCCCCCCCCGAACATCATCCCATTTTTCTTTCCTTCCCCTTCAGTTTATTCTGGAAAGGTCGGGACAACACATCACTCCTTTTTCCGTTGGCGTGGTTGCCCCGATTCTCCCTTTCTTCACAACCACTGAATTTAGGCTTGCGGCCCTTCCCCTTCTTTTTTTTTTTCTTCCTCCCTGAACTTCCGGTTAGTTCTCCCTTCTTTTTCTTTTTATCGCGAAGAGAATAGGCCGGGAAACCACGGGTTCCCCTTCCTCCCACGCGGCGGTGTTTTTTCTCCCTCTGTTTCAGCCCGGCGCAAAAAAAAGAAAAAGATATTTGGGTTCTTTCCCCCCTCTCTTTCTCCCTCCACACCCCCGTCACCGCTTGACGCGATTCTTTCCTCTGGCCGGCTGACGGAGTGCAAGGATTTACCGGAGGCAGTTTTCCTTCCCCCTTTTTTTTCTTTTCCCCAGAACTTGCCAGGCTGGACCCCCCGTCTTTTTTTTTTTTTTTTTCCCCTTTTTTTCGCAAAAAGCGATGACGTCAGTTTAACTCACGTCCTTTTTTTTTTTTTTTTTTTTTTTTTTGGAGCTTGGTTTCCCTGCATTGGAACAAACAAGAGGCTACGTCCCCCCTCCCTTTTTTTCCATTCAAAATGGAATGTCGTCTTCCAGTTTTTCCCTCTTTTTTCCTTTCCCTCGAGTCCACGACTCGTTGGGGATGTAGTTGCATGGAGGCTTATGCCTTTGCCCTTTTTTGTTGTTGCGTCGACCTTTCCCCCCCCCTTCCCTTTTTTACATTCCACCAACGGGAAGTGGAAACTCCTCTTTCGACTGCAACTCTCCTTCCCCCCCTTCCGCACGGGAGACTGGGAAAAAGCCGTCCCTTTCCCCCCCCCCCTCTCAGTCTTTGCCTTTAGGAGAGTGCAGCCTTCTGTTTGTCCCTTCTCCTGCTCCCAAAAACAACAAGGAAGGAAAACCTTTTTCTCCATACACCCTTTCCCCACACTGACGGATCGGAGTTTTTTCCCCCTTTGTTCTTTTTTTTTTTCCCCCTCGAAAGCCCTTTTTTTTTCCCCCTCCCCCCTTTCCACCTGCCGGAGGGAAGAGCCCTCCCTTTCTTTTTTTCCCCTTCGAGTAACCGCTGGCAACGCGTAAACAGTCCCTTTCTTTTTTCTTTTGAGAGCTGATTTTCCTCTCCCCCCCCCCCTCCTTCAGTTAGAGGCAAGCGGTTGTCCTTTTTTTCTTTCTTCTTTCCCAACGTGGCCTTAGATCAACATCACAACAGCTTTTTTTTTCTTTTTTTCCCTTTTTTTTTTTTTTCTTTCTGAGGAGGATAACACAAACCCTCCCCCTCTTTTTTTTTTTTCTTTTCCCCCCTTTGGGTTTTCGGAACTTATTCTCTTCTGACCTTCTTCTTTTTTCTTCTTTTCCCCCCTTTCACTACGAGAAATAACGGAAGTTCGTGGCCTCCTCCCCTCCGGGGCAAGAAGCCCCCTTTACTTTTCCTAAGCAAAGTTAGTTTCCTTTCCCTCTTTCTTTTAGGGGAGATCTATTGGGTTCCCACTTCCCCCCCCTCTTCTTCTTTCCTTTTGTTGGCCGAAGAGTCAAGATTTAAAAACTTTCCTACCTTCCCCCCCCTCTAAATGGATTGAGTTGGGTTCGATCTTTCCCCCTTTTCTTCTATTGAACCGCAGAATAGAATTCAAACCCTTCCCCCCCCCCCTCCCCAAAAAAATTTCCTCTTTTTCCCCCTATCTTTTAGGCGAAAATTGGGAATAGACCCCCCTCTTCGCCAATCGCAGATTTCGCCCCCTTTTTTTTTTCCCCCCTCCCCCTCACTTTCCCGCGTGGCTATAGGAGCAATCAATTTAATCTTAACCCCTGTTGTTGATTTGTTGCCTTCTTTTTTTTCCCCCCTCGGCGCAACAGACAAGGCTCTACCTTTCGTTTTTCTCCCCTCCTTTTCCCTTTCTGTTTGAGCAACCAACCCATTCCCCCCTTTTTACTTCCGAATTAAGGAAAAACTTTTCTTCGATTGATGGAACCTTGACCCCCTCCCCCCTCCCTCCTTTATTCCCGATAAGATCTTCCCTTTTCTCCTTAATCGCGCAGCGAATCTGCTTTTTCGTTTTTCTCCCCTCCCCTATTCGTCCCACCACTGGACAGAAAAGGAGATTGTGCTCTTCTTCACATTTTTTTCCTTTTTGCCCCCCAAAAAAGGGGAGATTATCTTCAGATTTTCCCCCCCCCTCTTCCCATCCAACCTATTCGAGTGGCAAATTTTCCCCCCCCCTTTTCCCCCCCCTACGGGTGACCAAACCCACTTATCAGAACGGAAAAGAAAAAACCAAAAATTGAAAAAAAGACTTCCGAGAGGGTTTTTTTTTTTAAAAACTCCTTTTTTTTTCGGCCGAGGTTTTTTTTCCCCCCCCCCGCCTTTTCTTGGGTGTTGTCTGATTCATTAACCTTTTCCTCTTCCTCCCCCCCTCAAGCAGAAATTGACCCCAATTTCCCTTTCCGGGGAAAATGATGGGTTCAGTTCTCTTTCCCTTCTTTCTCCATCCGATCCTCTTCATGAAGAAATCAAATCCGGCCTCCTCCCCCCCCCCCTTTTGTGCCATCAAAATGAGGGTTCTCTCTTCCCCCCCCTTTCTTCTCGGACCGTTTTTTATTCAGTGACCCCCTACCTTCCTTTTTCCCCCCTCCCCCTGCCCCCTTCCGAACGGAACCCCCCGTCCCCTCCCCTTTTCCTTCTCGCGATTTTCGAATACAGACAAGGGGTTTTTTTTTTTTTTTTTTTTTTTTTTTTCTCTTTTTTTCACTATGTCATGGTTCCAGGTTTCCTTTGGTTTTTCCCCCCCCTCCCCGTTCGGATACTTTTTTAGGGTGTTTCCTGTCTTCTCGCCTCTTTCCTTGCAGGGGCGGAAGGGAATCCCCGGCTTCCCTCTTTCCAACGGCCCCCCCCCTCCCCCCCGGGCCACGCCTTTTTGTTGTGAAACCTTGACTTTCCTCCCCCCGCCCCCCCCCTGGACACTGCACGTTGGGTCCGGTTTTCTTCTTCTCCTTTTTTCTTTTGGAGGGTTTCCCCTGCTTCTGAAAAATTTAGTGGAAATCCACTTTTCTTCCCCCCCTTTCTATTCCTCGAATTTTCTTCCTTCCTGAAGCTAGATAGGTTGGTTTTTTCCCTTCCCTTTGTAGAGAAATATAAATCCCCCTTTTCGCGGGTGTGGGGGGGAACACTTCTTTTTTCGAGTTCAGGGGAGAAGGGGGGCCAAGACGTCGCTCCCCCTCCCCCAGGAGCGGAAAGATCCCGGTGTTTCTACAGCACGGTTCCTTCTAGAAGTTGCCCATGTTCCTCTTGGCCCGGAGTCGAAACGCACCCCCTTTTTTTTTCCCCGCGTAAGAAACCTTTAATTCCCCCTTGCAAAAGTTGAAGCCTTTCTCCCCACCATCCCTGAAACTAACCCCTTCCAAGATGATTAAAGTGCGTAGGGATATTTCCTTCCTTTCTTTTGTTTTTTTTCTCTGCCCGAACTCCCCTGTTTCCCCCCCCCCCCCCTCTTC
>Ga0179593_1514920_pt1 | contig 13112 bp, 15 predicted proteins | sample CZODoug2_1_08_16_FD_185931 | JGI IMG/M metagenome (GOLD analysis project Ga0179593, IMG submission 185931) | Vadose zone soil fungal communities from Angelo Coast Range Reserve, California, USA - CZODoug2_1_08_16fungal (PacBio error correction) | ecosystem: Environmental > Terrestrial > Soil >... | reverse complement strand
TAATTCCTGTCGCACCCTTTTAACCTTTTTACGTCCCTCGTGGCAGTACGGGCCCTTCCGGTTCCTTCTAACCGGTAATCCTTTCACTGGTGTCTTTCCCCCCCCCCTTCTTGTACGATTGGAGTGTGACCTCCATTTTTTTTTTCCGTTTTAAATCCCGCTGATAACGCCCCCCTCAGGGTTTCCCTCCACTTTGTCCGAGTTTCAAGCCAGACCAGCGCCTCCACTCCCATGCTTTTTTTTTTTGCGACAGATTTCCTTCCATCTCTTCTTGTGCTGCCCCCCTTTTCCTCTGATCGTAGGGGGCCCGGCGGCGCCGCGCATTTTTTTTCTCCGTCGCATTCTGACTGAAGGGACCCCCACCACACTCGATTTTTTTCTCCAAGCCTTCCAATCGCACAAATATTTGTGAGACAAGGCGACCTACGGTGTGATCTTCTCGTCCCTCTTGCTTGCATCTTGGACGCATGATTTCGAGCGTGCTTGGTTTTTGTATCTCATCTCTCAACCACTCCCCTTTCCACATCTTCCGGTGTCCGTCATCTTTGACCATGACTTTTGTTCTTTCTGCCAAGAGGCACGCTGCCCACCATTGAATTATGACACCTTTTCCTTGCACAAATAGATTTTCAAGAACTTTCATTTGTGCTCGTATCTTGGTCCTCCTTTCTGTCTCTTTGCTGGAATGCACTTTCCCTCCCCATTGGACCCCATTGAGCAAGAGTCTTTGTAGAGATTGCGGTATGTGTGTTCTTTTTTTTGTCCTTTTTTTTCGTAGTTTTGGCCCCCCCCGCTTATTATTTTTTTACAATTCTACTGACATAGTTAAGACTCAATCATGCGATCATCCCTCCTCCTCTGCTTTCACCGTTGGCGGGAAACGTGTTCTCTTTCTTCGTGCCCTCTCTTTTGTCCGGAGATTGTGTAGGGAAACGGGACTGGACTTCCCCAACTCCCCGGGTGTGCCACGCGCAGGTTGCCCGTGCTACTCCCTCTCTCGCAAAATCCCACCTAGTGGTCATGATGCTACTGGGCCTTTTAGCGTTCTTGAGTCGCCGTTTTTTTTTTGTCTGGCTTTCCTGGAAGGTATCCCCCCGACACCTTTTGCTTTACTCTCCGGTTCCTCTTTCAAACAGAACAGCGATTCTCACTTCTGGTCGCACCAGGATCCCGTAAGGCAATCCCTCCCGTTTTGCCCTTGATGATAGCCAAATCCCTTTTTTTTTTTTTTCATTGCCCGGTGCGCCCAATAAATGCGGAGACTCGATTTTCCACTTCGTGAACTCAACGCCCCGCTAGAGCGCTGGGCGCAGGGTTCTTTTCCGCTGCGAATTAGGAGTCCATTTGCACCCCTCTATTCGAGGCAGCAGTCGATTTCCGCAGTTTTGGACGCTGTACTGTCCCGGCTTCGGCTTGCATTTGTAGCCCTTGGCCAACTTTCCCAGGTCCATTTTATATCCCTCCATCCCTTTGAAGTTTTGACATTTCCTTGAACACCGATCCCTTCTCTTTCATATCTTTCTCGCCGATTTCCCGGCCCTTGCCCCGGACATCCCCTTCCCCTTTCTTTTGATCTTCGTATCGCCCTTTTGACCCTCTAGTCCCGACACGTTCTGCCAGGGTGTACTCGATTCCATTTTACTCGGAGACCACCACCTTTGATCACTAGTCCCCTTCTTCTTTTTAGAGGTCCTGCACCGATCCTTTGGTACCCATCCATTTGACAGTTCTCCCCACTCCCGTGCTTTATGCAGATTGACAATGTTTTTCCCCCATTTTTCACTTAATCTGATAAGCGGGCGATGGCTCTTTTCTTTCGTCTTTTTTCCGACAACGATCGATGCGTGCGTTTTAATTTGTTTCCCCTCCCCTCTACGACCTTTAGACCATTTCGAGCGTGCTCATCGACGATGGACCGCCGGTCCCTAAATTCGTTACCTGGCCCTATTTTGAACCTGACGCCGTTTTCCCCCCTCCTCTTTTCATCGAGCCCCGGGACTAATTCCAGGGCGACCCTGGCAGGGCACTTTCTTTTCATTTTTTCTCTCTTAGTATCTTTGGAAGAGGTGGCCTGAGCCATCGTTTGTTTAGTGTTTTAAATTCGAGTGGTTTTGCCGATCTATTCACGCAGGCCTTTCCTGGCCCCTTCCCCATCTGATGAGGCGCAATGGGAGCATCAGATTTCCCAGACCTTAAATTCCTTCCTCCTTTTTTCTAGATGTTTAATTCTTGAAGGACATCGGAATGCGCTCATTCTTTTCCCTCCCTATGAACCGAGGATACCGATCCTTGGCTTGACGGCCACCATCGAATCCCCCCCAAACCTCACCGATTGAGGAGCCAGGCCCGAAAGGGGTTTCTATTTTCCGCTCTGGACTTTTTGCGAATGGCCCCATGCAACAAGGCACCTTCTCCCCGCAACCGCTGGACCTATCCTTTTTGCCGGCAACCCCCTCTTTTCAACTTGGTAGAGCTTCACGATTGGGTAGGGAACCGACGGTCATCGATCGATTCTCCCCTCCATTCGAGAGCCTCCTGTCCGTCCTACAACTATTTTGAATTTAAAATTCCCCTTCTCCGCCTTTTTTTCTTCTTACTCAAATCGGGGAGCCTCTGGCCATCCATCGCCCACGCGTTGATCAATGAGTTCTTTGAAAACTTCCCCCTATTCCCCTCCCCCCCCTCACATTCTAGTGATCTGAACGAAATAGCTCACCTCGCTCTGGGCCCTTGGTGTTTCTTTGTGCAACTTCGCTTACAAGGACAAGGTGACCCCCGTTACTATTCTTTTTTGTTTTTTCTGAGATTTTGGTTACCGCCCCTGGAATCGCGGTTCCGACTTACCCCTGCTTTTGACGGATTTTTTTATACCCACTAGCATGAATCGTCGATGTGGAGGCACGACTTCCCTTTCCTTTAAACTAAATCCCCGATGCTGGGACGGGAAATCGGGCGTCCCTATTTTCCGTCTTCCTCGCCCGCCTCTTGTTTTCCCTTTCACTTACGGCTTGCTTGACATCCCCCTTTTTTTTTTTTTTCACCCCTAGAAGCATCAGACTTTGAGACAGTATAGCCCCGCGGACCTTTTGTCCGGCTTACCTCCTATCGTGCCCCAAAATCCGTTCCGACAAGTCCCTCCCTAGCTTCCCCCTAGCGTTGGCGTTAACTCTTTGCTCAATCATCGCAGTACTGCCGCCTTACTTTTCTCCACCGGCCTTCCCAATCCCTTCGTGTGAGATAGCATGGCCATATTTGCCGTCTCTTTCTGAGGTCACCTGTTGAAAAGGTCCTGAAAGAAAGCGATGTCGTTGTGTCTCTCGCTTTTCCTTCGACTTTAGGCCATTATCGTCTGTTCGCTTGCTTCCCCTGCGTTCCACCCCCCCCCCCAACCCCCACGGCCGCTACCAAGTCGCCAGTATATTCGAGCATAACCTCCCCCACTTTTGGAGTTTTCTTTCTCGATGAATTCGCTACATGTGCTTCTTGCCACGCTCCCCTCGTGTTTCCAGTTTTTCTCTTTGAGAGGACACCTTCGCGCCGGCACAAACGGGACGGGCTAAGAAGACCCCTTCCACGTTACTATGTGCCAATCTCTTGCGATTCGTCATATTTCGGCGTCGCTTTTCTGTCTTATTTGCGTACCAGTGGGAAAGCTTAGCGGACGCCCCCCCTCAATCCCCTTTTTTCCCCGGCTTGCGCCACTGAGGTTTACAGATGTTTGGGTGGCCAATAGAAGATACGGACGCCAACCCCCAGGTTTGACCCCCTTGGTGGCGATCTTTCACCGTGCTGCATTATGTCTTTCTCATGGTGTTTTTTTTTTGTCTTCGACCGCTTCCCCCTTCCCCCCATTTCCAACTTCCGGACACCGGAACGCTGGGCAACTTAGTTGCGGCGATTGATCCCTGCCCCTAAGGACATTTAACCATGATTCCGTTCATGCACAAAGACTGCGTTTTTTTCATCCCCTCTGTCCAAATTGTACGCGATTTCCGTCGAGATCCTTCAACTTGCCCCCCCATTCGCTCTTTGCCTTTTTCCTGATGCGACCCCTTCGTCGGGCGGCCGCCGGACCTCTTTTCCATGGCTCTATTCAGTGTTTCGCGCCCCCCGTCACCGAAGTGCCTTTATCTTTCACCATCTGCTATGTCGGGCTCCGAGCTCGGGAGTTCTAACCGGATCCTTACTCTCTCGTCCCTCTGCGCTGATATTCATTTACTCCCCTCTTGTTCTCAAGCCAAAAGGTAAAAAACAATTCCTCCTCTTCCGTTTGTCACCCCCTCAATCCGGGAAAGCAATTTCCCTTTCGTCCTAAAATTCCCCCGCGCAGCGGCCGAAGGGACAGGTTCGGCTATTGTCGGCACCCTTTTACTGGGGGGGCTCCTCATTTGGGAATCTACCTTCTTTTTTCCAAGGGAAGTTTGGAAGGAGTGTTTCCCCCCCCAGATTCCCAACTCAGAATGACCTTCCACAAGTTCCCCTGTACTTTCCTGCGATGAAGGCCTACGGATCTCCCTGCTCCCCATCCTCACTTGTGGAGTGGGCCAAGAAACTTCGACTCTTCCTCCCCCTAGTTGACTCTGTTCCCTGAGTGGCCTGAGTTTTCTGACTTCACGCGACAAGCAGGCTTTTTCCCCCAGGAAATCACGGAATGTCTCATGCCCTCTAAATAGAAGGCCTTTGCATCTTTGCGAACTCCCGCTTGCAGAGTCAAATGGGCAAAGTTGTACTGCTCCTTTTTCCGTTGAGCAAGCCCGGCTCCCCCAAAAGAGCGTTTTTGCATATTCTCTCTCTTTTTCCCCCGTTGTTCTTCTTTATTCTCATTACCCTAGATAATCCTTTTGGTCCGTAAACCCTTCCCTCTTCCCTTCCCACGCTGATCTCTGAGGATTACGATTTTCTGAAGCTTGCCACCGCGGTGCGATCTTTTTTTCCGGCGAAGGAGGAGGATATTTCTTCGGGCCGCTTCCTCTTCCCCCCTCGCGATCGGATCATTACAATCCGACCTAAGGATGGTGGAAAAAGGTTCTTCCCCCTCTTTTAAGATTTCCATCCCCTCAGTCTACGACCTTTTTTGGGTCTTTTATGGCTCCGTTTCCTTGGACCCCCTTTCCTTCTTGAAATGTCTTGAGATTGACGGAGTTGGAGCGATTGGTTTTTATTTATTTTTTTTTTTTTTTTTTTTCTCCCTTAGACCCTCCCATGCACCCCCAATGAGAGCACTTGGAAGATCAATTTTCCCCTGACCTAAAAGGTGCCTAAACCTCTTCATGACGTCCGACTGACGAGAAACCCCGGTCTTGTCGCTTCCTCCCGGTTAATCTTCCCTGCTTTTGTCGTGCATTGAAAAGTGTACTTCCTTATGGTTTTTGTGCCCTCCGTGCGCAGGTTTTCTTTTGAAGTGACCCTATAAGCCATTATCTTCTGAAACTGCTGCTTTACGTATGATTAAGCTTTCATCCTCCTCCTATTTTTCCCCTCCATTCATCCGGCAGTGCGCGTGATTATCGTGAAATTCGGTGTATGCTTCCCCACTGCCTCCTTTGATGGCTTTCTAGTTCGGGGTCCTTTTCCACTAATCCTGGGTTCTCTACTTTTTATGACTGAGGACCACCAGTCAATCGAATTGGGTGGCTTCCCCCTCCTTTTACGCCTTAAATTAGAGTACCATATTTTAAGACAATTTTCCATCAGGGATTCTTATTTCTCCCTCCCCCACTTTGTGCCTCCTTCAGCATGATTTATTGAGATCTTGAGGCGCTTTATTTCCACTCCCCTCCCTAGTTAAGTTAAACGCGTTGTGTAAGATTATAGGTTTGATCCTTCCTTTTGCCCCTTTTTTCCCCCAGGATTCATCCTTCCCACGCTGTCCCCCTGTTCCTCTTCCGAGAAAATGAATCTCTTTTATCAATCCTCAAGAAATCCCACTTTGTTGTCGGACGTCGGATTGCTGTGATCAGTCTTAGAGGCGATCACTCCCTTCTTGGAATGCCTTTCCCCGACTCGAGGACTTTCACTCCTTCTTGTCGTTCGGTAGAAGAGTATTTGGTTCCTGCCCTCCCTTAACTGTACAAAGCCTTCGACCCTCAGCGTTTTCCTCCCGCAGGCGCAATCGCGATAAGCCGACTTCGTCTTCGGTGACCCGACGTGCTGCTCTAAGACCGTTTTGCGTTCCCCCTTTTTCCTCATGCAAGCCTGGACACAATATTATTTCTTCGTCGCCCTCCTTGCTCTGACGTATTCCTCGAATCGAACCACACCACGTTTCCTTCTTTATGCTCGAATCTGGCGTGATTTTGGAACGAATGAGAAGGACATTTCATTCCTCTTCTTACGATTCGAAAAACCTTTTGGCTATACGCGCTTTCCCCCCCGCAGCCATCCCAGAGTTTCTCTGGCAGCAACAAGTGGTGGCTCCCTTCCGTTTTCTTTCCTTCCCCCATACCCAGTTGAAAAACAAAATGTCCATTCTTGATTGAATCCCCACGCTGCTTGTCTGGACGGTGGTCCTTACGTTTGAGCCAAACTATCCTGTTCCTTTTCCTTTGAGCCCGGTGGAACAGCTCCGGCGCTTTCCCCCTTTTGGTTTGTCCTCTTTATTCTTCGCGTATTAGGATCCGCTCTTTGACACACGATCGATCTACCCCTCTTTCCCCCCCCCTCCTTACGTTTTTTCGTTTACTGTTCCCCGAACATGAATGGAGGAACTTGCCCTCCCGTACCTTTCCCGGACTTCTCCCTTACCCCAGCGGCACGAATTGTTATTTCCCACCCCCCCCCCCCACTTGAGGCCCAAAAGATAGGTGATTCGCAGATTTTTCCCGCAGCCCCGACCCCTCCTCCCCTTTTTCTTTTTTGCTCTTACCGCACTCGGGAAGGAAAATCTTTCTTTTTTCTTCTCTCCCCCCCCCTCCCACTCCCTTGGATCTAGACTTTTTTCCTTTTTCAAGCTCAACATTTTCCTGAATAGTAAAATTAGCCTGTTTTCCTTTCTTTCTTTTCCGCTCCCACAAAGCCTTCTCCTGAGGAGTATCCATTTTTGAGGTCTTTCAGTGGGGCCTCTTTCCCCATGATAGAGATTGAAGTTTGCACGCTCCCTCATTTCTCCTTGGTTTTTTCCCATCTTCCCCCTATGTTCGTGTACACTCTGTTTCGCGACTGTTTTTTCCCCAATTCCCCCCCTCTTTGCGCAAGGTAATTTTGAAATCAATCATTTCTTTTGTTTCTTCCTGTCGAGCCTTCTAGTGTGATGGACATTTCGACGCATGAGTCATTCCTCAACATTGAATGACCTCCATGACGAACGATTCGCCCCTTTCCCTCCTTTTCCCTCGAGCTTTTTTTAACCCGAGCGATGGCCTTTCCTTTCCCTTCGCCGCCCGGCAGTTCTTCCCCTCTTATTTCTTTAGGTCCCCCCCCCCTGATTGAATCGGGCGGCGTAGGTGAGGTGGTTTTGGTAGGCTGTTTTGCCCTCTTCCCGAGATTCTCCTCGGTGCACTGCCCCGCTTCGGGCAATTCTTCGTCTGCAGATCCTTCAAGCCTTCTCTTTTTTTTCTCTATGTTTAGGATGCGCATTAATTTGCCAAGAATAGATTTTCAGTGCCCTGAGGCTCCTTGGGCTGACACCCCATTTTCATGCCCCCCCCCCCCCCCCCCCCCCCCCCCCCCCCAAACACCGTGTTTTTTCGGCGGGGTCGCGTGCCTACCGATAATATACGGGCCTCCCCAATCTTGTGGTTTTGTTGCGAATTTTTTCAAAGGCCACGCTCTGGGACTTAGTCCTCCCTTTGGACTAGCTTTTTTTTAGCTTTTTTTTCCCTTTTTTATTTTTCTTTATGGGTCGGAGACAGATTTGTAGTTCGACTCGATCTTCTTCCCATCACACCGCCCCCGATGCGCGACTTGACGAAGGGCCCTAGTATTTTCCCGTCCCCCCCCTGAATGCAGCTCGATCGTAGGAGAGAAGTTCCTTTCCCCTGACCCTCTTCCGTCGCCATCGCACGCGCTTGTCCCTCTGGCTCTCCCACTTCAAATATATTCCCAAGTGTCCCCCTTCTTTACCAACTTCGTGCCTCAACGTGAACAATAGATAAGAGCCAACCTTCCATTGGTGCCCATCCTTCCGCGTTGCTAACCTTCCCCTAGGACATTTATTCGGCAAATGTGTTTCATTTTTGACATAGCGGTTTCGAGAACCTTGACGAATTGGACTCTATGATTCGCAAAGCTGCGGATGTTTCCGTCGATCCCTTTTTCCCCCCTCCCCCGGGTTTTGGGGTAACGAAATAGGCGCCACCCTTATTTCTTTCCCCCAGATCCCACTTAGCTTTCCTTCAACTCCCGCCTCTGAGGAGGGTACGAAGCCCCCCTTTCAATCCCCTTGTAACTGGGAAATTAGAAGAATTTTCTGCTTTCTTTTCCCTCCGTCAAAACGCGGAACTCACTGGTATCTTTTAAGTCTGCTCTTTTTTTTCTTTTTTAACAGGGAATCCAAGTACGCAACTGAGCCCCTCGGCCACTGCTTACGCGCGGTTTTCCCCCGCGTTGGTCCCATCATCGCTTCCTCTCCGCCTCTTTTTTCCCGGCAATGCCCCCCGCAGAAATCCTCTTGCGCCTTCCCTCCTTGTCCCAATATTTCTGGTTTCCTTTTTGGACTGTTTTTTGTTTTTCGCCCTTTCCGAAACTCTGGAACGGCCTCCCCTTCGGTAGCGCCACAATTGTTCGCCTTGATCCTCTTCATATTCTTTTTTTTGCTCTTCAGGTGCCATCGCGGCTCCCCCCTTTGCATATGAGCATAATTCCTGAGTGGATGTTTTTTCCTCTGTCATCGTCATCAAGCAAGCTCCGCGGAAGCGGCCAACTTTTTTTGGTGTTTTCTTGAAAGTATTCGCCGCACATTTTTTTTTCTTTTTTTTTTTTTCCCCCCCTTCCCCGCATGCACGTAGTGACAGAAATGAGTGTGCCCCGTTTCTCTCTTATCGCCTCTCCCTGCGTAGGGCTCTTGTCTCTCTTCTCGACCTTCGGGACATTCTCCCTCAAGTTAGGCGGCGCAAAATCGTGAAAGAGCTCTCTCCCGTTTTTGAGCACCTTTTCCATATCTTTTTCGTGCGGGACAGCTTAGTTCACCCATTGAGAAGACTTTTCCTTATCCTAAAGGCTCCCCCCCCCCCCCCGACCCACAGAGGTCTTTCGATTCTATCCCCAAGTGCATTTCCCCCCAGTGGTTCGGACCCATGGATGGCTTTGTTCGTGCATTTGCTTGCTCTACTTTTTTTCTTTCCCCAAACTTTTCCATGATTTTAAAAGAGGATCGGACAAAGGTAACTGTCACTGCTTTCTGTCGTATATTCCGCCAATCCCCCCTCCCCCTCCATTTCTCTTGGAAGTTTTTTTTTTTTCCAACTGCTCTTTTCTCCAAAAGTAGGGCGCCATTCGGTGCACAATCCTCTCTGCCGTTTCGATCTTTTCCAACCCTTTTGCCTTTGCGTCCCCCCTTTCCTCTGTGTTAACTCCTCTTTTTGCGACTACCCCCCGACCCTCGCCCCGAATTTTTTTTTTGCAATATTTCGCCCTCATCCACCGACCTCTTGATATTTGCGACACCCTGCCTGCCTGCGTGAGAGCTTGTATTCTTAACAGCGGAAGCCCGCCCGCACTTACTTGGTCCGCTGCTTACTGGCGTTCCCACGTCCAATCTCACAAAAAACTGACCTCGAGATTGTCGGTCCCCACCCTAAAGCAATCCCCCTACCGACTCCTGAACTTGGAAATGCCTACCGGCGATACAGGCGTGAAGAATGTGCTTATCGTTCCGGAATCGATTTTCCGCTTAACCATTTTTTGTCATTTTTCTCTTGAGGGACATCTAACGTCGATATACTTTTACCCGGTTTTTGATGCAGGATGACCTTCTCCTCCCATACGCACTCCAATCAATGCAAGATATCCGGTTCATCTTTTTTTCCTCCGTTTCAAAGAGAACCCCCCAACCTAGTTAATACCGTGGCGTGATGGTCGCCCGTCCCCCCGCCTTTTTCCTTTCCTTTTCTCGTTAGAGAGTAGATAGATTGTGGACTCCCCGCGGCCTTCTGTTCCTTTCCATATCTTTTCTCCCGAATAGTCCCCCTCTTCCGCAGCGGTGTCCCCTCTGCCTTTTTCCTTTTCTTTTTCTAGCCTCATCGCTGGGGCTTCGAGTCAGCCCGGATGATCCCAAGAGCGTCTTTTGTCTCTATATCCTCTCCGTTGTGTTTTCTTCTCTCGATACTCCCTGATCTGTTGGGCCCTCTTCTCCTTTTTTACGCTTGATGAGGCCCCGAATGTGAAATTTGCAAGTCGCCGGTCTCTCGTGAGGTCCAGCTGAGGACTTTCCCTTGTCTTCCCAGTTTTCTTTTTCCCTGTTATTTTTCTCCCCCTCTGGAAAGCGGTTCCTCGATTGTCGGTCCTTTGCTTTCTTTCCTTCCCTCTGATTTCTTGTAAGTTGTTTGCGCGATGCCTCGGAGGAGTGTCCTCATGAAAATTGTAGCCTTTCATTTCTTTTTTTTCGATTTTGTCTTTTTTCCTTCTTTGCAGACTCACACACTGCCCGGGCTTTTCACAAAAAGGTAGATCGTTGATTCATTTTCTGACCCCACCTTCCCCAATTTTTTTTTTTTTAACCCTGCATTCCGCCAGAGGGAAGCCACTAAGTAACGGTCCTCTCCGCCGCCAATGGGGTATGGATGTTACCGTTCTTTCTTATTTCCCCTTTTCCCGGGATGGAGTGGTCTCGCCATCCCTCTTTTTTTTTTTCTTTGGGCCTTCGACATCTGAGAAGACCCGCACTGATCAGCGTCCAATTTTCGAGATTTCTCTTCCGCTGTTTCCGACCCAGATCCCCCCCCTACCTACGGCACTGCTGGGTGGTGCGCCCCTTTTTGTTGGCTGCCTTTTTTTTGTGGTTTTTTTTGCCCGAAGACCAAAAACCGTTTTGTGCGAAACTTAAGCTGCTTTTGCCGTGCTTTTTTTGTTTTTTTCCCCCCCCCCCCCATTTTTCCCCCCTCTTCGTTGGGGCATATTCCCCCTTCTTTGCTGGGTTCTTCTTCTGGTAGAGACAGTGTGCCTTCCGAAGCCTTTTTCTGCGATCGCCTTGCTGACTGTTTTCCCCACCCTTCCATGGCTTCTCAAGGCCGATAGTACTAGAAGTCCCCTTCGCGTAACCGGTCCCCCCCTGGGCTTTTTTTTTCCTATAACAACGCCCAGTTTTTTCCCCTTTTTGATCCTGTCTCTGAAGCTGAGAGTGCTGGTATTGGGAGTACCCCTTCATCCTGACCACTCCCTAATCTTACTTTTTTAATCCTCCGAAAACGTCTTTTGTTTCTTTAGGAGCGCACACAGCCTCCCCCCGCCTCCCCGGCCCCCCGTTATCCGTTCCGACCACTGGAATGCAGCCCCTCTTTCCGCCTCAACTTTGTTTTTATTTGGTTTTTGGCTCCCCCTTTCGTTCGGCGGCGCTGATGGAAGGGCCGGTTTTCCCCCCCTCCCAATTCACTCTCGGCCTGTTGTCTCTTGTGCGTGAAAGTCTCTTTTTCTCCCTCTTTCCGCTCCAACTGGTTAACAATACTCCCCCTGTGCGCGACCCTATCCTCTACCGCGACCCTTCTATCTGCACGAATCTCTGTCACTCTTTTCACTCCTTTTGGGTCTTCTTCCTGCTCCTACGTTTGTTCCCAGGAGTGATCTTTCGCTCCAAGTGTCCTTTCCCCCCTTTTTCTTCGTGATTCCCGTCTTCGCGTCAGTCCTGCTTGTCCCTCCTATCCCTTCTCCCTTTTCCCCAACCCCTGCGGTCTTTTCTTTCGAATACGGGTTTTGGGGGAAACCACCCTGAGCGCGCCCCTATTTCTATGGAGCCTATGTCCGGTCCTCCTTGCCGCCCGCCCCTTTTCTTTTCGTGAATTCTACCTCCATTGATCTTCATTCCCCAGAAAAGCGATCTTGCATGGCCTAATCCCGCAGGCAATCCCCCCCCCGTTTTCCCTTTCCTCTTCGAGTAAAAACGAAGGATGATGAGTTGGTATTGCCAGGTGCGACATTCCTAACTCGATTTGCTTCTTTCTCCCAAATTTGGTACTTCCGAGCCGATGGCTATCCCGACTTTTTTACTTTCGGATCCAATGCAAGATAGCTCTTCCTCCCCGTGAACTCCTTTCTATTAAGTTTGGAGATACTGTCTCTCCTAATTTTCTTCACGCATTGGTCCATTCCACCTACCTTTCCCCCAACATTGTGGTCTTGGATCTCCTCCTCCCTCCTTGCAGTCATTTTTTACCCCTCCCGCTCTTTCTTCCCAATTATGTGTGTTCGATTTCCCGGCCCCCCCACTTCATCGACTCCCAACAGAACCCTTGTCGTTTCTTTTTTATCGCCGCATCCTTAGTGCGAAAACACTAGGTCTCGTGGTATAGAGCCCGAGTCTTCACCGAGACTTTCGTACGTTCGTCTGCCCAGTCTAATCTTCCACAACACGAATATCCCTTCGTACGTTTTTTTTGGCGTAATGTGCACCGATCCGTGTTCCCCCCTCTCCTCTTAGATCTCCCTTTCTCGCACCGATCCCGTGGTCATGATGAGGCCTTCTGAGATTTTTTCCCCTTGATGGACTATTGGTTTTCCCCCCCCTTTCACTACTTCTTCCCCAGAGAGGTTGTCTGATTGCAATTCGGCTCACTTCGTTATTCGCTCCTGCTGCGCGTGGATCGGCATGTCAGTTGCTTTTTTTTCTTTCTTTGGTCCCCTGACCTCTTCTCTTCCTTCTATTTCTCGTTAGAGAATCTCTTTTTTTCTGGAATTCATCGATCGCTTCCTCTCCTGGTCACATCTGTACTCTCGCCCATCCCTTGGAAGCACTCTTTCTTTCATTTTTTGAAAGTCCTTTTTCCCCCCTTTATTCCAGGATTTGGCCTTTGGAATGGTGACAGTAGACGCGCAGAGCACTGGCCTTTCTTTCTCCACCATTCCTGAATGCGCTTCGGGCGATTCCTTGATTTTTTTCCTTCGATGTTTCTTCGTCCTCTTTCCACTGGTATTCCTCTTCTGCCCTTCAGCGAGGCTGCATTGAATGAGGCATCCGACCCCTT
>Ga0179593_1414052_pt1 | contig 13112 bp, 18 predicted proteins | sample CZODoug2_1_08_16_FD_185931 | JGI IMG/M metagenome (GOLD analysis project Ga0179593, IMG submission 185931) | Vadose zone soil fungal communities from Angelo Coast Range Reserve, California, USA - CZODoug2_1_08_16fungal (PacBio error correction) | ecosystem: Environmental > Terrestrial > Soil >... | reverse complement strand
CTTTCCCCAAATCTTTCGCGTTTTATGCACAAGCACCTCCCCAACCTTTCCCATTGGTTCCCACTCACGAATGCTGTTTCTTTCCCCCTTGCGTGATACACCACTTTTTTTCCTTTTGCAACCCGTTACCCCCCTATTAGGAGCAGACCAGACCTTTACCTTGCCGGAGTCTGTCTCTTTTTTTTGTTCAAAGTTGTGCGTTTGCAGTTTTTTTCGCCCCAGTAGGTGCCCCCCCGCCATTTTTCCCCCCCTTCATTTCTGAGGGCATACCCTAACTTTTCTCCTTTCACTATTCGAGTTTCTTGCGGATTTTTCTTTTTTATTGTTCTGATTTTTCGGGTATTTAATGGTTCCTTTAGTTTACTCCCTTCCCTCCACCTTGTCGAACGTTCCGCCTCCCACAGAGGTAGCTTTCCTTCTCCCCTCGTTTGAGCCGTTTTAGTTTGATGGCATTCTTTCCCTCTTGCTTTTGCCCCATTGCGACATTGCCTGTTTTTTGTACCTTTTATCTTGTTTCTTTCATTTCCAATTCTCCTCCTTTTTTTTTACACTGCGCCAACTACGTTCTTTCCGGGATTCGTGGGTCTTTTTTTATTTTTTTTGTTGCAACCTCATTTCAGCGCTGTTGTGCTGATTGGTGACCATGTCCAGACAACACTCGCCCTTTCCGACTTCCTACGGTCTTGCATCGTGTGGTTCCGGTCGACGTGACATTTATTTTTTTCTATGTGGGTAGGACTCCGGAATAAATTCCCCCCTCGCGACTATTTCGATTGTTTTTGATAGGTGTCAACATGCCCTTACCCCCCCCTTCCCTGACCGCCGCGTTGTCCTGTTCTTGTAGGGTATGGTGTTCTAAGTGCCTTTTTTTTCTGGGCTATCCGCTCTGTTGTGTTCTTGACGTTCTCCCAACCGCAAGGCCCGCCCGTTCCAGGCTTCGCCTCCGAGCCATCCCTGTTTTTTCGCCTCTTTCTTTCAGATTACGGAACCCAAAATCAACCATGTTTTCCCCCAACCCTTTTTTTTTCCCGTTTAAGGGTGCCTTTCTCTTCCCTTGGTTATCTCAAAATCAACCTTTTGTGACCCCACCCCACCCCTTGACTTCTTTTTCTTGTTTTTTCTTTTTCATCGTGCAAGTAACCGGAACCCCCCCCCGGTTGTGGTGTGTTAGTGTTTTTTTTGCCTCTTGCCTTCTTTCCGATTCTGCTTCGTTGTTTTCCCACGTTCGTGGGGGTTTGGTTTGATGTGTTGAGACTTTAATGCTCTCCTGTTCCCCCCCCTTCGTCAGACAGGTTCCGCCGCCGGTTGTCTTCTTTTTTGGTTATCCCAGAACGGTCCTTTATACGTTTCGGCCCCCGTTTTTTTCTGTTTTTAAGGCAGTTTGTCACCCGGCGCCTACAAACCCCCCCTGTCACCCATGTTTACCGATACGGTGTCATTTGTTCGGAGTCCGGCCCCTCTTTTCTTCTGTGGTCTTCCTCACCACTGTCCCACCGTTGGCTTTAGGCGCTGGTCATTTGCATTGTTTTTTTTTTCCTGATGTTTTTTCCCAAACTGCGCGGGAGCGAAAAGGGATTTTTTGCTCGATTTTTGTTTTCTTTGTCCACCTCAACCCACCCCCCTCTGGACCCTTGTTGGGCCCCTGGCAATGAACCGCGTCTCCGCGTGTCGGCCAACCCCCCTGTTTTTCCCATTTTTTTTTTTTTTTTTTTTTTTAGTTTTCAACGACACACACCCACCCAAAATTTTTTGTTTTTTTTTCAACGTGACACGCCCGGTGCTTTCCCCTTTTCCCCGGCGGCCCGGCCACACCCCTTTTGTGGGTCTTGTAAATCCCGATTTCGTTGTTCTTTTTTCTCCCCCCTTTGGACGGTCCAGGGCAAGTTTTTTGTTCTGATAACGTGCCCTCGACCACTCCCCCCCCCAGCCTAAAAACTCTCCAGGGCCCCCCAGGCAGTGGTGGGCCCCCTTCAAATTTTTTGAGTTGTAATTGGGGCCCTTCTTGTCCCGTTGTGACTTACATATCTGCCTTCTGCCGGGATTTGCCTCTCTATTTAGCACTCTCCTTTCGGGTTTTCTTCTTGCGACTTGTTTGTCCCCGTCAATATGTGCTATCTGCCGGTTGCTTCCCCGTTCTAATTCTTTTCGGGGTTGTATGTCCGGACGGGACGCTTTTTCCTTCTAATGAAATGTCACAACAGGGCTTTGTCACACGTCGAGATGCAGGTCGCGGGTTTACTTGCCCCTTCCCCTCCCAATGGGAAAAACACCCCTTTCTACTCCCGTTTTCAGAATGAATCCCCGTGCCCCCGGTCCTATCCTCCACCCTTTACTTGGTTGGCCACCTTGGTTCCCCCACGTTTTCCGTCAAAAACTGACTTTCCCGTCAGTTTTCGAAGTTCGGACTACTCGGTCCGGTTTGCCCGGCTAATTTTGTCCTTTCACCGATCCATGACCATGTCTTGCCTTTGCTCTCCGTTGTTCCCCCACCCCGAATTTTTGGTTTTTTCGTGCGCCCGCGTTCCAGCTGAGTTAACTTACTGCTGTTTTTTATTTTTTTTCCCCACCCCCCCTTTTGCCCGTGGAGACTGTTTTTTTGGGAACCCATTTTCCCCCCCGTTTTACGTCGTAGACAACAGATCTCTCTTTTTTTTTCTTATGACTGCGTTTGTTTTTTTTGGTTTGTGAGTTTCCGGACGATCTGTTATTTTTTCCCCCCCCCTGTTCTTCCCCACATCTGGCAGCCGATTCTCCTTGCTCCATTCCTCTCTGGTACTTCCTAGATTCCGCCTAGGTCCCCTTTTGTACGAGTTGTCCCCTTCTCTCCTCCTCCTCCCTGAAGTTTTTTGCACTTTCTAGTGAGAAAGTGTTTGCCAACCAACGTTATTCTTTTCTCCTACTGTCCGGGACTTTTCGCGCGTGCTGTTTTTTTTCTTTTTCTTACCAGTGGGGGCCACCACCTTTTTTTAATTTCACTTCCCTAGGTTGATCGTCGGAGACCTCCACTTCCTCCTTGGCGAGGGATTGTTTTCCCTTTTCTCTCCTATACTGTATACTTCCTGTTGGCCATATTTTTTTTTCATTTTGTGACGGAATTTTCTTGACTTCTGGTCCTCCCTAGGATTGTCTCCGTGTCTTATCTTCCCAACTTTTGTTTTCCCCCAACGGCCTTGACTCACGATGCTTTTTCTTTTTTTTTTCGAGAGCAAACTCTTGGTCGTTTCCCTTTTTTTCTTTTTGCTTTAGTTTTTTGCCTGTGACAAACCTGTCCTCCTCTTTGACCTTTTTCCCTTTCTTGTGATGTTTGGGTCTGGTGAGCCTTTGTTTTTGTCTAGGGTGTCCTTATGCTCCCCCGTTTATTCTGGCTGCTGCTCCACACTTTTTTTTCGCGCGCGTCCCCCGCCTCCCCTTTTTTTTGTTTTTTTTTTTTTGTCTTTCCCTCCACCCTTTTGCCCCTCGAGTTGCCTCTTTTTCTGTCTTGCTAGTTCACGTTTCCACCAACACCCCTTTGTTTTTTTCCCCTTGCCCACCCGGCCGACCATTTGCGCCATCATTACTCTTCTTTCTTTTTCTTTTTTTTCTGAGGCCCTGGTTTTTTTTTCGCGCACCAATCAGTGTAGCAGTAGCCACGCCACACTTTTTCGCGTTTCCTTTCGGACCCCTCCCCTCGCGGTTATGTTTGCAAATTACTCTTCTTGGCCCCTCCCCCGTTCCCGGCCTCATCCTTTCATCATGATAGCCTCCACGCTAATTGTTCCTGGCAGGTTTCCACATTGTTTTTGCTTTTGTCTGTGTCCCTTTGCAACCCCATTGGTCCCCGTTCGCGTGAACACGTGAATTTCCATGTGGTGCACTTCTTTCTCCCTCCGCTCTTTTGCGGACGATGTGTATATTGTTCCGTTATTGACCGACTTTTGAATCTCTTGTTCTACATTCGCCCGTTTCCAGGCAAACCGTGTTCCTTTTGTTTCCTGCGTCCCGATCTCTTTTTTTTCTTCCAATGCCCTTTTTACTGTTTTTTTTCTGTGTCTTGTTGTTCTCTTTTGCTTTTGGTTTTACTCGAGCAGTTTTAGTCCCTTCGTCACCCCCCCCTGTTTTGCTTTTTTTTTTAATTGATTTGTCTCTTCCACACAGATTCTTTTCTTGTGACACACCCCAGGGTTTGGTTGGTTTCGCGACCCCCCGCTGGTGACTACCACGGGCGGGAGTACGTCCTGTGTTCCCCTACTCCACGCTGCTGATCTCGCCACGAACCCTCCACACCAATTGGCCCCTTAATCACATACGAATCTTCCCACTTTGGCTGGATTCGTATTTTTCCTTTTCCTTTTGGGACCTTCCTTTTGTCAGACAATAGCGATGTGTGTTTTTTCACCTCTTTTGCTACCGCCACTACGACACTACCCACCTCACCACAATTTTGGTCGGTGTTCACTAGGCCTCCAGTCTATCAACATTAGTTGGCTTTTTTCCTTTTAGTAGTTGTGCTTTCCATGTCTCCGAATAACCCCCTCCTTTGCGTGTCTGCGACCACACGCTGCCTGTCCCCCCCCCTTTCCTGTTCTTTCCCCTTTTTTACGTTTTTGGCCGGGCGCAGTCCTTTTTTTTTTGTTTTTCTTTTTTTTTTTTTTTTGATGTGGAGACCCATTGTCTGCTCCAGGTGCCCTTACTAGTTTACGCACTTTGGACGTTGTTTTTTTCTTTCCGGTTATTTCTTTCCCTATTGCCCTTCCGCCGAGACCCCTCTTCTGCCATTTCTGAGGGTCCCTACGGGTCTGTCCCATGATGTCGTTCTTTATTCGGACCTTGTACACTGGCAGGATTCCCTTTTGTTTTTTGACGCCTTCCTTTTTACCCTGTCCCAAATGTACCCTCATTCGACAGGTGCCCCACCGACAACAATTCTCCCCGCGATTGCGATTTCTCTTCCGGTTCCATTGCTCCCTACAGGTTTCAGTATTTATTGCTTGTTTTTCCGAAGGTTCTGGCTCCCCACGTCCTTTTCCCCCGGACGCCCTTTTGCCTGTTTCCTTTACCTTTTCTTGATTACTGAACCCGCTGGCCCCGAGGCTTTTGTCTCCCCAACGTTTTTGTTCCCTTGCCAACCTCCGTGACTTTTTAGTCGTGCGTGCAATTTTTGAACCCTATTTTTTTTGCATTTTCTTCTTTTGTGTCTAATAACCTTGCAGCCTGTGATCTTTTTTCTTCCTTTTTTTTTGTCCTTGTTGAGACTGCACGCCCAAAAGCTGGGAGCGTGTTTTTTCTCTGTGGCTTATGATTTTCCCCAGACATCCTCCCCCCCAAGTTTCAAACCCCCGCATGACCACAACCTCCCGTGGATCACCCTCTTTGGGCATACTTTGTGCCGTGTTGTACGTTTCTGTTTTCTCCCTCTTTGTCACGGTGGATACATTAAAGTGTGTTCTGTCCCCCCCGCCCTTCGGTGCAGGCCTTGGGAGGTTTTTTCCTGTCAATCAACGCCATACTGGTATCTGCGAGTTTCCCTGCTGTTGCCTCTCGGCGTGACTGGTCCGTTTTTCTTATTTTGCCAAAATGTGTCCCGTGTCGCCACCTGCCTTTGTTATTGTTAGCCCACCCCCCCGGTCAATTTACGAACTTTCCCTTGTTAATTTTTTTTTTTTGGTAAGGCCCGCTAACCGATGTCCTTCCGACCACTCTTCCACACACTCATTTCGGTACTGCTTGACTTGTTACATTGTCTGTTTTTGTCCTGTTTATTTCGTTTTTACTGACGGTCTTTCTCACTTTGTTTGTCTTTTATTCATCCTGATCTCTCCCACGTTTTTTTTAGTGTTAACCGGTCTGATAATACCGCAACAAGACGTTTAACGCGATTCAGTAATCAGTCAGACGAGATTGCTTCCTCTTCACGGACTCTAACTTCCAGTCCGTCTCTTCTCCCCCTGTCCCTGCCGATGCGCCTTGAACGCGTTTTTTCGCGTGTTTATGACTCATATATTTTTTGAGTGTCTCTGAAGCCTAAGTGTCTTGTCCTCCCGCACCTTGCCTTAATCTTCGCTGTCGCGACCCGAGATTTACGTATTAGATCGTCCATTTCGTTGTTTGGACAATTGTTTTTTTTTATGCCCCCTCTTTTTTTACCGGTACCCGTTTTACCCCCCATGTCCTTTTTTTGATCTGGTGCTGGCGGCGCCTGTCTTTGCCGTGTTTTCTTTTCTGTTCGAGCTTGTTTCTGTTGTCCTCTTTATGTCCAGTTGACGCCTCCCGCACGTCATGTTCCTGCCCTAGTTTGGGGGACTTTTTCAAAAGTTGAAGTTGTGCACCACGAACTCATCCCCCCGGCTTGTTCCCTTTTTTGACAGGTGTGTAGTAATTGTTTTCCCCACGGCTTTTATTGGGCGTCTTTCAGTCGGCTTTTTTTTTGCTCCCGGGGGTGCACCGCCCAACTACTTCTGTATTTTGGCCGGAGGGTTCCGGTTGACAATCGTTGTCACGTGTTTTTCGCCTCCCTGACTTCTTTTACATATTACCGGAGTCTGCACTTGCGCCTTTTTTCCTTCCCACATTTTTATCGTGGTCCGCTTTGCATTGTTTCTTTCTCTTTTTAATTTTTTCATCCAGCCCGTACTCTCCCCCCCAAACACGTACCCTTTTCTTGGATTGATCGATCTTTTATTGTTATAGCTATGAGCAGGGGGGGATGACCCTTTTTCGACGTTTTTGTTCCCACCGCCGGTTTTGCCTGTGCCCTTTCGCATGTTTTGGACTCTCCCTTCCATTTGGTCCCTTTTCTTCTCGTCGGCTCCCCCTCATCGGGATTTTTTTTTTGTCTGCCCAGCCCCCCTTCGACTCTCATCGTCCTTACGTTCTTTCGTGTTCTTCATGTTGTCATCCGCCCGGGGGCCTATTATCTTTGCCATTTTTCAATTCACCCCGTTCTGCTCAGCTTTTATCGTCTCCCCATCCTTGCCAGAAATACACTTCAATGTCCCCCTCCTTTTTGGCCCCTTTTGTCCTACTTGTCCCGGATGCTTGTAACCTTCCGTCACCCTGTAATCGGTTGCTGAGTTTTCCATCTTTTATTTTTTGCCCACATGGCTGCTGCTCTTTATGTCCGCCACCCCCTTGCACAAGAGGTCCCTGTCCCAGGGTCCCGATTTTGCCCATCCCCCCGCGTGAGCAGCTGTTTGACGTGCCCTTTCTGCTTTCTTGTAAACCCCTTTACCTGCCCCACAAAACACCATTGGTCCACTGTAAGAGTGTTTGACTTGACCGGGACCACCCATGAGTGCTTTTTCCCCGCCTTCGCCGGGCAGTAAACAAGACTTTTAGTCGTTTTTTTTTTTGCGAAGGTGTTGTTTTCCTGATGTGGTTAAAATTTCGTCTGGGGAGTGCAGTTTCCGTTTTTTTTTTTCTTTTGTCGAAAAGCCGTGGATGACTTTCCCTGTTTCAGGCCCGGTTTCGTTATACCACGGTGACTTTCTTTCCCCCCCCCCCCCCTTCCCCGTGCTCCTGTCCCCACCACCCAGTTTCTTCTGAACAACTCCCCTTATTTTCCTTCCCAAGTCGTCGGCCGTCTCTTCGAGCCTGCCATTCGAGGGATCTAATTCCCCCTATTTCTTTGTCCATGTTGTTCCCCAGTGTTCTTTTGTTGATGAGCGAGTGTCCTCTCTGCTTTTCTCCAGCGCTTTTCGAGCTCGGGTCTTTTTGGTTTTTGATCCGTCTCGCTTCAGTCCTGCTGAATAATCACCCCCCAATTTTTTGTTTTCCCCCACGGGCCCCCTTCTTTTTGGATTTCTTCCAAGTTGTTTCCTCGTCCCTTCCACCTTTCCTATCCGTCACGGTTCCACGAGCTACCCAAGAACCACCACAGGTGACTCATTCTCACTTTGTTCATTTTCCCTAGTTTTTTGTGCCTGCCCCCCATGTTGTCGTTTCAGCTGTTTGGCTTTTTTTTTCCGAGTCGGCCCTCTATTCTAGTGTGAGCTTCTTACTGGTTTTGAGCCTTTATCCCTTATTTTTTTCCTTTTTTTCCATCTTCCGGTTGCTTCGCTGCTCGGTTACCCACCCCTCCTTTGGCCTTTGACTTTCTTTTGAGCTTCCCCCTCCTACTCCGAAACTTTTTTTGTGCCGCCCCGGCTTGCTTGATGTTATCGAAATTTCTTTTCTACTTTTTTGTGAACTTTCACCCCTTTTTTTTATTCTCCACTTTTCGCTTTCTCCCTTCCGTGTCGTGGTGGGCTCCTCTCTTCTTTTTCCCTTATCCCTTTTGTGGGGAGCTTTCCCCCCTTCCTGCAAGCCGACGTTTGTTCCGCTTGCTCCCTCAATTTTTATGTTCTCGGTTCCCCTTTTTTTGTTCATTTACCCGCCCCCCTGTGCGGTCGTCTGTCTCCGTGCCGCGCAGCGACTTCCCTGTCTCAATTGCCTTTTGCCACTTTACGTTTCTAAAAGTTGACTCCCCCACTAGTAGGTTTCTTGTGTGTCTATTTCTCTCAGTGACTCTGTATTCCACCCTCCTTATCCTCTGACAGCTTTTACGATCTCCCCCCCCTATGCTTGGCCATTTTCGTTGGCCAACTACCTAGGTGTTGCCTGTTCATCAATTTCCACCTTTCCTTCTCCGTTCCCGACGTTTCCGTAGTGGCTGTTCATTATGAATTCCCTGTTTTTTTGCTTCAGATCCCCGAGGTCTCCATTTAGCAAGTCTGTTCTAGCCCAGATCGTCCCCGTTGGTTACTGCCCCATTCACTGCTTTTTTCGGGTGCCGGAGACGGAATCACTGCCGTTTTGTTCCTTTGTGCGTCATCAGTACGCTCCCGGCATCCTTTTTCCCTTTTTTATGCGTGAACCTCTTCCCCAGTCCAGACCTTTGTTTTTTTTGCCCTTTTTTTCTCTCGATTTTCCCCTCTTCCTCTGACCTAAGTTTTTGTGAGTATTGGATTTTACTTCAGTGCGTGCTCTGCAATCGTCAGTTGACTCTCCTTTGCCCGTTACTGCTTATGCAGTGTTTCCACGTTTTTTGACACCACTTGATTTGAGCCCCCCCCTTTTGATTTTGTTGGATGGCTAGTTTTCCCCCCCTTGTCTTTTTTCCTGTACTGGTCACTTAGTCTTCTCCACCACGCGCGTTGTCCTTACTTGCATTTGCGTGCTTATACCCGGGTTTGTGCCCTTTTGCACCCTCTTTCCCATTTTTGGCTAGTTTTTTTTACTTTGCGCACGCGTTTTTTCGTTTTTGCGCCCCCCTTTTTCCTCGAGGCCACGATTTTATTGATTTCGACAGGGATCGTCCTTTCCAACGACAGTTGGATGCTTTTTTTTCTTCCCTTGGCCGGACATTTTGCCCATTCACCCTCCTTTCCTTGTGCGGTGTTTTATGTTTGCTGCTGTTTTTTGGGTGTCGGGTCGCTTTCTTTTCTTCCTCCCAACCATCTCTCTTCCAACTTTTGTCGCACTCCGTCTTGCTCTTCTCCCCCCCCGTTTCTTTTCTTTTCTTACACCCTCACCCCGCGGTTACCAGTCCTGCACTCCCCGTGCCTTTACGAGCTAAATCTCCCTCGTGCTTGTTTCTTTGGTTTTTTTCCCAGGTTGGGTTTTCGCTTTTTCCCCTCATTCTAATTTCCGTGTCGCCAAATTTTCGCCTGTTTTTACAGGCACGGGTTTTTCCCAAAGTTTTGCTTTCGCTTCCTCGACGTTCTCCCCAGGTTTTCTGCAAGTTTCGTACGTTTGTCTTTTTTCCTCTATCTTCCTTCTGTTAGGAACGACTGCCCCTCGCGGTTTCGCGCTGGTCCCTTGTCCCTTTTTTCCCGACTGTCGACACCCCCCCCGTGTTCGATTCTGGCCGTTGTCGTCCATCCTCTTTAAACTTAGTCCTTTTCCCTTTTTTCGTCGTGTTTTTCTTCTCCCCTGGCTTAGCCAGTTTCTGCTTGCATGCCGTTCCGTGCCAGTTTGGCCTTTGGCCACATTTTTTTTGCTTTTTTCTTTATCTTCAACGCCCCCTCTGGTGGCCCCACCCGGCTTTTTTCTCCTCCGTCTTTTCTCGTTCTGTGCGTTTTGTTACCTTTTCGATTTGCGGGTCTGCTGATCGCTTACCTTCCGACTGTTGCCCAATTTAATTCCCCCCCCCTCACCCGTTCCTTTTTTTTATATTTGGCACTTTCGTTGCCTCCGGGACCCCCTTCCCTCTGTTTTTTTTTATTTCGAATATCCCATGCGGACCATTCCTGTTCCCCCGGATTTTGATGTTTTCTGTCCATGAGCTTCCGTACCCATGCTCCCGCACCCCTCCCCGCCCCACGTTGTCCTTTTTCCCCCTTTATGTCCCATCCATACACACAATATGTCTGCTGTGAACACTTACAGTACCGTTCCCTTTGCCTTTTTTTTGTTTCGGCTGTCTTCCATTTGTCCCCTTCCAACCTTTTCTGGAGTTTTTTTCTTCCCAAATCTTCCCCCCCCCGGCGGTTTCGTGTATGTCCCTTCCTACTGAAGACTATTCTGATCTCAGAAACTTGCTGCCTGGCAGAAGTATAGCACAAAGTGTGTTAGTTCACCAGTCCTTTTTTTTTTTCTTAGTTTCGCTCATTTTCAACTGGCTGTATGAACGGTTTTCTGGCATTATCTCGCCCCTCTGGTTTTTCCCCTATGCCTTTTCAGGGGATTAGATGGCGACTCCCTCCTCCCCCCCTGTAGCCCCTGCCCACATTCTTTCCCCTTTTCCCACCCCCCGGTTCCTTTATCTCTTTTCTGATTTTGAGATCCTTTTTTTTTTATTTGCTCCTCGTTCCATTTGTCCTTTCCTGTGTTTTCCCTCCAATTTTCCTTCCCAACGCCCCCAACTTGTCCCTGTTACGGTTTTTTTTCCGTTGCCGCGATTTTGGGCGCTCCGCTCTTTTTTTCTTTTCCCAAACCACGGGTTATTCCACCCCTATTGGCACCCCGTTTTTTTTGTTCCCCCGCAACGTTTCTCCTCGCAGCCTTCGAGTGATTTACGGTTCTTCTTTTTCCCTGACCTTCGTTTTTCATAACCTTCGTTTGCCGATCTCTTCTTTTTCTTTCCTTCCTCCCCCCCCTTGTTTCTTGCCTTTTTTTTTTTTATATTTTGATTTTTGGCTCTCATGAGAGTACTTTTGTAGTTTTGCCTGCCCGCTCCCCTCAACAGACTCACCTGAGTCAGAACGTCTTTCATACTCCCACTTCTTTGGCGTGCTTTGGAAGATTGCGGTTCTTCTTTTTTCCTTCCCCCCCAAATTAGCCGCCTCTGTTTTTAGTCGCATTTTTTTTTTCCCCTGACCCCAGGACCTGAAGGGTAGTGGCCCGCTTTGTTGTATGGCATTCATGACGAAGTTTGTTCGTTTTTTGATTTCGCACCTTCCTTCGCCCCCACACCCAGCCCTTCCCCTTAAACCTTCCTTTCTGCACACCATGATCTCCACTTTTTTCTCTCCCTAGACTTCTTGCGCCGGTCGGCTCTTTTTTTGTATTTTTTCTTTTTTTAGTTTCCCTTCCCTTTTTCTTTCGCGCACAGTTCGACATTCCCATACTTCCCCCCTGCGGCCGTGTGTTATGCCTATCAGAGCTGCGACAATCAAAGTAAGTGTGGAGGTCGAACTCGTTCTTGCAGCTTAATTTTTTTTTTTCCTGACGCCCCTTTTCTGCATTCATTCATCCCACCCTTTATTTCCTTTTCTTTTGCTTGAATGTTCACGGGAGCGCTTGTTTTATTCTCTTCGTCTCATATTTTTTCTTTGGTGCCGCCCGAAGTTCCTTCCCTGTGTCCGTTCCTAGAAATGCCAGTGCTCTCTTTTTCGTTCCCTCGCATTTATCTAATTTCCCCGTGTCTTTACCCCACCATTCCTAGCTACCAACGTTTCATTTCGCTGTGGGGCCCGAAGGTGTCTCCTTTGCTGAGTTTTGGTCTTTGTTACACACCCCTTTGTTAGGATTATTCCTGTTGTTTAACGCCCATCTTTTTTGCGACCGAGTGTACACCCCCTTTTTGCGCTTTTCCATCCTGTGTTTTGGATTTTTATTATCTGAGTCCCAGTCTCCCCCTTCAAAACGGATACCCAGCCCCGCTCATACTTACACGCACTTACGTGGATGTACCGTCTTTGTGTTTGCTTTGTCCATTTCCCTGTTCGAGCTGTTTCCCTGGTGTATTTCTTGACCGCGTTTTTTTTGCTATGTCCGGGTCCCAATGTTACCCTTGTATCGACGGGCTGTTGCACGCCTCCACTCTGCTAGATTGAGGGATGGTTCCCGTCCCTCTGTTTCACGCCTTCCTTTTTCCCACCTCCATATTGGTCCCACACGGTTTTACGATCTTGACAACGCGTCTGTGTCTTATTTTTTTTTGACTTTCAAGCGGTTCCCCCCCCCCCCCCAACTCACCTTTTTTTCCTCATACAGCCCCCCCCACAGCACCCTTTCCTCTGGTTAATGGTTGCAGTCGTTTTTCTTTTCGTATCTTCGAGCAGTTTCTGGCCCTTGCTGGTCTCTCTTTTTTTCCCAGTCCCTCTTTAGATTGCCGTGGATTACACGCTTTTTTCTTTTTCCCTCTCCCTTTTTTTTAGGGCACGTGCGGCCGTCCTTTTTTTCGGCTTTTTTGTTATCTGTACCGGATTTCCCCCCCGTGATTACGGTCGACTGGGTGTGTTCTTTATAGGGACCGCGTTTGCTGCGTTAGGTAGGTTTGGAAGTTCTCTCGGCGACCGTTTCCCCCTTTCATTGGGCCCCTGATGTCGCTGTTGTTTTTCCCTATAAGTTTTGTTCCCCAGTTGAATTTGTCCCCTTGTCTTTCTTTCTTTGTACCCCCAGTCAACTCGTTTTTTTTGGGTTTTAGTGAGTTTCTCGGGTTAGTGAGTTTTTTACCCTCTCCCCCATTGTTTTTATTGTTGGGTCGGGGGGGCCCTTTTTCCCCGCCCGTGCCCTCCGCTGTCCTGTTTTTTTGTCTTTTGTTTCCCCCGTGGCGCTTTTCCCGGTCCTTGTTTTCCCCCCTTATTACTACTCCTACGGTTTGAGTGCTCCTTCCTTTTTTTTTGTCTTTTTTACCCTTTTATTTGTTTTTATTGATGTTTTCTGTTTTTTTTTCCCCGGCCGAATGGCCCTGGCTCTTTTTGTTTCTCGAT
>Ga0179593_1251722_pt1 | contig 13112 bp, 14 predicted proteins | sample CZODoug2_1_08_16_FD_185931 | JGI IMG/M metagenome (GOLD analysis project Ga0179593, IMG submission 185931) | Vadose zone soil fungal communities from Angelo Coast Range Reserve, California, USA - CZODoug2_1_08_16fungal (PacBio error correction) | ecosystem: Environmental > Terrestrial > Soil >... | reverse complement strand
TGCTTGAATATGCCCCGAGTCCCCCCCTTTCACTGAAGAAGTCTTTTTTTTTGGTTTTAGCAAAGCTCAGATTTTCTCTCCCCTCTCTTGTCGACAACACTTGCTCGATAGGGTCGTTGTTCTTAGAGCCCTTCTTTTCTTTCCAGGTCTGTCGGAGTATACAGATGTGACCCAAGAGGCCCCCCGCCTCCTTTGCAATTCAGCTCCGTCCTTGAGATCGGAACCCCCTCACGGTTAAGGATTATCTCCGTCTTGTCAAAGAAGCGTTGCGTCAGGAGATCCCCTGTTTCCCCCTTTTTGCATAACTAACCGCAAAAACTTGTAATCTCAATTGTCCCTTCGACCTCACACAGGACTGATTCTATGACCTTTTCAGGTGGCCTTAGGCCCTTACATCATCTGCTTTAGAGTTCTAGCTCCGTTGCATTTCGCCCCCTGTCCGGCGCTTTGTGGTCCCACATTAATTACCCCCAGTGTTTGCGCAATGACGTTGGCGGCGTTTTTCCGTGGCTAATCCAAAAGCCTGGTCCTTTCTTCATATGGATCCTTGCAAGGATGCGTTTTTTTGAATGATGTGGACAGCCTTTCTTCCAGTTTCCTTCCTCCTTTTTTCGCCCTCCCCTTTTTCCTAAACCTGGAAAACTTTTAATGTCTTTGTCCCGCTTAGGCGTGATCTCCCCTTTTTGGGACCCCCCCCAACGAGCCCAACCCAGCTCCTCCAACTACCTTTCCCCGGTCTGTAAACCGAATACACGGACACTGCAATGGACGCAAGCTTCACTCTTCTCGCGGGTCTCCAGCTGTTCTTTATCCCGTTTCGACCATCCAATACCACTGGCTTCCTTTTGAGTAGTCTTCTTACGAGGCGGACGATTTTTTGTCCCGACCTGCACCTGGCAAGATAGCCCGATTGAGGCCCCCCATTGTCAACGGCCGTGCTTTCTTTTCGATGTTTCCGCCGCAGTAGAGTTCCCCCAACTCCTTGAATTCGGCTTTTTTTAACGACCACCCCCCCCAATGCCTATTTACCTGACCGTGATCTGTTTTATTTTGCCACCACATTTCTTCCTTGTCATCATCTTCGATTGCCTTGGCCGCTGTGACCGTTTGGCGATAGACAGGAAAACCACCATTTTACGTTTCTTCTCCTGGTCCCCTTCACTCTGTAATTGCTATACACAACTAAGGCCGCTCTCGCCACCCTTCGCAGCGCTGTATTAGTTTTATTTCTTTTTTCTCTTATTTACCGCCGAGAAAAGATGATGTGGTGTTCCGATCCCTTCGTCAACAATTTTTCAATTACTTACATTGATTTTCTTTCCAATCCCTTGCGTTCCTGGCGTAGGGAAAACTGTAGGTTTGCTTGAGCATCCCCTAACGGTGGTTTTTCGGCCGGCTCAACACTTCCGGTTCCCGTTTACGTGATTTTTTTCAGAATTGTGGTATTACTCGAGGTATGACTCTCGCACCCCACCATAGCGGTCTTTCGCTCGTGATTCCCTGCAGCGATCTTTTAAAGCACGCCGCCACTTTTTCGTTGAGTGCTCTTGTTCGGCTTCTTCGTTGCCTTTGCTAGGCAGAATGTTGCCTTCTTACCCACCCCAAATTTCTTTGTGATTATTTCCTCCCTCTGTGCGGAGCCTCGCCAGCGGCCTTTGTCCATTTAAAGGGGTACAATCCCTTCGGATTGTAACACATGTAATCCGCTGCACCTTTTAGTAGTGGGTCTTTTGACTTACCCGGTTTATCGCCCATCTCCTTTCGTTCCCCACTTCTCCTGAACACGATTCTGCCTTCGGCTAAAGGCATCCATTGCGTGCGCGACACCTCCATTAGGAGGTCAAGAGTGATAGAGTGCCCACTATGCCAGAGGCTTCAAACGTTTTGCACATCTGTGTAAGGCCGTCACACCCCCTTCTTTTTTTGTGCTAGTCCTTGTGTTTCAAAGACGCTTTGACTTACGTAGAGCTTAGATTGCGGCTGGGGTGATTTCCGGTTCCGGTGGATGTTTTTGCGTTCCCTGTTTGTGGCGCGGTAACCACGTCAGGCCTGAATTCTTGAGCGTGGAAAGCAGAGGTATCCGACCTATTATAAATGTTCATACCATCTTGGTTGCGTGCGTTTTCATTCTTCCGTCGTCTGCTGATTGAATTCCGTACAACAGATCTGATTTTCTCGGGCCCTTTGACAACGGCGAGATTTTTCCCAACAACACCAGGGGACCACCACACGGAGTCTTCTTTTTTCGCCCCTCTCCCAGTCCTTAGTATGCCTGCTGTATTTTCTTTCCTAAAGGGCTGTATTTTTGCTTCTGCTATTAGTTTCAGTACATCTCGTTCTCACCCCTTGTGTCTTAAGTCGCGCACCCGCTGATCATCCGGTTCTTCCCCCGCAATTAGGGTCTTGCGTATAGAATTCTTCTATTCTTAAGTGGTATCCCAAAATATTATTCCTTGAATCCTTTGACTTGCTCGTTCAGTCAAAGGCGTTCCCCATCTGACTCGATCCTAATGTTGGGGAAGCGTTTGGTTTCCTAGTGTCCACCTGACACCTTACCCTTGGATACCTGAGCCACAAAAATCGGGTACGGGCTGTCAACAGACTGTGACTCCCAGCCTTTGCTTTTTAAATATTTAGGGTTGCACACAGCGAAGATTCCTCACCCGCGGATTGGCTGAACTATAAATCTAGATATCTCCTTTTTTGCTTTCCTTCCTCCTTCTTCTCATTACGTTTATTGGGTCAATAAGTGCCATCCTGTTTTCCCGATAATAGACCTATATCTTTCATACTACGTTTTTATTGTTTGTTGATCGCTCTGAGATCTCTTCTTTACCATGGATACCGGACTTTTATCGGACATGCCCTCCAGTTTGGAGAATCAAGTTACAGGGAGTCCAATCCCCCCCCCAACTTTGCCCCCCCCCCCCACCCCCCCCCCCCCCCCCCCCCCCCCCCCCCCACCCCCCCCCCCCCCCCCCCCCCCCCCCCCCCCCCCCCCCCCCCCCCCATATTCTATTAGCTTTCCTTAAATACGAGTTTTGGAGGACCGCTTTTCCCCCAAGACTACGAGACATTTTCCGCCAAACTGCTAGCTTTTTTTTCCCTCGATCATCATGAAAGGGTTTTTTTTTTGGCGCGTTTCCCCCGATGGAGCTGCACTCCCACAGACCCCCATTGCTTCTCTCTGTCCGTATGGTAGCAGGCGCCGGTCCTGAAAAGCGGCGCCTCGTCTGCCGTGTCCTCCGCTTTGGACGAGCAACGGCAGCAGTCTCCCCATCGACCTCACCCCATCCCTTGCTGGCTTCCTTTCGGATCGAGCGTTTTTCGAGCCATCAAACGGTGGAGCGTATTCCGCCCGTTGTACCTGACCGAGTCTCAGAAGAAAAGGAAGATGAAGGCGCCGCCACCTCCGGTCTTGCCACCTTCACTGAATCTCGAGAATTCTCAAAGTCATACCCCGTATAAGGTTTCCGCAGGTTTTGTGGTTGACCCATTTCTGCCTTTTTTTTTTGCAGCGTTGCCCCCCCCCTGTGAATCATCTATTTTTCTTTTTGACCAACTTTTATGTAACTCCTCTCCATCCGGAACGAAAGACTGCCTCAGCTCCACCCAACGTTCGGCACCATTTTTCCTCCTTAGGTCGAGTAATCTCAAAGCGACCCTTCTCGGCTGACGTTATGTGTACCCCTCGCCCTCCACGCCGGACGTGCACACAATCCAAGGGAACCGTTTCCGCACCCACTCTTTTATTAGATTAAGTTCCTCCAAAATGATTCTTGGAGGCGTGCACTTCCTTTGCCCCACCGACAAACAGGCCTTTTTTTGACTCCCGCGTCGACCCGCTTTCCCCTGTTACCTGCGGAAGGGTCTCTCTTCCTATCATATTTTTCCCCCCCTTCCCGATATTCCTTTGTCGAGAACGATTTCTATGACCTGTCCCTCTTTCCCTACTCATAGGCCCACGACTGATGTTTATGTGCACCTTTTGGACCCTCCATTTCTGTATGTGCGTAACGGAAACGTTACAACCTGAACATCTACCATTTACGCATCATTTTTTTCGTCTCCCGCCCTACTAGGGAATAAAACTTGCCCCCGGACAAAGCCTTTTCTAGATAAGACATAGCGTGAACCCACCTCGGCAATACGGGTATTCTTTTTTCCCTTCGCATGCTCCGATGTGACTAAGGACAACGCTCAGTCCTCCACTCGTCCCTCAGAGGCCCCAGATAAGTATGTTTTTCCTTTTCCTCTCGACTCTTTTCTCACGAGCCCCCAACATTAGTGGGGAAGGTGTCTGCACGTCTACCTTCTCAGTATTCCTCTACCACAATTAGAAGACTCCCCCTTCACCCCTTCTCACTTCCGGGCTACCCCCACCCCCTTCTTCTTCTCCAAGCAGGACGCGCTTTTCCCACCGCTGCTCCCTCTTGACTTTGCTCACTGGCTAAGTTCAGTGAAAACGTGTTGGTTCGGGCTTTCTAACCACCTGAATTTTTTGATCTTGCTCCCGATTGTAATTTACCCTAGGAGGAAGGACCATCACTGTTGTTCGCGATTAGTACCGATTTGGATTTTCCCGGAATTTACCCTCCGCCTTTAAATTTTTCTGGCTATAAATAAGTATTTTTCCCTGTTCTTATGGTCCATTCGATCCCCACGTTACCCAGAAAAGCATCTAATATGATCTGACCCTGAATGGTGTCCCCCCTGTTTTTAGTAATTTCTCTTACAGGTTTTTCCTCCGATTTTCTCCGCATTTTTTTGATCAATCTCCAATCAACATCCCGTTTTTTTCTTTTCTCTTCCTGTCCCCTTTTTCACCCCACACTTCAAGAGTCATTAGTTTTAAATGTTCCGTAACTCTTCTGTCTTTTATGTTCGGTCCGAAATGTCTACACTTCTCCTTCTATATGTAGACGAAGCCAGGCCAGGTTATGTTTTTTCTTCGAACCTACCCATTCTCAAGAACCTTGGTGGACTGAAGGCCGTCTTTTATTTTAAGTTTAAGAGGCCGTATGTTTCCTTCACTTTATTCCTCTCTCGTTACTGGTTTATTCTGGATTTTTTTTTTGTCTTTTTAAGTCAGTATCACTCCCCGTCCCCAGCCCGGTCCTTCTTTTCACGGTGTTCATTCTTTGGGCTGATAGCCCCACCTTCTCTGTAATTTCTAAACGTCTTTTTTCATCCCCTCCCCCCCACCAATGCCGAGAGAATAAGTGCCCCTGATCCCTCTTCCTCCCCCTTCCGCGCTTTCTATGTGTGGGTTTCCAAATGTAACATTCCCTCCGCCCCTTCTTTCCTCACCCGGTTCTTTTTTCCTTCAAATTGGTTAAAACCGACGGCCCTCCTCTTCCTCCTCCCCTTCTTCGCAGTTACGAGACCTAGCGCTCTCTGTATTTCCCCACCCCCCACCCTTTTCAACCTTTTCCTCACCATTAACACGGGCGGTTGAGATTCCCTTTAGGCTGGAATCCCTTTCTCTCCCACTTTTTCTCTTTTGCTTTTTTGAAAAGTTGTTCCCCCTTCTCTCCCCTTCTTCACCCCCCCCCCTTTTGTTTTTGTGTGATGAGTTCTCCCTTCTTTAAATGTGTCTTTGTGTTCTCTTTTTTTCCCCCAATCTCTCGAGAGAAATTCAGTTTGCATTTGTTCTTTTTTTTTTTCCCTTTTTCCCCCCCCCGTTTTTCTATTCAATCTTACAGGGGAACTGGCCTCCTCGTCTCCCGGGCTAGAATCCCATGTTTTTCCCCTCTTCTCTCCCTGTTTTCTTACACTCTTCCTTCTAGACGATATTTCTCCATGGTTTGTGTCTTCAATTACCACCATCTTCCTTCCCCCGTCTTTTTCTCTTTTCAGATACTCTATAGAGGGGATTACTCCTCGGTTTTTTTTTTTTGAGAGCTTTCTTTCCCCTTATATGCATTTTTTTTTAACTGATTCATTCCCCCTTTCCGGGTGGGAGAACCGTTTTTCTCCCTGAGGCTTCTCTTTCTTCCCCCTCGTCTTTCCTACCCCCCTTTCCCTATATTGTACGATGGTGATTCCATGCCTCTCTTATTCGCCCTTGTAAATGTACTTTAGTTACCGCCTTTTTTACCATATTCAACCAAGCAACCTCTCCCACCACCATTCATCTACGGATAGTTCTCTCGCCACCCCCCCCCCCCCTCCCTTGGGTCAGGAATAGGCGCTACTTTGCCCCCCCTCCCCTCCCTTTCTGACTCTTTTCTCATGCACAATTGCAAAAAACCGACAACCGTCCGCCTCCCCCCTTTTTTCCCTCACATGTTTATTCCACTGACTTAAGTCACACATTCCCCAGGCTTTCCCAGTTTTGGTTTCATGACTTTTGCCTTTTGATGAGTTTAATCGAAGGAATTCATCTCAGAGATAACTCTATCACGTTTTATTTTCGATCCTAGTAGTCTTTTTTTTTGTGTACCATGTTTTTTTCTTTCAACGAACCAGTTTTTCAAAGTTTGCGCCGGCATTTTTTAAGTTTCTTATCTCCCCCCAGGAGGGAATTGCATCTCATTAGAACGCATATGCATGTACTGTAGGAGCTCGCATGTTGTTGAAGGCCTTGTACAGTTTATCAATCAGGCTCATTCTCTGCTCCCCATTCCCCTAACAACCCCCCATTGACTAGGGAATGAGGTTCATAGGGTTAGTGCTTTTCCTCGACCGGACGCCACCACAAGATCGACCAATCACTTCACCCCCTGTGAACGGTAAACACCACGATAAATCCAAATTCACTTCCAATCAGCCCAATACTTCTTATATTCTTCGGCCACCGTCAGGAAAACCACGTTTGTTTCATTGGCGTGGACGCCCTACCGATACATGACAATTTAACAGCCACACCCCATCCCATAGATCTCACCTCTCACCTTTTCCTGCCGTTATTTCCCCCGTCCGTTCTTGAGCCTCCGTTTTGGTTTACGTTCCCCCCTCCCATTCCCACCCCGCCTGCCTCTTTCCCTCGGCCTGAGCCTCCCCACCCCTTTCCCCCCACTCCTTCTCACCCCATTCCTTCCCACCCCCACCCCCCCTTCATCCCTCTTACACCCCTCGACCCCCTCCCCCTGCTTAGTTTCACGACAGCCCTCTCCGTTTGGCTCCTCTTTTGCCTTCCCGTACCTGGACGCTTCCCCCCTTTCCGTTCGTTCCCATTTCCAATCGGTGCTGCTTGAGAGGTTTGACTGTACCGTATGATCTTAAGAAATTTCCGGAATATTGATGGCTGTCACTTTCCCCCTTTTCTTCTTACATCTTAGGCACCGGTTCCCTCGAGAATGCTCAGTTTGGTGTTCACCAACACTGAGTGTCCCACTTTCCATATGCGATTGCGGTCTTGTGCATCGTTTGTATATCCACGGCACGTCAAACCCATTTTCTGTAAATTGAGATCCGTTAGCCTACGTCTTAAGTTTAGTAGCACTCCCCCACGCCGGATCCCCTCTAAAACCCCCCACTTTGCTGCAGCCGAATTTCTTCTCTTTTACTTATCTTCCTCCCGATGGCGGGGGTTCCTATTCCCCCCCCTCCACAAAGTTCTGACTCATATTGATCGCAAATTCCCCTTCTCGGCGTATTGAAAACCTGCGTTTATCTGAAGTCAGATACAATTCATTTTTTTTTTGACCGGAACCTCCCGGTCCTTTCCCCGTTTGATCTTACTTGTTGGCTCTTACATTCGAGTTATTCCTCCTTCCTTCCCAAAGAGTCTTTTTCATTGAGTCGTGCCGTCCTCTCCCGATAAAGACTTTGCATTCTTGTCTCCCTTGATTGCTCTTTTTTTTTTTTCTCGGGGGCCTTGAGGGGCGTATCTCTTTGAATGGCCGACCCCCCTCCAAACCCACCCACCCCCTCCTACATTTTCACCTGCCGATGCCGGGAGTCCGGCTGTTGCGTCTTCAGTTCCGCGCTTTGTTTTCCCAGGTTTGGAGTCCTGAGTCCCTTTTTAACCACACCTTAGTGACGAAAAAATCTCTCGTTCATTTTTATAGTGGGTCTTGGTAAATTTCTGTCCCGCACATTCCTCCCCCCCCCTTTTACCCACCTTTTCTCCTCTCAAATCTTCTTGAATTCTGCCCCCTTTGCCGGCCTCATCTGCTTCCTTACCCCCCCCTACCCCCTGGGATTTCACCAGTCGTCTCGAGGAATAGATCCTTTCCTTTCCCCTTGCCAACGGCGGGCTACCCCGCTTCACCAACAGGATTGGTTCTTTAGTCCGTCTCCTCCCGACTTTTATTCTGTTACTCCTTTCTTTTCGCGTGAAGTGTTTGAGTTGGTTCCGTGGATAGTGCGGTCCTTTTTTTTTATGTAGAGGTACCCGGTAATTTCTTTTTATCATTTCTTGCGCGTGGTCACTCCGCTGGACCTAATCTAGGTCTTCCCATGTTTGCCGTCACTCTTGGTTGCTGTGAACTTTTCAGCCTTCTTCCTTCTCTACTTTATTACTCGCTTGCCAGGACGTCAACGTCTCGCATTTAGTTTTTTTGCGATGCAACCTGCTCGATCTGTTCACCAACCTGCGGTGACACTTTACTACTTCGTCTTGAATTTTTAGTCCCATGCCCCCTTGCTGCTCCGCTGTGTCGCCTGATCTTCTTTTCGCACTTTCCCAGTTGGATCGTATTTTTTATTCTTTGCCTCTTAGTAAGTCCTTCTCGGATCTTCGACTCCCCACCTTTGTTGTGTGTAAGTGTGATTTCGATTCCGATTTCTCTTAATTGCGGGCCTTTTTTTTTTTTTTTAGAGCATTTTCTGTCGGACGTGGCTAAAAAATCTTTCATTAGCTCTTTTGCGCATAGTTCCGTTTATGGTCCTGTAAACACTGCCCACTCTACCTCAATGTTTTTTTTTTGTACTCGTTGTCGCTAAGCGTGCGCCCTAGCACCAACGGACTTAGGACAATGACCCACCAAAAGAGTTCTAGGAGGGAACCGCTGCGGCCATCTTTGTGCCCTAGTTTCTGTGGCCATGAGTCCCTTCCCCCCGCGGTCATTTTGCCCCGTCTCCATCTCCGATATGCTGTTTTTTTGCCCGGTTCTTTTTGGGTTAAGGGTATTTTCCTCCACCCGTCCGGTCTTCACGATAATCGTATCTCATCCTCTTTTTTTTTCTTTCCGACCTTCTTGTTGTTGGCGATTGGATTCATATTCTCTTGCCGAAAGGGACTGGGCGAGGGATAAGGTTGGTAACTTTGGGTGGGTGGGGGGGGGTGGGGGGGGGGGGGGGGGGGGGGGGGGGGTGGGGGTTTGGGGGGGGGGGGGGCCCCAAAACCCCAAACACCACCCGAAACCACAACCCCAAAAAACCAACAAAACGAAACCCGCAAAACCACCAAACCAACCCCCCCCACCCAACCCCCCCCCACCCCTACGTTCCTTTGCGATTCGAATCCCTTCGAACCGCGCATATCGAGTCTTTTCTCCGTGAAGTCCATACGTTTTTTTTTCCTTCTCCTTTGCCAAGCTCCCTACTACCTACCGAAGCGTTAATTCCCTACCTAGCACCGTGGTTGTTCTCCTTATCCAGTTGAGATTTCCAATCTGTCGCGGCAACGCCACAGTTCCCCCTTGCTTGCCATCTTTACAGAGTGTTTTTCCATGGCCTTTCCTTTGAACTGATTCTCCTGACTGCTGCCGTGAATTCTTTTTGTTCTGAAGCAGCCTTCTCCCGCTGTCCCTGCATCGCCCCTCCCAATAAATTGATGCGTCGGATAGATCTTTTTCGTCCGCCTAATTACGTGGCAGCTTCCTGTGTCCTAAACGAGACGCCCCCTACCCCGTCCCATTGCCGTGAGACCTTCTCCGGCTCCCAGCAGCGTCAGCTTTTTTTCCTGTATATGACCCTCCCAGTCAAGTCGTTTAAGGGTTTTTTTTTCTCCTGGTTGTGTGAACCATCTCTTTTTTGTTTGCATCCTGTTCCCGTCTCCTTTTGGTGACGGTGTTACAATTTCCGTCTCCTTCACTAAGCATGCTTTTCGCCCACCCCATTGGCGGCCAACATCTCCTTTTTCCTGCGGGTTTTTAAATAGCCCCAGACTTCCTGCCCCCGAATAGGTCCCCGAGACCCCACCAGAGGTTTTTACCCTTTCCCCACCCATTTTCTCCACGCGTCCCCTCCCCCCCCCCATTCCCTTCTGTATATCGAGTCCGACCCCCGTCGCCTCTGTTGAGGACTAGAGCCCCCCCCCCATCCTGTTGTTTTCACCCTCGGATTCCATCTGTTCCCTGTTCGTTCAAGGACGTCCATATGGCCTCTATCCCTTTTTCCCCCCAGTCTTTTCTGTCTCGACTGACATGCTTATTCCCGACACTTTCCAAGCGAAGCTTTCTGTCCCTACTCTTTTCTGCGCTCACTTTTTCATTGGCAGCGCCAGCCCGTCCCGTACCCCCCTTTTGTTACCACATACAACAGTTGGAGCCGATACCTTTGTTTCGCTTGCATTGTTTTTTAATGCCCCATGGACCCCATCCTCGGGCTCCTAAAAATATGATGAAGTCCCCCCAATCTTTTGGTCTTTTTTTTTTTCTTTCTCCTTCTCAGGGTTTTAACTTTCCCTCCCCCGAATTTATTGGTTCTGTGCCTTTAACCCCCAGTGTCACTGAATTTTCCCGTCATGCGGTGCTTTCTTCCCTCTTCCCCTTTGCTCGCTCCTAATAACGCTCTGTGGCCCTTTCTATGATTTCCCTTATACTCGAAGTAACTCCCACCAAATTGGGATGACTTTCCCCCTTTCCTTTCCATTTCAGTTGCCGCCCCCCACCAACCCAAGTTTTTCTTCCCCTTTTTTGAAGGACGTTTTGGAATCGCGTCCCGGTCCCTTTCTCTTTGCTTTCCCTTTCTTAGTCCTTGACACCTTTTTGTCCTGCTTTTTCCCCCCCCTCACCCCTTTTTTTTTCAGTCTTTGCGAACTTGTAAATTCCCTAGACATGCTTCTTCCCCCTTCCCCTTTTTTTTTTTTTTGCGTCTCTTTTGGCTTAACGTCTTAATGGTACGCTCCCTGGTACCTCTCAGCCATTCCCCTTTTCAAATTTTTTTGTCCCTGGTTCATCCCCCTTTTATTCCCAACCAATATTTTTTTTTCCGCGTCCCCACTCCCGTATGCTTACACCTCTCCTGTGTTGTGTAAACCACCCGGTCCTGCCTCCACACGGATTTTTTGCCGTCACGCATTTCCTCCTCCTTTCTTTTGGTATCCCGAGGGTACAGCCCCCCGCCCTTATGCACCGCAGTATTTGTGAGACTTCCTTAGGCTTACCCTGACAAACTCCCCCCCGATCCCCCATTTTTTTGGTTCTGAAATTTCCGCCCCTTCTTTTTCGTGCTCTCTTGTTTCTCTATTACACGTGATCTTATCCGCGTGTCTTCTAGAAGAGACGTCCCTCGCCCGTGATGTTTTTTTTTTCTTTTTCTCCCTGATTTTCTGACCCTGTTTTGCCTGACGTGCGATGGTAGACAATTTCTCTTATGAGAGTGGCCTTTTTTCCCCTTTCGTCCGATTCCCGTTCCGTTTTTCATTTATTGTGCGAGCTTTGGGGTTTTCCCCCCCTCTGCCACCTAAGCACTCCCCTGAACCCCTTTCCTTTGAATTTTTTGTTCAAGTTTTTTTTTTTCTGGGGGCATTCTTTTTACAAGAGTCAGATTTCTGCGAATCTTTCCAATCCTTCAACCACCATACGCGAGAATCCCTTTACTTTTTTTCTAGATTGAGCTACTCCCAAGACAGCTGTTTTGATTTATCGATTTGACCCGGTCTCTCCTTTTCTTGAGACCCATTCCGTTTAATTTGACCCCCCCCCCCCCATTTTTGGTCCACAAATCAGTTTACGTTTTTTGTCGAATCATGTCTCTTGGTTAAACCAATTTTCCCTTCGCCCGCGCATATGACGGCTCTTGACCTATCCACCCGGAAACGATACCAGGAGTCAAACGGTTCATGTTTTTGCGTTCCGCCGGGATTAGCACATCAGCATTCCACTTTTTTTTCGTTTTTGATTTTGTTCAAAAGTCACTAGCTTCACGATGTTTCCCGAAAACACCCCCTGGGGGGGTGTTTTGTTCTTTTTTTTTTTTTTTTGGGGTCCCCGCCCCCCCCCCCTTTTTTTTGTTTTTTTTTTTGTTCTTTTCCCCCTGTCAGTACGTTTTTTGTAGTGGGGTGTTTTCGATTCTTTCAAAGCGAGCCGTTCGCTTCTTCGTTGCGGTGTTTGTAGCGTTTGCAGTTTTGCTTTTTCAAAGCGGTTTTTTTGGACTCAATTTACATGGGACCTTTCGAACCGACTCCCTCTTGCGGCTCGTCACTACAGGACCTCTAGTATCAGTTTTCGACACCACTCCCCTCCTTTTACTCGCAGACTCTTAGCTTCGTTTTTTGAGGCTAAAAACCTCTTACAAAATCCTTTTCAGTCCATTTCTTTTCTTCTCGATTTTCCTTCTAAGATCTCTCTCTTTCTCCCTTTCCTCCTTTTTTTTTGTTTCTTTTTTAGATTTCTTTTTGCTTCCTATGTTTCTTGATTTTAATTGCCGAAGGTTGTTTGTTACAGGGTTTTCATCCACAGCCCCCCTTTTATTGTTCTTCTTCTTAGCTCACCCTTTTCTTTTCTCCCTTTCTCTTTCTATAGGGTCTTTTCTTTTCCGAGTCCGTCTCCCTTTTTCTTTTTCCGTTTTTATGTAGTCTACAGGGAGTGTTTGAATGAGGCAACCGCCAACCGTTTCACCCCCCTTCCCCAATGTCCTCCCTTCGCCCCCCTCTCAGCTTTGCTGATATCCCCACCCCAACTCAACCGTCTTTTCAGTACTAGCGTCTTCGCGCCCATGTCCTGTTCCCTCCTTTAGATCCTTCCCCCCTTGCAACCACTACCCTCTGCAACCAAAAGTGTCCTCTACAATGGCTTCCCCCCTTTCGAACTTCTCCACCGAATTTATTTTCCCCTTTTTGAGTTTCCTCTTTTTCCCTTCTTTTTAGGTTAGAATTCCCCCTCGTCTCAGCGTTCCCTTCCTCTATTTTTGATTCGAATATTTTATCTTCCCCCAATTGGCCAATTCCCGCCCAAGTGTTTTTGGCTGCCAGACTTTTTCCTGAGGAAGGTTTCAGT
>Ga0179593_1553404_pt1 | contig 13113 bp, 13 predicted proteins | sample CZODoug2_1_08_16_FD_185931 | JGI IMG/M metagenome (GOLD analysis project Ga0179593, IMG submission 185931) | Vadose zone soil fungal communities from Angelo Coast Range Reserve, California, USA - CZODoug2_1_08_16fungal (PacBio error correction) | ecosystem: Environmental > Terrestrial > Soil >... | reverse complement strand
CGTCGCGCTTCCCCCCCATTTCCCCCATGCTCGGATTCTCTTCTCTCCCTGCTGCGCCCATTCCTTTCTTTCCCTTCCCAGTGCGTGCACGTAGTACTTCTTTTTTACGCCACGAATGGTCTAGTTGCGCGGGCCACGAAGCTATGTTTCCCTCAGAACGTTGATGACCTGTCCTTCTCTTTCCTCGCCCCCCCCCTTTCTGATGATAGCGCCCATGCCTCCTTTCCGTCGCGGATCCTTAGCGCACCCTTTGCGCGCATTTTGTAAGGCGCATGCTTCTCTTTCCTTTGAGGTTTCTTTTCCCTAGCAGAAACCCCTCCTCTTCTGGCGAGCTGACTGTACGATTTTCTTTCCCTTTTCGCAGCATATCTTACCTTCCCTCGGTCGAGCCCCCCCTCTTAGAGAGCACTTTTCCGCGAGTTTTGAACAGCCCTTAGAGGAATCTTTCATGGCAGAAGATCATACCTTTCCTTTCAAAGACTCCCCCTTTTTTTCACCGAGTTTTTCTTATCGAGCTGACCTCAAATTAGGAGCTCCTTTTCCCCAAAAGATGAGACTCTATTCGCCTTCTCGGATACGGTCCCCCTCCCCCCTCCCTCGGAGATTAATCCATGGCCCCCCCCCTCTGACATTGCCCTTCCCCCCCCCCTTCTACAGGTACGCCTTCGAGCATTCCTCCCGGCGTTTCACCTTAAGGGGGTCCCCCTTCGTCTCCCAGAGCGACCGCCAAAACTCCTCCGCAGAGCGCCCCTCTTGCTTTTTTTTTCGGCGGCGGCTTGTATTTTCTTCGACCAGTGCCGAGGTGTACCCCCAGACCGCTTTGAGAAGGATGTGCAAAGAAACTTCCTCGAGGCCTTTGACCCAGCCTGAAAAACCCCCCCCTTTAAAGAACACAGGCCCGTAAGAGTGCGAACACCGGAGAAGTTCTGGATCAAAAAGTCTCATGGTCTTGGACCACTCGACACAGAAAGCCCCCCGGAGCAAAGCCCCTCACACTCTCTTCCGAGAGAAGGGTTTTCTAGGTGGATTTCAGCAAGAATAATTTGCCAATCTCCCGGCCCCGGTCCTAGGGACGGACCGGGAACCAAGAAAACTTTAAAAGAGTCACCTAGGGAGGACACTCTCCCCTCGGGAAGACTCCGGGCCCTTTCAGAGGTCTTGAGGAATCTCTTTACAGAGGACCTTCGACTCAGACTAAGCCGAGTCCCCCAAGAAATACCCCCAATCTCTGATTTAAAGCGAGGATCTACGGATTTTCGAATGGATGCGCCTCGTCTTTTGCACTTTAATTTTCCAAAAAGTTTTTCCCCTATTTAGTCTTTCTCTTACTAAAACCCTCCAGCTCCAGGCCCCCTTTTTCGGTCAGAACCTTTCAGACGTTTTTTCCCCCCCTCCTTCCCCCTTGAAGAAAGTCTATTCCTTTGCAGGTACAATAAGGAGCACCCAAGAGCGCAGCGCTCAGATCGGAGAGGCGCCTCTCCTAAACTCTTTTTTTCCGTGCCAGAGCACCTTTAGTAATCATCGCTTTGGTAGCTCCCCTCCCTTGGGACGAAGACTCATTCCCTCTCAATCCCTATCCTCAGGGAAGAACCCCACGGAAAGTGACCCGGTCCAAGCTAGAGACCTTTGAGTAAGGACCTACTTTCACACCTCCCTTCCCGCGAAGTTACCGGACGCGAATCCTTCCGGTTGACACGCTTTTTTTTTTTTTCCCCGAAATCCCCCCTTCCCCCCCCCCCCCAGAATCAAACCCCTTTTCCTCGGCACGTCTCCAGCAACCATACGCTCAGGTTTTTCTATGTTGGCTTAGAAGCAAGACCCCCCCCCTTTCCCTCGGGATCCCCTTCCCTTCCCTTCTTTTCGGGAGAGGGCCCTCCCCCAGATGAGGTGACTCCCACAGGAACCCTTCTCAATTATGGCGATTGCCCCCTCCCCTCCGCGATTCTCTTCCTTCGAAGTACAAACAGCCTGCCCCCTTTTCCTAGATGGACCATCACTTCCCCACGAGCACTTCTCTATTTTAAGAATCACTTTTTTAGAGATTTTTTTCGTTCGCCTTTTTTTGGATGATAGAAGACTCGGCTCGCCTGATGTTTGTGCCTTTCCTGCATGATCGAGCCCCCCCCCCCCCTTGTAAGAGGAAAGTCTCCTCCTGAGTTCGTCCCCCTCCCCTTTGCAGGTGGCCCACCCTACTGTTTCCTTTCTTACGGCAATAGCCCCTCCCCTCTTTTAAGGATGGGTTCTCCCTTTCTCCCCTTGGAAGTAATGATGCTGTCAATGAGCGATGTTTTGCTCGAGATCTTCCCCCCTTTTTTTTGCAACTGCTCGGAGGGGTGTTCTTTTCTTTCTTTTCAATTTCGGTCCAACCGCCTTGTTTTCAAGAGTCTTTTGTCGATTTTCTTGGCCCCCTTTGGGAAGCTGAATGTACCCTGAACGTTCTTTGCGCGAGTTTCAGGATAAGTGTTTTTTCCTTGTGCGCCTGCTCCTCCCCTGCTTTGCCCCTCCCTTTGAGTTTTGGCCCCTCCCCTCTGCTTTCTTCGTCCAGCTTTTCTTACTTTCGCGACACTCCCCCTTTCCCCCTCAAAAGCGGTTTCTCCTTTGCCGGCTTTTTCTCTGCGAAGAATCCCGATTTTTGAGGGATGCTTTCGTTTTGAAGATATTAAGCTTCTTACAAGCCTTTCCTTTTTTGCAAGTCGTCTGGATAACTTCTTGTTCCACGATTTTTTTCTTCTCCCATGGGCGGTGCTTTCCCCGGTCCTTTCCCCTGTCTGTTTCTGATCACGAACCGTGAATTATTTACGCCCCTTTCCGTGCGCCTTCGAGAATCTTTCTCCACCTCTCTCAGACTGGCCGTTTTCCTCACGAGGCCCTTTTCCGAGATAATTGCTCCCTCTGAGTTACTTGCCTTATTCGGTGTATCTTTTCCAGTAACCCCCCTCTTCCCAATTGAGAGAATGGACATGGGTAAGATGCCGTTTGGCCTGCAGAGTCAGCTTTAGTAATGACTTTAATAGAATATACAAGACCCCCAGAGGCTTCATTTTCTTGGGACTTCTGTCCTCTCTTCTGACGGTGGCTTGTCCCATCGCCGCCATCATTTTACCTTTTTCCCCTTTCTAGAATGTGGAGCTTTTCTCTCCCTGTTCCGTGTTAGGGACCGTTTTTATTTGAGATGTGCTCGCCTCCGCTCTATTTTCAAGCGCCTGTAACAGGAGATTTCCCTCTTTTTCCGCTTCCTTTCCGCGGCAGCAACTCTCACTCGCCCCTCGAGGAGTCCTCTTTTGACCGTAGATTTCTTTTCCTGGCTTTCGTGAGCGTTCTTCCCTGCTGTTCCGCCTTCTTCGACCTTTCTTAGCGCTTTCGAGCCTTTTTCAGGCGATTTTGTTTTTTTCCCTTTTCCTTGCAGGAGAGGCTTCCCCCTGCTCTCGAGTGGCCTTGGGTGTACGTCACGGCTCCAGCTTTCTCGATCCCTCGTCTCCTTCGCGAATCGAAGTCTTGCTTGATGATCATTCTACTTGGTTTTTTCCCCGACGCAGATACGCCTTTTCTTTTGCGAACCTTCCTTTTGAATATCCCCCTTTCCCGCGCATGTCCTGCGATCATGCTGGCTAAACTTTCCCAGATCGAGGAAGGATGGAGGCTTCTTTTCCCTTTTTTACCGAAAGTCTCCCCTTCTTTTATAGAAGGGAGCACCCTTTTGAAGTTCCCAGGCATAAAGTCCGCGGAGCCTTGGGAGCAGCGCAAGTCTTTCTCCCGGTTTTCCCTCTAGGCAGATGGGGTAGATACGCATTCTACCCTGCGGGGAAACATTATTCCCCCTCTCCCCCGAGCTCCCCCCCCTTCGTTCGTGGCGAATATGGAGGCTCCCTTCAGAGCCACTGGTCTGACCAAGTTTCCTCCCCTTGCTATGTTTTTTTCCTCCTCTCTCACGAGAAGGATGCGATCGAGTCAGCCTCTCCCCCCCCCCTTTTTTTTCCTCCTCATCGTTTTTTTTAGGTACTGAAGATTATCAGACTTTTTTTAGCCGTAGTCTAGCCATGTCCCCTCCCGTGATTGCCCGGTTTCCCTCCTTTTTTCTTCTTCCGGGATCTTCTCCGCACACCCCCCCACTACGGTCGCTCTTTGGAACCAAGAAGCTTTTCCTCCCCAATTTCTTTCTGCCCCTTACAGGTTCTTCCCCAGCGTACACGCAGTTCATAGAGAACACCTTCGAGTTCTCCTTTTTCCTCCTTCCTCCCTGCGCGCCCGGTGAGATCCGCGTTTTTCCTTAACTTCGCCATGCTTTTTCACGCTTTCGGATTGGAGGTAGATCCCTTCTTCCGGCCCTCCCGGATATTGATGGAAATCCCCCTTCCTAATGACGTCCTCGCCTTTCGAGCACTCCCTCTTTCGGGCAGATACATTGGTTTTTGTCCCCCTAGCGGATCGAGTAGGGTACTAAGATCACCAGCTTCTTTAAGTCAGATGGCTCCTCCTCCCCCCCCCCCGTCTTCGCTCTCTATTACTAGGAGCCCCCCCCCGCGAAGCCCCGGCCCCCCTAGGGCAGATAGCTTCTTTTTTTTCTTGGAGATAATAAATTGGCCCCCCCCCCTTTCCATTGAGACTTTTCACCCCTACGGTCGCCGGATGGCTCCCGGCGGAGACCTCAGTACTTCCCGTCTTGCGCCAAGATTTTTCCCCCTAAAAGCCTCCTCCCCCTCGAGCCTCTTGGCCCTCCGGAGGAGGAGTCTCAGTACCATTTGCCCCTGCCTATTGAACCCCTTTCCTGGCAAAATACTTCTTTTCGCTTGCAACCCCTCGCCCCAGGTCCCCAACCAACGGCCCCCAGTGCAATTCTTACGAGCCACTTTTCCTTTCGGGATAAGGCTCTTCCCCCTGCGATGGCCCCCTCAGCCACCTCCAGCGTTCCCCCTCCCCCCTCAAGAGAATTTTCCCCCCTTTCTCCCTGATCTCCTGGAGTGAGAGGCCTCGCCTGCTTCCTATGGAAACCCTACAGAAGACCCCCCCCCCCTTTCCCCCCTATTCCCCTTCTGAATAAAGAGTCCCTTTGCATGATCTTGTTTCAATTTTGACCGGCGGTACGAGGACTCTCTCCCCCGCGACCCGCGAGTCTGCCTCAATTTTAGCAAGCCGAGGTGCACGTTCTTTTTTTTTCACGTGGATGCTTCTCGGTGAACCCTTTCGGGCCTCTTAAAGAATCGCCTTTTTGAGATTCCTCCCCCCCCTTGGTGCCAGGGACCTCCCCCCCTTTCAGACGGGAACTTCTCCAGCGCGCGATAGCTCCTGTAAACTCTTTTGGAGACAGACTTGAAAGTTTTTCTCTTTTCAGCATCACCTCCCCCCCCGGCGATTTAGGAGACCTCCGGCCCTGCGCGCAAAAGCTTTTTTTCGTAATGATTGGTATCTCTCTCCCATCTTGTCCCTGAAGCCTCCCCCTTTCGACCTACACCCCGGGCCGCCCTTCTTTCAACATTTTCCTGGAACGGACTTTTTTTTCGAGAAGCTTTCCTTTCTCAGATTTCCCTCAGTATGACCTCTTTCCCGCGCGATCCCCACCTCTTTCCCACGGCTAATCTCCCCCCCTCCATTCCCCCCCCTATCCCACCCCCAGAAGCAGGGTTCTCTGCCCCTTCGGCGATCCCCTCGCTAAGGTTGAGTCTTTTTTTAGGACTCCTCTGGCCGATAATTGGGATTCCTAGAGCCGCGCTTAGGGCGCTTGAGGGCCTGATCCTTTGACCAGATCTCTGCCAACCCTGGCCTTTGGCGGCTTTTTTTGCAGCGGAAATGAAGCTTTTTTTTCCTCGATCTCCTACTCCGTACAACCAGCCGCGCGTCATTTCCTAGGAATATGGCAAATCTCTCCCTTCTATTTTAATAATAATTCGTTTTTTTTTGAGGACTTTGTGCGAGAGGGGAGCTGATTTTTCCCTGAGGAAGCCTTCGCAGGCTGGGTGTACGCCCTCCTCTCGGAGACCCATTTCCTTTTTCATGTCGCGGCCTCCGTTGAGTCCCCTTCTTCTTGAAGGTTGTTTCTTCATATGGTAATCCTATAAGGTCCCTTTCCCTAAGACCTGATGGTCCCACGCGGTTAAATTTGTAGGTATCCCTCTTCTTTATAGACAACCTTTTTACACTGGAGAGCTTTGTTTTCCCTCCGGGAAGAATCCCAGATAGTGTTTTGTGTTTCTCCTTTTTGGGAAATTCTTTTTTTTTTCCCCCCCAGTGGGGGTAATACCCCCGTACGAGTCCCCCTTCGACCTTCTGGGGCCTTTCTTGTAATTCCCTTCTTTGAGAGAGTTGCCGTCCCCTTTTGGTCGGTCGTGCTTCCTTCTTGAAGAAAGATTTTTTCGGGAGGAGATGCTCTTTCCCCATGATGACTTTCGCTCATAAATTGAATTCCTTCTTGATAGGTCCGTTAGCCCCTTCGCTAATGCTCCCCTCCCCCCAAAAGAGAGATGTTCTTTCTTGAGCCTCTTGTCCCCCCCCTAATGATAAAAGCGCTTCCCCCGTTAGCTCGCCTCTAACTGGCCTCTTCCGGATTGTCCCCTTTTTCCTCGCTTCGGTACTTCCACCAACCCTGAGGAATCTAACTCTTTGAACTTCTTTCCTTTACACTTTCATTGCAACATCCCTTGAGAATAAAAGTGATCTTTTCCCTAAGTGTCCTTTCGTGCTCCCGGAGATATTTATTCCGGCCTAGATTTTGGAGATTTTGTATTGGTCATTTTCTTCGATTTAAGAATGGCACTTCTGGGAATTGGCAGGCAAACTGGGGTCCCTTTGAGTTGCGGGGGCCCTTTTTCCCCAGAGTGTCATTTTCTTTTTTTTTAATGATAAGCCTCCCCCTTTCTTTCCACGCCCTTCCTCGCCTTAGGTTCCTATGGTGAGTTATACTTTTCGGTTTCTTTCGTGCATCGAAGAAGCTCCCCGAGACCTCTCCCGTGGGATTAGTCTCTGCACTGGCAGTTTTTCGGGGGAAGGTTCCTTCTCCAGAGACATGGTTTAAAGAGGAAGTCTCCCCCCCCCCCCCGGAGATTTTTTTCCCTCTTGCGTTTCCTTCTAGAAGGAGCCCCTCACTCGCCCCCCAGGGATAGGAGTTTTTTTTTTTTGATGTAGGCTTCGCAACCCGTTTTTTCGACCCGTCTTTCCTTTAGGCTGATAGATAAAGCCCTTTTCCTTTTTCCCCCCTCTCTCGAAGCGGCTCGGTTTCTGTCCATTTTCTCTCGCTAGGAGTCCTTTTTCCTCCCCGGGATATAGAGTGCCGGCCTCTTTTTTCCGCCCTTTTTCCTCAGCTTTATCGAGCGATACTTTTCGCACGACGTCCTTTATCGAGTTGTCTCTAGGCAAGTTTTTTTCCCTTCCTTACGGATGTTTTAAATCTCGGCTTTCCTTTTTCGCGAGCCTCTTCCCTGCCTGTCTCCTTGCTGACACTTTTTCCTCCCAACAATCTCGAGGACCGGTGTTTTTTTGCGGCGCTATACCGCCTTGGTTTGCCGGGCGAACCTTTGAGTTCTCATACCATCCCCTGGAAGCTTCCCAGGAGCGCCTTTTCCTGAGCGCAATTCCTCTTACGAGCGTGGGTCCCAGTGGGTGTCTATTCTTCTTCCGTTTAATTTCTCCAACGTGCTGCTCTTCCCCTTCAGAGCCAAGAGCGCAAGGATTCCTGCTCGGATTGTCATCCCTTACTACGTGAAGAGCCCCTCCCCCCGGGCATCACTTTTGGTGAGTTCCTTACTGATCAATCCTTCCCTTCCTCCCAGCTGAAGACATCGTCCCTCTTCTTTTTTTGAGAGAGATTTCCCTCCTCTTCCTTCTCTTTTTTTTAAACTAGGATTCCTTCCGTAGCGGATATACACAGCTGCTCCCGCACGTGATCCTTTCCCCTCTTCACGTAGTAAGGGATTTCTTCTCCCTTTTCCCACCCTAACTCCGGGCGCTCGGGGAGCTTTCGAAGGCTAATGTTGCCCGCCTTTGCGGACTCCATCCCGCAGATGCTGATGATCTTCCCCCCTTTTCGCGGATCCTGGCGACTGCTTTTTTCCCTTTGGTGGAGCAGCCTCTTCCCTTTATGCTGCGGAAATTAATCTGTGCGGGCTGAGTCCCCCCCACTCTTCCTCTTGTAGAATTTTTTTTTGCTCAAGCCGTCATGGACAATCCCTTTTTTTTTCTGAAGGATCGGGCCGACTGCTTCGCCCCGAGATTTTTCCATGGTGCGAGAGGGTAAACTTTCCCTTATCGCTTCGGACCCCGAAGGATAATCCAGATAGGATTCCCCTTCCCACGGAGGCCGTTTTTCTGTCGAGTGAACTTTCTAAGTGACGTCCCCCCTCCCTGAGGCCGGCACTCGCTGTGAGAGCTAGCGGATTTCTTTCCCTGCCCGCTCTATAACCTTTCCCCCCCCCACTCGCTGAAATCTTCCTCGGCGAAGGTAGCCGGTTCTTCCTTCGCCGAACGGCCCTTTCCCCTCTTTCCCGCCAGGGGGCTCCCCCCCCCAAAATCCCGCTTCCCCCTTTCGCCGAGAGCCCCTTTGGAGGAGGAGCTGTTTTTCTTTTCGACGATCCCTCGCCCCCTAAAATTAATGGTAGACTCAATACCAGGTTTTGTTCTCTCACCGCAGAACTTCGCCGGACAGAGAGTTCCTCCACCAGTAGAATTTTTTTTAGGATGAGGATTCCTTTCCCTGACTCCCCACCTCCCCGGAGAAGAAAACCCGCCCCAGATTGCGCGGTTTCCTTTAGCTTTTTTTTTTAAGGAATTTTTCGCCTCCCTCTTTCCCATTCTCCCTGAACAGAGAAAAGCTTTCCCCACAGTTCTTTCAGGCTCCTCCCCCCTGCCTGATAGGGGTTCCGCGGAAGATTCCGCATACCCTCTCCTTTTTCGAGGCCGGAATCTTTCTCCCGCACGAGGTGATCCAGGCCGTCTTCCTAACGTGATGCTTTTTTCAGGTGACTACGGGACGCGTAAATAAGTTCCCTCCTTAGTGAGATTACCCCCTCCCTTTTGGACAGCCCTCAAAGAACATTTACCCCCAGCTTCAACCCCAGGTCAGCGAGCGACAGTTTCCTCTCCCCCCCCCCCACCGGCTTTTATCCAGAAGAATGAAGATCTCTCAGAATCCTCCCCCAATCCGCGGCCTCTTTTCTCCTGAGCCCCCTCTTTCGTGAAAGATTCCCCCCCTCGGGATGAGTCAAATGATGGTCTCTTCGGACTCACACTGCGCCGCGACGCCCCCCCCCAAGAAGGAGAACGTACTTCTTCCCCCCCCCTTCTCAGTGACCTTCCCTCCCGCGCAGTTAAGTATTCCCCCAGGGGCCCCCACATCCGTAGAGCCCTTTCTAGACGTCACTCTTTTCCCGAAAACTTTTGCACCACCTAATAAGAACCTTTCCCCTGTACCAAGCATCCCCCCCTCCCGACTCTTCCCAACGGAAGCGTAGCGAGAGCAACCTCAGGTTGCGGGACTTTGGCATCAGCAGTCCTTTTTCTCCAAGTGTCATCTTTTCCTTTAGCCTCTCCTCTCGCGGGAGAGGGCCTTCATTGAGTCTGATCTGTGATAGCTTTCGGATAATTTCTTTTTTTGCGCGGTCTCCTTCTTGAAGAAGAGATTTCCAGATCGCTCCCCCCCCCCGCATGAGTTTTCTTAGTATCGGCTCTCCCCCCTACGGCCCTCCACGAATATCTCTCCCTGTTGTTTTGTTCGCTCGATGTGCGCGATTTCCTATGATTCGAATCTTTCCGAGTTCTCCCTCCTTTGTGTACGTCCTCTCGCCGAACACGTCGCGTTCCTTTTCCCCCACGCCGACAAGATTCTCCCCAGGATAGTTCCTCTGGGATATACCCTGCCTTCCAGTCTTCCCTGCCCGAACCTCTAAGGATTGTCCTCCCCCCCCTATTAACACTTGTTATTCTGCTTATCGCCTCTGTGCAACCTCGCATTTTTCTCGCGATTTTCCTCTTTTTACTGCGAGGATTTTGGATTATGTTGGGCACTTTTCCTGCTGAGAGTCCCAGTTTGGTTTTCTTTCTTCCCGGCGTTACGCTTTCGATCCTCTGGTGGTGACCGCTGACCCTGCGCTTGTGAGCTTCCTCCCGGATACCTTCTTTTTTGGGCCCTGCGTTATTTCTTGGTTCGCTTCTTCCCCAAGATGATGACTTCTTCATTGCGGGGCCATACCGTGGCCGGGAACTTCGGATTGAGCTCCTTTTTCGACGCTCTATAGGATGCTGAGTTCAGACTGTCCTTTTCTAAGAGTTGAACTTTTTCCCCTGAGATGGATACGTTTCCTCCTCTGTGAACCTTTTTCGGGTTGCTTTTTTCGGACCCGGTTTTTAGAATCTAACTCTCCCCTCCTTATTTAAGCATTTAACGCCTTTAACCTTAATTTTTCACGTTAGGAAAACCCTTCTAAATAGGATTACATTCCGAGGCAGTTTTTTTCCTTGGAGATGTATGCGGCCTTTCCCTCCGCTTTTCCTAACCATAAGGAAATTGTAGAACTTTTGGTTTACCGCTGTGTATCGTGGGAATGTCTCCCCTCCTTGGAAATAAATGACTCCCCTTATTCCTACAGATAAAGGACTTTGCTCCGATTGGGCCCCGGGTGGAGGCAGTTTCTTAGTTTTTCCTCGGCCATCAAGAATTTTAAATGACCTGGAGAGGAGCTCATTGTATGGCCCTTGTTCGGCCCGAGAGGTGATAGCCTCTTTTCTGCTGGAATGGTACTTTACCGGAGAGAGGAGAGTGCCCTTCATCAAGGCGCCTTTAGAAAGAAATAGAACAACCCTTTCCAGTAGCTTCTTTTTTGATTTCCTTCCTTCGGGAGCCCTTTTTTTCCCCCCGGAGGTTAAAGAAGTTCTCTTTCCCCTCCGTCCTAAAATGCGCTCTTCTAGGATCACTTCATTCCAGGGTTCCCCATGGATGATAGACCCCCTTCGGGATGCTTTCTCCCCCCCTCTTGAGCTCATCCCTTTGGGTGGACTTTATTTCTCCTTTTCATGCGAGAGCCTGAAAAAAGTCCGTTCTTTTTTTCGAAAGTATTGAATCCTCTCATTTAGGCCCTTGTTCCCGAACGCCGATCCGCTAAGTTTTCCGAGAAAAATCTTCTCGCAGTCCCCCCCTTTTTAGAGATGTAGCTTGCTCCCTGTGAGGCCCTCCCTATCAGAGGATTTTCCTCGCAGGAGATTTCCCTTTTCCCCCTCTGCATCTTTTCGAAGGGCTCAGTTCGCAGTCCCTTTAGCGGAGATACACCTTTTTTTAGAAGAGACTTTTCTTTTCCCCGTGCTTTCACAGTGGGATCTTGTTCGCCTTTCATGCCGCTTTTCCCAAAGTGCTAGCCTTTCCCTAGATTAGTGGGAATCTTCTCTCCTTGAGTTATTTTCCTCCTTCTGTTCTTCAGATCCAGTAATACGTGCAGCGCTGCATCACGGTGGGCCCTCCTGCTGTTGCCTCCATCAGATCATCTCTCCTCGGAGAAGCTGAAGTACATTCCCCCCTCCGTGTTGTTTTTTCTCTTTTTTTTCTCAGCTTCTACGAGCGAATTATTCCCTCTTCAAAGCTGCGCCCCCGCCCCCCCCCGGTGTATGCCGGTTTCACGCCTTTCCTTTACGGGATATTCTACGCAAGACCCTTCCCCCCTTGCTCTTCTTTGCGGGACAAGAAAGCTCATTCGTGATTACCTCTCAGCCTCGACCCTCAGCTGAATGCTCCCAAGAGAGAAAGCTTCGTTTTTTCTGTTTTTTTTCTCCCACCGCAGGTGAAGATCCTTGCTGATGCGTCCCCTGATCCCCTTGAAGGTGTCCCTCCTTCCAAATAGGATATAGGATTTCTCTCTCCTCGACGACCTTTCTCGATATTGATGGACAACTATCGTCCTCCCACTGCCCTTCCCCTCGAGTTAGCAGATCCTTTCCGCTCTTAAACAGCTTTTTCGGACCTGGACGTCCGATAATAAAGACCTTTTTTTTCCCCCAGTAGATGAGCCTCCCCCCTGGTCCCCTCCCCCTTTCGGAAAGATGAGTCCCCGTTTGAAGTCCAACGTGTCCCCCCTTCCCCCTAGGAGCTCGAGGATACGTCCTCCTTCATAAATGGGAAACCCCCCCCCCCCCCCCCCCCCCTTCCTTCGTCCGATCGCAACCTCTCTCCCTACGGATGGATTTCTCCTCAAGGAGGCAAATTCGGTGGGGAGAAATACTCCTCCCCGAAAACCCTTTCCCGAGGTACCCTGCCGCAGATTGTTTTCGTCTTCCCCCCTGAGGCGACGGCGCCCTTTTCCCCGAGCACTCTCCTCCTCCCTCTCTGGTAGAAGGCGCTCGGCGCGAGGCGGCACTGACTTCAACCGGGTAAGACACCCGGAACAGTGAAGACCTCCCAGGGTCCCTTCCCCTCCCAGGTAAACTCTATTTCTTAATCCCCGCCCACAAGGCTCCCTTCCGCCCCCTCTTTGCGCGGGCTTTAGGCTGATGGCTTCGATGGACCCGTTTACGCTGCCCAACCGCTTGACCCAGCCTGCCCTGTCAGTTCCCCCCCCTCTGATAGGGGTATGAATCCCGAGTCCCCTCCCTACAAGCCACGATTCCTCCTCCCGTCGAGCTCCTGAGACCGGAACGTATTTTTCTCCCTTTTATGCGCATTTCTTCATTTACGCCAGCTTCAAATCCTTTTCCCCCTCTTGTAGTGAGATTTCTCCCACTACAGTTTCCCTTCCTTCAGAACACCCATTCACCCTTGCCCCCTTGGTCCCCCTTCCTGAGGAAAGGAGCTTGTTGCCCGAGAATTTTCCCCCCTGGGCTTTATTTTCTTAAGCCGGAGATCTCTCGGCTCGCCTCCCCAAACAAGAGCTCCTATTCCGTTCCTAAAAGATCGCCCTAACCCGCGGGATTTATTCTTTGGTAGAGAAAGTCATCCTTTTCCCGAATTGAAATTCAACCCGGCTTACTCTTTCCCGCCCGTCCGAACCCCCGTGAAAGGACTCTCTCCCCCCCCCCCCAGAGCCTCCCTTAAAGAAGGCCCTCCTAGTCTCCTCCCTCGAAAGGAAAGAGGTTCCCCCCCTGCAGGTTGCCCTCTCATAAGAAAAGGAAAAAAAGAAGGACCTCCTCTATCTCCCCCCTCCCCTC
>Ga0179593_1444707_pt1 | contig 13113 bp, 14 predicted proteins | sample CZODoug2_1_08_16_FD_185931 | JGI IMG/M metagenome (GOLD analysis project Ga0179593, IMG submission 185931) | Vadose zone soil fungal communities from Angelo Coast Range Reserve, California, USA - CZODoug2_1_08_16fungal (PacBio error correction) | ecosystem: Environmental > Terrestrial > Soil >... | reverse complement strand
CTATGGCGTTTCCCTTTCGTTGGTTTTCATCTTTGAGCGTGGGGTTTTTTCAACCCTTCTGCTGCTTCGGGTTGGTTGTGCACCAGGTCAAAGTGCTATTGTGCCTTTCCTTGGACGTTTGTTCAGTTAGGATTCATTATCGAGGATTTCCAATCAAGCTCATCCTTTTTTCTTTCTTTTTTGCCACCCGTTTGCAAACAATTTCTTGTACCCTTGACCTGAGACTGCGCTGCAAAGTTCTTCGGGGGGGCAATTATGAGTTTTTCCCCTGCCCCCAAAAACACTTAGTAGTATTTTGTGGACGGTAATCTTTTTCTTTTGTTTTGGCAATGCCGTCGGTTTTTTTCTTTTTTTTTTAATCTTTCCAGGCCTTGTTTTTTTCGCACCCAATTTTTTTTGTTTTGTCCCCTGGAAAAACCCCGTTGCAATAAGGCCCCTGTTCATGTGATCTTACGGTCACCTAGAGGAACAGCCCTTGTCTCGGCGGAGCACGACCCCCTCCGGAACATTGGTGCGACTGCCCCCTGCGCTTACACGGAGACTGGAAGATTTCTCTCAACTGCTCCCAAATGGTGCCTGCCACCACCGGTTATCGATTTTGTCCCCCCCATCGTAAGCCCCCCATCCCCGCGTAAGCAGCTTTCTTTCACCCCGTCCCGGTGGTTCTTGTTTTTTCCCTTTTTTTTTTTTTTTGGGGGCACCAAGTTTTTTCAATGGTCTTGCCCCGGTGACACTCGTCATTGAGCCCCCTCCAGCGATCGACTCCCGGCCCCGTCGGTTCTCTGTAACAGCTACAGCTGCCATTTCTATTCAAACCATTTTTTCTTTTTTTCCCTTCCCTTCGATTAGAGCCTGTGGTTTTTACCGGATTGACCCCTTTTCCCCCCCCTCGCCCACGCCCCCCCCAACCTCTTCCCGCTAAGACCTGAAGCCTCTGTATTTCCTTGACCTTTCCTCCGGTACGATTCTCCCGAGGCCCGTCAGTGTACCAGTGGTTTTCCCTCGTAATGCTCCTTCCCACGTGGTCCGAAATGAACCCCGCTTCGACAATCATCGTTGCCGCGTTTTTCCCCCCCCATCGGTTTTTTCGCCGACTTAAAGAGGTCTAGTTAAGATTCCAAAGTTTGGACCTGTTTTCCGACCGGAGAACCGCTTTATTTTTCTTTCCCTTCCCCCGGTGGTGAAACCCAGCACTACAGCGTTTTTCTCGAGCAAGGCACTGGATGTTGTAGGTTTGTGCGAGTCCCCCCGAGGTCGTCCCCCCGTGACAAGAAGTACATACCTTCTTTTTAAGCTTGGCGACTCTTTGGAAACCCCCCCCAGTGTAGATAGCCCAAGAGGTCCCCGGGCCGAAGCCACAAGCCCTTTTTAGGGTCCGGCCCTGGTTTACGATGGCGCATTTTTCCGGTTGGATCCTGACTTTGCCTGACTTCTTGCGGTGTTTTCCCTTTTTTTAACTGTGAGACGCCTCGCTGGACCCTTTTCTTTTTTCCTTGGTTTTTTTTCTTCTTTTTTTGATCGCGATCCACAATGTTGTTTTACCAAAGATTGGTTTTGGCTCCCCCCTTTTGTCCCTTCCAGGCCCATCCCCGTGGGGACTCCCCCCCCGACCGTTTTTTCCCTGATCTGCTGAAAAGGGGGAGTCCCCCCCCCCTGCGGGGCCGTGTCACCCTTCCTAGATCGGTTGCGTAGTCCGATTTTTTTGGCCCACCGCCGATGGATTCCGGGCACGCCGTTTTTCCCGGTTCCCCTGACCCTCCCCTCCCCCTGAACACTTTTTTGATCCCCCCTGCCGGACCTTACGAATCAGCTTTTCCCCCTGTTGACAGGCAGTGTCGGTCGGAGGGTTTTCCCACACCCCCCTCCGTTTGCTGCCTGTGAAGGCCGTCCGTGACGTCATAACCTGATTTTCCGGACTCCCCGTCTCCCCCCCCCGCCCGAGACCGGTTTTTTCAAGTTTGTGCTTTTTCCTTTTTTTTTCGTCCGGTTACGGTCTAGGTGCTTGTCTTTTACGTTTTTCTTTTTCCTCCCCGCGTTTCCTTTGGACCACGATTAGGATTGGCTTTCTTGTCTTTTATTGACCGCGGTCAGCCGTTCGCTGTGACCGTGTTCAACCCTTTTGTGGTCCGGACCGTGTCGCCGGCTGAGGCGAAGAAGTGCTTTTTTCCCCGTCTGCTGGCCCCCTTTGCCCGGTCCCCCCCCTTTGTCCCCGGGGATTAAAGACTTTTGCCTCGTTCCCCAGTAGGACGCTGCAGAATCCCCAGTTAACCCCTTTTTACGTTTTCCCTTTTCCCTTTTTTGTTTCGGGAACAGGAAGTGGTGGCCCCCCCTTCACGCTCCAACTGGCAGAGTTTTTTGTTTTTTTTTTTCGCCTTCCCCAATTTTTTTTTTTACGACATTTTTAACTTTTCTCTCTCTTCCCCCAATAAGTTGTTTTTTTTTTTTGATGAGATGTTTTTCTGTCCCGGGTTTTTTCTTTCCGCCAAAGACGGAAAGTTCAAGGCTTTGTCTCTTTCCGTGGCATTTACGACCCGTCCTTCCGGGAACGAACGGCTGTTCCCCTTCTTTTTTTTTTTCGACTTTTTGCCTTCCGTGGTACGCTCCAGGGTTCCTGTTTGTAAGTTCCCCGGTGGACCGTTGCCCCCGCTGTCCATTGTCCTCCCTTGTCCGTTTCAGAAGAGTAGTAGCAATCATCCTTCGAGCGTCCTTACTCCCTTTGGTCCAATTTTCAGCTCACGGCTCCCCCCCCTGTTCTTTCAACCCCGAAAAACATCTTTCCCAGAAGGCGGCGACCCTAATGGAATTGCCTTGCCCTCGAAATCTCAAGGAAAATTTTTACGGGGTTCCCTTGGTAAACGCTCCCCTGCTGCGTCTGCTGTGCCCCCCCCATGTTGCAAAAAGGTTTCTCTCGGGCGTAGGTCTTTCCCAGTTCCCCTTCTTGAAGGTGTGGCCCCAACATCACTACGAAACCCCCTTTTTTCCCTTTACACCCCAGTAGGGATCGGTTTCAGTCCGTCTTTCCCAATAGGGGCCTTTCTTCCTGCCCGTTAACAATGGTCGGTCCGTTTTTCCCTCGCGGTGCCCTCGACGACGCAAAAAGATACTGCTCCCCCAACCGGCTCTGCTTGGGACTGCCCCTTTTTTTTATTTTTTTGCAACAGCCTGGCGTCAACCCTGTTTTTTCGTGGGTAATAGGTTCCCTTTGTCACAACTGGCGGTTACTACCTTGGCAGGAATTAAGTTGTTTGATCTTGATGCTTGGATCTGACTCCCTTCCGGCTTCTTCCAACTTTTTTTTTCCGGTCGCGTTTCCTTTGCCCCTCCATTCGCGCCGTCCCTGGGACTAAGTGAACGGGACTCCCCTGTAGCGCTTTCCCCCCCCGCCTTGGACCCGGCCCTCCCTGGAGGGTGCCAGCTTGTGGTATGGTTTTTCCGTTCTGGCGCGGGCGGATCCCAGTTTGGGTTTACAGTTCTCTTTCTTCCAGCAGTTGGTTTGAGTCTGTCCTGGCGGAACATAGGTTTGGCAAACCCTTCGACCCCACAATTCCCTTCCGGTCCCGGCTGATCGCGACGTATGGTTTCCCGCTGTTAACCAGGTAGGTCCTTCCCCCCCAAAGGCGTTGCTGTAGTCCCCCACCCCCCTTCCTGCAGCTTTCCCCAAAGTTTTGCCCTTTCTTTTTTGAAAGGAGTGTTTCACACTATGTGTTTTTTATTTTCAGGCCTATTGTGTCGTGGACATGATGTGCAGTGCGTTCCCCTTGGTTCATTTTTGAGTCTGACTCTCCGGTTTTTCCCTTCCCTCAACCGGCAGCCGAGATCGATAAAGTTCCCCCCTCTCCCCCCCCCCAGGCGGGCCGTTCCGGATCGTCAAGACGTTTGCAGGCGCGTTTGTAGTTTTTCCCGATCCGGTCCAAAAGAGAGTTTCAAATCGCGGGTGGGCAGCGATATGTTATCCTCTTCTTTCTCCAACCCCCGGGCCCACGGGCTTCAAATCGGCTTTCCCTGGTATCTCGATTTTTTTTTTTTCCCTCTGGTTAGGGTCGCGGTGACGTACCTGATGTACAAGGTAAAACCACAGGTTTTCCCCCCCCCTTTACCTGGGAAGTTTGTAGATCCCCACCCCCCCGCTTATCCGAGGTTCGTGGTCTCCCGCTTGGGACAGCTCGTGATCACCCGTCGGCAGGCTTTACTTTTTTCCCTGAGTTCGAGTTTTTCTTCCTCCTGGTGAATTTCTCCGGTTGCCCGCCTTTTTTCTCTTTTTAAAGTCTCTTTCCCCTTCCGTTGTCGTGCCGAGTCCCCCCCGAGTTTTTCCGCGTACCCCCCCCTGCGCCAGAATTCTCATGTACTAGCTTTCCAGTGTGTCCGTCGTGTTTTCCCTGGCCGTGATGGCCCCCTTGAACTTTTTTTTTTTTCCCACAACCCGGGCAGGTGCCACCACGTCCCCCCCCAAGGTCGCCTTCCCCCAGACCTGGCAGTTGGTGTGCGGACCCCAAAAATGAAGTTGCTTCTCCTTTCATGTAGGGTTTTCATTCACTTTTTCTTTTGAGAACTGGGATTATTCCTGTGGATTATTTCTGCCGGTCATTACCCCTTTCGATTTCTCCCCCGGACGACAACGGCCTACCCCCCGAGTCTGGGTTCAGGTCCCCCTCCCTGACTGCTCTTTTCCGTCCCCTGAAATAGAACCCAGTCACCCCCTGTCCCGTTTGAACGCCTTTCTTCCCGTTCCCTCCTCTTTTTTTTTAATACCTAATAAGTTAGTTCGTGGATGGTACTGAGTCTCGAGGATTTTTCTGCTGTTTTTTCTTTTTCGAATGTTTTAGAGGACTTTCCCCCCTATGTCTCTGGTGACCTTTCTCTAACCTTCCCCCTCTCGTGTTTAGGCCTTTGGTTTCTGAGTCGAGGGGAACGTTTGCCCTTTGATCCCCCCTAAGGGCCGATCCGATTCTTCCCCCATTTCCCATTCTGGTGCCTCCCCTTTCGGACCTCCTAGCAAAAGGTCCACTTGTTTCGGCCTCCAAATTTCTGTCGAAGGGCTGTTCCCCACTTTCCGTTGGGTTGGGCCCCTGCCTTTTTTTTGTGTCTTGTCCTTCGGTTTTGCCCCCAACTTTTTCACGGTTGGAAACCCCCCCTACTTTCCCCCCGTCAGCCCCGACTGCATGCATCTACACGGCCCCCCCCCGTTGAGGAAACCCCTTTTTTTCTCGTGCCCCTTTTCGGGACCCCCCTTCCTTTTCCCGTTGAGCCAGCGGCCCCACCCCCCCTCATGTCAACTTCCCAGTACGCACGCTGTTGATCGACCATTTAACAACTTTTCTCCAACCTGTGACTCGTTTTTCCTTTTAAATTCAGCCGTACCCCGAGGCATACGCCTGTTGGGTATTGAGCCTTCTATGTTCTGGAAAACCTTTTTTTGTGCTGTGGCACTATTCGGTCTTTTTCCTGCCTTAAACCTTCCCAACACCAAACTAAGCTCATCTGGTGACCGTGCCGTTCTGGCGTAGGTTCGTGTTTACGGTGCCTCGATGACCATTTGTCTCTTTTTCCCGCTTCTTTTCACCTCGCGTTTGTTTTGACCCGGGTGCGACCGACCGGTCGTTACCAACACCGTGCCGCTTCCTCCACGCGCTGACTGTAGTTGGCCCTTTCTCCTTCTCTTTCTTTCCGTGCTGACCCCCGATTCCCGTTTCCCTCGTAACCCCGTCATGCTCTTGAAACCCTTTAATGCCACTGCCCCTGCACACTAGTCGTTCTCGTGTCCCACAATAGTGGACCTTTGCCAATTTCTTTTTTCCCACCCTTGATGTAGTTTCCTCGGTTTCCCCCAAGGCTGTCCGGTTTCAGGTATTCTGCCCCAAGCGGTTCTATTTTTCCCTTATCTTTGGTGACCGGACCCTTGGACAGCTTCTGCCCCGATAGCCCAATTGCCTGGTACTTGATGGTTTTTTTGGGCCTCCTTCCACGCTTACGCCAACCCGTTCCCCCAAGACGTTCCATACAATTGCAAAAGTCTGTGGACTACTTTTCCCCAGTTCTCATCTCCCCCCACGTCCAGGGCCGCCGGTCCCCCCCCCCCATCTGCCAGATCTGATTTCCGGCTGTTCGAGGGATAGTGGATTCCTCTTTTCTTGCCGCTTGCTCTTTCCCCTTCCCCTTCCATCCCCGAATGATGGTGCCCGGTACACTCACGCTTCCACTTGAGAGCCCTCCTTGTCGCACCGACTTCGGCCGGCCCTTTTTTCCCGGTTAACGTTACCCTCCTCTGGGACTCCCCGCTTAGCCCCCTTTTTTCTCTACCGTTTCAGGGGGGGTAACGTCTATCCTTTTGCAGTTCAGATCCTCGTCTTTTCCTCTTTATGTGATGGTTGTGTTTCCCCCGGGCGAGGGGAAGCGCCTTTGGTCACTTGCGACGACCCCTTCCCTTCACAGCGTTGCTTTTGCCGCCGACATGACCCCCTCGGGACCTGCCTTGGGAAGAATTTTTGTTGTGATGGTGGTTTCCACCCCCCCATTCAATGAAGTTCCTTCAAGAAAGTTTCCCTTCCCCGTGGCAGTTTGGGACACTCACATTGGGCTCCCCTCCCCCCGCAGTGCGCAGCAGTTGTTCCAGCTTTTGCCCGAGGGTTAAGGTTAAGTCGATTTTCTGCCGTCCTTTTTCTTCTCCCGGGACTGTGACGATGTCTGCTCTGTGTAAGGGATATGATCTTCGAGGAGAAGTTGAGGATGCACCGTTGCTTTTTTCCCACGCATGTCTATTTTTTGTGTCCGACCTTTTTGCCGCTTCCTGTGCTAGTGATACGACGCATGCTGCCGGCTGCTTTGACAACCCCCCCTTGCGCGCAACACGGGGTATTTTTTCAACCGACCCCTTTCTGCTTTTGTACCACTTCGTTCACCTGTTTTTCGAGTTTTTTTTTCCTCAATCCGTCGGGTCCACGTCAGTCGGTGGTTACCCCTCCTGGCCGGACCGTTGTTAACGCGGAACTTTCCTGTTTGGGCTTCCTTCTGCCCCCCCTCCCCCTGCCATTTATTAACCTCCTCAGTTTTTTTCTTCTTGAGAAGAGATTTGGTTTCTGTCAGTTTTTTTTTGATCCAACGTGTCGGCAGAGTTTTTTGCCTTCCCCTTTTCTACCCGGCCATTTCCGGGACCCGGACGGCGCCTCTTATGCACGACTGGACCCTCCCCTTTTTCCCTCGGCAGTAGGTGAAAGCTGGCCTGTTGAGCTGAAGTTTGTCTGGCCCTTTTCTTTTGCAAGTAAGAGTCAGTTATTAAGCGGCGCGTTTCCTTCAGTTGTTCACCCCACACGTTTTATTTTTTTTTTCCCCCTTTCTGGTTCTTTTTTCCTCCTTCCGCCCCAGAGAAATTTTTTCGGTGTCGCGCTCCCAACCGTCACCCCGTTGAAAAGGCAGAATCGACTTCCCCCCGGGATAGGGGCCGCGCAAGTTTCCCCCGAGTACTTCTTCCTTCGTGCTGCTCAAAGGTTTGACTTTTCCCGGCAGTTTTTTTCATTTTTGAGTTTTGTAGGCGCAACGGAGGTCTTTTGTGTACCCCCAGACGCAAACACTTCTCCCAGTTTCCCGGCCGGACGTTCCAGTTCCGGCGAGGTCTCCCCCCCTCTTGTCCTGGTTACCGTTTCGGCCGTGACCACTATTTTTTTCGCGTTCAGTAATCGGTTTCCCCGCCCCCTCTTCGTGGCAACCGACTTTGATGAAACTTGGCGGCTTTGACGCCCCCTTTACTATAGTTTCCCCGGAAGGAGTCGTTCGGTTCTTCCCCTTGGATGACCTTTTCATTGGCAGCTGGAAGGAATTTTTTTCCCATGTCAGTGTTTCTCCCCCCCTTTTTGCTGTTTTCCTCCCCTTCGGCGGTAACCTGGTCCATGCAGTCGTGTTTTCCCGGCATTTCCCTTTCGCCGGAGGAGAACCAAGGGCCTTGATTCCACCGTTCGCTCTCACCACCTTCCCCTGGACTCCCTTTCCTCCTTTGCACAGATGGTGGCCCCTTTGTTCGCGCCCCTTTGCGATCGGATGTTTTTTTTTTTTTTTTTTTTTTGGGTACAAGTCGGCTTCTTGGCAGGATCGTGCTGTCGTTACTTACCGTTTTTTCCGTCGCCCCCCATACCATTTTTCTGGTTTTGCTGATTTCGCCAGTTTGCTCAGTCCCCACCCCCCAGTTCTTTCGGATTAAAGGAGTTGGGCTCCCGCAACCCAGGCGTGGGACCGACTTTATCCCCCCCCTCCTTTTTGGGCCCTCTTTTCCCGAGTGCCAAACGACGTCGTCGCCAGGCTTTTGATTGGATGACCGTCCTTTCGCTGCCTTGGAAAGTCTTTCCCGTCCTCCTTTCAGCGTTTTTTGAGGCTAGTTTCCCATATACCGGCCCCTCCTTCCCTGAGGCTTTTTTTTGGATCGTGCTCGTTTTTGTCTGGGAGCGTTGTCCCGTATTCCCGGTCTACCCCCCGGCCCCCTCGTTCAGAAAGCGCGGGCCGTTACGATCTGGTGTACATTGTTGCCCCGGCCACCGCTAGACCTTCCCCTTTGTCCCCGCCTGGATTTTTTTATCGTACCCCTCCGGTTAGGTTTCCCCCCTTGGACCGACGTTTGGTCCGGGCACAGGCCCACCAATAACTGGTCAAGACGTTCCCCCCTGACCCACTCCCTTTATCCCCCCTTCGTGGTTGGTTCCCTCGTCTCCCAGGCTTTTCGACAAAGTGCGTTCCCCTTTTCTATGACATTCGATTCCCTATTTATCCCTTCCCTTTTACAATAGCGGTTGCCAGCTGGGCAAGTCCCCACCCAAGGTATGTACGGTCCGTTTTCCCGTCTCCGGGACCCTTTGATTTAGTCCCACGGATCCATTGGTACACCCTCTTTACTGGCGTAGGTTCGTTCCGTGTGGGTCCCCCCCTTTTCTGGCGTCCCCACCGTGCGCCCCCCGTCAAAAGGCTGTGTAAACCCCACTTACAAGTTAGGGTTCCCCCCCCCCTACTATTTTTGCGCCAGACACCACCCGACCTGCCGTATGTTTCCTCGTAGGGTCCTATTTCCCCTTTGTCAGAAGAGGATCGCTTTTTTTCCTTTTTTCCTCCCGTCAGGCTTCCCCCCCCCCTCTTTTCCGTGGAACTGGGCGACCCCCACGCCTTGCCTTGTCAGGTAACAGACCTCGCCTTCCCCTTCCTCTCCCTCTAATCACACGAAAAGAAGCCCCCTTTTTTTCCTCTCTTTCTTTTACCTTTCCCCCCCCCCTCCGTTGTTTTGTTGATCTCTCGAGGCCTTTTGTTTTTTTTTTTTCGGGTTCGAGGTCCCAGGACTCAACCCTCCTCCCTCTTTGTCATTTTCCCCCGGCCCCCCCTTCTCGTGTTCGGGCCGTTCGTCCCCGAGGGAGGATGGACTAACTGTCCCCCTTTTTTGATTTTTCCCGCTCTTGACACGTGAAAGCTACCCCCCCTCCCTAGGACTCCCGGGACGGCTGTGGAAAGGCCCCCCCGTTTTGTTTTCTTGACCCCCCCACACCTTATTCTCTTTGGTAGACACTTTGGTAAGTGGTGGCTTACGGGTTGCGGTTCAAGCCCCCTTCGGGTCTTCCCCCTCACGTTTTTTAACGAAAGTGAAACCCCCCCGGCCACCCGTACTTTCCTCTTTCGGTCCTCTCCAACTGGTGGTCAAAGCACCTAGGACCTACTCGAAATGCTCTCCCAACCCTACATCCCCCTTTTCCGCTCTTCCCTCCCCCGACTGCTATCTCTTTTCCAATGCTTACACTGGGCCAACCCCCCGGTGCCCTTATGGCTTTAAATAGTTTTTTTCTGACCTCCGGCTACGGACGGTGGTCTCGGGGCGCGGCTTGTTCCTGGACAGGTTTGCTGGTTTTTGACATGACACACGATTTTCCCAACGGACCCCTTCCATAGGAGGTTACCCGTCACACAGGGCGACTCCTTTGGCCTGTGCCCCCCGTTTTTCCAGTTGGACCAGTCTTCTGCTTCCCTCTTCGACCTTCCTCACGAGTCTTTTTCCCGGTGGATCAGCAACGTTCCGCGGCTACCCGTTGTCCGATCGGCCTCCCTCCAATTTTTTGTTTTTTTTTTTTTTTTTTCCCCTTGTTATACGGTCGATTTTTCTGTGGTTTCGGACGTTGTCGTCCCTCCTGTTTCTTTTTTGAAATCGGAAACACCACCTTGGTCCCTTTTCCCCACCTGCACGTTTAGACCCCACTTCCGTATTGGTCTCCCGAAACATCTGGGTTTCAGGGGTCACCCCTGACCGTGGAGATTGGCTTTTACGTTTCGCTTCCCCGTCCCCCGCTTGATCTCCTAAGACGTGTGTTTTGACCGTTTAACGACCTGTCCAGTCTTCCCCCCTTTTTTTTTTTTTAGGGGGCCGTGTTCTTGGGCGTCGAGTCAATGAGGGTCCTTTCCCTTACCGCACGGACAATTCCTTGTGCTGTGTACTCCGTCCCTTTTTTCTCCCCCCCACCCTGACTTCGGCCTCGAGCACGCCCTCAAAACTTTTTTTGCCCCCGAGAAAACGTTCCCGGCCTTTCGGTTGACGTGCTACGGGATGTGTCCATGGCTGGTGCCGGTGGATGGTCGCATGGGGACTGGTCCCTGCACTCTGTTTAATGGACGCATCCAGCCCGGTTAGTTTCACATTAGGTCTTTTTCCTTGCCATTTTTTCTTCCAGGGCCCCCACCGTTCCCCATTTAAAGCTGGGATCATCCGTTTCTCCCGGCCCCGTTTCGATAGACAGGGTCCCCCCGTTTCCCCGTTCTGTTGCAGCAGAATCGGTTGGCGTTTTCGAGGTTTCACCCGACGGACCCTTTCCCACGCACGGTGGTTCCCACAGCCAGTATTTTGGAGCGCTCCCCTTCCCGCTCGGCTGAACTGTTTGGTGTAGTTGTTGGCTGCGAGGGTTTAACAACAACATTTTAACTCAGTGATTGCCTCTCGCGGCCGGACGTTCTTCCTCCACCTTTGCGGCAGCCTCCTTCGTTCCCCCTGGTTCTTTTTTTACAGGCTGTGAAGGTTACTTCTCTGGTTCTTGCGTTATTTTCGTAGCCTCCGGAACTTTTGGACGATTTTCGTCCCTTTCTTCTTTCTTTTATGATCCGCCGGCAATGATTTCTGGACCTTTACCCCCTCTTTTTCCGAGCGCTTGATGGCGCTTTGACGGCTTGCCCCCGGGGCCTGGCTGTGACACCATCACTTTTTTTCTTAAAACGGGTTCCCGGTGACACCCCGACCTGGGCGTTGTACCCCCTTTTTTCGGTCCTCCCTTGTTTTGGCTGGCCGAAGGGCTACCCATAGGTCCCGTTAACCGGGTGACGGTGAGACCCTGTTACGCGTCCTGTTTCGTTGTTCGTTGAGAAGCCGCCCGTTTTTGACAGCACCATCCTCTCTTTTTCCCTACTCAATAATTGTTTCCTCATCTTTTTTGGAGGTTTTTGTGCGGCCGCCCCCCCCGAAGTTCACGGCTTAGTCTTCTTCCCTAGACAGACTTTCCGGTGGAAAGGACTCCTGGTTTTCCTTCGGCCGTGCACGAATTCCGAAGTGGCCACGCGCCAGGGTTCGTTGTAAGCCCCCCGGGATTGCTGCCATGTGTCCATTTCCGGGCCGGGCCCTTTTGTCCCATCAGACTCAGCTTTCGTTTTCCCTCCCTTTGCGGGTTAACCAAGTCAGTTTCTCTGCCTCGTTGTATCCTCCGCACGGCCGAATCGTTCACAGTTCCCTCCCCGCGAGCCGGAACTTGGCCGGCAGCACCCTCCCTAACTTGCCTGACAGCACTTTAACCGCCGCTTTGACGGGCGTCTTTCCGCAATGTTAGGGCATTTGGTCCTTTAGCGTGGCCCCCCGCACGGGTCGTTCATTTTTGTGTAAACCCAGCCGCCCCCACCTTATAAACACAGTTCGGGGTTATCAGGGTAAATCTTCCCCCGGCCGGACATGCGTCGGTCGCCTTGTCCCCCCTTCGTTTCCGCCTCTTCGGTTTCCCCCCCACTCGGAACTGCCATATCTTTGCTGAAAACCTGCTGTACTCCCCTCCCTCCCCCCCTCCCCGAGCACCTGGTTTCGGGGATTCTCCCACCCATCTTTCGCACGGCCCGGGCAGCCACTTCGCAAGACGTTTGCTGGCTTGGATCCTGCCTCCCTCTTAAATAGCACCCCAGCAAGTCGGGAACTCCAGTTTCCTCAAGACGCCTTCCCTCCGACCCCAAACGTTCATGCCGGTCCTGTACAAAGCTTTCACTTCCTCAGGTGTTCAGCTTGTGGCTTTGTTTTCTTTTTAGACCGCTGGGCTATCGCAGTTTGTTCCCCGTGCGCCCTTCAAGCAGGATGTCCTTTTGCTGTCCGTGGTTGCCCCACCGGACCCGTCTCAATACTCCGGCCCTTCCCCGCTTTCGTAGGTCAACCCAACCGTTCTCTATTCCCCAGTTGTGCCTACCACACCGTACAGCTGACCGTTTCGCCCCGGTGACCACGATGTTGTGTCCCCCCCCCTCAGATGTTTTTTTGTCAGAAGTTATTTTTTGGACTGGGGTTACATGTGAAGTAGTTTTTTCACGGGTCGACGTTTTTTGCGAAGCCCCTTTACATGCCTCATTCAGGTCTTCCGGCGAAGGAATCCTTTCTTCCTGGTCGGGTTTTTCACCTTCCACAGCGCACCGGAACGCCGTCTTTTTCCCCTTCTCTTTTGTCACCACTCCCCCCGCTTTCTCCCCTACGGGGCTTCCGGGTCTTTCCTTTTTTTCTGCCGTTTGAGACGCTCGTATGTGTCAGATTGGAACGGTTTTCAGCCCCCCCCAGCGTTCACGTCCCCCACCTTCTTTCCGCACGGACCTCACGTTCGGACGCTGTGTTTCAGTTCCCCCTTTAGCCACCCTCCAACCCCCACACGAATTTCTGCTTCTCGTGCGCCGCTCCCGTCCCTGGTCGAGCGATGCTGAATGTAGGACACCCCCTCTTCCCAGACAAATCACCACCCCTTTGTCACGGGACCCACTTTTTTTGTTTTTTCCTTTTTTTTTTAGGGCCTTGCTGTATCTCCACCTCTACATTTTCCTTTGGTGTCATCTCTGTCCCCCCCGTCCACGTGCCGCTCTCCCAGACACGTCTGA
>Ga0179593_1257908_pt1 | contig 13113 bp, 20 predicted proteins | sample CZODoug2_1_08_16_FD_185931 | JGI IMG/M metagenome (GOLD analysis project Ga0179593, IMG submission 185931) | Vadose zone soil fungal communities from Angelo Coast Range Reserve, California, USA - CZODoug2_1_08_16fungal (PacBio error correction) | ecosystem: Environmental > Terrestrial > Soil >... | reverse complement strand
GGTGGTTGAGACACCCACCTTTCCTTGCTTGTTTTGACCGACATCATTTACTCCCCCTTTCCCCAAATCCGGGCACGGCACTCCCCAAACATGGTTTAGGACCTTCTGTTTGAAAACCCCCCACCCCAAATTCACCAACCACCACCACCACCTTGCCAGCAGCCCCACCAAAACAACCCCCTTCCTCTTCCTCCGGGTCTCCCTGAAGCCAGGGAGGATTCTTGACCCTGTTTTTTTTCTCTGTCCTCCTCCTTCGTTACCTCTCGCACCTAGCGGTTCAAACAACCTTTCTTGGCAACTTCTTCTGATCCCCTTGTCCCTCCTTGACTACCTTAAGACCCTCGGCGCCACTTTACTGGTCACCAAGCGGAGTTTGGGTTGGGGGTTGGTCCCACTTCCCCCCCCCCCGTTTTCCCCGGAGTCCCCCCTGTCCTTTCCAATAAGTCCCGTCCTTCTCTTCCCCTTCCAACTGGGAGTGTTCAGCCCCGTTTGGCCCCACTTTTTATCCTTGGCTTCCCTTGTTTTTCTTGCCCTTCTTTTATTCTTCAAAGATATATTCACTCCCACGGTTTTCCTCTTCGCTTTCGTCAATCGCATAAATGCACCCCACATGAACCTTCCCCTGACAAGATAGGCACATCTTGGTCTATTGTCACTCCCTTCCCCCATTGGTCCTGACATTTCTCTGTGGTCACATCCCACCCGCACGGTTACCCCTGCCCCTCATCAACTTAACCCCCACCACCCCACCCCCACCCCCCCCCTCCTTTTTCTAATGTAAACATGATGATCCATTTCACTAGCTGGCACAGGCTTCTTCTCATTCCCGTACCACCCCCCTTGATTGGATACTTAGAGAGGTAGCAGTTCTTCTTAGATGGTTTTTCCCGCAAGTCCCCTTCGTGGCATTGGGCACAGGTATGCTGCCTCCAATTAAACTGGCCATCGCCCTCTCTGCAGCGCTGGGGCTTTTTTTTCTTTCTGGATTTCCTCTGGCATGCTTTTTTTGGTTTTGTTTTCTGACTTTCACATGTTTTCTATTTTTTGTCCGAGTGGCCCGACCTCCTCCCCCCGTTACTGGCCTGAGGTCAGTCCTTTTCAGTCTCTTTTCTTGTTACCAACCCCATCCCTTTTTTTTGGTTTGTAGTGTTCAGAAGTTCCTGCTTTCGATGCCTAACTGCATTCGAAAAAGGAGAGACGGGTTAGCATTACAAGACATCCCTGCACTTGACCCCCGACAGCCCCCCCTCATGGGGGACCTTTCGAGAGGGTTTCTTGTTTGTGCCACCACTGATGACTATTCTTTCTGGCGGGGCTATGTATACCTCACTCAACCTCTGTCGCACCCTCTTCCACCTTCCCCCCCCCTGCCCACACAGATGGATGACACTGTATGCTTTTCCCCTGGGAGTACGTTGTTCTAGAGGAACTCCTTTTGAGTTAGATGATGATTTTTGTTTCCCACCCCCCTTTGGCGGATGAACGCGAGGGCCGCTAGGACAAGATTGACAACTATGTTATGGGGGGATGGGCGCTTTTCCAATGATGACGTTACCCAAACAAACCACCGAACCCAACTGAGCAGCCGGATGGTACTTCGGCCCAACCAGTTTAAAGCCGGTCCGTTTATTGTTTCCCCAGCTGTCCCGAAACATTGAAGTGCTTTCCGAGCCCTCCCCACGGTTGACAACTGTCAAAAAGGACCCCTTGATGCAATGTCTCACTCAGTAGGCCCCTTCTTCCATGACAACCCCAAGAACCCCCCAGCGTTGAGCACATTATAAAAGGGTGGAGACAGTTTTTCTCCCTCAGTGATCTGGAGACAACGTCGTCCTCACTAACCCCAATACCCCGTGACCCAGGTAACGAAAACGTTACCACAATGATTCCCACCCAAACTGCCATGAGCCATCTCTCTATTACCTCTATACTTTGGGGTCTTTTAGTTTATTCTGGTGCTATTTGTCAGTGGTTGTCAGTTTGCTTTTTGGCTGTTTGTCTTTCACTTGTTTTTTCCTGGGTAGTTTGTTTGTGGGTGTCCTTTTTTCAGTGTATCCACATTCCTGTATGTCACCCTTTTCTTCACCTGTGAGCAGGGTTGCTAGAAGACTGGGTTTCTTTTTGCATGGATCAGGGTTCATTTTGTCTTTCATTTCCTTCCCCTTGTATTGTTGGGGAAGGGGTACCAGTTTTCTTAGTCGTCATTAGTTCCCCCTTTCAGTCGCCGGTCCTTGATGGTACTGTTGTTCCAGCCCATCCCTTGTCTGTCCCTTTGGTTTTTGCTGTGGTGGGGAGTCACTTTTCTCTAGATCTCCCACCCAAGTCATTCCCCTTTCTCCTCACGTTGGGACTTAAGTTGTGGCCAGTCTCTGATCTCCTTTTTGGTTCTCCTCATCATCGAAATCTCTCCTAACTACCTTTATCTTCCTGTTTTCTTTTTTGGTATGTGGCAGAGTTTTTTATCCTGGTTCGTGTTTTCCCTTGTTTTCACCTGTCCCTCTCATAATCTAATGGCAGTTTAGAAGGCCAACGTCTCGAGCAAATAGATCACCCAGGATTTTCGGGCCTTGATTTTGTCATGTCATGCTTTTGTCTCTTCCACCACCGCGCTCTTTCTCTCTTCGCAGATGGCATTGTGCCACTAAACTTCCATTCTTTCCTCCACCCTCCCAAAAAAGGATTCGTTGGGTGAACCCCTCAACTCTCTAAATCCGCTAAAAGGAAGGAGAAGGCCCCGCACCCGTTGTTTCCGTTCTGTTTCCTTTCCTATCGCTCCCCCCTCCTTTTTCCCCCATTCAAACACAAGAAAAAAAAGCATGCAAGTGTACATTTTCTCAAAAAAGCCATCGATTGCCCCGCCGCTTGGAGATTTTTTTGAGGCTGCAGGTTCTTTGAACCACCTTGCGCATTATGCCTTCTTTCTCCTTGCTCAGTATGATGCCTTAGAATCGAAGCATTATCTCTCAGTTTTTGTAGAGACCGGCTAATTTTTGCCATTTGATATCTTTCATTTTACAATGATACCCCTGGAGGCTATTGGTTTGTGGTGGGTTGTTTTGGTGGTTGTTTTCCCACATTTGATGTGGTGGAATTGTTGGCCCACGTGCGTTGGTGTTTTGACTAGCCTTTTCAGTCCCAAGGGTATGTCTTTTTTTCCCCCCCTTGGGTCGTATATGCTTTTGGGTGTGAAGGGGGGAAGGGGTTCATGTTCTTCTTACTCAGGTGTGAGAGACCCCCTTTTAGTTCCTCTCCTTTTCTTCCTTTAAGAAGAATGAATTAGGAAGACTTACCCAGTCCTCCTTTTCTCCCCATGGTATTTCCAGTGGCTGGTTTTAAACACTCATTTTTCTTGCCTTGTAATGTACTAGTCAGGTCTGCGGTCTTGATTCCCGTGGGCCCTCCGTGGGGACGCCAATGGGAGTGGTTGGGTCTTTTCCCCATTAGCAGTAGTTTTTTTGACAACGTCCCCTTTACGAATAGTTCGTCTGTTCGTTTTCCCGTAGTTCTCTAAGACTCTGAGTTTCGTCAATATGCCTGGGGGACTTTAAAATACCTCTTTTCTCCTCCTTGGTTCTTTTTTCCCCTGGTGACAACACATGGGTCCATCCTCATCATTTCCATGTGCCCTCTTCTTCTGTTTTGTTTTTTTTGGGGGGAGGAGTTGATTGTTTTTGTTTTGCGTCCTTTTTAGTTATTTTTCCTCCATCTCCCCTTTTTTTTTAATTACAGTGCCCCTGATTTTTACATTTGCTATTGCTTCTTAATCACTCTCATCTCTTTTTGCAGATACCCCTTATTCCTCTTTTTTCATCTCTCTTTGTTTGCGCTTTTTCTCTTTTTTCTTTGAAAAAGAGTTCTTCTGATGATTCCTGCCGCATTCCTCCCCTTTACAACACCCGTGGCAATGGAAGTAACCAGCAAGTTTTGATGAATGTCTTTCCCCCCCAGCTCCCCCCCCCCCGCCTCCCCCCCCAAAACACACACAGCCGCGAATAGGAGGCTCTGAAGTTCCTGGGCTTCTTCTCTTTCCATTTTAGGTTGTTCCTATTTTAAGATCACCTCGGCTCACCAGTTACCGGGGTTTCTTCCTTCTTCCCCTTGCTCTTGTAATCCCAACTTCGCGCCGACTACTGGTCACTAAATAATCCCAACCCCCCCCAGGCTTCCCCATGGTTTTTGATCCCCCTTCCTAATTGTTTCTTCCCCTTCCCTCCTCCCCTTGGAGGCAACGTGTAGTCCCTTCCTTCCCCCCCTCATCTCCTTGACAGTCCAAGTGCACTCCACGGGCGTGTCGTCCTCCTGACCTTTCAATCCCTTGGGTTAGGGGGACTCTTTTGACTGTGTCTTACTCCAGTGTCCTTCCAAGTTACAATTAATATTGACTTCCCCATTTTCCTCTCAACCTCATTTGCAAATAGAAGAACTGACCCCTTTCCTGCCCCGAAAGCCCTTAGTCCCCTACTCTGTCCCCTACTACAAAATGGTCATTCACTCTTGTGTACTCCCCCCACGGCACTGCCCCCCAGGACCATCTTCCAAAAAGTTTCCCCCCCACCAAAACCCCCCCCCCCCCCCACACCACCCCCCCCCCCCCCAATCCTTCCTTTTTATCATTAACACAGTCTTGATCATAACTGAGGCAAAGGAGAATATCCCCTTTAATTTTTCCCTGATGTCTCTTCTTTCTGTGCCCTTTTTCTTCTTTCGAAGGGGAAGGAGCCGTCCGGGAATGTATTTTTCCCGGATGCGCCCCTCACTTCAATGGCAATAGCAGCTTGTCCTTTTTTTTTTGGCGTGTCTTTTCTTTTTCTCACCTGACATGTTTTATTATATTTCGGGCCCCTCTTTTATCCCTCCCCTTGTCTGTCCGGCGTTTTAAGTCCTTTATAATCTTGAGTTTCCACTTTGGGTTTTTTATTTATCTTACTTCTGTCCTTGCCAATGCTGCGAGCCCCCTGCTCTCTTTTTCTTATTGCATCGCCCCCTAAAACCCAATGAACACCCCTTTTATTGTTATTAAAGAGTGTTTCGTTTCCCCCTCCCCATGCGATTGATTTTTTTTTTTGAGGCCGGGGATTCTCACAGCACCCCTAACGGTTCAGAAACCCTCTGCCCCCCTGGTAAACCACAGTTCTCCCTGATGCTGACAATGCTGTTTTTTCTTAAGATCGGCTTTCTCCTCTGCTGGAGGACAACAAAACGGAGGAGAAAGATATGTCCCGTCGAGGCACCTTTCCCCCGAGGACCTGTTGCTGGTCTTGCTACAATGATGTAGGTCCACCCAACATAGCCCCCCCCACCACCTTTTAGCACCCTTTTTCCGGGTCCTCTGACCCCACCTTTCTTTCAAAGTGTCTGAATGGGGGGGTTACAGATGGATCCCGCCTTACTGAAGGAAAGCAGGGTTAATTGGACCCACCGGCCCCCAGGTTTTTCCCATGCAGTCTCGACGGCTGACACCCTGAGACCCTTCCACCCCAGCACCCCCCCACTGACGACTGCTTGACTGATCAAGGGGCCAGGGTTTTACAGGAATGTATTGGAGACCACCACCCAGTTTCCGTACCCCCACCCCAACTCCCCCCATTGAACCACACATTAAACCAGCAAATGCCCCTCAAACAACTGTCTCCCACATCTATACTACTCGGGTTGGGTTTCTCTCGTCTTGTGGTCATGCATGGGTTTGCAGTTTTGAACGTTGATAGGGAGGGGGGCTGGCCTTTCGGTAAACTTTGCGTTTTTTTTGGGTTTCTTTTTCATCCTCTTCGGTGTTCGAAAACGGTATCCAACATGGAGCGTGGATTCCTTGTCCCCATTGGGGTGGCTTGAATTTAATCCTTTTTCAGTTGCTGATGCCTTGTGTGCATTCCTTTGTCTTGGTGTGGCGTTCCACGTGGCGTCTCCTTATTTTTCCAAAGATGGGTCCCCCTTTCGTTTTTTTGTGTTCTGGCCCCAAATCATGAACCTTCCGGCTTCTGGGCTGTTTTTTTCCACTTACAGTCATGTCGCCTCCCCCCCATCTTTTTCTCGCCTGTGCATCTCTGTAATCCTCCTGTTTGTTGTATCCCTCCACTTCTCCGTTCTTTTTCTCCTCGACTCAGGGGCAGTCACTTGTGGGTTGGCTTGTTTTTTTGGTTCTTACTTAGTTTTTTTTGTTTTCTCCCGACGTCCCCGCTTCTTCCTCCCGTCAGTGTTTGCCCCCCGCACTTCAACTCTTTAAATGAGACCCCGGCTGGTTTTTTGGTTCCCCTTTTGGGTCCCGATTATAGCCACCACGCGCGACGGGGCTCGCCTGTGTGCCATCCTCAACTTTAAATTATTTAAAATAAAAGCATAAAAGGCTTCTGTACACTCCTCTCCCATATTCTTCAAGGATACTCCGGCCCAGGACACAAGTTTGTATTCGTCTTTTTTTTTCTTGGCTAAAATAGACGAAACAATGTCAGTAATAGAAACCAAGAAAACCTCATTGCAGCGTATTAATCAGAACAAGACCCCTCTCCAGCCTGAGTTTTCTGTTTTTTCCCTTTTCGGTAAGAAAAAGTGAACCTTGCTCTCTTGCCTGCTTCCCTTTCCTCTCCTCTGCTCTATATCCTGAGAGAAATTTCATGTTTCCTTCTTAGCATTTTAGATATTGTATACAGATGTCTCCTCTCCCTTTTCTCGGTTTGGTGGTGTTTCTTTTGGTGGCCAAATTTTGGGAGTGGCTGTTTTGGGGTCCGCGGTTCTTCCCCTAGCAGTCCGTCCCCCAATGGTATGTCTTCCCATGTATGCTTCTATGTCTTTGTGGGGCATTGGGTAATGTGGCTTCGATCCTGAGTTAGACAGCGGAAAATTGTTCCGCCCGCCCTCTTCCCCCTCCTAATGACTTATCAACGGACAGGCACCTCGCGTTGACTCAGTCTGACCTTTCTTTTCGTTTGACCCCATTCCCATGTGGGGGAATTGGTGTGTTCCTTGCTCGACTATTGGAGAGTTTTACCTCCAGTGGACGTCCCAGGGCCCCTTTGACCTTGTAATGGGACTAACCCCATTATCCCAGTCGGGTTCTAGTTGGAACGTCCAGTTCCGGCGTCTGAGGGCTTTCCCCCCTTTTCCCGACTATGAGTGAGTCCACTCCCGCCTCAACCAGGGGTGTTCCTTTAAATACAAATTATCTCCGTTGTCTCTGGCGAGGAGGAGGCAGAGGACCAACTACCCAGCTCAGCTAACCTGGTCCGCCGACATGGCCCGTCTGCCACCGGATTCATCTGCAACTTTTAGGCGGTGTTTCGTTTGTGGTGTGCGTTTTGAGGGAAGGGGGTGGTGGGGCCGTGGTGGAAAGTCTGTTTCTTGCAGGGTTTCCCCCCTCACGAAAAAGGTTGGGGGTGGCTAAGTAAAGTGAAACCGACTTCGACCCTTTTTTTTATGGAAGGCTTTTAGGCCTCAAAGTACGCCTGAGGTGATGCCGATCCCCCACTCGAGAATTCTCTTTTTTCCAGAAGACGTCCTTTGTGGGAGCGCGCTTGGCAGCTTTTTTGGCCTGCCATCCTCGTGCATGAGGAAGGGTATGCAGAGCCTTAATCCCACTGTAAACCCTAAGGGCACGGTACCATGTGCTGGCTTTTTTTCTTACCCAAAAAAAGAAACCGAACAGCCTCCCCCACCACCCCACACCACGGCCCTTAGCCAAAAAAAAAACCCAAAACCCCCCCTAAGTCGAATTTCCGACGTTCGTGACTGAAGCCTGGGAGTATTTCTGTCCCCCCTGGTCGGGCATGAATCCCCTATTCCCCCCCCCCCCTTTTTTCCCCCCTAGAAGGCGGGTTTTTTTCACCTTCACATTGTCAGGACACTACCCTCCTTTTTTGTCGCTACCTTACTTTCCCCCCTAAGCCCCGACACATAGGAAGGTACAATGGACTGGTTCACCAGCCCCAATACTGCTAATTGTTTTTCGTCCCAATTGCCCAAATCCCCCCTGGTAGGACTTTGCTTTCCTTTTCTCCCGTAGTCATCCGGCTGAGGACAGTCCAAGGTCCCTCCCTTCTTGTTCAGACTAACCCGACATTTCACGCCATTGGGGATTAAACTCGGTGGAGTCTTTCTCCTTTCCTATTCCTCCCCTATTGAAACATTACCAAGCGTTTGGCCCAACCTCATGCACATGACTTCCTTTCCCCCCCCCCCCTCACCACAAAGCACATATCACCACATAAATCGGTCACTTACCTACCCCTTTGACGACATGCTTTTGAAACCCAAGCACCTTAAACAAACGGCCACCCCCTCCCCTCCCTGTGGAAAAAAACAAACCCAAAAACCAAAAAACCACCCTCTCCCGACAGTGGCTTTCTCAAATTCTGGACAGAAATAGTGGCACCTTTATTTTGCTTCTACCTGAGGACAATGATTATAATGAGTATATAGTCTCCTGAGTTTTTCCATGGGTGCATTTTATTCCTTTTCCTCTTTTTTTTCTTGACCTTTCCCGGTCGCTTCCCTCACTTCTTTCCCTTCCTCCTGCTAATTTCGATGGGCTTTTTTTTAGCTGTACAGCTGTTTTTTTTTTTTTTTTTTTTTTCCTATTCCACTCCCTGTTCCTATTTTTTTGAGCCAGCCGATCAACCGTGTCTTTTTGTCCTCTTTCCAGTACTTTTTTATAACGTACTTGTTATTGTACCACCCTCTTTTTTTTTTCTAAATATGTCCATTATGCTCTGGTCTTTACATGCCCCTGCTGCTATCCCTGCTAGCTGTTCATTATCTTCCAATGCCCCTTCCCGCCAAACCCCATCCTTTTTCTCCCATTGTCTCGAGGTTATTGGTGTTTGATCCCAAATGCCAATGATCTTTTGAGCGGGTTACTTCTCTACCCCTCCCCCTTTTGTTACTACCCTTGCCCACCTTTTCCCCACCCCCTGACCAACAGAGGATTCCACTGGATGATGGACCAGGTAGAGTCTTCGAAGCGGGTGTGTTTTTTTTTTTTTTTTTCTTCTCTATCTTCTACATTCTTCTTCCAGATGAGGGACACGGAAGGCCATTTTTCTTTGTCCCCCCAAGTTTGCCTCTTGATTGGGTATGGTTGCTGAGACCATTTCTCTTCACACCCCCCCCCCCCACACAGCACCCAACTGTAGACGCGGGATGCATTTATTTCCCCACCTTTTACTCCTTGTCTTTCTAAGGGGGGACAAAATAGGACGCAACGGAACTTTCCGCCTCACTTCCAATGCCACCAAGAAAGGTTCCTATGTTTCCTTCTTTGAAGATGACACCCTGATTCCCATGCCAGCCCCAACCTGCCGCTCAGAGAACCATCCCTGGTCTTCCCGGTTTCTATCACCGGCCTGTGCGACACACAGTAATTACCCAACACCACCCCCAAGACCACCCGTGGCTCCCACAGACCTTCACTAACGGCCAACCTGCCTTTTTTAGCCACATCTTTCCTCCGGTTCATCCTCCTTTGCTTCTTATCTTTTTTCCGTCCTGTTTTGTCAGTGAGTTTTGTAGGGATGTGGTCGGTCCTTTTTTTCTGGGTAGTTTTGTTGGGGCCCCCTTTTATTTGTTTTCTCCTCCCTTCCTGTAGTTTTCGCACCTGTCTCACCCCCGTGCCGCAGTTCTGTTCCTCTTGCCATTTGTTTTTGCGGTTGGTATTTGGCATTGGTTTGGTAACATTTCTATTTGGAAGAAATTGTCTTGGTGTTTTCATTGGGCACCCCCCCTTTTTTCATTCCGTTCCTGTCTTTTTCACATAGTGGTTAAACTAATGTCTTTGGTTTCCCTCATTCCGTTTTTTCTTTTGTTTGATGTGTGGTGGTCATATAATTTCTTTTCGCCATTCATACCCCATACTTCATCTTTGCAATTTTGGCCCCTCTTCCATTCCCCTCTCCTTTTCTTCCCCTCCACTCACTCTTACTCCAGTGTCATTCCTCAGTTTCATCATGTTTTTTTCTTTTTTTGATTGTAGAAGTTTGATTACTTGTTAGGGGGGCTAAATACGTCCCCCCTGCCCATCCCTTCAGTGTTTCCCTTTTTTTCCCCCCTCTCGATTTCCCGTTACACACGGCTGGGGGAAGTTTTGATGGGTCATTTTTTTTTTTTGTCTCTTCCCCATCCCGAGAGCATGGGTCTCTCGCAGTGCATGTGCCCCACCCCTTACTATACTCCAACCTTCCCATGTCCTAGTTCGTTTAACACCTAACGATATTAAAAGACTTTATAACCTGCTTATAACCGGCCCAGACAAGTTTTGTAGATTGCCCTTCTTTGTCAGACTTTAAACCAGGTCAAGTTAATGAAACCCCACTCCAAACGCATTACTTTACCTCCCCAATCCCCCTCCATTAGCAGATCTGGAGTGGCAAGTGAAGGAGGGTCATCATGACTTTTTTTCTTTTCCCTCTTTCCCCCCCTTCAACTTCTCCTTATTCTCCTTAGACCCCCTGGAGCAAATAATGTTCCGAAGGATAAAAGCCTGTCTCTCCCAGCATTTTTTTCCCCCTGGCGGTGAGAGGGGGGTCGTGGTTTTGTTTTTTGGGGTTTTTGGTTTCCCCCTTTTTTATGATTTGTTTCCGTTGGTGCAGTGCGTGGGTGATTTTCCCTTAGCATGTCAGGAAATGGGTCTGTGGTTTAGTAACCTTTTTTTTTTTTTTTTTTTTTTTTTTTTTTTTTTTATTTTTTTGAAGTGGTTCATTTCCTATCTTTCTACATTTAGGTTGCTAGTTCAACCCCCTTGTTATTTCTCCCTTTCTTTTCTCTCTTCCTGACTTAGTAATACTACCATCCCTTCTCGTTTTCTTCCCCCATGGTTCGGTTCATGTAGTTCACTCCCGTGGGAGTTCCTTGGCCTTTTTCCTCTGAATTGGAAGACCTTGGAATGCCATTTTTTTCCCCTCTTTTTCTTCCCCTTTTTTTTTTTACTTGGGCGTCAACCCCATTCTCCTTTCTTTGCTGTGAAACATGCCCATTTACGACTAGTATGCGTTGAGTTCTCCTTCTTTTTGCTATTTTTTTTGTGTCTTTCCCCTTTTTGTTCCTGACCTCCTTCTAGGTGAGACGCTTTTTTGATCTTTCCTAGGACCCCCAGACCATGTATACTAGACTTGGCTTAATTTGTCCCATTGAGCCTTTTTTTTTTTGGGTTTTATGATGGCAGTGGGGGTTGGATTTTGTCTTCTGGCGTTTCTTTTATCCTTTTCCCTGAACAAATTTTGGGTCTTCCATTGCCTGACTTTCCCTTTTGATTCAATGCTTTCCCTCATCTCCCTCTTGGGCGTACGTCTCCTTTCCTTTTGCGATTTTTCTTTTTCTTTTTTCTGTGATATGAGTTATGGCAGAAGCCTAATCATTGTCCACCCTTCCTGAAGTAACACTTGTGTGATTGATGGTTAGGGGTCACCACCATCCCCTTCCCCATCCCCAACAAAAACACCACTGCCCGCCTGAACCACCCCCCAACCCCCCCACCGCGTTGAATAGGAGGATCCTGCCGCCATGTATTTTCCGAAACATGTTTTTTCCTTTTTCCGGTTGCCTCAGACCTGGTCCCAAGCGTCGGTCTTTACACTTCCAACTTTTACCCATTCCTGTTTTAGGCGAAGCCTACTGGTTCCCTCTTCCCTCCAACTAGGACCCTTACTGGTAACAAAGCCCAACCCCCCTACTGCTAATTTTTCCGTTTTCCCCCAGTCCCAACAATAACAGGGCGTCCCACTGTAAAGGTTCCCGCTTTCGATCAATGCCTGGCTTTCCTTGTTTGTCCCCCAGCCCCCGACCACTGGGCAAGCCAGTGGATTACACTCGGCCTTCTGTCTTCTCTTTTCCGTCCCGTAGGAGGAATAAGGTTCCAATATAGTGCGTTTAACTTTCCCTTTGCACTCGCCCCCTCCTGACCCTCACTGACCATGCACACCCCATTCCTATTCCCCACAATCCCTTAAGCAATACATTGGAGGGTCACTACAACCAATGGGTGCTTTACTGGAGTGTCCAATTCCCCTCCCGCCCCTCCCCCCCCTCCTAAACCGGTTCCCACCACCACCACCCCACCCCCCCCCCTTCCCTCCAGGGGTTTCGCCGGGTTCAACCTTTTTATCAGCAATAGCTGGTCCAAATCTCTAAGTGCCCTTATTTCTTCTTTCTTTGCTCGGCGAAGTATCCCCTTTTTATTCTGTCTTTTCTTCTGAGGCGCAAGGGTTTAAGGTATGCTGTTCCTCTTTTTGGCATCGCCTTTGCTAATGCTATGGTTTTTAGGGCCCCCCCCCCTGCATCCTTTTTTTTTTTTTTACTCTTTCCTTGTTAGGGACGAGCTTAGACCAGACCGCCCTACACTTTTTTCCGTAGAAGTCTTTCTCAACGTCTTTTCCGTATTAACTAATCTTTTTTTTTGCGCCCGGTTCAAGTTGCTTGAAATGCCTTTTCGGCCCGGCCTCGCCGGGTTTTTTTTTCTTTCTAATCGACAGACACTTACCCCCATGACCCCAGACCTTCCCTTTTTTATGCTAGCGCGGTTGAGGGCGGGGTGCCTAACACTGAGATCTGATTGTTTTCTTATTGAATTTTGCCCCCCCCATTCCTACCTTGCCACGCACAACCTTTTGACCCCCTCTTGCGTTCCCCGTCTGATGAAAATTTTTGCGTAAGATTCTTCTGCGGCCTCCGATGGTGAGCTTCCTGTTGCTTCCTCAAACAAAACGTAGGGAGACACGAGGGCCCTTTCCTTAAACCCGATTCAATTCTTCTCTTTATTGGGTTCTTCGCTGGCACGGACACTGCTGATCGTGACCACCCCACAGCACCCCCCCCCTTCTTAGTTGGTAATGTCCCACCTTTGACAGAAGTCAAGGAGAGTTCCACGCGGTTTTCCAGGAAACATTCATCTGACTTTTCAAGAAATGGTGACACATGACCCCCCCCTTCCCCCCTTTTCTCTCCCTCAAGCAGCCATGGAAGGATCACCTGCCAATGCCAAAGACCACCCCACACTGCCTTCTTGAATGCTCCTTTTTTATCAATTTTCCCTACAGGATTGACTGTCGCCAACCATTCAGTACCCCCCCCCCACACCCCCGTTTCCCTCCCGCCAAAGACAATACAACTGCCCCCCCCCCATCCATCCAC
>Ga0179593_1311120_pt1 | contig 13114 bp, 18 predicted proteins | sample CZODoug2_1_08_16_FD_185931 | JGI IMG/M metagenome (GOLD analysis project Ga0179593, IMG submission 185931) | Vadose zone soil fungal communities from Angelo Coast Range Reserve, California, USA - CZODoug2_1_08_16fungal (PacBio error correction) | ecosystem: Environmental > Terrestrial > Soil >... | reverse complement strand
TCTTCAGTTGTTTTTTTCTTGCTCTTCTTTTTTTACCGTCCTACCCACGTACACATTTTCTTTTCCCCCCGGCGATGCGGATGCTTCCCCTCTTCGTATTGAGCACGGCCCCCAGAAATCCCCTTTTTTTATTTTTTGAGTATGAGATACATTCGGGCCCAATTCTTGATAGCGAGTTTCTTCCACGCGCTCGCCATTCCCCTCTTTCGTCTTTGCCGATGTCGACCAGTCAGGTCGGTGCGATGATTTCGCGCCCGTTTTTTGCGTTTAGTTTCACCTCCCCTTTCGAGTTGTCTTCGTAAGTCCTGTTCTTTTTTTTCCCTGTTTTTTGCTTTTCCCCATCGTCATTTTTTTTTTGTCTCGTCTTTCAGCTGACATAGTAAGTCGTCCTCCGATTTGCCCCCCTGTTAGAACTCCTCACTTCCTTTTTCCTGAATACTCGAAATGTCCTTAGGACAATACTCCTTCGCCGCCTGTCTCTACCTTGAAACCCTTTCTTTTCCTTCCCGCTTGCTGGCATCCGGAATTCGGGGAAGATGCCTCCCTTCCCCAGCATTGTAAGAAAACGTGCCGCCCTTATCTTCCGGTCCACAGCTCTCTTCCCCTCTTTAAGTGTTTTCGTGGCTCTGCTTGTAAATCATTTAAGAACTGTCCTCCCCCACCGCGGAAGGAGTATTCGGGTTCTCAAGCACGCGGTTTTTGACAACCTTTCTTCGAACCCTCTTGTATTCTTTTTCGCCTGGACCCGTTGTGACGAATCCGTTCTCTTTTGTCGTTTAATCCCTTCCCCTGTATTTTTTCTCCCCGTTTCTGTCGTTGAGTGACCACTATGATCGGGTCCCCTCCGGAATGCCCTGTTCATGACACCTGCTTCCCTCTCCCCCGACCGCTGCAACCCACCCCGGACCTGGCTGCGAGTGACGCCTTTCTGCTTTACATTTCAACATCTCAGACTCGCTATTCCTCTCTCTTGGGGATTTCCTTTCTTGACGCTAGTTCCCCAAACACACCCCACCCACACCCCCCCACCACCCCCCCCCCCCCCCCCCCAACCCCCCCCCAACAACCCCCACCCCCCCCCCCCCCCCCCACCCCCCCCCCCCCCCCCCCCCCCCAACCCCCACACCCCCCCCCCCCCCCCCCCCCCCCCCCCCCCCCACCCCTCCCCCCGTGCCTTTTGTCCTTTACTCTCTTGGTTATCCCTGGTCCCTGATTCGCACCCCCCCTCTTCTAACCGCTCATACGATGCTTTTCATACGCTTTCCTCCAACCCTTCCGGCTGCTGCCACCACTTCCGACTTTTTTTTCCGCAGTGGCCATCATGGTCCTGACGAGTTGTGATTAGTCTCTGTCGTGCGTTCGGTTTCCGGGAAAGCCCGTGAGGCACCAAAGGTCCACTACCCGTCCTTAGCCGCTCCCACTGTCTGCGATTTCTTGCAGTGCATGACCTTCCCAGGCTCGTGCGGCTTTTTACCCCGAATATTTTTTTCACCTTTTTCCTTTTTCCCCCACTCAGAGTTTCCCCCTTCTTCTGTATGCTCGGAGTTTCTTCTGCAGCGGCCAACCCTTGCTCCTGCGTTTTGCCGACTCCTTAACCTCCAGAGCCCGACTAACAGGATCGGCTTCGAACATGGCGCTCGCTCTCCCCCCTCTCCTTCCTTTTTGCTGCTTTGCAAAGATCATCCTCGGCGATGCCCCGACCACTTTGTTGAGAATCCCCGCTTTCAGGCTTCCCTACATGGTCCGGAAAGATGCGACTTTTCCAGTTTGCCTCTTGTGCGTCCCTATACCCACTCTGCCTTTCCCCCGCCTTCGTTGTGACCTAGCCCTCAACGGCCAGCCCGGATCCGACCTGTATGATCATGATTCGCGCGATCCCAGCCTTTTAGGCGCGGCGCGTCTTGGCTTTGCAATGAAATTCACGTTAGGAACAAACCCTTTTTTTAATTCTTCCTTTTTCCGCCGGCGAACTGCACAAAGACGACGTTGCCCGTTTTCCCCCTTCCGCGATTTCCCCCTCTCCCCCTCTCTTGACTTGCACGCGTTGAAGCCCTAGCGTTAATTCATCTCTTCGCAGCGGGCTCCTAACCCTTTTCTCAGTGCGTTATCGACCATCCGAACGACATCGCCTCGTCCTTTCAAAGCTCTTTCCCCCGCAGGAGTCACACTCCCACCCTTTCCGCCCGCCGCACCGAACCTCGTTTTTGCGAAGCCCCCCCTTGTCGGCTTTCCTCCCTTTCACCACACGGCTTGCGACGAGAGTCTATCTTGCCGCCCCCAACCAGACTCCCTCCCTCCTTTGATTTGAGGAAGATCGCCTGCAGTAATTTCCCACTCCCTTCTTCACTCTTGCCATGCGGTCCCCTGCGGTGCCTCTCCTTTTTTGTTTTCCTAAACCTTTTCGCAACTGCGGAGACGCCCGAAGGTTCCGCCGCAAAATTTTTGACCGTTCTGCGCAAAGAACGCCGGTGAAGTGCCGACGCGACCCTGTGACAACACCCCCCCGGTACGAAGCGGCAAGGATCGTCGAACTTTTTTTTAGGATATACCCCCTTATGACTCCGCCGACCTGCCCTCCGGCGCCATCCCTTTTCCAGACCTAGCAGTCTCCTCCCCAGGTCTTGGTGAGGTGATACGGTCGGCCTATTCTTCCTTTCACCGCATTTTGGTACCCCCCCCTTTTAATCCCCACCAAAAACGTCTCTATCCCCATCTTTTTTCAACTGGGTTCCCGCCTAATTTTTTCTGGACCGATGGGTTTTTCCGTAGCCTCCAAAGCCCCTACCAGTAGAGCCCGTCGACCCACTTTATTTTCCTCCTCCCTGAGAATCCCTCTCTCTCTTTCCTCTTTGTTGTTTTTTGCTCTAGTCTTGATAGGTATTTTGCCTGCTGCCCGCTGAGCTTTCGGTCGTTGTTTTTTTCCTTTTTGTTGTGCGCTTCAGATCGTCCATGCCCCTTCTCCCCCCCTTGAGCTTTGAACCCCCCCAAAGTTAACACTTCCTCGACCGTGTTTTTTGTGCTTCTTTTGTGTTTTCCCCCTTGCGTTAATGTTTAGCCCCTCCTGAGTTGAATCATCACTCCCCTATACTCTTTTTTTGCTCTCCCCCAGTTCCATCTGGATGGCGCGTCGGTGAGCACTTTTCCTCACCGGATGGTGTTACCGTCTTGGCTTTCTCCGTGCGTTCGCCTCGATCCTTCCGTTTGACCTTTTTTTCGATAGAGTCTTCCCCCAGTACGCGCTGCTTTTCGCCCTTTTTTTTTCCTTCGCCCATCCCTCGTCTCCTTCTGTTTTTTTCGCAGGGGAGCCCTTTTTCTCCTACACCTCTTGTTGAACCTCTTTCCAGCTGGCCCCCGGCGTCGGACAGCCCTTACCGAGGCGCTTTGTCTTAAGCGCATCTTCGTTCCCTTTCGAGCTCTTGTGTCTTTAATTTTTCGTTCGTCGCCGCTGGTATCCCTTCTCTGGAGTCTCCCCTTCCCCCTTTAGATTAGCTTTCTCTTGTGAGTACTCTTGCGTGAATTGTTCTTCGTGTGCCTCTTACCCTTCCATCGCCTTTTTGCTGGCCTATGTCTTTGTCGTTCGGCGGAACTTCGCGTCTAAAGTGCCTTCCTTTTTCTTTCGTTCTTTTAAAGATGCTTTTATTTGTTTTTTTTCCTTCACCTGCAGTTACATTCAGATCGATCTTGCTTTCAAAGTTTTCGCAGTTTCTAAAACGTATTGCTTCTCCTCGCTTGAGTAATTTTTGCCTCACTTTTTATTTATTTCCCCAGACTGAAGCCGCGCTGCATTGGATTGGAACGCGATCATTCCTTATCATTTCCCTTTTCCTTTTCTCCTTGGATGCTTTTTCAGGTAACCCTCGATTTTTTTTTCTCTTCCCCTCTTGTATTGTATTCCTTTTTTCCTTCTTTCTCCTTGGTTCCGCGATCTCGGAACGCCCTGATTTTGCCTGTCCCCTTGGTGCTCTCATTATTATTTTTTATAGGCCTCAAGCTCCAGCTTTAACTTTCGGTCTATCTTTTTCTGTTTTCGTGTTCGGCCTGTTCATCCTGTTCAATTTGGCTTCGCGTTACTGCGCCGGCAAAACTCTTGCTCTCTTTCTGCCTCTTTTCCACCTGACTCTGACCTTTGCTTCGTGCAAACTCCCCTTTTCTCATGCAAATGTTTCCCCCTTTTTTTGATTCGTGCCTCCTCGCACGCGCTGTTACAAATACGTGCCTTTCCCGTCCCTTCTCTTTCTCCGCCGTCCGCTCCTTGAGGTATCTGTCAATGACTTTAGTTCTGATTCCCGGGACAGCCTCTTGCCCGACTTAATCCGATCCAAGCTCGTTTGAAACTGCTTTTCCCTAGTCTTCTAGATTTTCCCTTTTGGAGCCGCCTTCCGGTTCGACTCATTTTTTTTTAATCTTACCTTTTCTCTTAGTGGTTTTGTCAATTCCCAGGTAGCAAATGATAACCGCCCTTCTATTGTGTAGAATTGGTCGAACTTTTCTTTCCCTGTCCATCCTTTTAACGCCGGATTACGCGCACTGTCGAGGACGATTTTCTCCCTTCTTCTGATCTGAAGGACTGCTTAAAAATTTGCTCCCTTCCCCCACTCTCCTGGTCCTTGTTTCGGTTGCCCTTTTCCGTAGGTAGGCTCGTTCCTTCGTAAGTTATGCGCCCCTTCGACTGTGCCCGACAGATGGTCTTCATCTTAAGTTACGTGGATTTTAGCTCTCCAATGCGTTCCGGCATTTTTTCCCGTGTTCGTCGCGGGACACGAGTCTTCGATAGTCACTTTCAGCCCACTTTGCGTGTGTTTGAAGGTGTTTCCCTTTTCCGCCCTCCTTTTTCCGGTAGTTCTTACTAAGTTAAGGCCCTCCCTTTATTTTTTTGTGGATTGCTTACGGTCCCCGTTGCCTGGCACTTTTTAACGAATGTTTTTTATGGTTTTGCTCATCTTCCCGCGCCCGGTGCTCCCGGCATTTCGCGTTGGATTTTAATTTTTTTTTTTCACAAGGAGACTGGCGGACGAGCCTGTATCGCTGTCTTAAGGATTTTCGAGTACTTCCGCTTCCAGGTTCCTTTTTTTAGGGTCCCCAACGTTCCCCGTTTGACCCCTTCACTGACCTCCGACTTTCCGGCCCTCTCTCATGCTGTGTTGCTAAACACCTCCCCACCAGGGGACGATTTACGATAGGACTTTTCCCTACCGTCTTTCTCTGTCTTTTGGACCTCCCACCCCTCCCACACGCCCACGAAATCCTCCATTCCAGCCTAACTGAATGGCTACTCTTTCCGGTATAAATTCAGATTATGGGCAACTCTTCCCCTTCTTCTTTCTTTTTACGATGGGTTATAGTCCTTTTTTTGATATTCATTCGTGACTTGGTGGCGGATATCACTCGCCAACGAAGTCTGGGATCATTCGTTTACCTCCACCATTTTTTGACCTGTGGCCCCTTTTTCTTTTCAGTCTTTTTTTTCCCAACCGACGACGCCACCTCCTCCCCCCACTCCTTACTTCTCTTTCTTTTTTCCACTCCCCTCTTTTTTTCTCTGATAGGTTTCCTGCTTTTGTTTTTCTTTTCTTGCGTCGTTTAGTAAAGCCTTCATCGTCCATCAAGTACACTTTTCGTTTTCCCTTTTCTGAGGTCTGATAAACTCATTTTTCTCTCTTATTTTGATCGATTCCGCGCTATTGGCGCCCGTATGCTACCCTCGTCTGGCAAATTTCAGTATCCTCCTTTTTGTTTCTCCCCGCTTGTCTCTTATTTTTTTTGTTGCAGTCGGGTTTTGGTTTCCCAGTCAGGGCGTGCGATAGGCTTGGATCTTTTTCCTTGATTTCTACGAACCTGTGTGGGGGGGTGGGTTGGGTGGTGTGTGGCTTTTGGAGTTATTTCCTCTCCTCTTCTAGGTTTCTCCCCCTCCTCGTTTTTTGGTTGCGGATTTTTTCCCTTTGATCGAGCGCGGTGATCCTTCCCTTTCAGCTGCTTAAGTCTCCGATCCCGTTGACTACTCCTTCACTTCCACCGGTGCTCGTCCTTCCTTTCACGATACCTTCACTCGTTTTTCCCCAAATACCCTCACTTCTTCCCCTTATTCCGTGCTCGGCTTTCCCAGTCGGGACTCTCCGACATAACCATCCTCCCTTTCGTCTCCCTTCAGACATATTTTCCTTCCCGTCCCCTCCTTTTTTTGTGACAAACGTGGCTTGGTTCGGTCCCCACTCCTTCCAGCCTTGGCTCCACTACCTAGGTCATGAGCTTTCCTTCGAGAATTTCCTTTCCTCCTTTTGCCTTTCCTTTATCGACAGAGGTTTATCTTCCCCTTTGAGAATTCGTGGGTAGCGATTTTCCTTTACTCAACGTACGATCCGATTCTGCCCACTCTGTCGGGAGTCCCTCCTCTTCCTGCGACACCCCTCTCCTCCTCGTGCTCCTGAAAAAAACTGTCCCCCTTTTTCTTTTGGGGAGCCCTTTCGGTTTCTTCCACTTGAGGTCGGAGAACATTCTCCTCAATTCGTTGGAAGTCGACTGAGTTTCTGTGGATCTTTTCCGACTCTCTTTCCCTTACATCGATTGAAGGTTTTCTTCCGATGGGCGATACCTGGTTCTTGATTGCCAACATACCCGCTCCCCTTTTCCGCTTACCTTTTCGTTCAAGCCCGTCCACAGGCACGGCGTTCCCTTTTCTCCTAGTTCCTAGTTCCTACTTGACAGCCGATCTTGGGTTGTCTTTTGCTGCTAATGCTTTTGTTTATCCGCCTCTGCCGTTTCACCCCTTCTCCCTTCTATTTAGTCAACGCGATGTGATAGGCTATCTTTTAGTCTGGACCCGACGCCGTTTGTACCCCCCATGGATCTGTCGGCGACGAAAGACCTCAAGTTTTTTCCTATGTTTTTTCTTAACCTATCTTCTTTGCTCGCGTCCTTAGCGTTGGCCGGATGCGCGGCCGAAACTCTCTTTTTTTTGATGATAGTAAAGGCTCCCCCCGTAGAACATGATGAACTCGAACATGTAGCTTTTCGGACTTACATCTCTTTCTCCCTGTTCTTGCCGCTGGCACTATCAGGGTAGCTTCCGCATTTTTTCCCTTTTTTTTCTCCCTATTTGGTCCTTTTTTTTCTCCGCTCAGGCTTGGCGAAAAGTGCCTCTTGCTCAAAATAAGTTCCTATCTCCCCCATCCCCCCCCCGAGTCTCTCCCAAGGGCATTTTCCTCTTCCCGCCCGCATTGCCCGAAGATCGATCAGTATTCTTCATCTCTCTCTCCCATTAAGGCGCGGCGAGTTATTCCGTTCTTTCCATAGGCACTTCCTTCCCCCCCTTGCTGGAGATTTCTTCACTTTCCTCTTTCAGGCCGGTACCCCGATCGTTGAGACGCCGCTAACGTTCCCCTCCGCGCTCTTAATGCTTTCCAACGCACGGGACTTCTCCCGTCAGAATCGTGCCCTCCTCCGGCTTAAATTTTTCCCCCTCCGCCTTCGGTCCCAGAGCTTCCCGGCCGGAACGAGCGGAATCCTCTTTCTTTTCTTCAGTCCCCCATTTAACCACCACGCAGGTCGCCGTCACCTCCCCACTCTTTATCAGCTCTCTGGGTCTTGCCTGCCTTTTACCGCGCACAGATAGGGCGACTTGCTCTCTATCAGCAGAAATCGCTCTATTCCCCCCCCCCGTTGATGGCGGCCGCACATCAGCCCCCTCCTGTCAGAATCCTTGACGGGAAATGCCCTTCACTCGGCGGTGCCGATCTCGTTGCTTTTGACCCCACCTTTTCTCCCCACTTTTTTACCCCTCCTAGTTCTTTTGCCCATGGCGGATGCCCCTTTTTCCCTCTTTCTCCAAAGACTATAGGATTTTGGTGAAGGCCGACGCGATCGACCAAGTTAATCCTTGTACTTTCTCGATGTGACGTCGGGATCGCCCCACCTCGATCTTACTGAACAGACGGAGATTCTCTGCCCCCTACCGCCGTAGATGCTCCTTTTTATGTCAGGAACACTTTTTCCTTGATCGTGGTGCTAGGGTCGTCCCGCTTTTTCACCTCTTTGGAGAACCAACATACTGAAGCACCACCACAAACGTGCCTCCCCCCACTTTTCCATGTGGTTTTCATCATTTTGGCGCTGGATTGTCTCTTCCTTTCGCATCTAAACTCCCTAGAGCCCCCAAGCGACCATCTCTGACCGCGCCGCGCATCTGAGCATATTTTTCTTTTTTTGAGAGAGAGGGGTCCGGGGCTTTCGTTTCCCGGTCAGCTACATTTTCCGTTGGGGGCTCTATTTTCTTTCTGAGTCCAGATCTTTCCGGTCCCACTTTCGGAGGGGACACCCAGTAATGGGGACCTGTTTTTTTTTTTTGTTCTTGCTTTTATTACCCTGATGCTTCCGTGAGCATTCGCGGGAACTCCAGATCTTCCCTTTTGCAGCCAGTTCTTTTGATGGGTTCGCGCATCGTCTCCTGCTGGGCTCCTTTTGTTTTTCTTTTCGTTTTAGACTTAGATCATTGCCGCGGTTCGATTTCTCTTCTTTTTTCAAAAACAGATGCTGCTGCCGACGCTTTTGTCCTATGTTTTTCCTCGTTAGATTGTCCAGCAGGTGGCGAAATTGTTGACGAACCTTTCGGTCCTGCCCTTTTACTTTCCCCCTCTTTGAACAGGAAATGCGGTTCCGGCGAATTGTGATGAAGCGCATCTCGGCCTCTTTTCTTCCTTTTTTTAATGATTCGCTATCGTCGTATCCCTGGTATCTTGTGGCGCGGTAGCCCATCCTCCTCACCCTTTTTTGCTTCAAGAGCTTGCGGGTGCGCGGCGACTGCGTGATGGTGGTTTGGACTCTCTCTTAGTTTGCTGTCCATGATGTCGTTCGGCTGTAATGCTTGAATTACTTGATGTTTTTCTTTCTTATTTCACGTCTTCTTGGCTAGTTCACCTTCTTTGTGCCTTCTTTCCGTTGGTATTTCTCCGGAAGTGGTCTAGTTTACTCTTTGTTACGTCCACTTTCTTTTCCTCTCCCTTAAGCGCAAGGTTTGAACGCCGTTGCCGTCATGCAACAATACCTTGACCTTGTTTAATTGATTTACAGGCCTCATGATCATTCCTCGAGATCTGGCGGCTGTCTCCTTCTCCGAGTGTGGTGGGCTCGCTTTTGATCTTCTTCCCTTCTTCCCTTTCTCTTTTTAATTGCTCTTTCCGGTCGAACCTAGCGCGGTTAATAGGGGGCTCGGCTTCTCTATCGATGATCATTTAAAAGCCCCCTCTTCTTTTTCCGTCCCCTCTCTTCCATTGTCGCCGTCATCGCTACTTTTTGCTGCGGTTTAGTGACTTTTTCCTGGGCATTTTCTCTTTTTCTCCCCCTTTTTCAGGGCAAAAGCATTTCTCTGCACCGAGTCGTGTTAATTTGCTACCTTCGCAGTCCATGTCACAAGTCTCCTGTGTAGTCTCTTGACGAGACTGGTACTACGGCGTCGCTCTCTTTAGTACTTCTCGAGTTGAATGTCTCATTCTTTCTATGATGAATTTACGGCCTGGCTTCGGAAAGTTAAGTCTTTGGCTCTCCAAGATCTTCGGATGTCACGATGGGCTAATAGAGTTTCAATCTTTTTCTTGCGCCGCTGGACACCTTTTTTCGTCCTGAGAACGATCGTCGTAATCGGAACGTTATAGCTTATTCTCTTTTTTTCCTCAACTTAGGATGCCATTCGAGACCTTCATGTCCTCTTCTTTCAGTGACGCCCTAGGGCTGCCAATAATGACAAACCGCTGCTCGTCGATTTTTTTTGATGAGGTCCTTTTTTTTTTTTCTGTGTTCTTTAAACCGGGCCTCGCGACCGATTTTTTGATTGTTTATCACTTTGAGGAGTCTTGCGTGCTTTCCTTGCGTCTTCCTTTTTTCCCGCGTTGCGACCGAGTCTTCCTTCGAGGCCCTTTCTCCCGCCCCTTTCCCTTTCAAGCGTGGAACGTATAGACTGTTCTGATTCCCTAGCTTGATTGTTCAATTCCCATTCGAACCGGTATCTGACGGTAACACTTGCCCGATTTGAGGGCTATGCTTCCCTCTTCAAGCCTCCCCTTTCCCGCACAGATTTTTTTTTGTAGCTCCTTGACTTGCTCCGGGCGGAAATTTTGATTTCTTTTATTCTTTTGCCGGTATCTTACTGATGCGATCCGGCACTGCGTGGTTACGTTTTTAAGGTGGTCCCTGAGTTCTTTTATTGATTTCTTTCTCTATCTTACCTTCCTCTTTTTTCGTTATCCGTGCCACGGGTCCGTTCGGCGGTGCTCAACGGGCATCGAGGAAGCCCGTCTGTTGATTGGAACGATTCTTTCCTCGTAGATTTGTTTTTCACAATCATGACCCCCCCCCTTAATCTCAATTCTCTTGATTCCTCAGCTAGCGGGTCCCGTCCACTTCCCAAAGCCAACTGGAGCTTGAACTTCCTACTCCTTCCCTTGAGCAGCTTCCTTTCGTGACCAGAGGAGAAGCCGAGGTCATGTGCCCTCTCCGTTTCTCAACCCTTTGACAGGGACTTTTCGTCTTTCTTCCAGATGCAGGTTTTAATTTTTCTTTCTTCCCCTCCCCTCAGAGGGATATCCTCATTTTTTTCATCGTCCACAGGGCTGATTTTTCTTTTCCGTCTTTACAGCTCGAACGCAAAAGACCCCCCCCTTCTTCTTCTCCTTTCTATTCCTCTCCCTCTTTCGAGAGTCTACGTAAGGCCGTGTTTGCGTGCGTCTTTCTCTTAAACTCTTTCTCTTTTCCCAGGTTTCTTCTTTTTTTTTATGCGTGATCCCTTATTGCGCCAGTGAAATTCCCTCCTCAGAGGTTGTACAGAGATTCTTCAGATACCCCCCCTTCTGGCCTTTTCCTCCGAGAGCCTTGCAAACTTCTCTTGCCCCTTCTCTGGGCGCTGTTTTTTTTTTTTCTTGCGTCATCTTTGTGCCTCCTTTTTTCGTTTCAGCGCACCGGTTGGGATTTTGGTCTCTTCCCTTTTAGATTCGTTTCTTATAATCGTCTTTTTTTTTTGTTTTTTGAGTTATCCACAACCCTCGCGCATCCTAGTCGGCTCGTCTCCGTACTTAGTACTTTCGTTTCTGCGTTGTTTTAATTCCCCGGTGCCGGGAACTCTCCCTCTCTCCTTTACTATGACCTAGTCGTTTTTTTCACCCCCCCCACCCTGCCTTAACCCACTTTCTTGCCGGCTCGTCTTTTCACGTCTGACTATTCCTCATTTTCCGTAATAAAAGTGTTTTGACCGTAAGCAGCCTCTGCAAGATTTTCTTTCCTTGCTTACAATTTTCCCCTGACTTTGCTCCCACTTTCTTAGTCTCTTTACTTCCTTTTTTCCAAGCCGTGGCCTTCCCTTTCCTCTTCTGTGTTTTCGTTTCCTCTCCTCCCCTTCTCATTCCCGTCTTGACTGTAAACGTACTCTTCCTCGTCTGAATGAGAGAAAGATGTCGTTCTTGACGTTCCCCTTTTAAGATTGCATGACAATCTGACAGCCGTGACAGTGTGTACTCCACACGGACTTTTTCTTCGTTCGCCCTTTCGTCCAATGAGAGAGAACATTTCTTCAACTCCCTTCTGATCTCGTCGCATATATTTTTTTGTCGGATCTTTCCTCCTTCTTTCTCCAAGTCTGCATACGGACGTTTTTTCTCTTTGGGATTTTTTTTCTTTCCCCTCTAGCTGGTCCCGATCCGACGATGCTTTCTTTATTTCAACTTCCGCCTGGTTACACTTTAGGTTTGACCAACAGATTTCTCCTCTTGTTGACTTTCTCCGATCTTGGAAGTCCGTGGGCCTAATGGTTCTTCCCTTTCGGCCGCAAAGTTTCATTAGTCGCGTACCCGATTTCTACGGTATTTAAACGGTATTTTCCTCTTCTTTGTCTTTTTCTTTTTGAACTGATATCTTCGCTTTCCTGAGTTCCCTGCTCATGTGAATCTTCTCTTCTCGCTTTAGGACAGAGCGCGGGCCAAAGACAGCCTGCGGCCTCATCTTCTTGCAAGAAGTAGAACTTTTCTCTCCCTTTTAGAGCCCCGAATCCGTGGGCGTTGACGCCTGGCATAAGCTTATCTTTTTTTTCCTAGTTTCTCCCTTTTTGATGCGGACCGGGGCGGTCCGGACACAGCGCAGATTACCCTTTTCAAGGGGTTTTTCCGAATCAGCGAGCCCAGACCCTCCTCTCCCGGACTGGTTTCTTCCCTCCCCGCCAGCCCCGTCAATCGATGATTTCAGGACGAGCTTCTCGAGCTTTAATCCCCTTCTCTTTCGCTTTCTGCCTTGGCAAGGAAATCGGTTTTGCGTCCACCGCGCTGTTCCCTCTTTGTCCATCCTTCGCACCGCCGCCGTCACGTATACCCCGGCTATCCCGAGAGCCTTGAATGGGCTTTTCCTCCGGGTGAAGCCGAGCGCAATATTTCTCATTCGTGCGATAGGGTAGCCCTCCCCGTTCATCCAAGGCGTTCGTTCACTTCAACGACTCGAATAGGCGCTCCCCCGCGATGGCTATTAAATTCCCCCTCCCATGAACCTGCAGGTTCCCCCCTTTCCTCTTGCGACCGCGTCCCCTGGTCTTCGGGCTTTCCCCGTCCTCCCGTCTCCCCAAGGGCAGGGCGACGTACGAGAGGATCATTTATAAATGCCCTGTCCCCTCCCTATCGTCGGAGATTGCGCGAGCAACCTTCTACCGCCTGCCGACATTGGCCTTCCTCGGCGTTGCTCCTGCCATTCCTCTCTTACCACGATCGAATGAGATCCTCCTTTGGCGACTGTCCGCTCGAATCTTCTTTGGTTGTGAAGTCCCCCGATGAACCAGTCCGCAGCCTGTGCTCTGGCGCCAGTCGCTTTTTTCAAAATATCCTTCCGCCCCTCTCCTAACCGATGCGCCTCCGCTCAGATGGCCTCCCCTTTTTTTGCCTTCAGGTTCTTGCTAGTCTTTGATTAGTGTGCCTTCTCTGGCTTTCCCCTTTAAGTTTGAGTCCACCCCCCTCCGGAAACCAAAAAGGAACACTTCTCAGCTTTCCACTTTGTGTCCTAAGAATTTTTTTGATAAGCTGTCTCGTGAGATCCGTCGCATCCAGTCCAGAGAGCCCCATTCATTGCTCTTGAAATTCTCGCGCCGACCGTACCC
>Ga0179593_1271161_pt1 | contig 13114 bp, 10 predicted proteins | sample CZODoug2_1_08_16_FD_185931 | JGI IMG/M metagenome (GOLD analysis project Ga0179593, IMG submission 185931) | Vadose zone soil fungal communities from Angelo Coast Range Reserve, California, USA - CZODoug2_1_08_16fungal (PacBio error correction) | ecosystem: Environmental > Terrestrial > Soil >... | reverse complement strand
TTATGATTTTCGGCCCCCCGTTGTTTTCCCCTTTGGTCCCACTTTCCCCTTCTTATACGTTACATTGTTTCAATGTGGAGCTCTTTACAGCCCCCCTCCTCGTGCGACTTCGCGAAAATAGTGGCTTTAACTCCCAAGTTATGGTTGCTTTTACCGGACCAAGTCCTTGACTCTTCCCATCTTTTATTTCGGTTCCACCTTAGGATTTTACATGCATCCTTCCGCTTGATTTTTCTCTTCTGGGTGCCAAGTTGTGTGTTGTTCTTGGTCGCACACTCTCGAAGGCGTCGCCTTTCCAGAACCCCGCGGAATGGATGCCCCCCCCAGCGAGGCTGAGGTAACCTCGTTTGTTGGGATTCCGTCTTTCCTTCTGCTCTGACATGTCACGCTCGTGCTAATTTTCAATATTCGTTTTCCAAGGCTGCCGTTGCTTCGCGAAGGGACTGGACCTTTCAATCAACCCACATCCTATTCGACGCTGTGTCGAATCCCCGTTATTTTTCGTGTTGTCTCTGCGCCCACGCCTTTTGATTCGTTTTTGCAATTCTTTTCCCGCCCCCCCCCCCAAAAACCAAAAACCCTTTTGTTCGTTTTTTTTTTTTCCAACACGGACGACCCCCCTCTGCTACTATGGCCGGTTTCCTTTTTTTTTCAATCGCCCCCCCTACGCTCCCCCGTCGGAATTATTTGCCATTTGGACATTCCCCCCCTTTGGAATGTTCAACTACCAATGAATGTACGCCGGGCGTTTCCTCACCCCCCGTTTTAGTTTCCTAACCTTCCCCATCATTGGCAGCGAATTTTTTTCCCCCCTTCCTCTTTTTGCGCATTTGGTGTCCTCCTTTTTTTCGAGGGATAACATGCGACTGAACGCTCCTGCCCGCTGTCAGACCTCCCTTGCCCCGCCCACATCTCAAACGTCTTTGGCCCCTTCCTACCCCCGTGGGCAGATTGGGGCTTGGGCCCGGGCCCTTTCCTCGAACCAAAGCACCCATTGGCTAAGGCAACCTTTTTTCCGATTTTCTGGAATGCCTTTTCCCTCTCGGCTTTTTTCGTTGTTTGTTGTTCCATTCGGCTACCCCCTCTGCACTTGGCACTCCTTCGGCATTTTTGGAGTCGGGTCCGCCCCCCCCATTTACCATCCTAATTAAGTTTCTCCTCTCCATTGCGCTTTTACGCGCCGCCATACGTGTTGCGCTACCCAAAGAATTCCCTTCGATCTTCCTCGAGTCTGTTGCGTGATCCCTTTTGACATCGTAATTCCAATGTTAGAAGCGAAATGCGCCGATTTGGCGGCGTGTCTCTTTTCCCTCGATTTCCTTCCAACCACATCCCTTAACCTTTTCCTTCTTCCCGCCCCCCGGCCCGGCGGTTTATTTTCTCCTTGGTTTAACGCGAATGAGTGTCGATTGCATGTCCTTCCCATTCCTTCGTGGTTGCCTTTGCGCTGCTTTCTTTTCAATTCCCTCATTGAATTTTTTGATTGCACCGTTCCCCCCCCTCCGTTCCGCTTCACCCATGCTGGTGCCCCACCAAACTTTTTTTATTTTCGTGTATGAGCTTCACTTACCTCACTTGTAAAGGTTAGAGTACCACTCCCTTTTCCGTCTTCCTAGGCGCGCTTCGATAACCCCAACACCTCGTTTAGCAGCGCCGCAAAAATTAAGTTCCTTTCAACACGTCCCCGACCCCCCTCTATTTTTGACCTCCTCAGTTGTTCGTTTAAAGGCGTTCCCGTTTCCTCTTCTAGTCACGGGCTTCTGTGAACCCCCGGCCCCCGCCGAGCGGGATATTTAGACGTGTCGCTTTTTTGGCCCTTGACTATCCTCCTTTGTTTCTCTGACGACAAGTTGGCCAGAACTTCCACCCCGTCCCCCGCTATCCGGCGGTCCGTTAACGCGTTTTAATTAAGCGACAGCCTCCTCCCTCAACAGCTTTTAACGAACCTGTATCGCTGGTTAGAAGTTTCCCGAGTTTGCTGGTGGGAAGTTTTTAATGCGACTCATTAGGATTTTGCGCGCTTCCGTTCTTGACTTTTGGATAGTTGTTCCCCCCCGACCGTCTCTCTTCCTGGATGATTTGTAAGCTGCCTCTTTCCAAGAGTTGATTAACTGCTACTTGTCCTTTCGGATTTCGCTGTTTTGCAACGCACTTGGGTAGATTTTTCCTTGCTTTTTCCTTGTTCCTATAGCACCCTTCGGCTGGTACCAACCCTCAGGCGCACCCAGTTAACCAATTTCCGTATCCTGCGGGTTACGGTCTAATGCCCCGACCCGTCAGTTCCACCCCACGGAAAGTGCAAGACTATAACTAGGTTTGGTTTGGCGCGCTGGTCCCCTCGTTTGATGGCTTTTGTGGCCCATTCGCCCATTTCTTGGCCAGCAATCTGCTCGGCGCAAACCTACCTGGAGTCTTTCTGTTCTCTTTCCCCGATGCCTCGAGCCACCCGTCGTGCACGCTCCCTCCACAGTCTTTTTTTTTTTATCAAATTTCGGCGGCAGGAACGATTTTTATTTCGTATGCATATAGCCAATAGCCGTTCCCTCTTTTGTTGGCCCCTTACTCAAATATAATTTGCCCACGGCAGTTGTACTGGCCGCATGACCAAGCCCAACCCCGCCGCCTCGCCGTTCTCTAGGTCCCTTTGAAAACCTTAATTGCCGTATTTTTCCATTTCCCTGCCATTCCCCCTTCGACCTTTATCCCCCAACCCCCCCCAGCGTCCCGTGGGTAGGCGGCCCGTTTTCGCCTTTTTATACCCCCCCCGTTTAGTGGTCTTGTTCTTCGTTTCAGATCCCCCCACTTTTTTTTTTCCATCCTCACTGTTTCTCCCCGCCTCCGGCGACTCCCCGTGCGAGGTTCCCCCCCTTCGCCAATTCGGTTACGTGGCCCTGAGATTTAGAGCGTTTACTTTGGATGATCCCGGCCGGCCCTTAACCTTAATTTGTTAGGTAATCAGCGAGTCCCCCCCCTTGCGGTTCGCATTTCCACAGCTCAGTCAATCGTCTTAGTATTTGGGTGCCCTATTGACCCCGTCCTGGCCCCCGATTTTTACTACGCGATAGGGGGTCTCTTTTTTAACACCCGGCTGCAGAAAATTTTTTTTCCCCCTTTTCCCTCACAGTGTTTTTCTCAACCTCTTGCGTTACTTCTTTCTTACCTGACAGACATGATTCGCCCTGCAAAGTTCCGGCTCTCGGACTTGTTCAAATCCTGCAAGTCCCCTTTCTGCGTTAACCCTTGCGGCCAATTTTTTCCCTGTCGGTGAGTTTCCCCCCCCTTTTCTCGCTCGCCCTGACCCCAACACACAAATGTGCGCTACGACGCCTACTTCGCTTGTTGGTATTCGCATTGGTGTTCTGCGATTCCTTTGCGCTCTCTCAGAGGGTAAGCGACCCTCCCCCCCCCCCCCTGACAGACACCTGCCCGCCAGCCCATAGCATGTCCCGGTCCACCCTTTTTTTTTCCTTTGTCCCCCGTCTTCCGAAGTTCTTCCTGTACGGCCTTTACAACATTACCTTGCTTGTATCCCGCCGAGAAAATTCTTGTGAAAGTCGCTTCATCTTGTTTCTCGGCTCCTTTCCTTTTGGAACAAAATACGCGGACCCATTCTTTCAACTTCGATTGTTTGACCCCCCCTTTCTTTAAGCTCGTTCCATATATATATATCCCTCCGTTTTTTTGTTGAGATCGTTGTCCCCCTTGAAGGGCAAAACCACCTTGGTTTTTCCCCATAGGCTAGGGTCCCACGACCCTACGGCTACTTTCAACAGGTTCGGAGGTTTCCGATGAAAAAAAAACCCCCTCTCCGCATAGACCCTCCGTTCCCCCCTAGTGTATCGGATAACCCCCCCTCCCTCCCTGTTCAGCTTCTTCTAGCCCACGTGCAGACATTTCCTTTCCTTTTTAAAAGGGCGTTGTGTCCTCTCAGGTCTTCTTTCGTTACCGTCTTTCACATTTTCCTTTTTTGATGGTCGCCTCTCCCGATTGATTTATTCCAGCCCAACACAGCTGACTCTTATGTCCCCCCCGCTCGGGTCTGCTTCGTACTCTGCTTTTTTGTTACAGGGTTTTAGCTGCCCGCGACCTTTCCCGCCATTTGTCCCCACCCTCGCCCAGGCGGCGGTATTTCCTCGCTGCGCTTTTTATTCCCCCCAATACCCAACCTCCCCCTTTTACCGGAACTTTTGTCGTTCGACCCAGTTCGTATCTTGTTTTTGACTCCTTGTCGCCTCGCTTCCCCGTTCGTCCATCTCTCCTCCCAACCAACCTTGCGGGTCCCGCGTTGGGAAACCTGACTGACCTCGTCGCTTCCCTTTCGTGGCCTGTGTCACGTTTACCAATACGCGCCCGATGACCTCCTTAGCGTGTCTCGAACCTTTTTCATCCACGCGTACCAACCCCAATGACACTGTTCGCCGGGCTTTCTCATCACAGTTTTTTTCCAACCTTCATCAATGCATACGTTTCCCTTCACAACCGCATTTTACGGCTCTGCGTCGTCCTTGGCCGTATCCGGTAGCGGTTAAAACAAGTTTAGGCCCTCCCTACTTTGCTTGTTTCCTCGAACTGACCTTCCGGTGTCTCCAAGACCCTTCCCACTCCTTCCTCTGTTGAGCTTGGTTGGCGTGGTTTGCAGTGTTAACCACCTGCACCCCTCGGACTACGTGCACCCAGGGTTTCCGACTTGAATTCGCTGTCGGACGGTCTGGTTTGGTCCCCCCTCTTCCAGTCCCCATCGTGCCCGTGCCTTTTATTGATTATACGAACATTCCCCCCCCCATAATCCTCTCGCCGAGATCCCCTGACGTAATCATGCGAGTGGCCCTTTACGATTATCCGTTTCTCCCACCCTCCTCCTTCGCAAGTTGCCTGACGTGTTGCGCTAGAGAGTTACTCCGACCATAAAAGAGAAGCGAAGGTCCCTCTTTTTCCTTCCTCTTCCTGATCCATGCGAGGCCGACCCACCCCCCAAGCACCCGTACTGCCTTTCCATCCCCCTGGCGTTATTTCTCTTTTTTTCTTTTGTGGCCCCGCGAACCGGCTTTTTTTCCTCTTTCATTGACTCCCCTTCTCTACTTGTGGTTTGCATTGTTTGTTTGTTCCACCCCCTCCCTCTTTTGATATAGTGGGCCCCCTATAACTCCCCGTAGTAGAAAAAGGGCTTTCCCCCCCCCACCCCTCCCCCGACCCCCTATGTCTAGTCGCAGTTACTTCACCCTCTTGCCACGAGGCAATTTTCGACTCCTTCCTCTCGAGAATACTGATCGTTTGACTCCCCATAACCTAAGTGCTCATCTACCGACTCGCAAAAATCTCATTCACTCGCCCCCTTTTCCCTTTACCGCCATCTCTTTTGACCCCACATTGACTACCATCCTCTCCTAAATTTTCAGTTCGTTTCTATCGCTGTTTGTTCCCTTCCGAGTTTTAACCGGTTCCCACACCCCGCTTCTTTGGCTCTTTCTTCTCCCGGTGTTCTCGTTTTGGGACACCCCTCTGTTATATCTCCTTGTCATCCTTTGTTTGTTGAGATTCTAAAAGCGTTTCCGGTTTTCCGACTCAATGCGACCACTCTTAAAGCTGGCTTTTTCCCTTTGTTCAAGGCCCTTCCTGCGACTACTGAACCCCCTAACGCCTTTTCCCACTGCGATGCTCCTTCCTTATCGCCATTGTTTTTCCTTGTGTACTGGTTTCCCGAATGCCCTCTTGCTCGTTTCCTCTGTCTTCCTTGTGTATTCGTTTACGTCCCGCTCCGCCGTCTCCTGGAGGACTGATTTATTGCTTTGCCTTCTTCCCCAATTATTCCGGTTTTTTAAAATCTTTAAGCGCTTCTCGGATCTATCTTTTTTTATTTGCCTTGGTAGTGACCTTTTCTTTTCCGGGGTCCCATTCTATATCAAGTGGGTTTGGTGACCCACTTCCCCCAGGCAAACACGACAGTAGAAGATGGGTTAACCGGTCATGCCACTCGTCCCCGCTGAATGGCGGTACCCACACGAAGGACACGCTAGTAATAACTCCCGTGGCTGGCTTGCTCATTAGTTTTTCTTGTTGTCTTTTCACTCAACTTTTTTTTTTGCCCTATTCAAATTGGGCTGCCAAATCTTGACTGGCCTTTTTCTGCTTTGCTCTTCGATTTCCGCTGCATGGCCCCCCTCCTCGGAGGCAATTCTTGCAGATTTTGTTTTGCGCCCAAGGATCCTTCCGGCGCTTGCCCATGTCATTATGGAGTCGGATATGCACTTTTTCTCCTTCCCGTAGAGGTCTGTTATGTCACCCTTTCCCCACAACTAAGAATTATTAATGTTCTCCTGGTTTTCCCTGGAATAATTTCCCCAAAGAAAAGAACCTTCTCGAGTAAAGGCCAAACTTTTAGGCTATGGAACTTTAACCCGTGCAGTTTACATCTTCGTCATTGTTCCTCTCCTGCACTGTCCAGCCACCCTCTGCCCGAGGTTAGGCTGCCCGGTGCATTTCCGTGGAGGTCTGTAGTAGACTCGAGATGTCTCTCAGAATGGTGCTTCCCCCCCCCCCCCTAGTTGCTTCCCACCCCTGATGAGACCGCGCCTCGTAACACTCTGGTGCCAGGTGAAGGCATTTTGAGAGGCGGTTTCCCCGTTTATCTACAGACCCCCCGGATGTCACCTTCCTTGTTAGGTTAATCAGCTATTTTGTCCTGGTAGAATTTGTCCCAAGCTTTTTCCTGTCAAAGTTAGCGTAGGGTTTTTCTGAATGATTCCCCCCGAACATTCCCCACTTTCCCTCTCCGCGCTAGGGGTAGTTCCCCATGATCCCCCCCCCCTCATTTTTTTTTGTTTTGAGTCCCCCCCTCCTCCTGAACGCTTGGTAGATGAGTTTTTTAGGAAAAAGGCTCACCTATCATGAGCGTCCTAAACCCTGTGCTTCGGTCATTTTTGGGGTGATTAACTTTACTCACCCCGAGTTAATTTTCCCCGTCCCTGGCATTGGCCTAGACTATTTATTGCGCTCGTGGTTGACAATGTCGTCTTTGATCCCACTTTTCTAAGCACTCCTTTTACGCTCTACCCCCTGAGGTTTTGGTCATTCGCCCTTACGTTTGCTATAATGAGCGTCAGGAGAATCTTTTTTCCTCCCTACATACCCAGTCGCAACTTTCCCAAACGACGAAGCCCCGCCTGATGCATTTACACAGCTCGCTTTGCCGGCAAGCATTTCCGCACTTTAAGGTAGAAGAGGAACCTTCCTTTTGTAAATAGGTCGCCCCCTTTTTCGTCCCTCCTTCGATGCTCTTTCTTTTTTTTTTCTCTTGACCCCTAAACTGTTGCCCCCCCCAAATCGCGTATCTCTGTTCCCCGCTCTCTTGGTCACACTTTTCCATCTCGCTTCAAATATATATTTTCCTTTAATCCCTCAGTTGTGTTGCTCGATATCCTCTCTAACAAACGGTTTTCCCTTCGCTTTGGTATAACCTCTCCCCGCTACTTTACCCTTTCTTTGTTTCCCGATGACCCCCTTCATATCTAGTTCTCCCTAAAAGTGGGCCTCGATTACAACTCCCCGGAATGGTCAGCTTCGTCCCCCTTCCAAAGGAGAAGTCCACCATCTTGCAGGAAAGCGCGTCTGGGTCCATAATCTTTCTGGCGTGTTTTTTTGAGCATTTGCGACGGGGCTTCTGTTCTTGAACCTCTTTCCTCGCGACTTTCTATACCTCCACCGTCTTTCATCGTAATTTTTCCACCCCCGACGATTTCGCCTATCGTGGCTGATTCCAACTCTTTGGGCCCTTTTTCCCCCTAAGTTCCCCCGTCCAGCCACTCTGCCCACTTGCTGACATGCTTCGCGAGGACTCTCACTTAATTATTTTACGCCACCTTCCCCAACCCCCCGTCCGGCTGCCAGAACTTGCGGATTTCTGTTCGTTATCCTTCCGATTTCGCCACTCGCCCCTCTCTTTGCTCTCATTCCTCCAACCAACCCATGGCTCTCCTGGTTTTGGGAAAAAACGACCCCTATGAGTAGATGATTCATTCTGTTCCCCCTTTTAAAAGGTGTTTCCCTCCCCCCCCCCCTTGTTAACCACTTAGCGACGTTTGTACGCCGCGTGTTTTTTGAAAGTCTAGGCAAAGACTCCTTTCGTCACCCTCCAAGTTCTTTTTTCCCCCTTCATTTCTTTCTCATTTCCCTCGTCAACCCACGATAGATTCCAAGGAAATTCCACCTAATTTTTCTCTCTCCGGTTATCATCGTGGAATTCTGGTAGGGAGCACAAAGGAGGTTGAAATCCTCCTCCCCTTTCTACTGACCTACCCTGTCCTCAACTTTATACAAGCTTCCTTTCCTGCCTCCCCCTCTTGTGCAGATTGTGAATGTGGGGGATTTGCCGAGGGCATTTCATCCTACAAAGGCTTCCCATTGTTGTAACCGAAACTTTTTAAAGGTTTTCCTATATAATCTAATTTGCCTTGAGATAAGTCGGTCTTGAGTTTGCCATCTTCCAGCCATCTTCCAGTTAATTCCTTTTAGTAAGGGGACAAGACCTCACTCGTACCTTTCTTCGAAGAAAAGAATGCGATGGTCTCCTCCTCTCAATGTTCTCCACCAACCCCTAAGCCACTTCCTCTTGATCCGATCTTTCGATGATCGCTTCATCGAACAATCGACTCATCCCTGGAATCTGGGGCCTTCCATACTTCCTTTTTTTTTCCCCCTCACCCGATTCCCCCTTCACCCCTCCCCTAACGTATTCCAGATCAGCCCTGCCCCTGGTTTTACGGTTTTTTTTTTTATTATATTCTTTTATTTGTTAAAGCGCATTTCGTTGTCTTGAAATTTAGACCCGTTTTTCCCCATCTTGCCTGTGGTTTTTCTTGCTCTTCTTTTTTTTTCCATTCCATCACTTGATGCCTGGCACTTCCTCCCCAACCGTCAGGCTACCAACGGGGAGGTGCCCCCCCCCCCCCCTCCTAACACAGAGACTCTATCCTCGTTCACTAACTTTTTTTTCACTCTCCATCGACTCTTCCTAATCCGTCTTCCATTATGATTGACCACTACCACTCGAGTCTCCTAATCCACGATCAACACAATTGCCTTCGCCTTCCCACACGACCCCTCCCCCCCCCTGATGCCCCTTTCCCTTTAACTCACCGATCGTCTTGATCCGGTCTTTCTTCTCTTGAATCGTTTGACCTTGCCCCCCCGCTGTGGCGATTCTCCTCCTTTTTTTTTTTGGTTACCCCCTTTCCTTTTTTTTACCTCCTCGTTTTTTTTTATTTTCCCCCCGTTTTCCCAGCCCCCCCTCGACCAACCGTTAGTTACCTATCCCCTCTTAGAGCTGTGTTTTCATCGACTTCCTCCTCCTAGAATCCCGCAACTTCCGACTTTTTACCGCCGATCGCTTCTTTTCTTCAGCTTTTTTTTCTCCCGTGTGGGTCTTTTTTCCGCGAATTAATTCTATTTTGCTCGTTAGTAGTCTTGTCTCTTCCTCTGGTTTTCCGTTCGTCGTCTCCTTTGTTCTTCTGCTTAGCTCCTCTCTTCCAAATTTTCCGGTCCGCGAATGCCATTCTGGATTTCTTCGTGGTGTAGACTCCCTTTGGGTATCGCTTGATGTTTTTTATTATTGTGGCCACCTATAGAATCAAGTCTGTTCTTAATTGACCCCATCCACTCAACGGCAACCCTAAGTAGAAGATGTTCCGGTTTTTCTCCTTCATACACGCTAGGTCTCTTTAAAACCCCGCCTCTAACATTATCCTTCACCGGACTTGGACTTTCCCTTGTTCATTCCCCCGGGTGTTTCCCCATCTCATTTCTGTCATGAAGATGCGATGCCGCCCCACGGCTTCTTTCTTTCTTCTATTTATTTAGCTTTTTACCTTTCTAGTTCACCCTCACTCTGGCAAGCTCTTCCCTAGTGCTTTTTTATCATCAAGGAGTGAAAGTGCCTCGCAGTTCTTGTAGTTCTTTTTCTCCACTTAGACGGAATCTTTCTTTCCTTTTTTTCCCTGACCTCCCCAACCTACAAAAAACCTTGAATTTAAATCCCATTAGGTACATTTTCTGAATGTCCCCACTCCACCCTCCCTCTTATCATCACGTGCCCACCCTTATCTCAACAACCTTTTTAAAACTTCCTTCATTTGAAGCATTTGTTATCTCCCGCACCTGGTCCAAAGCCCCAAGCTGACCCGAGGGTTAGTTCTGTTTCTCCTTTTATTCAAAGTGAGCGCAGTTCACTTCTTAAAGAGTCAGTCGCGTTTCCCCAGTGTCACCTTTTATCCCTTAACTTCTCTCACTATGCCGAGACAACCTTCTTTGCACTGTGCGGTGATTTACTCATTCGTTGAAGTTTTATTTGATCCCTCCCTACCCCGGTACCCTCATTTTTCTGACTGGTCGGTTCCTTTGGCTTCTCCCTGTCCAGATATGCCACAGGCTGAGGGTTGAAATTACCCCCGTTAAAGGAACTTAAAGAGAGAGATAGCAACCCCCACACCTCCCAACACCATACAACACCCCCCCCTGTCTCCTTTCCCGCGAAGCCCATTTTTTTTTCGCCCTCCTTCTCTCTGTCCCCCTAATCGAGTTTTCCACCCTCTAGTCAAGAAACGCACTGATGCGCGACAGTTCCTTCCTTTCTTCCTTCGGTTTGTCTTTCTTCCTATTCATTCTTTTTTTCCCTGTCGTCCTTCCTCCTTGGCCGAAATTTTCTTGCTGCTTCTTGCGTGACCAATGTTTTTCCCGCTCTGAAAAATTTTATCAGCCCCCAGTCAGATTCCTCTCCCTACGCGGGGTGGGTTCGCATTCCTTGTTCTTGATGTACTTTGCGCTCCTCAGAGGGTACTCTACCTCCACCAGTCTCCAACCTTGCCACCGTTTTTTCCTAGAAATGCCTTGTCGTTTACAGCTCCCCCTCCTCTTGGGGGGCCACCACTTAATTTTTGCGAAGACTTTTTTTTAGTTTGCCTCTCCTTCCCCCCTTTTGTTATTCATTTCGAGCCCCCCCCCCACACTCTTTTTTTCCCGCGAAAGTCTGTGAATCTGAGCTCTTCTTTTTTTGATTCCCCTTTTTTCCCAAACTTAGTATAAGTCTTTTTTCCCCCTGATTCTTTTTTTCAACAAGGGGGAAAGTCGCGGTCCACCATTTATTTTATTATCCTCATTTTTTTGCATCTCGATTCTCTCTCTGAGACCCCCTTGTTTCCATTCGCGCTGCTTTTCCCCCAGGCATTATGTGACTCTGAAGTTGATTCACCCTGTTTGATGGTACGAGCCCCCCCGCGTGATCTTAAATCGATTCCCCAATTCCTCCCCCTTACTTGGCTCGCGCTTCACCCAACTTTCCTTCAGTTAAGATGAGTACAGGAAACTTTTCGCCTTCTAACTTCCTATTTTTTAGACGTCCCAACCAATTCTCCCTTATGTTTCCATTCCTTCCTTCCTCTGGTTCGGTTCCCCCCCACAGTTGTATGTGCTTGATGGTCTCTTTTTCCCCTCCCCTTCCGCTGCAGCATTTTTCAGACCACCCCGAGAATGAGACTTGTCCCCAACCACGCTCTTTTAGTTCCTAGGACGTGTCTTATACCGGCTCTCGCCTTCGAATTGTCCACCCCCCTTCACGTGTAAATTTGACATTCGCCTTTCAAGGATGACTTCTCGTCACTGGGGAATGCCCCCGACTACTTTTTAATTCAAAACATCCAACACACTTTCCCCCCCTCCTATTCTGAGTCGATCCCCTTTCGTATTTTTAGGTTCAATTTGCACTACGATTCTCCCCCCCATGGAGTGAAATTCGTTGGTACAAAAACAACTGGATGGCTTTTGTTTTTTCTTCCACTCCATTTCCCCTATCGAGTCAGCCAATCGTGGGTAAGGGGTTTCCCCTTCCCCCGGTACATATTTTTTTGAAGCTTTCTCTCGGTGCCATTTGCGAACTGCCCCAATTTACCTTCCCTTTTCGACCCATACCCCCTCAATTACCGCTTCGGGTTGAATCCACCAGTAAACCTGCTCATCACTTATCCGTACTTCAGACTCGGCGTAGGTCGCATAGGGTATTTTATCTAGCGTTCCTTCCCCAGTTTGGCTTACTGAACCGACTGCGCGGTCCTCCTATTCAATGCCCCCCCCCTTAGTTACCCCCTCGAAGTTTTCGCCTACCCGGGTCTATGGTTTTGGGTCTCCTTTTCGCGGGCTTGTTGAGGCTTACACAAATGCCATAATGTTTAATACCCTGCAAGTTTTTTTCCCCGGTCTCTTCCTATTTCCTCGAGGACTTCCTATAGTGTGTTTTGGTTGTGGTCCATTCCTCCCAGTCCCCCCTCCTTCCCCCTTGGCTCATCCTGGACTTTTTTTTGAGTCCGGTACCGAAAAACAGACCCTCATCCCCCCTCCAGTCTATGCGAGATCCTCCGAACTAATTCGATTTTTTCCCGCTGCCGCCCCTGTTTCCCCCACAAATCCCCCCATCACTTTTTCTGCAGTGCCTCCTTGTTATTTTGCTCGAGTTCAGCGGACCTTTTTCAGCCCCCCCGGCTCCAGCAGGATTTTTCCTCCTATTCCTTGCTCTTTTTCATCTTGTGTAAATCAATGCGCTGGCTTCCCCACAATCCCTCCCGCATGTTTAAAGCGCAGCCACTTCCGTTCGTTATTATTTTGTTTTGTTTGTAACGCCGTTCATCAGCGTGAGATTGTTTTTGCAACTCCCGACCCCTCTTCTTAGTGTGTTTTTTTTTGTGCTGGTCCCCTTTTTCTGAATTGTATTTTATTGGCAATATCCAACCCAACTTCACCGTCAGGCCCACCCCAAGCGGCTGCCCCAACACCTTTTGAAACCTAGATACGCATTCGCTTACCTCAAATATTTTGAAAGTCTGCTCTTACTTGATGCTATTCTTACTTGTGAATACTTGTGGGTAATTTTTCCCCCACAGAAAACTCGTTACGTCCCCTCGACGCTCACTATTGAGCCTTCCAACACGTACTTCCCACCAACAACTTCTCTTCCCCACGCCCCTTCTTCCGGTGTCTCTGCTGTTCAGTTCTCTCTAGTCTATGAATTGCGTTGCCCACTCCCCATTTTTTTCTGGACTTTCTTTTGTGCTTTGTTCTGCTTTGTTCCCCTTTT
>Ga0179593_1571413_pt1 | contig 13115 bp, 17 predicted proteins | sample CZODoug2_1_08_16_FD_185931 | JGI IMG/M metagenome (GOLD analysis project Ga0179593, IMG submission 185931) | Vadose zone soil fungal communities from Angelo Coast Range Reserve, California, USA - CZODoug2_1_08_16fungal (PacBio error correction) | ecosystem: Environmental > Terrestrial > Soil >... | reverse complement strand
GCAGGTTTTTTCTCTGGTGAGGTAGGCAGGGGTGCTTTTTCTTTTTTTTTCTAGGTTTCTTCTCATGGCCCCCGCGAGCTCACTTCCTTTCCGTCATGAGTACAGTTTAGGGCAAGCATTAAACAGCCGTTCGTCCACTTCGCCCCTTTTGTTGATGCTTTGGCTTTCCATTATCTTTGTCTTTCTTCATCGCGCGCAGGCCGGTTTTCAGCCTTCGGCCGGCTTCTTTCCAGAGCAGCAGAACCCCAGAAGACTATTGATCGAAGTGCGCCCATTTTTCTTCTCCCTTTCCCTCACCCCCCAGCCTCCTCGCTTGAACCGAGAGACAATTCCACTCAAGGTCTTTTCATCCCCCTGTCTATCCCTTTGGGACTTGGGCGGTCGAAGGTTCTTCCGGGCGTGTGGCTAGAGAGTCGGACCCTTTTTTCTCCGAGATCTCCCCCCCGAATTCGTCTTGCGACTTTGGGATCAGGCAAGCTGGAAGAATTGTAAAAGCTGCACGCCTCTCCCCTGCGAGTATCGTCGCGATGCTGAGATCATCTTTCCCGTTGACCTTCGTCCTAGTTGGAAGCCAAAAAAAACCCTGTTGGTTTGTTGCTCGGGTGACGGACCTCCACAAGTGACCCTTATTCGATATTCGCCTGGCGACATTCTCACCACCCATCTGTACCCACCCGCATATGCGCCGTCCCGAGGGAGCCAGTATTTTTTGGTTCCCCGACTGATCGGCCCCCCTTTTGGAGGACGATCGGAATGCCGCATCCCGTACAGCCCTGCCCGACCCAAGCGCATGAGAGCTATGAGAAGCCCCAAGTTCTGCTCAAAGGTGAAGTGGGCCGCTGTTCTCTTTTCATTGCTGCTTCAGACATTGCCGGTGTTGAGCGCCGATAGCCTGGTCCCCCAGGACGTATTCTTCATCGTCCCCTCTCTTGGCCTCCCCCCCCCCTTTTCTGTCCACAATCTGTCGTGCAGGCTTCCGTCACGTCCCGAATTTTGGCCGCCCCCTGATAACCCCATATTTTCCTCTCCGAACTTTACAGGGCTCTCCAACGGACCTTTTGCCCCCTCTGGACGACCGCCTGACGTCGCACCTCCCTGGAGGCATCTTCCAGATTAAGTCGGTTAGGTCTTATGTGCTCTTTTTCCGTGACCGCGCTAGACGCTTCGGCTGCGGCTATCGCTTTTTTCCTACTCAAGAGAGCACTCTCGCCTTCTCTCGTACGGGGAGTTCTTTCTTCGCTATGACGATAAGCCCCCCTCATCGACTCTCAAAATATCTCGAGAACGTGCCGGCGTGCTTCCTAAGGAGGATCCCTTTTCCCCCCAATTTCCGCCCCTACAGGCTGGCGGATTTTTCTCGTGGACGGACACGATCCCCTTTTAATCCCCTCCCCCGACATTTTTCCTGCGCGTGGGCTTTCCGTCATCCTTTTCCGGCTGCCTGACGGAAAGGGCCAGGCCGTCTATCGGTCTCGGAGGCCAAGTCAGCTCCCTTTTTCCCTTGACTTTCTCCCCTTTCCGAGCTGGTCTTTACACACAAGGGTGGCGGGGTTCGGCCTGTCCCCTCCCTCCTTTCCGTACGGGATGTTTCCCTCTTCCCCTCTGACAGTAATCATGCTCCACGACCGTTCCTGCATTTTTTTGCTTCCCTCTCACGTTCTCGTTGTAAAGTATCGGCGCGCTTTTGTTTGTGCTCCGAGGTAACACCAACTTCTTCCCTCTACCAAGAGCCCCCCCCCCTGAACTGGGTCGTCAACGGGCATTTTTGTCCCCCGACTCCTCGACCAGACAATGAGTTGACCTCTGAGGTCATGGCTTCTCTTTTTCCTCTCGGATCCAATCTGATCGGCGACGTGCGCCCTCTCCATATCTCTCCGGACCTTCTGCAGACTGTGTGCCATCTGTACGGCCCCTAAACGTCTCCTGGGTACGAAGATGTTTTAAGCACTCTTCCTTCACACCCCAGGCATTCTTCCCATGAGGATACCCTTAAGTTTGATTTCATCTTCCTGAGTCGTCCGAGCCGATTCGGTCGCTCGGCGAAGAGAGCGCGTCTTTTTAACACTTACTCTCCTGTCTATAGATTCCCTTCCCCTCCCCGCTGGGTGGGTTATTGAAATCAGCTGCTGGTGACCCCCCTTTCAATTGTCCACGGTTGTTAAAGGGCGTCTCAGCGCCAGCGTCTTTGCCGCGCAAGCCTCCAGCGACCCCGTTCTGCCCATTCTCCCGACCATTTCCTCTCCCTCTGTCGCACGGCGCTCCCACCCTCATCCGCTACCACTTATCCATTCTCAACCGCAGAGATAGAGCCGCTGAGATGGTTTCCCACTGGACCCCCTCCCGGGCAGCCCCTTTTTCTTCCAGCTCGACCCTGTGATTGACGAAGATAGCTCCGCCAGTAGAATCCTTCCCTCGGCGAGGCGGTTTCTGTCTGGTCGTTCTTTGGTGAGTTGAGGGGCTCATTTCTGTTCTTCCACTGGTTTCCAGCTTGACACCTTCCACCTCCCGGAGCACGACGTGCCGGTTTCCAGAAGGATCGACGAAGTGCAACTATCTCTCCTCCTCCTCCGTTGGTTAGATCCGTCTCGCGGTCTAAATGCACGCGTCGGTTTCGCCTCCCCTTTTCCTCCCTTTTTCCAATTTTCCTTTTTCCCGGGATATTTATCACAGCGCGCACCCCTTGGGCAGCCCCGTCAGCAGAATATTATCCAAATGACAGCATAAAGACGACCCAGGAAGGGCCGCGATCCCCTTTTCCTAGCCGCTGCTTTCCGACGAAGCGGCTCCGTTTCTCGCTATGTCAGGCGGCCGCAAGTTTTCTTCCGTGACTCTCGGAAGATTAGATCTCCCTTCCTCATCGGAAACCACTTTTCCGGGGGACGTTAGGTGTTGGCCACTCAGTCTTGGTGATTTGTTCTGAATGGCGGCCGTCTCTTTTTGCAAAATCCGTTACCGGAAGCTCCCTGCGCATGGATGGTTCATCGCGTCCTCCTTGCGGTTTTTCCCTGTCTTTTATTTTCTCCTTTTTCTTGATGACGTTCAAATTCCTTCTCTGGGTTTTACGGGCCCTTTTGTCCTCAGCGGTTGCGACACAGCCCTCCCAATTCCACTTCATGCTGGCGGCGTATCTCGAATCTTTTTATAGTGGAACTCCCCCCCTGCGCCTAGGCGACCTGTTAGTCACCCTAGCATGCGCCGGTCCTGGAACGCGAAAAGCCAATTCTGTCCTCATGACCCAGGCCTAGAAGAAGGGTGTTTTTCCCCCCCACCTTTGTGACCATCTTTGCGGCCTTGTCTGCCGTAAGATAAGGCGCGCCGGGCCGTCACAGTATTTGATCATGCGCAGCCCTCCTTCTTCGAGCATCTTCCCGTCCCCCTTTGAAAGACGCAGATCGAGAGGACTCTTGATCTGGGCGTCAGTGTTAGGTCCACCCCTCGACCCCAGAGTGGTGCGGCCGTTTTTCCCCCACCCACATCATTTTTCCGAAGTACATATTTGGTCGATTTTCTTTGCAACCCCCTCCCCTCTCCTAGGACTCTCCCCGTTTTTCGTCCTTGAACGATCGGCGGTTGATTTCCCGGTTTGCAGCCTTCAGACCCGTTTCTTTTTGCAGCTTTCCCCCCTCCTCCCCCCGATTATTTTGAGACCGATCGACCTTTCCGCTGTATTCAAGCGGGCGACACTTTTTTCCCCCCTCGAATAGACCCCCCAAGCCCTCTGATGTCTTCCCGAAGACGCATGGCCAGGCCCTTTTTCTTTTCGGCGCGGGGCCATTGCAGTAATACCGGTGATGGCAGACCAAAGCGGGGCCTGCTGGAGGATTTCTTTCCCTAGGCCGGTTGTCGATCACGTGTCCTTTCCTCTCAACCTACTTCGGGAATAAGGTGAGGCAGATTATTTTCGGGAGGGCTTAAGGATTAGCTTCTTTGAACGGCAGCCTCCCGGCCCCCCCTGACCTCCTTTCCCTCGACCTGGAGCTCCACGCAAGTGGAGGCCGCGCGTCACGCCGTCGACCTGCCTGAGATCGAGTGCGCCTCGGGTCGATTCTGTCCTCCCTTGCAGCCGCCGTAACTGGCGTAGCCTTTGCTTCCTTGCAAAGTTCCATTCGACCGACTGGGATATTCCGCCTTCACGATAGAGGCCTAAGATCGTCTTCTTTTTATTTCGACCTTCCCTGTTTCCATACCCCCCCCCCCCGAGAGCACCCCGATCATGGTAGCCAAGACCGACCCTCTGGAAGTGGACCGCGCCCCCCACCATGTCCCTCTTTGTCAGTACCGGGATGCCCATTTTTTGGACGATTGAAAGAAGGATTCCCTGGCCCTTGAGCCCCACTTCCCACCGCCACTGTCGTCATCGGTCGGAGGTATTGCGGACCCCGCAGACCCGAGCCCCTGCCCCCACCTTTAGCGATCGCGGCTTTCCTTTTGCTAATAATGAGTTGGGTTGAGATTGGGTGCTTCCCTCTGGGCCCCCAGGCACGAGCGTTTCCCGTTTCGGCATCCCTCTCCCAGGGACGGCTTGAAATCAGGCCGCCTTTAATTTCCTGAAGACTGGGGGTGGCACCTTTCTTTATCCGGCGATGAATAGGGCATCAAATGGACCGTTTTTCTTGTCCTTCGCAAGAGACTTCAGCCAGTTGGGCTTTCCTTTTTCTTTTCGCCTCAGGCCCCTATGCTAGTCTTCTCGGTGCTAGACCCTCCTTGCTTCCTCGGACTCTTTTTTCTCAGAAGTCGGATAATGATAGGCGCCAATTAAAGCTTGTAGCCACTTCAGACCTCCTTCCTTCAATCCCCCCCCCTTCCTACAAAGGCGAGCTGACATTCTGATTTTTCCTCAGATTGGAAATCTATGATCTTTTTGGCGGAGGCTTGTATCGACTGCAGGCTTGCAGCTGATTGCTGTGTTGATGGATGGGAGTGGCCGGCCCCCGAAGCGACCTCCCCGCATACTCCTTCCCTGAAGCCAGCCCTACCTTTTTTTTTTCTTTTTGTTGAAGGATCAGCCAGTGGATCTTGAACAGGTAGAAATTTCAGTTCTTTTCCTCCTGTTTCCCGATTTCCCCCTCTTTCCCCCGGAGTCTTATGCTGCCCCCCCCCCCCCTGTATTCAATTCGCCAGACTGCACCCCTCCCTAACCACGCGTCGAGCGAATGCGTCATGCTCTTCCCTCCTCTGTTGTTTGTTTCCAGCTTTGGCGCAGGGGTTTTACATGCGGGGTTTGGCTGTCGTGTTGCCTTCGAGCTTGATCTGCCGTCTCGTTTTTGCACGGGAGATAGGAAGGAGAAACTTGCTTTTCCCTCATGTCAAAAGGAGTCGAAGTCCCATTAACAACAGCAACCCCCCCCACCTCGCACTTTCCCGAACGATGCTCCTTGCAAGCATCGCTGCTTTGAGGATTTTCGGAACTAAGAGTAGCTCCAGTTCGGCCGTCCCCATTCCTTTCCTCCCTTTTAAAGTCTCAGCTGCGCCGCTCCTTCTTTCCCTTCCCCTCCCCGCCTTAGCTTCACAGCGAGGCATTCAAGAACGGATGGGGCCTATTCCCCCCCGACCACCCATGTAGTCAATTTGGGGCGCTCACTTTTTCTGGAGACCTTTCCCACGCGGGGCTGTTTCTTCCCCCGCATGGTGAGGGCGCCGTTTATTTTCCCTTCGCGATCTGGGACGTCCGAGGCGATCAGGAAAAGTTTAGTCCTTCGCGAGAATACCTCCCTTTTTCTCTCTGCCTGAGCGACTTCAACCCTTCTGAGCCTTAGCGTGTTGCCGGACGCGGAAGCTCGGCTCATCCCACAATGGAACAAAAACCTTTATTTTTCCCTGGCCTCTTTTCTAATAAAAACCATTTTCACCTTTGCGCCCCTTGTGGCGGCCGATCTTGCAGCAATTTCGATGAGTCATTGCAGAGCTTGCCCCCCTTCTCTTTACCTTTGGACAGCATCCCCCCCCTCCACTTGTCTGGCTTCCTCAGCCCACCAAGGGACGAGGGGTTCTGTGTTTCCTTTTTTGTCCCTTTCCGGGTGGTGAGGAGGCTTGAAGGCCTCCATCGCTCCCATTCCGGGTGTTTTGAGTGACGATCGAGTCGCCCATTTCTTCTCTTCTTTCCATCTTTCCATTGATGAAGGCTGTCCCGGTCGGAACCAGACATGGTGTGGGGCCTTTCCCGTAAAATTGATTATGCAGCAGTATCGACCCCTTGTGGCTTTTTCATTTGCTGGTCTCGCGCTACAGGGCCCAACCCCCGCGTGTCACGAAACCCTCGGTCAGACTCCCCCCCCTTCCGCGATCGTTAGCACTTATGTTTAAACCGCCGGGTTCGGCCCTCGGCCATCATGGTCTTTTTCACCTTTTCCTTCATGACCGCGCTCGGCCGCGTCTCTTTCCTTATGCGCATCCTATGCTCAAGCCCTCCCCCTCAGGCTGACCCGTACCGGGCGTTGAGCGGCTTTCTTGACCTTTTCTGACTTTATTTGAAGCTCGTCGACCCCCACTACCCTCCCGTAGCCCCGATTTTTCGTTTTATGCAGAAGCTGTCGTTTTGCGAAGGGACCCTAGTCGACCACCCGCACGGCTGTGCTCCCAGTTTTTCTTTCAGTCGGGATCGACACCGGTTTATGAGCGGACGACCGAAATTGCCCCTGTGGTTTCCCCCCCCTTGAAGACCGGACCTTTTTTCCTGACGGCAAGGGCCCGTTGCGCGCGTCTGGTCCGGTGGGGCCTGGGAGCTCGGGCCACGATTCATTTTCCCTTTTTGAATAGGTCTATTTCTCTCGGATTTTATTGTTCGCCCCAAGCCTTTTTTTGAGCGACCTCTCTGTTTCCCTGATTAGGGCTAAAACTCTTCTCATTTTTTCTGCGCAGAAGCCCCCTTTTTCCCCCCCGGTTCCCTCCCCCGGAGCTTTTCTAGCCATCTGACACTTTCGAGCCCGGTCGATGGTAGGTTTTTTGCATTTTTCCCATGTTCCGTCACCACTCTTCCTTCCCCGCAATTTTCCTCACGGGCGCCACACCCCATTTGGGTCACTTTCCCACAGACGACTGACACCCCATCAAATCCCGTAAAGAGAGATGTCGCCTTTTTCCCCTTTTCCATGATTCGACCCGCGTTCTTTCATCCTTCTCCCCTTCGCGAACGACTGGCGCTCTATCTGGACAAGAAGGCTCGCCGACCCTTTCTTCCCCGAGAAAGTGGTCCCCCCTCTTGTCACTTAACTTTTCCCCTCCTCACTTCTTCGGCCTGGTCAATGAGTTTGATTCTTTTTCGATTTTCATGTCCTAGTCGAGCGGCGATAGCTTTTAATTCCCCCTCGCAATATTTTGAAAGGAGATTCTGGTCTGTTAAATCTCTTTCTGACGTCCCCTCTTCCCCTCCCATTGGTGTTTAAGCCTTGCGGTTTTTCGCCCTCTGTCGTACCCCCAAAGAGTACACGGTCTTGTAAATTTGTACCTTTTTCTCATTCCAGGGAAGAGGACCCTTGCGCCAGAGCCCCTTCTCCAGGTTAGCCCTCCGACGCTCAAGCCCTTGAGCAAGGCTTGCGCCTTTTTCCCTCCGCAAAGCCTACGAATCCTTCTCATGTCCTCCGCCGATGGAGAGATACGCTGATGGTTCACCCCCCCTTCACCTTATCCTTGAAAAGTTTTTTTCTAGCCTTGCGTCAGCTCGACATGGCGGGCATCCGATCTTCCTCGCCGTCAATTTTCTTGAAAGGCATCGGCGGTTGGATCCTTCTGGTTTTCTGGTAAGGATGCAGGGTTGTCATTTCTTCCTCTCTGGCCCTGACTTTTTCCTTGACGCGCGTGTGAAACCTAGCTTACCCTCCCCCTCTTCCGGGTCCTCCTCTTCGTTCTGGAGGACCCCCGATTCGCAAAAGTGTCTTTGCTCCTTTTGAGAGATCTGAAAATGGATAATCCCCAGCCCTCCCCCCCCTGCTCTGGTTTCCCTTCCTTTTGATAGGTATCGCGAGGCACCCACTTGGTTCCTCACTTTTCTTTCTTTACTTCCGATTGACTGCCAATAGGTCCGCAAAGACGACCGAACCCCTTTTTTCCGACCGAGAAGGACTTGGAACGACTTTTTTTTCATTCCCCGTCCCCTCTTTTAGGAGTCCCCCGGTCGAGTGGAAGGACGGAGACCGGCGGTTGAGAGGATAAGGGGGTGATTCGACGTGACTTCTCCTTATCGGCGACCGTGGAGTTTCATGCTCTTACGGGGCGTCGGTGCTTTGCATCCTGTGACCGGATCATGGCCGTTTTCCCTTTTAGAGTAAGGTCGGACGAACGCGCCTCTTTCAGGGTATCATTCTGACGTTACCATGCCTTTTTTTTTCACCCCCCAAGACCGTGTCCTCCCTTGGTACGCCGCGGGCCGCCCTTTTTTTCCTCAATTTAATCCCCCCACAGCATTTTGGGGCCTATTCCGCGTACGTTTCATTGGTCCCAGAACGCTCTTGGGCGCAGAGCGTCTTTTTCTCTCTTTTTTTATCGCCCGCATCAGAGCCCATCATTCCAATCCCTCTCCTTTACCTCATGACCAGTTGCCCCGTCCGTCGCCGAAGGTTCCGTGGACCCATATTGCGGGCCCCTTCCCGTTTCTTTTCTTCCTTTTTTTTCGGGTACGAAAGATCGATTTTTCTTTCCCCCTTCCTAGATTCCCCTCTGATTTTGCGATCGTCGACAGGCCCCCCCCCGGCCCTCGACAGATCTATTGGGCTGGGTTTCGCGGTCGTCGATCCGTGCCCCGAGTTTGCTCCCCTTCAATTGGGACGGATATTTGGCATCTCGAGCACAAACCCGCCCCCCAGATCCGCCCTTTCGCTCCTTTGAACGCGGTGGCGCTTTTATTTTCTGCAGACTTAAGGAACTTGTTTGTTCCATTTCGAGACTCTTTGAGCCGACTTCGCCCAGCGCCCTGTCTGTCCCGCGGGCGCCCCCCCCTTTTCTCAATCTCACTCGAATCGACCGCTTTTCCCATTCACTAATCGTTCTCCTCCTTAACTTCTTTCCGAGTCGCCTGGCCCTTTGACCTTCACCTTTTTTTTCAGGTGCCTCGGCCCCTCGAGGCAGGTCCCCCATGTCGGTGTGGTGCTCCTCGTTCCTAGTTAGATTTTTGTCCCTCCTTCCCCCCCAAGTCCCCTTCTTTTCCTGCTGGGCGTGTGGATCTTCCTTGCAGTTTTTCCCGTCTTTTTCTTTTCTTCCCTAAACTCCGCTCCGGCCCCTCCCCGCCCCCCTGGATTTTAATAAACTTTGATCCAAGTCCGAATGAGTGTCTTCTGGCGCTCCCTTTCACAGGCCGTCTTTTTTCTGCGATTTTTCTTCCGGAGGCATGAATGCAGCGACGAGTCCCGATCTTCTCTCGGGTATGCGGCACAAGACGCCGCCATTCATGTCAAATCCCTGTAACTGCGCTGCACTCCCCCCCCTTTTTTTTTCCCCTTTGCGGCCTCATTTTTAGTACCTAGGTTTGTGAGGCACGGAGTTTTTCTTTAGATTCGCGGTTTTGAGTCTTTTTGAGTTCCCCCTTTTCCCCTATACGGCGGCCATAACTGCTCCCCGGCCCTACCCCCAAAGCGAGGGTGACGTTGCGGTCCCCCACTTTGCTATGAACTAGTGTTATATCCTTCATGGAGACTTTTTCCTTTTTACTCCCCCCAAACGGCGGAGAGATGTCTGTTTCGGCATGCGAAGCGCCTTCGACATTTCCCTAGCGCGCCCCCTTGGCGGACGGTTCCGCCGCGGGCGTGCTTCTTTCGGAACGATGCGGGATTAAATCACGACAGGTGGTATCTCGGTGACGCTTTCCCTTTGGGAATTTGCCCATCCTGCCTACAGAGTGTGCGCCCTTTACGCAATTGGATGGGTTTTCCTGCCAGCTGACTCACCAGGCGCTTAATCGTTATAACTGTCCCTAAGTGTGATGGTTCATTTGCCCTGATTTAACCCCCCTGACTTTGAATGGTCTCACTTTTTTCGTGCCATTGATTTTCTTCTGAATCGATGTCTCCATGTAAATGATTACTTTTTTTTCATGATTCTCCTCTACCCTTCCGCTTACGGTTGATCAGGCCTGCGCCCCTTTTCCGGCTAGCCCCACTCCTCCGGAAGTGTAGTACTTCGACAGGCCCACGTTTCCCCCTTCACGGGAGCGAAAGTGGCTTGATTGGTCTCCCTGATTTCCCGCCTGGAATTCTATGCTTTCCTCTTTGTTTCTTGTCTCACCTGCATTTTTTTTTTCCTCTCGAACGTCATATGCTTTTCTTCCTTTTCTTGACCGACCTACCTTTTTCTTCTTTACCGCTGCGCATCGTCAAGGCAAGCATGCCTTTTCCCACGTCCTTGCGGTATGCGTTTGTTTCAGGCTAAGCATCCAGGGCACGTTGTCTTCTCCCCCTTGAACTGTGGCCGACCCCAGAGTTGATCCTCGCAGATTCCCGCTTCCTGCAAAAGCCGCCAGACTGACACCTTTTCTTGGAAAATCCCTTGAGCATTCTATATTTGCCTCCCCTTTTTGTTTTTTTTTTCTTTGCCCCCGCAGGAGTTCACGAAAAGGGTGTCTTTTTTTCGGAGTCTTTGAAGGATGGAGATGTTTTTCTCCTTCATCTTCGTCCTCTAGAAGGAATAGGCCCCCCCGGAGACCTTTAGTTCCACGCCCTTTTTCCCCTTTCTCCCTTAAAACAGCGTAGCCCCCACCCCCTCGGCGGCCCTTTTTCTTTCCATTGATGGACCGAAAGATTGCAAGAGAGGCCCTCTCGCCCAGTTTCAGTAATGAGTCTCTTCACGAGGGCCCCTCCAGAAATTCTTCCTCCGTCCCGCTGCGAACTCCTCCTTCCTCCAAGATCCGCACACCCCCTCAGCCCCCCAGTCCCTCGAGAAATTCCGAACGCGGTTTCCCCCACGAACCCCGGGCTTTCCCTTTGGGAGTGGTCCCCCTTCCTGCGTGCTCCCTCCTTTCTGATCGACCAACCGAGAGTGCTTCCCAATTGGATCCAGGCACCTCGGCCTTTTCCACAAGAAGCATTGCCCGCTTTTCCGCCCCCCCCTTCGCCTGAGTCCTTAGAAAGTTTTACTCAAGAAACCTTTACTCCTCTTCCCTGTTTTTCCCTCAGCGCCAAGATGTTCTTTTCAGACCCCCCCCCTGATGAAATGCCTTCCCCCTCATCTCCCTTGTTTAGCACCCTAAAAACCCCCTTTTTTAGGTCCTCTTTATGCGCCGTCGCTTTATGATAAGTTTCCATCGTTGGGACAGTTTTCTTGGAAGCCTGGACACTGGAACCTCGTTTTCCTTGTTACTTTTTGCCCTTCCTCTTTTCCGCCCATCACGCCCCCCAAGGAATTGATGCTCCCTTCCACCGGTGCTCCAGGTGATTTGATCCCGCATTTTCGCTGTAATTTGCCTGCCTGAACGCAAATCGAGGGACCCTTTTTTGCGTGACGATCGAAAGTTCCCTGATTTTGCCCCCCATTTTAGGGAAATTCCTAACGCTGCATTTTCATTTTCAGTGGCGTTCTTTGTTTTTGCGGCGGTCCCTTTTTTTTCGCCGCTCTCTTCTATTGGGAGAAGACCGGATCCCTCTTCCCGTTTAACCCTACCGTGTTGCCCAAATTCGGTCCTCAACCCCTACTCGCCTGCGGCCCGGCTGTATATTCTCAAACTTCGACAGCGATTAAGCCGGGTTCCTCCCATCGTTTCCCTCAATTGGGAAGCCCTGTCGCTTTCGCCTCTTTCCCTCTGGCTTCCCCCTGCTATAGATCAGATCCCTCCCTTTTCCGGAAGGCAGTGTGATCCCTTAGTCGAATTGACTTGTCTGACGATTCTTTTCGACGTCCCACCTACAGCGTTTCCTTCTTGAGGCCGGTTGCAGGGGCCTTGACTCTGGCCGGTTTCTTCAACGTCGACCCCTGCCCGACGTTGCGCCGCCTTTTTAATTTTTATTTGAGCTCGGGCGACACCGCTGCCCTCCTTCTTCTCGACCAACCGCGTCCCCCCTTCCTGCCCGAATCCTGTGAACTAAGAGCCTTGGTTCCCAGGAGCAGAGTCGACCTCCTTCCTTGACCGAGCTCGTCCGAGGAAGGTCCTTTTCCCGCAGTGTCTTCTCGAGTGAGATTTGGCGTCTATCTGGCCATCTCCGTTTCTGTTTCCCGATCGGCTCACTCCATAGTTCTGCAAGAAGACCGGAATGCGGCCCCTTTCCACTGAAGTCCCTTATCGACTCGGACAGGCCGCTGGGTTGTTCCTCTTCTCTATGTTCTTTCACAACACGATGGCCCATGTGTTCCCCCTTTGGACACAACTTCTTGGACCCGCTGAGCCCCCTCAATCGACCAATAGTTCGCGATTCTCCCTTTGCCTGTAGAAATGATCGCTACAGAGGCCTTATCCCTTCAGACCTTCTTGCTCCAAGACTGGCGCTATATGGACTACTTTTTTCTCTCGCAAGCTTCTCGACCTTTAAGCAAGATGGGTTCAGAGTCCCCTCGCCTTTCTTACCTTAATTTAAGAGTTCCTTCCCTACTTCCAGTTCGCCCTTTAACGTTCGTCGATTGCTATCATTCCTTTAGCTCCAGGTCCCGCTCCTTTGCGCCCCGGTCGCGTCGTTCATCTGAAGCATCGCGCCCGCCTCGCCTTGGTGAAATTGTTTTTAGCCCGCGGCGTACAAATGGCTCCGGGCTAGGGTATAAGCCCCAAGCCTTTTTTTTCGGTAAATTTGCCCTCCTCTCTCCTAGCTAGAAAACCACTTTTGAGCTTCGCCCATTCGCTACAGCCGGCATGCGAACGGCTTTTTCCTCACGCGATTTCCTGCGACCCTCCTTGTCCATTTCTCAACGGTATGATCGGAGCGCTCGATCTGTTTTTCCAACCTGGAAATTTTTTGGTCCGCAAAGCCCTTTCGTCCCTCCCCTGCCGGACAGCTCGCTTCTCGACCCCTACTGCGCCCTGTACGGCTCCAGCGTTTTCTTCGTCCTGAAACACGGCATACGGCAGGCGTCGTCCCTTCCTTCCTTCCGGGTCGTCTGGAGTCTCGGTTTCCTAATGCCTTCCCCTTTTTTGCTTCCAATTTCAAGACGCTGTGAACCTTCCGCCCATTCTTCTCAGTTTGGAGCATTCCCTTTGAGGTTTATTA
>Ga0179593_1451561_pt1 | contig 13115 bp, 13 predicted proteins | sample CZODoug2_1_08_16_FD_185931 | JGI IMG/M metagenome (GOLD analysis project Ga0179593, IMG submission 185931) | Vadose zone soil fungal communities from Angelo Coast Range Reserve, California, USA - CZODoug2_1_08_16fungal (PacBio error correction) | ecosystem: Environmental > Terrestrial > Soil >... | reverse complement strand
ACCTCTCAAGCCGTGCCTGGGTCGACGGACTCCCTCGTTTTTAATCTGCGGGTGCCGCCGTGCGCGTTTTTCTGGTAAGCGGATCGATTCTTTTTCTGCTGTTTCCTCTTCTCCCCCTTCCCAGCAGTGTGATGATGAAGGGCACGCCCCGCTTTCCCCGTCACGTGAATTTATTTCGTCGATTGACCCTCTCGTTCTTCTGAGGCGGTCTTATAGACCTTGTGCCTTTTTTCTAGTCCCTTGTAAAGAGAGTGATTCCTCGCCCTTTTTCTCATCTTCGCCTGTTAAAGTCTCTTTTCTTTTGTCATCTCCTGTCCTCGACTCAGGCGCAACGACAGTCGCTTCTTTTGTGCAACGACCCTGGCCCTTAATCCCTCCTGGTGATTCCCCTTCTTCGCGAGATGTGTGGGTTTAATCCACTCCGCGCCTCCTTTTTCCTACTGCTGTCGCATGTTCCCCTCCGCACTCGCAACACTTCTCCCAATTCCCTCTATTCATTCTGGTTGGACTGGTTTTTTTTCGGAAAGTGGCAACGGTTGAATTGGGATCTTGGGGTTTCGCTGCGTTATTGAAATGAGATTGCTGCTCCCCCCCCAAGCGCCCTTTATTCGATTTTCACGATGGTTTCCCTCTTTTCTTCCACCATCTTCCCTTGCTCGCCTTTCCCGTCTTCGCTGCTTTTCGATGATCTACCGCTCGCGCTTGGTATAGCCCGCAGCCGAGCCTTCAGAGAGGTCTACTTGCCGGATTTGCCCCCCTTTTGAGTCGAAAGCCACTTTGCTGGTCGCCTTCCCCTTCCCTCGCAGAGCCACAACAGACCCTCTTCTCCGCTCTTTTCACGGATGTGGTCCGTTTGTAATCGTAACAATCCATGTCCTGTGTCGATCTCCTCGCCTCCTCCCTTTCCCTACGGCTTCTCGCTTTCCCCAAAGTCTCCCCTCCCCCCCCGGACCAAGCTGTTTAATTGAGCTTCGGCATTCGATTTGCAAGTTTTGGCGATTCACATGTTGGACCTTTTCCATTCCCCCCCTTTCTTCCCAGATCCCGATTGGTTTCGCTTTCTTTCCCCTCACGTAGACTCTGGTTTTTGCAGCCTTCGCCCCTCGTCACCTCACGATTTTGCAACCTTTCCAGAAGCGCACCCGTCGTGTGTTCTCTCCGGTCGTTAAACACCCCATTCTCCTCCTCTTTGCTAGGCCATCTCACGGCCGGTCGCCTTCGGAACCAGTCTCGACTTTGCTCAGACCCTGTTCGAGGAATCCCTGTTTTTCGAGGCCATCTCGTCCACCTTTCCCCCCATGAAAGAGCGTAAGTCTCTTTCTATTTTGTGGACTTTCCGTTGTCGATGGGACCTGCCATATCCTTATCAACCCTGTGGAGTCAGTCCCCCTGCTCCATTGAGTCCATTTTCTTCCACTTTCTTTCTGAACCCAGACCCACTTCCCCCTCCGTCCCATGTCCTCTTTTTCTCCCCCTCGTCGTTTTTCTTCACTCCCTCTTACTGTGAGTTCGTCCTAGCTGCTCTGTGAGGTCGCTGTAGAGACGCGTTTCCATGTAGCACCCCGTGCCAGTCCTTTCTCCGGCCCAACGCGCTTGCCTTGACTTTTTTTCTTTCGGCCGGTTTCCAGGCTACCCATCAGTGTCTTTTTGCCATGAGGCGGAAGTCCACGTTTTATTGATCGCGCCTCGCGTCTCCCGAGATTTGAATGAGACGCATGCCTTGAGCCCGCTCTCCTGGTCCTCTGAACATAATGAACAAAGATTTGTCGCGTTTTTCCCTTTTTCCCTACGCCGCCTGGCCTGAGATTGCCCAGGGTTTACTCCTCCGTTTTTGTGTGAGAGAGCCAGCAGCGATGAAGGAGGAGAGGAAGAGCGTGTAATCCTCTTCTATTGCCTTCCCCTGGTTTTCAGGGGTTTGGCGGAAAAGGGAGTCGTGTGGTTCCTTTTTTCTTTGGTTAGGGGGGGGGGGGGGGGCACCTGGCAAGTTTTGTTTGGGGGGGTGTTTCCCCAAAAAAAAAACAAGGGGGGGAAAACTTGGGTTTTTTTCAGGACCAATTTTGGTTGGGGGGGGGGGGGTGGGTTCCACCCCTTTTTGGGGGGGTTTTTGGGACGTGGGGGGTTGAACCCTTGGGTTGGGTAATCAGGTTTTTTTGCCACGTGGGGTTTTTTGGGGAAACATCCCCTTTTCTCCTCGTGGGTGGGGGGGAAGGGTTTTTGGGGGGTTTGTTTTTCCCCCCCCAGGTTTGTTTGTTGTTTACTTTGTTGGTTGGTACCCGGGGGGGGGTTCCCCCTTTCATCTTTTTTTTTTTTTTTCCCCACACTTTTTTTTTCTCTTTACTTGTTTGTGTTTGTTTTGTGTTCCTGTTTTGGTTTTTGTTTTTTTTTTGTTTGTCCCCTGTTTTTCCCCCCACACTTTTTTTTTTTTTTTTTTTTTTTTTTTTTTTTTTTCCCCCCCCCCCCCCCTTCCCCTTTTCTATGCGTACAGTCAGGCCCCCTCGCGACCACCTTTTTCACCCGGCATTTCTTCCCGCAGACCCGACTGCTTTCTTTTTTTACCTTTTAAAAACGTCTCACTCCCCCAAGCGTCACGCCCTTTTCCGTAATAAGTTGATGGAATCTGGGGCCTGCCTTCTGATGTTCTCCCCCGTTTTCTACCAGCGACCCTTGCGCGCGTCTGTCCATGCCGCTCCATTGATTCCACCTTTGGTTAACCTTTCCCCTGGATGCTCTCTGTTAGATCCCTGTTCTTTTCCCTCCAGCGTTCAGGCCGCCTGTCGCTCCTCTCCCCCCCGTTGCGCCGACGGGGTCCTCCCACGTGTATACGGCTTTCTCCTTTTTTTTAGTTAACTCTCTCCTGACAGCGTCCACTCCGGAGTTCTGGTCCTCTCTTTTCCTTCCTTTTCACTTCCGCTCTGGCTCCGTTCCCTTATTTCCTTTTCTCCTTCTTTTTTTTCATGCTAATGCCCTTGCCCCCCTTCTTTTTGCCTTCGTCGCCGTGGCTCACCCCTTTCTTGAGGGAAAGTGGGTTGACCCTCCTCGAACGGCGCTTTTTATCATTCCGAAGCTCTTTGTTGTCTGTTTCGCGCCACATTCGGTTTCCAGTTGCTCCCGGCGGACCCCATAGTCTGAGCGCCCTTTGTGCAATGGATTCTCATGACCTGTTATATCGCTGTATTCCATCTCAGTCCCCCCGTTCGGGCGGGCCTTCTGGTCTTCCGTCTTCTTTTCCCCCCCCGCCCGCCTCTGGCGGGGAAAGCCGCTTCCCTTTTACAAGACCCCTCCGTCTTCCTCCCCCAACACTGTCCCTGAACCTCCCCGTGCCTTGCAGAACCGTTTCATCCCAGCTTGTATTGATTGTGTTTCTCGGGCGCTTTTTCTTTCCGGCCCTTCGACGTCACTTGGTTCAAATCCTTTTCTCCGGCGCTTTTGTTAGACCTCGTCTCTCTGGAGATCCTCAGTACAAGCGCTCCGCCGAATTTGCCCGCGTTTTTTCCGGAAGATGCCTGGCTACTCAAGCCTTAGTGCCCCCATCGACTTCCACACCGGCTGCTTTTGCATCTGCAAGGGCGTTCAAGTTCCGCTCCCACCAAATCCCGCCTCGCCACAGCACCCCTTTTTTCACTCCCTTTCCCCCTTCGGATTTCGCGTTACCTTTCCGACTTAATTTTTTCTAGTTTCTCTTGCCTTTGAATCTTTTCTCGCTGGGCGCCCGGTTTGATGACACCACAAAAGTCTTCTCCCGCTTCCTGGCCAAACGTCGTGTCCGGTTTCCCCCGGAAGCGTCCTTTACTTGGCGTTGTGATCCTTTTTGACCTGGTTGCTCCTCCTCCCCCGCTGGATTCTGGTTTTTCTTTATTGCTTTTTTCAGAATCGCTCCTTTTTTTGGTCCGTACTCCCGACTGGTGGTTGAAAACGACCTTGCGACCTTCAACCCGTTGGATGGTCTCGAAATCCCATCATTTTCTTTTTGACGAGCCTGTTTCCCGGCGGTTTTATAGTTTTGATCTCTCTTACCCGCCGCAGCATCTCCTTAACGTCGTGATTCCTCCCAGGCTAAAGCTCCTCTTTTTTCCCCTACTCTCCTTTTTTTTTTTTTTGTTTATTTACCAGAGAAGAGGATCCTGGTTCCTACGGGCATCGCTTTTCCTCCTATTCTTGGTCCGCTTTGGAGTCATGCGGATCTTCTTTTACGTCTGGATTTCCTGCAGCCGGGAGTGATGATGCTTTTTTTAACGCCATCGAAGTGCTTCGGCACTTTCTGCCCTTTTCTCGACTCCATTCTTTATGATGATTTTTTTGCATTGTTTCTTTTTTTTTCTTGTCCAGTAGCTTTTCCCCCCCATTTCAACGCGCGATTGCACTGTCGCAATGGCACGCCCTTATAAAGCTCGCCTGACGTTCGTTAGGGCGAGCTATTCTGCCCCCTTTCAAGTGGAAAGCCGATTACGGGACATTTTACTGTTTCACTTCCCTTCCCTCTCGGTTGATTCCAGGCGTTTGAGCTGTTTTATCTAATTAGACTCCCTTTCGCGACTTGCGTTCTCATGACAAAGGAAAGTCCTTTCTCCCCCTCTTTTTCCATACCCGTAGACATATTTTTTCCGTTGAAGTGCTCCCGTCCCTTGTGGATTTGTTGGGATTTTTTGGCCCTAGAGGAACTTTTCACTTTTGTACCGCGCTGCTCTCTTGTTAGGTCTCGGGGGGCCCATCGCGATTCGTAGACCTCCCCCCCCCAAGCTTAGTCTCCCTCCACCGCGTTTTTCCTTTTTTTGGTCAGCTGTTTCTACCTTTCCGCTGTTTCTGAGATTTCTATGCGCCTTGAGCCCTGGCGGATTTTCACTTTTGCTGTCGAAGCCATTCCGGTCGCCTTTCCAAATCCTCTCCCCCCCCCTCGCCATTCAAGACCTTCGATAGTTCTGTAGATCACGGCTTTTCCGGAAAGTTGTCCGGTACCCCCCCGCGTCCTTCTATCGAATAGCCTCTGCCGTTCCCTAGTCTTTCCTTCGTGAGTTCCCCTTCCTACCGCGGTTTCACTTTTTAAACGTTTTTCCGGAGCGGCGGTCCACTTCTCTTTCGAAACCGACTGATGCGTTTTTGCCCCTTATCCGGATTCCATGGTCCACAGCTGCCCCGCTTCCCTTCTCAACGATTGGGTACAGTGATCTCGAACTTCTACGACGGAGGTGTTCTCCTTTTTCGCCCCCCTCGGTTAAGGCAAACTTTCATACTCTCCTTGAGTGTGTAGGCGGGCTACCCACTCCAATGAATTTTTTTCCATCCCATCTAGAAGCCGTATTCCCCCGTTTTTCCCCTTTATGCCCTCCATTCTCGACCCCCCCCGTTGTTTGAAGTCCAGGGTAGGAGCCTCTTTCCACACTGACGCAGCGTCGCTATCCCCTTTCTCGTTTTGGTTAGGATCTATTAAGTGCCCTTCTCTTTGCCTTCCACTTTTTTCGTCCCGTAGGGCCACTTTTCCTTTCTGTCCCCCTTCGGCCTTTTAAACATGGATGTCCTCATCCTCTTTTCTTTTTTTGGTCGTCCCTTTTAGTCTTTTTCAGGTTTCCTCCAGAGTTGAGCCTTTATACGCTTCCCTCTCTCCTGGAGGTTTTTTGAGACGCGTGTTTCTCTGGACCTCTCCTCCCCTTCTGGCCGCAAAAACCCCCTGCGGACGGCGTTACTTTAGTTCCCTCTTTTGCGTGAGAGTCGCCACACCGAGCAGTTTGGTTTTTTGACTCTTTTTTGATTCTCCACCGGAATGGTGATGATCTCCTGTCATTCGTTTCGAGAAGATTCTTCCTTTCGATCCAATGCTTGAGCACGCTCTCTTTTTGCCATACTGATTAAGGGGCCTCCGCGTCCTCCGTAAGCCCCCGACTTTTCCGTCCTTCTGTTCTTCATTCTATACTTTGTTGTTTTCGAGTTTTTCCGATACGTTCTCCCAACCCCCCCCCCCCCCCCAACCCCCCCCCCCCCCCCCCACCCCCCCCACCCCCCCCCCCCCCTCGTCTTCTCCCCTTCGTCTGGTAACTCTCAGATCCTTTCCTTGTTTTTATCTTTTCAGTTTTTGATCTTCGTCTCAGTCAGAAACCACATCTTTCTTTCCGTCAGTAGGCCTACGACGGTTGCCGCCTTCCTTTCACCTCCGCACATTCTTTCGGTTTGTACTGGGAAAACCGTCTCACCCACCTGCGTCTTTTTATGGGTCCTCCGTGGTGGTTGTTTTTTTGCGAGTCAATGGAGGCCCCACGTTCCCCTTCGACCTCCAGGTCCGAGTCTGTTATCAGCTTTCCGGTCCACTTCTTTTTTTTCCATGTTTTACGCTAAGGGTCGGGACCGAGTTCTCCCGTGTTCCTCTTTCCCGTGGTATTTCTTCTTGTTTTTTATTTTTCCCCCCTGTCGCGCTTCAAGTGTGGCCCGCTCCTTACTCCCGTTCAGTTGATTGACGACGGCCGGTCCCTTCCTCTCTCCTCTTTTTTCACAAACGTACTCCCTCTCTCCCTCTATTTTTTATTTCCGCTTCCCTTGATTTTCCCCTGCTTTTCGGTCCCCTTTTTTTTAGACCCGTTGCTCCTCGGTTCCTGGCTTGCGAATCAGGCCTTTTCCGGCCGAGTTTTTTGCAACCATGTCTTGTCTCCTTTTTTTTCATCCTTCCTCCACCTCAGAGGCTTTCTGAGAGGTTTAGTTCCCCGCGAGCTAGCTCTTGGAGCACCCTCTAGTCTCCGTCCCCTTCGACCAACGTGATTACTCCTCCCTTTGCCCCCCATGGCCCTTTTTCCCGGAACATTTTATCAATTTCTTTTCCCATCGACCGGCCGCCGGTTTCTACTCCCCTTTTTTCTTCGTTACCTTGAAACCGCTACGCCCCGCCTTTAAAGCGCTTCTCTTTTATCTTACCCGAAGGAAGATCGTTGTCTGGCTAACTGTCAGTGTGCCACCTACGTGAGCATTCAGAACTTCATCTCGAGCTTTTTCTCTGAGAGGCGAGGCCCCTGTTGACGTTTCCCCCCTTTTGATGTAGCTGACTTTTTTTTGAACAAATCCCTTCCAAGGGCGAGCGATGCTGCGGCGATAAATCTTCCCCGAGCGGGAGAACTCGAAGAGGCGATATGTCCTAATCCGCTTATTTTCGCCCTCCTTTTGTGTCGGATTCTGTCCCCCAACATCGATTTTACCTTCACCTGGTTTCATCAGCACTTCTCCCGACAGAGGAAACCCCATCCTGCCCTGCCAATTCTTTTCCCGTTCCTCCCCCCCCATTTCGCCCCCGACTGTCTCTAGTTCTCAGAAACTCCTTTTTCGCTTTTCCTGGTGGGAATAAGTCGAACCCCTCTTTCTTTCCCTTTCCTCCTGCTTCAGGATTTTAACCCCCCCCCCCCAATTGCGCCGACGTCCTGGACTAAACCGTCTGGCCGTTTAAGGTGTTGCTGTCCTTCCTTCTTCCCGAATTGCGCAGGGCTATCTTCTCTGTCCCGGTGCGCGAAGGTCCCCTCGTTTACCCTCAGGGCGTTCCGCTTTTCACCGGGCAGCATCTTTCTGAGTTAATGGGAGACGGATTTTTGTTTAGCACTTCGAGCCCTCCCCTCCCGATGGCAGAATCATCACTCATCGAATTGTTTCCTCCCCTCATTTAACACCTTTCGCATAGAAGGCTTTCTACTTCTTTTCTTGGCTAAATCGTTCTTAGGCTCAATCGAGCCGTGAACCCCTCCGACTTTTCTCTTAGAAGATCGCAATTAAAGTGTGACTTCCGTCGCACCTTCTCCAGTTCTCTCTTGTAATCTCGTATTTTAATACGTTGTTTTTTTTTGCGAGAGTCCGTCTACTGTACTCTTTGCTTCGATGAATAAGCCTCTGTCCTTTCCTCTGCTGGCTTCAGCACGTGGAGCCTTCTGGGGTCAGCTGTTCATTCGTTTTTCACTCCTTTTTTCCCCAGCCTCGTTATTCGACGGGAAAGCATTCTGCTTAGACGCATGACTTCCTTTGGCTTTCTTTTTCTTTTTATAGTTGATGAAGTCATTCCTTCCTTGAGGTTCTTCTACCTGCGATAGTTTCGTAGGACCAGTCTTCACGCGAGATCATGCCCGCTGCCCTCCCTTCGTAATTTTTTCTTTTGTTCCCTGGGCAACCGGGTCCGAGGCGCTGTCCCTTTTTTTCTTAACTCCGTTTCCCGTTCATCCTAACTGCCGAATCGCGTTTGTTCCAGGATGAGATTTTTCCTCCCCCCTTTACTTCGCAGCCTTTTTCGCCTCTTCGTCTAGTATTCAAAGCAACGCGTGATCCCATTTTCCCCTCGACAGTCACCTTGTGCATGGGTCTTTTGCTTAACGTGGTTGACTTTTTTTCTCTGTGGTTTTTTTTTCTTGAACCTAACTTTTTTCTTGCTTTAGTGCCCATTGATGATATCAAAAGTCGATTTTTTTTTTGTGGCCTCCCGTCTCTTCGTAGCCAGATTCGGCGACCCTCCCGCTTTTTCCGACACATCTTCGCTTTTGATTTCTTCCCGTCGCCTTTTTCCGAAAAGCAGCTTGCGGCTCCCGTTTTCCGTTTGAACTTTTTGCTCCGCACGGCTTTTTTTCTTGACTCGCAGAGACCACCCAACAGACGTCTATTTTCAGCTTCACGGCGTTGAAATTCTGTGTGCTGTAAAAACCCCAGCTTCCTTCTTTGCTCTTTTTCCCCTGATAGTTATTCCGCCTGATGGCTTGCTCCCCCCCTCGTCCTCTTGACAACCTTGTCTTTTTAACTTCTGAGGGAGTCTGTTTCCCAGACATGAGTTCCTGATTTAATCCCGTTCTTCCTTTCCAAATTTTTTTGCCAAAAGCGGAGCTCTATTTCAAGCTTTCTTGATCACCTCCAGTTTCTCTCGTTACTTAGATACTACCCTTTCCTCCCTTCGTTTCCTGTCCCCCCATCCGCTTGTGCGATGGGAGTCCCACCCCTTCTCTTTTTAATGGTGACCGCACCGGCCCTCGAACTGGCCGCTCTTTGCATTCGTTTTGTTGGGCTCCTTCCTGCCAAATGTGAGCCGATCATTTTCTTAGTCTAGTTCTGGAACGAAACTTCTTTTTCCGGGATCGTTTTTCCCGGGGCGATGTTTCTTCCTTGCCTTTCCTAGCTTTCCCTTTTTGTCCGTCTCCGCCCCACCTGGCGATGTCTCGGACCAGTTTTTTTTAACCCGTTTATTCCCCCTCCCCCTTAGACAACGAGACGCGGTCTCCCCTCTCCTCTTTTTTTCAGTGGGCCCCTTCCCTCCCTCTTGGATCTTTTCGATATCTTTTTCTCCCTGGAGGTCGCTTCTCTGACGCGTGTTTCTCTTCTCGCTCCCTGGCTCCATTCCTCATAGTGTTGCCGTGTTTTCGTTCGACTGTTCCCTTTCACACACCCTCCTCTTTTTTTTTTATCCGCCTCCTCAGAACCCGGTCAAGAGTTCTTGAGCTGTATTTTCCTAGGACGTGAGTCACCGATTTTTGACGCATGCATGGATCCTCTCCTTCCGAAGACAACACCTGATTCCGGGCTCTCGTTTTTTCCTCTTCCTTGGTTCAAGACCTTACTTTCTTCGTTTTATTTTCTCTGTGTGTTTGAGAGAGATCAGCCGGATTTCACGTGAAAGTCGTTGGATGCTTATTTTCGTCTCCGTTCATGGGTTTCAGTATGTCTTTTTTCGCGTGCTTACTGGGATGAGTCCAGTTTACTCCCTTCCCGTTTTTTCTTCTCAGAATAACCCCTTCTTTCGTGTTTTCTCTTTGCTCAAGTCCTGATCTTCGGTGTTCCGGAAACCTCTCAGCCCCGCGTTACGCCGCGCGTATGCGTCCTTTCCACTTTGCCCCTTTCCTTCGGGTTTCTACGCCTGATCAATAGTCGCTAAAGCCGTCCACCGGCTTTTTTCTTTTTCAGAGGCTAAAGGATCCACACTTCGGTCCCCAACTGCCTAAGATCACGATGTCTCTCTCGTCTCGATGCGGATGTTCATCCAGTCCCCGGATTGCCCTTTTTCCGCCTCTCCTTTCCGAAGGAAATAAACCTACAGTTTCTCTCTTTACGGTCAAGGCACTCCCATCGCCGCTACGTTCCCCCCCAGATAAGGATGATTAGAGCTTCTTACTTTTTCCCCTGCCCTTACTATGGATCCTCCCTTCTTTCTCTTACTTTTTGATATGATACTTGCTCTTCACCTTGCCTTGCTCGGCGCTCCTGAAGGTTCTTTGCGAGGGGCGGCACCTCAGAGTGGGTGAATCCGTCCATATTCTCTTCTGCGATTGTTGCATGGACTTTCGTACTCTTTTTCGTAGTTCGCCCCCCCGCGTTTTTTTGCCGTTCGTCGTTTTCTCCCTGTTAACCTTTGAATGATCCTTGTGTTTGGAGTTTACGTCTGCCCCCTTTCTACTCCCATTTTTCTTACCCATCTTTTCAGTGCCCCGTTCCTTTTTCACGTGATCCTAACCTCTTTCGAGTACTTTTGTACCGTCCGTCCCTTGTTTTGAACGACTTCGATTCGTCGACACTCAGTCCTCTTTTTTTTTTACAGCCCCCCCCCCGGCCGGGCAAATCAGTATAAAACGTTTCTCCCTAGCTTTTGTGATTTTTCTTTTCTAGTTGACGTCTTTTCCTGGCCTGTCTGTTTTTTTTTATCAAACGGGACACTCGGCCCGTCTACGCTCTTCAGGCTGCGGGGCCGCTCCCCCCCTCCGGCTTCAGACATCGCAGAGGCTGCCGCCTCCTCGGTTCGGTTTGCGGAGTGGTTTTCTGTCTCCTTCCTTTTCTTCACCTAAGCTTTGACCATTTCTCAGCCTGGAATAGCAAGGCTCCTTTCCCGCCTTGGTTACAGCTCCCCCACCAAAATCAGCTCTCCCACCTTAAACTTCGCCTTTTTCCCTCCCGGGATCGTGTTATTCAGAAAACCTACTGAGTCTGCTTGCCTTTTCTCTTCTAACCTATTCGCGTGGATTCGACGAGGGTCCCCTTGCCCCAAAGATCTCATCGTACCGCGTATCAGGCCGTTTCCTGTTTTCCTTTTTTCACACCTGCTTGACCTGTTAATTGTTAGCATCGTCTCGACACCTTTGCCCTCGCAAACGTCCGGAGACCCGTCAGTGTTGGACTTTCAGCAGTTTGCGTTGATGGTCTCGTCCTCCTACTGTTTCCCGGTAGAAGACCGCAACTTGCGAATTCCTCCTCGAGCGTGTTAGACAGAACTTAATTCCCTTTTCTTTTCGTTTTGAATCATAAATCACGTCTTCCTTTCCCATTTTCCTCTTCCATATTCATCTTGCCCCCCCCATCTGACGGCTGCAAGGAGGCACAGGCGATGCCTCCATTCGTGCTTCCGTCGTCTCACAGGATAGGGCCCTTCGTTTAAATCTTTCTTTTATACCTTTCCCTTCCTTTGTTGTTGTTGTTTTCTCTTTACCCTTCAGCCTTCCTGGGATCGAAGGAATCCCCCCTCGTGCTGGTCTGCTGCTTGCAGCCGTTCGTTCCTTCTGCCGCTTGCTCGATGAGCTGAATCTCTGACGATGTTAGCCGCCAGCCGTGATTATGAGATGAACTAGGGCTTCGAAAAAGACATTATGCAGTGTCTTTCACCTAATCTCTTTTATCTTTCCTTCCTTCGTTGAGATTTTTGACCCCCTGCTCCCTTAAGTTTTACGCCCCTAACGAGATTTCCGTTCTTTTCAGACCCACTCCCTGCTTAAAGTCTCTACTTTTCTTGCAACAGGGTCCTTACGCTTTTCGTCCCCTCCCCGTCGGAGGGCTTCTTTCTACAGGTGAATCGCTGTGCCCGATTCTGATTTGGGTTTTCCATGCTCTCTTTTTCGGCGCAGCAGGTTAGACATGACTCAAGGCCCGCGCCTCTTCACCACTTAACGCGATCATTTAATGTGTTTTGAAGTGTCCTTTTGATCTGGTTTGATTTTTTTTTTTTTGGTGGAAGTAACTCAACACTTCGAATTGCTTTGCCCCGATGATGCTCTTGTCAGTCAGAGGGGGCAAATACTTCTTCTCCGACCCCCCCCCCCCTCCTCCGGCGTTTTTCCCCGTACCGCGGCATGAGGAGCTCTTCGATTTCTCTCCTGGTTGATAGTCACCTCAGACGCGCCGTTCGGAGACGTTTTCTTGAGTCCCTTGCGTCGCCCTCCCCCCCCCCCGGTGGGTCGACTCCACTGCCTCCCAACTCACAGACCGTCTTCTACGTTTCATTATGGCCGGCCCGTACTGCTGTACCCCCCCCGCGTCTTCTTGGATAGAATGCGCGAGTTCGGGCTGCGTATGCGTTCCACAATTCCAGTTACAAGATTTTTTTACGTGTCTTTGCTTTGCCCCTCTTGTTTGAAGACTTGCCGTCTCCCCGGTTCGACCCTCCAGTGGCACATCTCGCCTGGCCCGTCTCACTAGTCAACGTCTTGAGTCTTTTGCGCGCCCACCTCTCCTGTTTTTCTCAACACTTCAGAACTCGCCGCTGTGTCGAGCGGGTCCCCCCACGTCCTCCCAGAAGATGGTGTACCCCCCCCCCTCGGAAGAAGTAGCAGTGCTTCCTTTTTCCTTCTCCCTATATGTCCCCCCCAGTCCGAGTCAGGGTCGTTCTCGAGCGGTCACTTTTTCCACCACTGACTAGCTCGGATCTCAGGGATTCGTTGTGTCTTGGCTATTTCCCTCCGTGCTCTCCTTGGATGTCCAACGTTTTGTTCCGCTGCGCACCTTGGCGATCGTCCCCCTTTCGGCTTCAACGTCTGGAGCAGCTTTTGACCTTGAACATCGAGACGCGGTCTCCTCGCGGTCGGGCCCTGAAAGAGTTGCTATGAGCGCTTGCTTCCGCGTCTCGCTCATGGAGTGCTGTAAACGTTCTCCTGGACCATCCCTTGCCACTTCGAGTCCGGCATACGCGCGGGCGGTCCCTGGGGGAGTGAGACTTTGGTACAACAACCCTGGTCCCATTTTTTTGCTTTTAGCAGACTTCGGCACGCACCGGCAGGGGATGTCGTCATGTTCATAGTGCTCGAAGTTCTTCTGTGACATCCTGCAGGAGCACGCTCTCTTCTCGAACATCATGAAACCGATTCGGAATCGCCGCGGCGGTTCACGCTTCGGCCCTCCTCGTTCACGTGACTCGCTGATGC